>ERZ1047472.153-NODE-153-length-63357-cov-6.521421_pt1 | contig 63357 bp, 60 predicted proteins | sample MGYA00383095_ERZ1047472 | MGnify/ENA primary metagenome ERZ1047472 (study PRJEB29581, sample SAMEA5548365) | metagenome | biome: marine; feature: coastal; material: water | depth 1 m | study: Short-term variability in the microbial, nano- and picoplankton dynamics... | reverse complement strand
ATCCATGGTCTTGCTCAAACTTCTGGTTAAGTTACGCGCTCCACGGGATCCGAGGCCGGTCTCCTGTGAGTTAACCAATGGGTTTGATACCCAAATGAGACGCAGATGAAAGATCACACGACGTTAATTTTTGTAAGCGATAAACCGCTGGGCATGGCGGGCCAGTGGTGTGCGCCTGTGTCCGCTGGCGACGTGGTTGCTCGTTATGTGGCTATCGCTTTTGTACCAACCCATTTTGACGCCGTGACCTGTGCGGGAAGCTCAGATGGTTAAAGCATTGATTTAGTAAACCAATGCAAAACCCGAAGAGCGAAAGCCTTCGGGTTTTTTGCTTTTTGGGTCCAAGACCGCCTGTAAGGGCCAAGTGACAAGGATCCACAATGAACAATCTTCCTTCACTAATAAAACCGATCGAAACGACTTTTCCCAAAAGTGCCTTGCGGCGCAACCTGCGCCTGGTGCTTTGCTTGAGGGCTGCTCAACGCTTTATGTTGATTGCGCCGATTCTCGTGCCGTTTTTTGCGTTTTACGGTCAGGATCTACGAGAGATCTTCTTGCTGGAGTCCGTTTATGCCGTGGTCATCTTGGCTATGGAACTGCCGTCGGGCTACCTAGCTGACCGTTTTGGTCGAGTAGCCGTACTGCGCTTGGGTGGTGTGTTCTGGTCTGCTGGCTGGATACTCCTGCTCCTTGTCGAGGACTTTGCCGGCCTCGTCGTCTTTGAAGTGCTGATGGGGCTGGGGTCTTCCCTGTTGTCCGGGGCGGATCTGGCCCTGCTTTACGATTCCGAGAAGGCCTTGCACAAAGAACAACCCCAGCGAACGAATCGTGCGGTTCGCAACTTATTTGTCATTGGCATGGCCGCCGAGGGGTTGGCATCGCTTTCTGCCACGGCGCTGCTGTTGTTTGACGGTATAGCCTTGGTTATTGCGGTACAAACCGGCTGCGGTTTACTGGTGCTCGCCGCCTCTTTGCTGCTGCGTGAACCGCCGGGGCGGCAGGCTAGCCTCACCAGCGTGGCGGCTGAGTGGGCGAGCATGCGTTCAGTGCTGCTGTCTTTATGGCAGCAGTCGGTCTTTATGCGGCGTTTGCTGGGTGCTCTATGTCTCTGGCCATTGGTGAATATGCTGGCAATTTGGCTGATGCAACGGGTTTGGGTGGAGTTGGAACTAACGCTCCTGCACTTTGGGTGGATTTGGTGCCTGCTCCAACTCATCGGTGGGGCGACGGGCCAACTGGCTCATGGCGCTGAGCGCTGGTTTGGTGCGAAACCTGTCATCTTGCTAATTGCTGTACTGGTCTTGGCTGGCTTGTGCCTAATGGGGGGTGGAAGACTGTCTTGGGCTATTGCCGGCAGCGCGCTGCTTTTTGCGGCTCGCGGTCTTTTCAGCGTGCTGTTTATGGACGCTTTGAATCGACGCATCGAGGACGATTATCGGGCCACCATTAACTCATTGATTGGGTTCGGGTTTCGCAGTGCCTTCGTACTGACAGCACCGATATTGGGCTTTGTCTTTGACGGCTTTGGGTTGTGGGTAACGGTGTATGCCCTAATGAGTATGGCCGGGGTGATTGCCTGGGTTTTGTTGTTCCCGCTAGCCCGGGGTATCAATGCTTAGCAGATGAGCAGGGCAGGAGTGCTCTCCTTACTCGTAAAAGGCCTCGTGGAAGAAGAATCTTCCTTGGGGCCGGAATTCAGTTAAGTATTTTATTTGAAAGTACTCTTGGGATTCGGCCTTGGGTACGTGCTCCGGTGACAGCTCAAAGCCGAACCGTCCATAGTACTTTGGATCTCCCGTCAAAATGCAGCCCAAGGCGCCACGTTCTATCAGCCGGTCTAAGCCTTCTTTGATCAGCGCGCCGCCAATGCCTTGGGACTGGTGGTCTGGATGAACTGATATGGGTCCCAGAGCGTACCAAGGCGTACTGCCATCGGATTGACTGGCCGGAGAAAAGGTTGCCTGACCGACTAGCTCGTTGTTCGTAAATGCCGCCAGCGACAACGTTAAGGCACCGACGTCTCGGAGCCTGTTGATGAGATCTTGCTCGTCGCCACCGGCATAGGGGCGGCCAGTAAACGCCAGTTTGGTAACGCGATAAATTTCAGCGTAATCCGCTGGCCCTTCTTGGGTTATGACAAGGTCAGTCACAGGACTCCCCTAGCGTTCAATTTGCCCTAAATTAGCGTTAATCACCGAGCCGTTGATTACCGGGCTTTGGGCAGCGAACAGCACGGTTTTGCCGATTTCTGGCGGGTCAATTAGACGCCCAAAGGTGCTCATCCCTGCAATGTCTGACATGACATCTTTGGGTATGTGGTCTCGGAGCATTTGGGTATCGGTAAAGCCCGGATTGATGCAGGCCGTGTGGATGCCAGTGCCTGCCAAGTCCTGACAGGTAGCGCGCATCATGCCGATGCTGGCGTGTTTGGACGTGACGTAACTGAAGCTGCCGGGCACGGCTTTTTCGCCCAAGGTCGAGCCGATATAAAGAATGCTGGAACCCTCGCTCATGCTGGGTAACAGGATGCGGTTCAAAATGGTCGGGGCGATCAAATTGATCTCGTAAGTTCGGCGCAGGTCGGCTGGCTGGGCATCTTGAACCGTGTCGTGAGCCAGGTGGGCTGCGTTGTGCACCAGGCACAACGCGTCGGCTCCGCTAACAGCGCTCAAAAGGGACTGAGTTATGGAATCCCAGCTGCCAGGATCAGCTAGGTCACAAGGGATGCTGACGACGCCGCCGAGGTCGCAGGGCTTGCGCGACAAGTTGATGACCTTGTAACCCGCTTCGATAAAGGCAGCTGCCGCGGCAAGACCGATCCCTGAGCTGGCACCGGTGATAACCAAATATTGCATATGTGCTCCCCCTTCGTGCCCAGCGCGTTGCGAGAATCTAGCCTTGGTTCGACCAACTGGCGCTGGCCCATTGGCCTTCGCCGGAGGCACATTTGAGTACCATCTGCTGAATGTCCAAGGCTTGGATTTCTTGGCGCTTGAGCAGGGTGTCCAGCAAGTAGTGCGCAAGCTCCTCCACCGTGACGTTGCGGATAGGGAGCAACGTCAGGTCTCGTTCCAAAAATGGGATACGTTCGCCATTAAACACTGCGTAGGTGTATTGATCGTCGGATTCGATCTGCAAATGGGGCGACTGAGTGGGCATGATGACCTGCTCGTCCAAGTCATCGCACATTTGCTTAAGCGCCTTCTTCAGAATGTTGTAGTCGAAGGTCAGCCCGTCCTCGGCGATGGGGGCCTCGGCATCTAAGGTGACCTGAAAATTATGCCCGTGTAGGTTCTCTCGCTCCGTGTCGCTGAACAAAGTGAAGTGCGCGGCGGCAAAGTGGAGATACTCTTTGCTGATTTCGATAGTGGTTGATTGCATCATTGAAGACTACCACCGAGGTGGGTCAAAGCCCCGTGAAGATATGGTCAGGACTTCGCTAGGTCGTGTAGCCTGCATCTAGGGAAAAAACGAGGGAAGGCGATGAGCGACTTATTGTACGAAGTTATTGACCATGTGGGTGTGATGACCTTGAACCGGCCGGAGGCGATGAATTCTCTGAGCTATCAGCTGTATGCGGATATCGAAGATACCGTTCGCAGCTCTGAGGCCAGAGTGCTGGTGATAACCGGGAACGGTCGGGCCTTTTGCGCCGGTGATGACATGAAGCAGATCTTGGGCAGCGGGGAGCCGGCGCCAAAGGAATTTCGCGATCGCGCCAAGGCTACCGGTGGCCTAACGCCTGCAGCTGATGCGTTACTGCACACGGATATTCCGGTGATCGCAGCGGTGAATGGACCGGCGGTGGGATGGGGCATGGAGCTGGCGTTGATGGCGGACATTCGTGTTGCCTCTCAGCGGGCGAAGTTCGGCGAGCTGTTCGTGGTTCGTGGGCTGTGTTGCGATGCGCCGGGCCTTGGGCGGTTGGCGCACTTGGTGGGTCGTGAGCGCGCGGCGGAAATGTTGTTTACTGGGGATGTGATTGATGCCGACGAAGCCAAGGCTATCGGCCTTGTCGGGCGCACGGTGCCTCACGATGAGCTGATGCCCACGGCCATGGAAATCGCTGGGAAAATAGCCCGGAATCCGCCCTTGGCTGTACAAGCGCTGAAGGCTGGCCTGCGCCGCACTACGGAACCTGATTGGCGAGACACTGGACGTTGGGCCATCGAGCAGATCACACGCCTGCGGGGTACCGAAGATTCCAAGGAGGGGGTCGCTGCGTTCTTGGAGAAGCGAGAACCCGTATATCAGGGTCGTTAGTTCACACTGGGCAAGGCTATCGGCTTGCCTTGATTGCTGAACTGCCCCGATACTTGGCACAAGAATTGATCGGCAACCGTGCCCCTGATTGGGTAGGTTTGCGGATGCCGCGGGCTGATTTATCTATAAAACTTGAGGGGAGTTTTTATGCGTTTTGACCTGACCACTGAACAACAAGCTTTTAAGGATGAGGTTGAGGCGTTCTTGGCTGAACAGCTGCCAGCCAGCGTGGCTGCCAAGGTTAAACGGGGTGCCGGTGTATCCAAAGAGGAGCTCACCCAGTGGACTCGTACTTTAAATGCCAAGGGTTGGGCGGCACCTGCTTGGCCCGTGGAACACGGCGGTACGGGTTGGAATCTTGTTCAGCGTCACATATTTGATGTGGCTTGTCGTGCCGCTCACGCACCGCACCTGTCGGGCTTCGGTTTTAACATGGTGGGGCCGGCCATCATCAAGTACGGCACCACAGAGCAGCAGGCTCAGTGGCTGCCCAAAATTTTGAACGCGGATCTTTGGTTTTGTCAGGGGTATTCAGAACCTCAGGCGGGGTCGGATCTGGCCAGTGTGGGAACCCGGGCTGATAAAGACGGCGATGATTACGTGGTCAACGGTTCGAAAATCTGGACCTCCGGTGCCGAAATGGCGGATTGGATTTTCTGCTTGGTGCGCACCAACCACGACGTGCAGCAACAAAAGGGCATCAGTTTTCTGCTGTTTGATATCACCTCTCCGGGGGTATCCGTTGAACCGCTGTACGCCTTTAACGGCAAGCGGCTGTGGAATCAGGTGTTTTTCGAGGATGTGCGAGTCCCGGTGGCCCAGCGCCTTGGTGATGAGGATCGTGGGTGGACTGTGGCCAAAAGCCTCTTGGGCGACGAGCGCTTGATGGTGTCCCGAGTATCGGAAAACAAACGCATGCTGGGGCTGCTGAAAGAAGCGTTAAGCGAACAGCAGCAGCGTGGGGTAGCGCTACCAGACAGTGTTCGCCAAGAAATCAGCGCGCTGGAGATTCGGCTGCAGGCCCTTGAGGCCACCAGTCTGCGTATTTTAACTCAAGCGGATTCCGGTGCTCAGATCGGTGCAGAACCCAGCATGCTAAAGCTCAAGGGTAGTGAGCTTGTGCAGGCTCAGGACGAGCTCCTGTTTCGCATGGTAGACCACTTGGCCCTGCCTCAAGACTCCACCAATACCGGTGAAGAGGCGGTGACCCCCGCTTGGGCCGAATTTGTGGCCTCGGGCCGTTATCACCACCGCGGCTACACCATTGCCGGAGGTACGTCAGAGGTGCAGCACAACATCATCGCCAAACAGGTGCTGGGACTTTAGCCGGCACCCGATGGCGTTGTGAACGTTTCCTAGGCCAGCAGGGCCTTTAGGTCAGCCTCGGGATCCGCCAGCATGTCAGGGTCTGCGGCCTTGCCTACAAGCTGTTTGCAGAGCATGAATTCCTTGGGGCTGTTCACTGCGTCGGCTGCCACGACTTTGCCGTCTTTGAGATAAAACACAGCGAACTGGTTGGCGTCCATGTCGCCCCGCAGTACCTGGGTATCGCCGTCGGCAGAGAATCCCACCATTTGCAGTTTCAGCTCGTATTGATCGGACCAAAACCATGGAATGGCCGCATAGACCTTGTCATCGCCCAGCATGTTTGCGGTGCTGACTCGGGCTTGGTCCATGGCGTTGGGAACTGACTCCAAACGCAGGCGCCGATCCAGCAGCGGGTTAGGGTGGTTGGTGCAGTCCCCGGCTGCGTAGACGCTGGGGTCTGAGGTGCGGCAGTGATCGTCTACGACGATGCCGTTGTCACAGTGGATCCCTGCGGCCTCGGCCAGTTCTGTGTTCGGAATGATACCAATGCCAACGATCACGATGTCGGCGGGGAAGCGCTGATCTCCGCAAATCACCTCCTGCACCCTGCCGTCGCCGGCAAAGCCGGTAACGCCGGTATTGGTATGAATGTTCACGCCCCGGCCTTCGTGGAGTTGGTGGTAGTAGGCGGACATTTCCGGAGTAGTAACCCGCTGCAATATGCGGTCTTCCATTTCTAGCACGTGGACATTCAGTCCAAGCTCTCGTCCCACGGCAGCCACCTCAAGGCCAATGTAGCCACCCCCCACAATGACAAGGTTGGCACCTTCGCGCATGCCATCTCGTAATCCATCGACGTCGTCCATGGTGCGAAGGTAGTGAATGCCGGGAAGATCAGACCCTTCGATGGACAGCTTGCGTGGCCGGGATCCGGTGCTGATCAGCAGGTGTTCGTAGGCCAAGGCTTCGCCATTGTCCAAGGTGACCGTTTTTGCCGTGGTGTCGATGGCGGTGGCCGAGGTGCTGAGCTTCAGATCGATGTTCCGGTCTTCGTAAAAGGCAGCGGCCCGAAGGTAGACCTTGTCGGCACCCTGTTCACCCTTGAGGTAAGCCTTAGATAGAGGCGGGCGCTGATAGGGTATATGGGCCTCGTCACCGATGATGGTGATGTCCCCTTCAAACTTCGCCTGACGCAGGCTGGCGGCGGCTTGGCCGGCAGCATGACCCGCTCCAATGATTACGACACCCGACATGGCATTATCCTCAACATTCCAAAGCGCTGGAGTTTACCTTGTCCGCAAGCGCTGGGGCAGATAACTTTGGCCTCAAAGGGGAGTAGTAGACATGTCATTAGAAGAAAAAATGGATTTCCGCAGTTTGACCGAGATGGTTCAGCTGGCGCGCAAGAATTTAGCGCCCGGTGAATGGGACTACCTTGTTGGTGCTGCTGATACCGAGAGTAGCCTGCGTCGCAATCGTGCTGCCGTAGATTCTTGGGTCTTCAAGCCGCGCATTCTTAACGATGTCAGTGCTGTGGATGTGACCTCAGAATTGTTGGGCAGTCCCATGCGCATACCCGTTGTTCTGCCGCCCATCGGTTCGGTTCAAGCCTTTGACGCCGGTGGTGGTACCAGCGTGGCTCGGGCGGCGAAAGATTTTGGCATTCTACAAATCTTGAGCTCAGCCTGTGCGCCGGACTATGAAGCCGTCGCCCAAGGCGTGCCCGGCCCCAGAATTTATCAGCTCTACCTTGTGGGGGATGAAGCTTGGATGGACGATCACATTGAGCGTGCTTTGGCCGCAGGCTACACGGGCTTTTGTCTTACTGCAGACACCCAAGTGTATTCCAGACGCGAGCGGGATGTGATGAAAGGCTATGTGCCCCAGTCTGGTCGCACGGCTACCGCAGGTGGAGATTTTTCCCATCAGGCCATGATGACTTGGGACACCATCGCCCACGTGAAAGAAAAACACGATATCCCCTTGGTAGTGAAGGGTGTTATGCACGGCGACGACGCCAAGCGGTGTGTGGATGCCGGGGTAGACGTCATTTATGTCTCCAATCACGGCGGACGTCAGTTGGACCATACCAAGGCCTGTGTCGATGCTTTACCTGAGGTCGCCGAGGCGGTAGCCGGCAGGGTGCCAGTGGTTGTGGACGGAGGCTTTATGCGTGGGGCTGATGTAGTGAAAGGACTTTGCTTGGGCGCAAACTTTGTGGGCATGGGGCGCTTTGAAGGGCTGGCCATGGCCGCCGGCGGCTACGCTGGCCTGATGCGGGGTTTAAAAATTCTAGAGCAGGAGATCCGCATCAGCATGGCCCTGCTGGGAGCCCCGGATCTGGCAGCGTTGAATGCCTCGTTAGTTGAGCGCTCTGTACCTCTGGCGGATCCCAGTGTGCTCAGTGCGTTTCCGCTCATCGACGATTATTAGAGCACTTTTGTGCTTTTCTTCCGCCCTTTTCGCGTTTGAGCCAGCGTGCTTAGATTAGCGGTCTGTGGGTACAGGCATGGGGAAGGGGGTTACCGTGCTGCCGTCAGATGAGGTGATCTTAGCTACCCCCTCTTTTTCCACCTCGTCGATGCGAACCACCGCGTGCATGGGGATAAAGGATCGTTGGACGCCTTCGAACTCGTTGCGCAGCTTTTCTTCGCTTGGGTCGATCACCACTGAGGACTTGTTGCCAAAGGTGTAGTCCTCGATTTCGACGAAGCCGTACAGGTCGCTCTGATAGATGTTGCGGGCATACACCTCGTAGACCTGCCCCTGATTTTGGAACAGTACTCTGTACATGTGTTGCGATTCGTCTTTGCTGGCCATAACAACTCGTCTGGGGTGTAGAGAAGCGATAGTTGGGGATAACCCTTGAGATTTCAAGGCGCTGGGTAGAGGTTTGGGGCGTTTTAGGGCTCTGGGTATTGTCATAGGATCGCGTATACTTGCGCTCCTTTTTTTACAGCCCATGAAAGTCGTATGGCGAAGAAACTCTTTGTAAAAACACACGGTTGCCAGATGAACGAGTATGACTCGGCGCGGATGTATGACGTGCTGAAAGATGCTCAGGGCTATGAGATTGCCGCCAGCGAAGAAGAGGCCGATGTGCTGCTGCTCAATACCTGTTCCATTCGGGAGAAAGCCCAAGAAAAGGTGTTCCATCAGCTGGGTCGCTGGCAGAAGCTTAAGAAGGACCGGCCGGATTTGGTCATTGGCGTAGGCGGCTGTGTGGCCAGCCAAGAGGGTGACGCCATTATGCGTCGGGCACCCAGTGTGGATATGGTCTTCGGTCCCCAAACCATACACCGTCTGCCAGAAATGGTGACATCCCGGCAGCAGCAGTTGCTGCCAGTTGTGGATGTGACATTCCCTGAAGTGGAAAAATTCGACCGATTGCCGGAACCCAGTGTCAACGGTCCTGCGGCCTTCGTCTCCATAATGGAAGGGTGCAGCAAGTACTGCAGTTTCTGCGTTGTTCCCTATACCCGGGGCGAGGAGGTCAGTCGTTCGGTGGCCTCGGTGTTAGAAGAGGTGAACAGTCTAGCGGCCCGGGGTGTTAAAGAAATGCACTTGCTGGGGCAAAACGTGAACTCCTATCTCGGCGAGATTGACGGCGATACGGCGGATTTGGCTGAGCTAATTTATTACGTTGCCGAAGTGCCGGGAGTGGAGCGTATACGCTTCACAACATCCCATCCTATGGATTTTTCTGAAAATCTTGTCCAAGCCTATGCGGACATACCCGCCCTTGTGGACCATCTGCACTTGCCCGTGCAGTCTGGCTCGGATCGCATTTTAGAGGCTATGAAGCGAGGCCATACCGCCGACGACTATCGGGAGCGCATCGCCAAACTGCGGGAAGTGAGGCCGAACATCAGCCTGTCGTCGGACTTCATCGTCGGTTTCCCCGGTGAGACCGAAGCCGAGTTCGAAGAAACCATGGCGTTGATAGACGAAATAGGCTTCGACACGTCCTTTAGCTTTATCTACAGCGCCAGACCCGGAACACCTGCCGCCGGGCTGGCGGACGACGTACCAGAGGGCACCAAGAAAGTTTGGCTCCAGCGCTTACAGGCCAAAGTCCGCGATCAGGCTGATGCCATATCTGCTGCCATGGTAGGCACCCAACAGCGAGTTCTGGTAATGGGTGAAGCTAAAAAGGGAGTGGGGCAGCTGGCTGCGCGGACAGAAAATAACCGGGTGGTGAATTTTAGCGGCGGTCAGCAACTGATTGGCCAGTTCGCCAATGTTCAGATTACCGAGGCGCTTCCCAACTCTTTGCGTGGTAGCTTGGTCCAATAACCGGGACGCCACTGCTGAAATTAAATCCGTGATTAAGACCGCGGAAAAATAGTAACCTAACCTCCTACCTAACCTAATTGGTGAACCTTGCAAGAAACGTCAGATTCCGCTGCTACCCTCGCGAAAAAAATCAGTCTCGAACCCAACGACCCTCGGCGCTTGGCCGCCCTGGTCGGGCCCGTAGATCAGAACATCAAACATCTCGAAAGCCGGCTGGGGGTTCGAATACGCAGCCGGGGCAATGAATTTCAGATCAGCGGTATTCCAAAAGCAGTGCAGTCGGCGGAAGCCTTGCTGCATCAGTTGTATCGAGAAACCGTGGATCGAGAAGAGATCGAACCGGACTTTGTGCATCTATTTTTGCAGCAGGCGGGTCTGGACGACCTGATGGCCGAACGCGGTGATCATGAAGTGCCCGTAGTCGTAGAGAGCGACGCGGACCGCAGCGCTGAGACCCAAGAAGGTGGTGATGCCGGGGTTGTTATTCGCACACCCAAAAAGTCCATCAAACCCAGGGGTAAAAACCAGCAAAGCTACTGCCATGCCATTCGCAAAAACGACATTAATTTCGGCATAGGACCGGCGGGTACCGGCAAAACCTATCTGGCCGTTGCGTGCGCGGTTGAGGCTTTGGAATCTCAGCAGGTGTCCCGCATATTGCTGGTGCGCCCGGCGGTAGAAGCTGGAGAAAAGCTTGGGTTTTTGCCCGGAGATTTGGCGCAAAAAATTGATCCCTACCTGCGCCCTCTGTACGACGCCCTTTACGAAATGCTGGGCGTAGAGCGGGTCAATAAATACATAGAGCGCAACATTATCGAAGTGGCGCCATTGGCCTATATGCGGGGTCGCACCTTAAACAACGCCTTCATCATTTTGGATGAGTCGCAAAACACCACTGTGGCGCAGATGAAAATGTTTCTGACCCGAATTGGTTTTGGCTCCACCGCGGTGGTCACTGGAGACATCACTCAAATTGACTTACCCCGTGGTGAGCAATCGGGGTTGATTAACGTGCGCGACGTTTTAGCCCGGATCACGGGAATTCAATTTACCCACTTCGGTTCCAAGGACGTGGTTCGTCACCCGCTGGTGCAAAAAATCGTGGATGCTTACGAAGCCTTTCAAGACGATGGGATGGGCAAGCGCAATGATGATCGGCGCGGGCAGGGGCGTGCTCAGTAGAAGGGCCAGACGCGCGGCTTCCTAGATGAAGGCTGTGATGGTCCGAAAACACTAATGGATACTGCACTGGACATTCAGATTGCGCCGGAGGTAATCGGCGCGCCGTCAGCCCGATCGCTGCAGGCGTCGTTGGAAAGCTGCCTTGCCGCCTTGGCGCGGGTGATCCCCAACGATTCGAAGCCAAAACTATCTCAGGGGATTTGTCTGCGGCTGTGTGCGGAGACAGAGTCTCGGGATTTGAACCGTACTTATCGAGGCAAGGATAAGCCCACCAACGTGCTCAGCTTCGGAACACAGGAAACCAGCGGCCCGTTACTGGATATGCCTGCCCAAGAGCTTCCCCTTGGAGACTTGGCCCTATGTTGGCCGGTAGCGGTTGAAGAGGCCCAGCGGCAGAGCAAAGAACTTGATCATCATGTAAGCCATCTATTCCTTCATGGTGTGTTGCATTTGCTTGGGTTTGATCACGAGGGTGCAGAAGAGGCCGAGACCATGGAACAGATCGAGATTCAGGCTTTAGGGTTGCTGGATATCGCCGATCCCTACATCGAAGGTGGCGAGAAGGGCACATGATGGTGCCCGGAAGCAAACAGACACTGTCTTGCAATTCATCCCAGCCCGCCCTAAAACGGACTAAGAATATGGAGCCACATGTTGGCAATAAAACATTATGAGTGAACAACCAGAGTCTGGACGCGATGCGGCGGACAGGCCCCAGCGCAGAACCATGCGCGAATGGATCGGTGATTTGTTCTCTGGCGAGCCAGATAATGTCTCCGAGCTACTGGAAATCTTGCAAGACGCCGCCCAGCGCCAGCTTATTGAAGTGGATGCCCTGAACATGATTTTTGGGGCGTTGCACGTTAGCGACATGCATGCCCGAGACATCATGATTCCGCGTTCGGCACTGGTAGTTGTAGAAGAAGATCAGCAACCTGCCGAGTTTTTGCCGACGGTGATTGAGTCCCGACACTCCCGTTTCCCAGTTGTGGGCGACGATTTGGATGACATAAAGGGCATCCTACATGCCAAGGACCTATTGCCCCTGGTGCTGCAAGAAGGTACCCAGCGCTTCAACATGAAAGACAGCATTCGTCCGGCTGCCGTTGTGCCGGAAAGTAAGCGCCTGAATGTACTGCTGCAGGAATTTCGGACTAACCGAAATCATATGGCCCTGGTGGTGGACGAGTACGGGCAGATTTCTGGTGCGGTCACCATTGAAGATGTGCTGGAACAGATCGTTGGTGAGATCGAAGACGAGCACGACGTCGACGACGACAGCTTTGTGAAACAACTCGAGCCTTGCACCTTTCACGTCAAAGCCACCACGACAATCGAAGATTTTAACGAGTATTTTGGTGAAGGGTTTTCCGACGAGGAATTCGACACCATTGGCGGCATTGTCTTACAGGCCTTTGGTCATGTGCCGGAACTGGGTGAAACCGTGGAGCTTGGCGTCCTGCGGTTCGAGGTTCTTAACGCTGACTCTAGGCGCCTGCGTTTGCTGCGGGTGGACACGCCGAACCCAATAGAACCACAGTCCCAAAACTAATTCGGACGCGGCCATGATCCGGACAAAGATCGGGAACCAAGAAGAAAACGCCGCTCTGTCCCTGTCCGTGCTGGCATTGTTGGCCTTGGCCGCAGGAGCCACCTACCCGTTGGCTTTTGCGCCGTTTCATTTTTTCCCCCTGTTGTTTCTTTCCTCGGCTGCCCTGTTCTGGCTGATCTGCCAGGGGCCTCGGCATGGCGCTTTGCTGGCCTGGTGTTACGGCATTGGCAAGTACGCGGTGGGCGTGTCATGGATCTACGTCAGTATTCACGATCACGGCGGAGCATCACCGTTATTAGCCGCCGGGCTGGTAGCCGGATTTGTGGCCTTCATGGCGGTGTTCTGCTGGCCCATTGGCTGGTTTGTTGGGTTGATTCATCAACTTCAATCACGTGGAGGAAAGCTGGCTCCTGGGCTGGCCTTCGTGGCGGTTTGGGTGCTGATGGAATGGGTGCTGACTTGGTTTTTGACCGGGTTTCCCTGGCTCTTTGCCGGTTATGGGGTGCTGGGTTTGCCGTTGCAGGGATATGTGCCAGTGCTTGGCACTCTTGGGGTGAGCCTGTTGGTTGTGATGTGCGCTGTGGCCTTAGTCTGGGCAGCGGATCGTCATCAAAGGAAAAGCATACGCATGTCGGCCTTACTGGGCGTTATGGCTGTTGTTGGTTTCGGGGGCGTACTGGACGGTCACACTTGGACTTCTGCCCAAGAACGTTTTGACGCTGCCTTGGTTCAGGGCAATCTCGATCAAGGGGAAAAATGGGATAACGACAAGCGTATGGTCCACGTGCGTAAGCACCTAGCCCTATCCGAGGACCATTGGGGGGCCGACCTCCTTATATGGCCTGAGTTTGCTCTGACTGTGTACGGCGGTGAAGCAGAGCAGGTGACGCGATTGTTGCACCAGCGAGGCCAGCGAACCCAGACCAATGTGGTCATCGGCATGCCAGATCTGCAGTGGCGTGAGGACGGCTCTCACCTTGTTTTTAACTCGGCTCAGGGCTTCGGTTTGGCCTCCGGCGATTTTGCAAAACACCACTTGGTGCCCTTCGGCGACTACGTGCCCCTACAGTCCTATCTGCGGGGTTTGATCGAGTTTTTTGATCTGCCCATGTCTGCGGCAACGGCGGGTAGTCGGGAGCAAGAAGGAATAGCCCTGCAGCTTGGAAGCACAGGCGCCGGCACAAAGACTGCTATGGGTATTTGCTACGAGATCGCCTTTGGGGAATCCCTGAGACGCAATGCCGTAGACAGCGGTGTATTGCTGACCCTGTCCAACGACACATGGTTTGGTGGGTCGATTGGCCCTCACCAGCACATGCAAATAGCCCAGATGCGAGCACTGGAAAATGGCCGTTGGCTGCTGCGTGCCACCAATAACGGAATTACCGCCATCGTTAACGACCGCGGCCAGATACAGGCCCAACTCCCTCAATTTGAAGCAGCAGTGCTGCGGGGAGAATTTCAGGTCATGACAGGCCGAACCCCATACAGCTATCTAGGAGATCTACCGGTTCTCGTCGTGCTTTTATTACTGCTGGTCGCGTCAGTTATTCGGAGCGCCAGCCTCGCTGAAAGAGCGGCTAAACCTCGTAATTTCTCCTGACACACGGGCGCGGGCGTGTTCTCGAAATGATATCCTCTCTCGAATTCACGTCGCCCATATAGAAGTAAGAAGACCTGTCCATGAATCCAGTCTACGACCCGCAATCTGTCGAAAAAAACGCCCAGTCGGCATGGGATGCCAGTGCCTGCTTTGTCGGCGATGAAAACAAACCCGGTGAGAAGTTTTATTGCCTAGCCATGTTTCCCTATCCCAGCGGCCGGCTGCACATGGGTCACGTGCGCTGCTATACCCTCGGGGACGTCATTGCCCGTTATCGCCGCTTAAAAGGTTATAACGTCCTGCACCCCATGGGCTGGGATGCCTTTGGCCTGCCCGCAGAAAACGCAGCCATTAAAAACAACATTCCGCCGGCCCAGTGGACCCGGGACAACATCGACTACATGCGCGGACAAATGCAGCGCCTGGGTTTTGGTATGGATTGGTCCCGGGAGTTTGCTACCTGCGATAGCGAATACTATCGATGGGAGCAGTGGCTGTTCTTGCGCCTTTATGAAAAAGGCATGGTCTACCGCAAAAACGCCGTGGTGAATTGGGACCCAGAAGATCAAACCGTGCTGGCCAACGAACAGGTAGTAGATGGACGCGGCTGGCGGTCTGGGGCAGTAGTGGAACGTCGGGAAATGGCCCAGTGGTTTTTGAAAATAACCGACTACGCCAAGGAACTGCTCGAGGACTTGGATGATCTTCCCGGTTGGCCCGAGTCTGTGAAGAGCATGCAGCGCAACTGGATTGGTCGCTCAGAGGGAGCCGAGATCGACTTCGTTACCGATCACGACCCCGCTCAAAAACTGACGGTGTTTACCACTCGCCCAGATACCTTGGTTGGTGCCACCTATGTGGCTGTTGCCGCCGAGCACCCCTTGGCAGCCTTGGCGGCTGAAAGTGATCAAGGGGTCGCCGAGTTCATCGAGCAATGTAAGAAAAACACCACCGCGGAAGCGGATATGGCCACCATGGAAAAAGCCGGTGTGCCCACGCAACTTCAAGTGCGGCACCCGCTCACGGGTAAGCTACTTCCCGTTTGGGTAGCCAATTTTGTGCTGATGGAATATGGATCCGGCGCAGTGATGTCTGTGCCTGCCCACGATCAAAGAGATTGGGAGTTTGCGCAAAAGTACGGTATCGACATTGTTCAGGTCATTGAGCCGCTGGGCGACGAGGCTTGTGATTTAGCTCAGGCGGCCTTTACTGAAAAAGGCCGGTTAGTGAATTCTGGTGAATTTGACGGCTTGGCCTTTGATGAAGCCTTCGCTGCCATCGTGGCGGCGCTGGAAAGCAAAAGTGCCGGACGCTCGGTAACCAATTACCGCCTGCGGGACTGGGGCGTGTCGCGCCAGCGTTATTGGGGCTGTCCTATCCCAGTGATTCATTGTGAAAGCTGTGGCGTGCAACCGGTGCCTGAGGCCGATTTGCCAGTGGAGTTGCCAACGGATGTGACCTTCGAGGGTGTGTCGTCGCCCTTGCATAAGATGGACGATTTTCTCAACGTGCCGTGTCCCAAGTGCTCGGCCCCGGCCCGTAGAGAGACCGATACCTTTGATACGTTTATGGAGTCCTCTTGGTACTTTGCGCGTTTTGCTTCGCCCGACGCATCCACCATGGTGGACGAGCGGGCGAATTTTTGGGCGCCGGTAGATCACTATGTTGGCGGTATCGAGCACGCGATTTTGCATCTGCTTTACGCACGTTTCTATTTCAAGCTTATGCGGGACGAATGCTTGGTCAACGCCGACGAGCCGTTCAAAAAGCTGATGATGCTGGGCATGGTGTTGCAGGACGGCAAAAAAATGTCCAAGTCCGCTGGCGATGCCGGCGACCCTCAAAAACTGTTGGATCGCTACGGCGCGGATACGGTGCGTACTGCCATGATGTTTGCGGCGCCGCCAGAGCAGTCTTTTGAGTGGAGCGAGGCGGGTTTAGAAGGTGCCGCACGGTTCTTGAAACGCCTATGGAACTCAGTCCACGAACACGCCGCCGGCGGCCCAGCACCGAAAATGGACGTTGATCAGCTCTCCAGCGCGGGTAAGGCACTTCGCCGCAAAACCCATGAAACCCTGCAAAAGGCGGACGACGACTACGGCCGCCGCCAGCAGTTCAATACGGTGGTGTCTGCGGTGATGGAACTGCTTAATGCCGTGAGCAAAACCGAGCTGAGCGCTGATGCTGATCGGGCCGCGGTGCAGGAGGCTTGGGTAAGCGCTGTGCTAATCATCTCACCCATCGCGCCTCATATCGCTCATGAGCTTTGGGGCGTGCTTGGCGTTGATGCGCCATTGGTAGGCTATCCTTGGCCCCAAGTGGATGCTCAAGCTATGCAGCAAGACTCTCTAACCCTGGTAGTACAGGTCAATGGCAAGGTGCGCGGACAAATCGATGTGAGCGCCGATGCCGATAATGAGACGATTCTGACGCTGGCTCGAGCCGATGCCAATGTGCAGCGCCACCTGGAAGAAAAGACCGTGCGTAAGGAAATCGTCGTGCCGGGCAAACTTGTCAATATCGTGGTCGGTTAGTGGTGGTGTTCTTGCGATGCTCAATCATTGTGGTGCTGGCGCTGTTGGCCGGCTGCGGTTTTCAGTTGCGCGGTGCCGGTCTTGCTGAGAGTCAGCTAAATATCGCTGTGATCAATGGACTATCCACACCCTCCAGTGCTTACGCCGATTTTATTCGTACCCTCGAGGGGACCGCCGCTCGTTCTGGAAGCTCCCAAGATGGCACCGTGGATGTGACGCTTCGGGTTCAGGGTTTTGCCTTTGAAATCGAAGATGGTGCCGTGGATGCCCAAGTACGAGTGGTGGAAAAGATTGCGCGCCTAACCGTGGAGGTCGCGGCTTTGGACGCCTTGGGCGAAGCTCTCGCCGAGCCGTGGATCATCGAAGTCAGTCAAGCCTTCCGCACCGATCGAACCCAACTGCTGGGGAGTTTCGGGCAACAATCTCAGATTGAAGAAGCCCTGTATCAGAACGTTGCCAGCCGTATTGTTCGCAGTCTGGACGTATTGATCCGGATGCAGGCGGGCGAGGCTCAGGCAGGCATCCCCGGCAGTGAGTCGGATGCAGGTTAAGTATCAACAGCTTTCGGCGACTCTGCAGCGCGGCCTGGAAAACGTCTATTTAATCAGCGGTGATGAAACGCTCTTGGTCTCTGAAGCCTGTGACAGCATATTGCAGCAAGCTCGAACTCAAGGTTTTACCGAGCGATCCCTGCATCATGTGGAGAGTGGCTTTAAGTGGCACGATCTCACCAACGATGCCGCCAGCATGTCGCTTTTTTCCGAGCGCAAGGTCATCGATTTGCGCATACCCCCGGGTAAATTCGACAAAGAAGCCAGCCAAATTCTGCGTGACTGGTGTGCCGAACCGGATGCCAATCCAGATACGCTGCTGCTGATTCGCACCGAAAGGTTGCAGCCCAGACAGCGCAGCAGCGCATGGTTTAAAGCGATTGAGGCCTCAGGCGTCGTGCTGCTGATCTGGCCCTTGGGTCCCAGAGAGTTGCCAGGTTGGCTGGACGAGCGCTTGCGCTCTCGCGGGCTGGAGCTGGAACGAGATGCCTTGATGGCGCTGTCTGAGCGGGTGGAAGGAAATTTGTTGGCCGCTGCCCAAGAGGTCGAAAAGCTCGCTCTGCAGAATCTTCCGCAGCCTATCAATGAAGAAACGCTGCTTCAGTGCCTTGAGGATACAGCGCGCTTTAACAGCTTTGATTTGATCGATGCTGCAATGGCAGGACAAGGTGTTCGGGTTACAAAAATTATGGCCTCACTGCGGGAAGACCGGGGCAGCCTGTTTGCGATCCTAGGCGCACTGACCAGTCAGCTGCGTCGCCTAGGTCAGACCCGAGGGCTACCTCCCGCCCGTGCTCGGACTATGGAGGCCTTTGCCCAGCGCGGCCCCTCTGCCAAGGCGCTGCTGGCGGAATGCGCCATACTGGACGAACAGGGGAAGGGGCAGCGGTTGGGTAACGCCTGGCTGGGTCTAGAGCAACTGCTGCTGAGCATGGCCGGACACCCGGGTCAGCGGCCGCCATCCTTCTACCAGCGAAAGTTGAAGGGACGTTAGTCGCCCGTCGGGATCCTCAATTGATGTGGGTATCCGCTATCCGTCCTAGCTCCACCACGGTCAGTTTGCCGCCGGCATTATCCAAGGTAGTTACCGAGCAGTTATCCGGTCCGAAAATTCGCATGCGATCATCGCCGGTAGCTGCCCCAACGGCAGCGTTGATGGCGACATAGTGGCTAAAAATAATGCAGTCCTCTTCGCAGCCGGCTAAGAAGTCCCCGATATCCTGCTGCCATTGCTGCACACTGGCATCCAGATCTGACCAATTGCCTGCCATGGCTTGACTGAGCCAAGCGGCTCGAGCCTCAAGATCTGGCGTCGGCGAGGGAATCTCGGCGACCCTATTTTCAATGGTGATATCCGCCTGCCAGAGCGCGGCAAGGGCCTGAGCTGTTTCATAGGCTCTAGCCAGTGGACTAGAAAGCAGGATGGGTCGGATTTGATGTTGCTGGTCCAGCATGGCCGCCACTGCCGCCGCTTGGCTGCGCCCTAAATCATCTAAGCCTGGATCGGGATGAGCTCCAAATCCTGCTGCTGCTTTACCATGTCTGACAAGTTGGACGATAGCCATTTTCTACTGCTCTTTTGGTATGGGTTCTCTACAATGAGGGTTTGCAAATCAGAAGATAGGAAAAGCAGTGACGGATCACAAAGCTTCGGGATTAAATCCTTCAATGACTCCTGATACACAGGTGAGTGTGCGTGAGGTCTTCGCAATTGATCAAGACCTAATGGTGCCCGCCTTCAGTGAGGCATCGGAATATGTGCCGGACGCCGATCCAGACTATCGTTTCGACCGGGATACCACCTTGGCCATATTGGCGGGCTTTGCCCATAACCGACGGGTCATGGTGCAGGGCTATCATGGCACCGGTAAGTCCACTCACATCGAGCAGGTAGCCGCCCGGCTGAATTGGCCCTGCATTCGTGTGAATCTGGACAGCCATATTTCGCGAATCGATCTGATTGGTAAGGACGCCATCGTGCTGCAAGACGGTAAGCAGATTACCGAATTCCGTGAAGGCATCTTGCCTTGGGCGCTGCAAAACCCAGTGGCTTTGGTGTTTGATGAATACGACGCCGGCCGTCCAGATGTGATGTTCGTGATCCAGCGTATTTTGGAAGTGGAGGGCAAGCTCACCCTGCTGGACCAAAACAAGGTGATTACCCCTCACTCGCACTTCCGCCTGTTCGCTACCACCAATACCGTGGGCCTAGGCGATACCACCGGCCTCTATCACGGCACCCAGCAAATTAACCAAGGGCAGATGGACCGCTGGAGCATCGTGTCCACTCTGAACTACTTAGATCACGAAGCGGAAAGCAACATCGTGCTGGGCAAGGTTCCCTCCTATCAGTCCAGCGAAGACGGTGAGCGCGTAATTGGCAACATGGTCAGCGTCGCTGATCTGACCCGCAAGGGCTTCGTCAATGGTGATGTCTCAACCGTGATGTCACCGCGAACGGTGCTGACTTGGGCGCAAAATGCCGAGATTTTTGGCGATGTGGGATTTGCTTTCAGAGTCACGTTCTTGAACAAGTGCGATGAGCTGGAGCGAGCCATCGTTGCGGAGTATTACCAGCGCTGCATGGGCGAGGACCTAGGTGATGCCACAGCCGGCATCACCCTGAAGTCTGCCTAGCCCACGCTATGTCTGATGCTGAAAATCCATTAGACCCGTTTAAGCGGGCGACCACGGCGACTATTCGCGCCATAGCTGGCGATGACGAGCTGGACGTTACTTTCGGTGCCGGCCCACCAGTGGTCCGAGGCGGCACCCTGCGCCTACCGCTGCCAGCGGTGGGTGCCAGTCAAAGCGAGATCGATGCGGTGCGCGGTGTGGGTGACGAATTTGCCCTGCGTTTTAGGCACCACGATACTCGGCTCCACGCCCGTTACAGTCCTGAAGGCGGACCCGCCCAAGAAATGTTTGAGTGGATTGAGTCCGCTCGGATCGCTTCCATTGGTGCCTTGCGTATGCAAGGAGTGGCGCAAAACCTTGACGCCCACTTGGAAGTGCAGTGTAAGCAGGCGGCCTTCGACACCATAACAGCAGAAACCGACGCGCCGCTGTCAGTGGCCGTAGGCCTTTTGGTGCGCCAACAGCTGACGGGACGGGAGCTCCCACCCAGTGCGGAACACGTGGTGCAGTATTGGCGCGACCATGTAATGGAGAACGCTGGAGAGCATATCGAAGCCCTGCGCGAGCATGTGGGTGACCAAGATGCCTTTGCCAGCCTATGCCGGAATATTATTGCCGATCTGGGGCTGCCCATTGATCTGACGGATCCTAACGAAGGGGAAAGCAACCCAGAAGACATGGATACCATGGATCAGTCCGAGGAGGCTGATTCAGACTTCAGCCCAGAGGACGTGGTTCTCGATGAGGACTCTGCTGGTGAAGAGAATAGTGACGGCGATGCCACTACGGTAGAGATGGACGCCCATGCGGACATGGACGAGGCGGGATCCGAGTCTGATCCTGATGAAGCCCCCATGCCCATGCCCGACGATGCCGGGCGTATCCCCGTCGACAACAATTACAAAGCCTACAACGAACGCTTTGACGAAATTATTCGAGCAGAAGAACTCTGCGACCCGGACGAGTTAATCCGATTGCGTCAGTTGCTGGATCAGCAGCTGGTGTCGCTCCAGCACGCCACTTCCAAGTTGGCGAATCGACTTCAGCGCCGCCTTATGGCCAAGCAGAATAGGACTTGGGAATTCGACTTAGAGGAAGGCATCTTGGATGCCGCACGCCTGACACAGGTGGTAGTGGATCCAATGAATCCGCTGGCCTATAAGCAGGAAAAAGAGACCAAGTTTCGTGACACTGTGGTTACCCTGCTTATCGACAGTTCCGGTTCTATGCGGGGTCGTTCCATCACGATAGCAGCCATGTGCGCCGACATTATGGGACGCACCCTAGAACGTTGCTCGGTACGGGTAGAGATTCTTGGCTTCACTACTCGAGCTTGGCGGGGCGGTGAATCGCGAGAGGCGTGGATCAATGACAACAAGCCGTCCAATCCGGGGCGATTAAATGATTTGCGGCACATTATATATAAGGCTGCTGATGATTCTTGGTCTCGGACTCGGCGCAACTTGGGTCTCATGATGCGGGAAGAGCTGTTGAAGGAAAACATCGACGGTGAAGCCCTAATTTGGGCTCATAATCGGGTCGTGACCCGTCCTGAACAGCGCAAGGTCATGATGGTGATCTCGGACGGCCTGCCAGTGGATAACTCCACCTTGTTGGTGAACCCCAGCAACTTCCTAGAGCAGCACTTAAAGTATGCGATCAGCATGATCGAAGATCACTCGCCGGTTGAGCTGGTGGCCATTGGGATTGGGCACGATGTGACCCATCACTACCAAAGGGCGGTAACCATTACCGATGCCGAGCAACTTGGTGGGGCCATGACTGACCAATTGGCGGAACTGTTCGACGTAAAGGGGTAGGGCGGTTCTAGGGCTTGGTTGGGCTATGAGATACGGGCTAGGCCACGTCGTCAGGAAACCCTTCGCGCTTAAGAATCGGTCGGGAAAGCCTCGAACCTAGGGGTCGAGGCTCCATCAGAGAGGGTATCTAGCCCACAACTTCCATTCGGATGATTTCCGGAGCACCACCCATCAGGCCCTTGAAGCCTGCACCGGCAGCTTTGAAGTGCTCTGAGGCCCCGTGAGCGGCCATGGCATCGGCGTCCTCGTACAGTTCCATAACCGTGTAGCCGCCTTCAGCGTCCTTGCACAACTTGTACAGGTGGCAGCCGGGCTCGTTGGCGTTGACCTTGGCCGCCAAGTCCAGCATGACCGCTTCAAAGTCTGCTTCTTTTCCCGCTAGCACATTCAACTTCGCGATTACTGCAAGCATGTTTCTCTCCCTCTATTCTTCCGGTGTTTTTAAGCCGGTAATTGTTTAATCGATTTGTGTTAAATCGATACCTTTGGAACCTTTGCTTGGGTGCGACCACGCCAAGCCTTTTATTGATCTGATGACCAAGAGCTGCCAACAACCCGAACATTGCCTGACGACATGCGCTAAGGTTCCGACGTGATTGAGAATAAGGACTCTAATGCACCGACGCAAACTGGTTCAGGCGCTTCAAGTTTATTTGAACCGCTATCCCGAAGAACAGGCTACCGTGGATCGTTTTAATGAACTGCTCAGTAACCACGCGAATTGCTTTGAGCGAGACTGCTGGGCCGGCCACATTACCGGCTCGGCGTGGTTGTTGGATCCGAGCCACCGCAGCCTGCTGATGACTCACCACCGCAAATTAAATATGTGGCTGCAGCTGGGCGGCCATAGCGATGGTGACCCGGATACCGCTAACGTTGCACTGCGTGAAGCGGAGGAAGAATCGGGTTTGTCAGTTGCCTTAATGAGTGAAGAGATTTTCGATATCGATGTCCATGCAATTCCTGCACGTAAGGACGACCCTGCCCATTACCACTTTGATGTCCGCTACCAGTTGCAAACTCAGGGTGACGAATTCGTTGTCAGCAGCGAGTCCATCGACTTAGCTTGGGTACCCTTGGCGACGTTACGCAATTACACAGAGGAAGAATCAATTTTGCGCATGCGCAGAAAATGGCAGGCTTTATCAGAGAAGTGACGCCTGCTAGATGTCCAAATTCGTAACATTCACTAACAAATATCGCTGAATAATGTCTTGTGACTGGGCACCGCATACCCTAACCTAGCGTCTCTCGCCCGATTTTACTTTTTTGGTCAACCGGGATTTGCACAATTTGAGCCAGTCTTCGGGCTTGCTTACAGAGTGTGGAACACGTTAGATCAAAGAAAGGATAAGAAAACTTCGGTATTTCTGCGTCTAGGTTTGATTGGTCGAATTCTCCATAGAGAGAAAAATTTGGTACTTATCAATCAAGGAGCTATAGAAAGCTGTGAAAAAACTATATGTAGGTAACCTCGCATGGGCGGTCACCGATGAAGATCTGCAGTCATTGTTCTCAGAGCATGGCGGCGTAGCGTCAGCGTCTGTTATCACAGACCGCGAGACCGGGCGTTCAAGAGGATTCGGGTTCGTAGAAATGGAAGACGGTTCTGAAGCAGCCATTGAGGCGCTTAACGGCGTTGATTTCAAAGGCCGCGCGCTTCGCGTCAATGAAGCACAAAGCAAGCAGCGCCCAGGCGGCGGTGGTGGCGGCCGCTTCTAAAACAGTCCCAGGACTGTTGCCAAGAAACCCGAGAGTGATCTCGGGTTTTTTTTGCCTGAAATTCGGGCGCGGCCCTTGCGATAGCCCTTAAGTGTAGAGGTGACAGGCGACTAGCCGCTGATCGCCCTCCCCCGCAATAGGCTTGAGCAAGGGCGTTTGTGTCGAGCAATGACTCATGGCTTTGGGGCAACGGTTGGCGAAGCGACAGCCTGCCGGCACGTTGATTGGTGATGGGATCTCTCCCTGAATCGTAGTGGACGGACGTTGACGCTCGTGTTCCGGGTCAGCCTCGGGATTGGAGGCAATAAGGGTCTCGGTGTAGGGGTGTTTGGGGTCGAAGAAGACTTGGGCCGACGTGCCTACTTCCACCAAGCAACCCAAATACATAACGGCCATACGGTCGCTAATGTAACGAACCATGGAAAGATCGTGGGCGATGAATAACAGTGTCAGTCCAAGTTCCTTGGTGAGATCACCAAGCAGATTCACTACCTGAGCTTGGACGGATACATCCAAGGCCGAGATTGGTTCGTCGCAGACCACGAATTCTGGCTCTAAGATCAGCGCGCGGGCGATACCGATCCGCTGGCGCTGGCCGCCGGAAAACTCATGGGGATACCGGGATTGATGATCTGGACTTAGGCCCACCAAGCGTAACCAATGTGCAACCTTCTCTTGCACCACCGCCGGCGTCAGGTCCTGGCGCAACCGCAGACCTTCGCTGACGATCTCGCCCACAGTCATTCGAGGGTTCAGGGATGAGTACGGATCTTGAAAGATCATCTGCATTTTCGAAGCCATGGCGCGAAAGTCGTCGCCGCCATAGCGAGCGGGCAGTTGGGTACCGTTAAACGTCACCTGACCAGCAGTTTTGTCGTGTAAACCAACCACGGTTTTTCCAAGAGTTGACTTGCCCGAGCCACTTTCTCCCACTAGGCCAACCACCTCATTCGGGTAAATAGAAAGGCTGACATCGTCTACCGCGTGCACCCGTTGGCCGCGGCCCAGTTCAAAGTGCTTTACCAAGTGGCTGATCTCTACCAAGGCCGGGTTGGCCGTTGTGTAATCATTCGCGGATTTGCTCATGGCTGGTCCTTCTGAGCGGCACACAACTCATGGTGTAGCCAGCAGGCGGCTTGATGGCTCAGCCCCTGGTTCGATGCGCTCGTGGATCCTAGGCCATATTGGGCCGGTGCTTGCTGGGCGCATACGTTCATAGCGTGAGGGCAGCGAGGGTGATAGGCACAGCCCGTTGGAGGATTAAACAAGTCCGGGGGTGATCCGTCGATGGCGAGAAGGGTTTGCTCTGCTCCGCCGTCCTCGGCTCGTTTGTTGCTGGGCATGGCCAGGCGCAGACCTTGGGTATAAGGATGGCCGGAGCGATAAAAAATGTCGTCCACGCTCCCCCGCTCAACAACCTCTCCGGCGTACATGACCATGACGTCGTCTGCCATGCGTGCCACCACACCAAGATCGTGGGTGATCAAGATAATGGCCATGCCGGTTTCCTGCTGCAGGTCGCCGAGTAAGTCCAAAATCTGGGCTTGGATGGTGACGTCCAAGGCCGTTGTAGGCTCGTCCGCCACCAAAATTGCCGGCTCGCAGGCGATGGCCATGGCGATCATGGCCCGCTGCAACATGCCGCCGGAAAACTCAAAGGGATACTGCTTGGCGCGCTTAGCCGCTTCCGGAATTTTGCTCATCTCCAGCAGTTCTACTGCGCGATTGAAGGCTTGGCTTTGGCTGTAGCCTCGATGAACCTCCAAGGTTTCCGCAATCTGACGGCCAATGGTCATGGTCGGGTTTAACGACGTCATGGGGTCCTGAAAAATCATACTGATTTCCCGCCCTCGGATGTCCTGGCCGCCGACAAATTTAGACGCCAAGATGTCGTGTCCTCGCAGGGTTGCCGTACCCTTGTGTATGCGACCCGGCGGCATGGGGATTAAGCCCATGAGGCTTTGTACCGTAACGGACTTGCCGCACCCGGATTCCCCGACAATGGCTAGGGTTTGGCCAGCCGCTACCTCAAAGCTGACGCCCCGCACGGCCTGTACTACACCGCCATAGGTTTGAAAGTCGACGTGTAGATCGTCCACCCGCAGCAATGGCTGGCGCGGTGTCGGCTGCTCTCCGGTGATGGGCGCGCCCACCGTGGAGCCAGCACTGTTGTCGGTGGAGTGAGTCATAGTCTTATTCGGCTCCTCGCATGCGGGCATCAAGGGCATCACGAAGGCCATCACCCAACAGGTTAAAGGCCAGCACTGTGGCGCTTATCATCATGGCTGGGAATAACAGCTCATGGGGCCGGGTCAGCATGGACTTGATGCCCTCGTTGCACATGGCGCCCCAAGATGGGGTGGGGGGAGCAACACCCATGCCGATAAAGGATAAAAAGGCTTCGGTGAAAATGGCGCTGGGTACCTGAAAGGTAATGGTAACTAGGATGACTCCAAGGGTGTTGGGCAGCATATGTCGCCCAACCACATAGGGCGTGGTAGCGCCCAGCAGTTTCGAGGCGCTGACATAGGCCTCTTCGCGAATTTGCAAAATCTGGCCTCGCACCAGTCGCGCCGGTGCCGGCCACAGCAAGATAATCATGGCTGCCAGCATAGGCAGAATGCCGCTTTCCCCCGGACCAATGCCGAACACCACTTTGAACAAAATCATGAACAGCAAAAACGGTAGGGCCACAACGAAGTCGGCGAACCGCATCATGGCTTGGTCCACTGGGCCGCCAAGAAATCCAGCTACGCTGCCATAAATGACACCCAAAAATACGAAGGCCAGTGGGGCTAGCAAGCCGATAAACAGCGACACCTGCCCGCCGTACATGAGCCGCGCCAGCATGTCCCGGCCCAAGTAGTCGGTGCCCAAGGGGTGCCAAGCAAGCTTCAGGGTCTGGCCTATTTCCGCCGACTCATCCGGTTGGATCAGTCCGCGCTCTTGGGCCTGGGCAATAGAAATTACCCGGGTGACATCGATGGTGAGGGTTGCCGTGGTCTCGCTTTCTTCGCCTGCAGCATCCAAGGCGACCAAGGTGTAGTAATAGGTTTCAGGCTGAAGGTCTAAGCGGTCTTCGAAGTAAGGAGTGTCCAAATCCGCCAAGGGTAGGCCGAAACTGCCGGTATCTTCCGGCGCAAATAAGTTGCGATAGAGCCGGCGGGGGGAGTCTTGATCAGCCCACGTCAGGCGAACGGACTGGGTGGTCGCTGACTGAGCCAACGTAAACCCCAAGGGATTACCGGTGCTGGGCGTGGGTGGGGTTAGGGCTTCAGGTTCCCAGGGTATAAAGGGAGTGGTGAGGGTGACCTGACGATCAGCGCCGGGGCTGATGCCAATGTGATCCACGTCTTGCACCGATGGGTCCACGGTCCAAACCATAGGGCCCACAGTGACAAAGGCCAGCAGCGCCAGAATCAATCCCAGTGAGGACATGGCTCTGGGATTGGCGCGCAGTCTCCGCCAAGCGTCCGCCCAATAAGATAGGGATGGGCGGCTCAGTTGATCGGCACTGTGCTGGCGCGGTAGCGCCGCAAAATCTGCTTGGGTCAAATCGGTCGCGCTCATTGATCAACCCTCACTCTGGGATCAATGAGGCCATAGATCAGATCCACCAAAATCACCATAAAGACTAAAAAAGCACCGTAAAACACCGTGGTTCCCATAATTACCGTGTAATCCAGCTGCTGGATGGCCTGTACGAAATAGCGCCCTAAACCCGGAATGGCGAACACGATTTCCACCACGAATCCGCCGGTGGTAATGCCGGCGATTGCAGGGCCTAAGACGGTAATCACCGGCAATATGGCGTTGCGAAGCTGATGACGGCTAAAGATCTGAGTCGCTGGCACCCCCTTGGCGCGAGCGGTGCGCACGTAGTCTGTGTTGACCACCTCCAACATGGACGAGCGCATGAGGCGGGTGAGGTAGGCCATAGTGGACAGACCCAGAACAAGGGCCGGGGTGACCATATGCCAGACACTGCCCCAGCCGCCAATGGGCAGAACGGTGCCGCCGGCAGTCTGATTGAGATTGACCAAGGACCACTGGCTAATGGCTGCCATGACAAAGCTGGGTACCGATATGCCCAAGATCACTAAAAACATGATGGCCACGTCGGGCCAGCGGTTACGGTACAGGGCAGTCAGCGCTCCCCAAAGCACTCCACCGACGCCGGCAAAGACGATGGCCAGAATGCCCAGGGTGGCCGAAACCGGGAAGTGCTCCCGGATAATGTCATTTACTCGGCGGTTTTCCTGAGTATAGGAGATACCAAAATCGCCCTGGGCGATATTGCCCAAATAGATCCAGTACTGAGTCGCTAACGGTTTATCCAGACCGTACTTGGCCTCTAGATTGGCGCGGATTTGCGGGGTTAGCGCCTTGTCGCCGGTGAGCGGATCCCCGGGTACCGCGTGCATACCGAAAAAGGTGGCGCTGGCAATAAACCACACGGTGATCAGACCAAGGACTATGCGTTTGGCAGCGTACTTCAGCATGGGTGTGGGTTCTTGTGGCTTTTTGATTGAGTGTGTTGATTAAATACGATGGCCACAGCTATTGACCACCGGCGTCGATGTGGGCTCGGCTGAGATCCGGGTCCGGGCCGATTACCCGCCGTTTGAGCTGCTTTAATCGTGGATCCACCACATAGGTAACCCCCCGCTCGTACATGGGCAGAATCACGGCACGGTCGATGAGGTGCTGTTGAATGTCTCCAAAGGCCCGCATCCTAACGCCGGGGTCCAACTGACCCTGAGCGGTTTGAATAAGCCCATCCAACTCCGGGCTGTTGTACTGGCCGCGGTTGTTTTTGTTCCAAGACGCAAATAAATCACCAAAGGTCAGAGGATCATTGTAGTCAGGCCCCCAGCCCGCGAGCACGAAGTCGAAGTCGCCGGAGGTCATCTTGGCTAGTCGCTGCTTAAAAATCTGTTTGTCGATTTTCACGTCGATGCCAAGCTCAGTCTTCAAGGTTTGCTGCACCCACTCCGACTGAATGTTGGATATTGGATTGTCGCCAGCCAGCAGCACCAAGGTGGGCGTCTGGCTTAGGCCCAGTTCCTGCAGTGCTCGCTGCAGATACTCCTTCGCCTGTGCTGTATTCGGACGGATTTTCTCGGGGGGGTATTCTTTGCGCAAAAGGTCGCTTTCGCCCATTAGCCAGCCCGGAAAAAGGGACACACCGGGTTCATAGCCCGGTAGCTTGGTAACCTTATAAACCAGTTCGTCCATGTCCAGCACAAGCTGTAGTGCCCGGCGGAAGTTCAGGTTGCCGGTCACGCGTTCTGGACGGTGATTGAATTCCATAAAGAAGACCACGCCGTCCCGGTGTTGACGAATTTGCCAGCCTAGGCGCATGGCTTCTGTAAGGTTTTCTGCCTGCAACCCTGTCGTAGCGATTTTCGAATCTTTGAAAAAGTTGAGTGAGGCGTTGGCATCGGAGGTGATGTAGGGCACGTGGATGGTGTCTAGGTGAATTTCATCCTGATTCCAAAAGTGCGGGTTGCGCTCAAAGGTCATGCTGGATCCGTGGATCCAGCGGCTTATTTGAAATGGACCGTTGTATAGAAGCTGATCTGCGTCGGCTCCGTAGCGGCCCTGAGTGGCGTTATAAAAGTCTTCGCGAATGGGTAGAAATGTTGGGAATACCAGCATCTTGTCAAAGAAGGGTACGGGTCGGGCCAGTTCTATCACCAGCGTGTGTGGGTCCGGTGCGTTTACTCCCAACTCACTCGGGTTTAGTTCACCGCTGTTGACGGCTTCCGCGTTTTTGATAGCGAACAGCAAGAACGCATACTGTGATGCGGTTTCTGGCTTGAGTGCCGTTTGCCAGGCAAATACAAAGTCCTCTGCAGTGACCGGTTTACCGTCACTCCACTTGGCATTCTTACGCAGCCAAAAAGTGGCATGGGTGGGTGTCACTTCCCAGCGCTTCGCCACGGCGCCTTCTAAGCGGTCGTCCAGCCCCATGCGCACCAACCCCTCCATCACATGGCCCAGTACCATGCCTGAAATTGAGTCAGTAGCACGACTGCTGTTCAGTTGAGGGGGTTCTTCGCGAATGATGATGGAGACGCTATTGTTCTTAACGTCAATGCCGCTGACATCTAGGTTAGTACCGCTTAAGGCGCTGCCGGCGTAGTGCAAGGCGATCATCAACAGCGCTACCCCAGCAATTGCCAGAGTAAAAAGCTTGGCCAGTTGGCCATTGGGGGAAGGAGTGCTAATGACGACGGTCCTGCTAACTGTGCCGCAAATAGTGGCTCAAAACGTCAGGCTTTCCAATCCGGGTTCACCCCAGAATGTCGATCAGTTCGTCTGCCTCAGCAAATTGCTGACCACCCGCTCCAGATGCATGAGCGAGTTACACTCTTCAACTTGATGGGAGTAGGCACCGTATTTACGCATTTCTGAATCACCCGTGTTCCAAGCAAGCTTCGCCTCAGGATTCAGCCAGATCACCCGTTTGGAGCGGTCATAAAGTTCTCTCAACACTTCCGCGTGGGCTTCACCGTGATTGTTCCGGGCATCGCCTAAGATGATGATGGTAGTGCGATTGTCTACGTCGTCGAGGCAAAGCTTCTTAAAGTCCAGCAGTGCTTGGCCGTAGTCTGTGGAGCCGCCACTGTAGTCGTGGAGAGTCTTGGCAATGGCGTCTTCGATCTTGTTGCGATTGAACAGTTCGGTGACTTCGGCCAAATCCGAAGAGAAGGCGAAGCTGCGAACCTTGGGCATGACCTCATCCATACTGTAGAGGAACATGAGCATAAAGCGGGCGTAGTTGGCCACGGAACCGGAGACGTCGCAAATAGCAAAGACCTTGGGCCGGTCTACTTTGACCGACTTCCAGTACAGGTCAAAAATCGCACCGTCGTAAGACATGTTGTTACGCAGGGTCTTGGGCACATTCAGTTGGCCTCGCTTAAAGACTTTGCGACGGCGGCTGTGCAGGGTGCTCAGCTTTTTCGCCATCTTATAAACCATTTCCTGAATCAGTCGGAAATTGCGGTGCTCAACGTTTGAGAGCTTAACCGAGCGCAGCATTTCCTCGCGTAGACGCTTGCCGGATACGTCGGCATTGAGCATGAACTGTTGCTCTACATAATCTCGTACTTGTTCACGCAGAAAGTCTCGCCGTTGTTTAAGTTGCTGTCCCAGACGGCGCGCAGGCACTCGGGAATCTACCCGCAGATCGCTGATTTCTCGGTTCAGATCCGGTAGCCCCATATGATCCATGATGCGTCGGGCGTACAAACCTTTCTGGGTAAAGATCTGAATTTCTCGAACGTTGGTGGCCTCGCCGGCTTCTGCCATGGACTGGGCTAGCTCGACACGAGAGTCGGACATCAGCAGTTTGCCCAAATGCGAGTTGGCCTCGGCGATCTCGCCTGGACCTAGGTCAGCTTCTTCCTCTTCCTCGTACAGGTTATTTTGTTTCGCCTTAGACTTGGACTTCTTCTTACCCTTGTTTTGCATCTGGGGGTCGCCGCCGGCACCGCCGCCTTCGCCATCTCCACCCTCGCCGCTTTCTTCGCCTTCTTGCTCCCCTTGCTCTGGGTTTGCATCTGCTGAGGCATCACCGCGCACGTCCTGAAAGCGGAAGAAATTGTCGAAGCACGCGTCGAAGGTTTCTTTTTCGTCAGCGGTCTTGGGTAGCACCATGGACAAAGAGCGTTTGAGATGGGCCTTGTCGCTGTAGCCCACTAACTCCACCGCGCTGATGGCATCGAGGGTTTCCGCAGTCGATACCCGTACTTCGGCATTGCGCAGGGCGCGTATGAAGTTGCTGATGGTGCGATCCATGCCCATAACTGCTTCCTACCCGCTTACCTTGGCAGTCAACGCCGGTACTTCGCTCTTCACGTTATCAATGTCTTCCTGAAACTTGAGAATGACATTGAGGGTGTCTTTTACCATGTTGGGATCCAAGGCCTCAGCGTGGAGTAGCACCAAGGTGCGCGCCCAGTCGATGGTCTCGGAGATGGCAGGCATCTTCTTCAGATCAAGGTTGCGCAGCTCGTGGATGAAGGCAACCAGTTGCTTTTGCAGAGCTGGCGGAATTTCCGGTACCCGGGCGCCAATGATGCGCTGTTCGATATCCAGGTCAGGGAACGGAATGTACAGGTGCAGGCAGCGACGCTTCAGCGCATCTGAAATTTCGCGGGTGTTGTTGGAGGTCAAAAACACCAGCGGTGGTTCCGCGGCGGCCTTAATGGTGCCGATCTCTGGAATGGATAGCTGGTAGTCGGACAAGATCTCCAGTAACAGCGACTCGAACTCGTGGTCTGCTTTGTCGATTTCGTCGATTAGTAGGATGCAGCCGTCTTCCTCTTTCAGCGCTTTCATCAGTGGGCGCGGTTCAAGGAATTCTTCGGAGAAAAAGATGTCGCCGAAGTTGTGCAGCTGCTGGACAGATTCTCTGAAGCCCTTGGCATCGCCAAGTACCTCGTTCAGGGCCTCTTTCAACACTTGGGTGTACAGCAACTGTTTGCCGTATTTCCATTCGTAGATTGCCTTGGATTCGTCCAAACCTTCGTAACATTGCAAACGAATCAGCGGCAGGGCGAACATCTCAGCAGCGGTCTTTGCCAGTTCGGTCTTGCCTACCCCGGGAGGTCCTTCAATCAAAATGGGCTTGCGCAGTTGGTAGGCCAAAAAAACCGCTGTGGCGATTTCGTCACTGCAGATGTACCGGTGTGCTTCAAAAGACGCCTGCAGGGATGCCACAGATTCCGCCAGTTTTTCGATATCCCCCATGATGATCCTTATCTTGGTGCTAGTTGCTGATGCTGGTTGAAGTTGTTCTGTTGCGCCGCCCCAAGGGGACTCTTGGCTCCGCTGATGCCCTTTGCGCAAAGCCATCGATTATCCATTTGCAGCGCCCTGTTGTATAGCGACACCGAACTTGTGCCCGGGTCGGCCTTGTGATTAAGACCGGACTTGGGGTCGAGCCCTTGCGGGATGGAATCGGTGCTAGGCGATTGAGCTAAGGCTCCCAAGCAGGGCGATTAGAGCCTGATTGCTATCCAAGCCCTGAGTGTCCAGGGTGATGTCAGCATAGTCCTCGTAGAGGGGGACCCGTTCTGATGCTACGTCTTTTAAGGTCTGGCCCGCAGGCGCTGCGATGCCCCGATCTGCCATGTTGGCGATGCGAGGAACCAAGGTTTCGACGGGACAACGCAGATACACCACGACGCCTAACGAAGCGAGGTGGTCCATGGCGTTGGCGCTGTAGACAGCGCTACCGCCGGTGGCAATGACGGTAGCGTGGCAGCTCAGGTCTAGGATGACCCTTGCCTCCAGTTGGCGAAGGGCAAGATAACCTTGGGATTGCATGTATGTGGCCAAGGTTTCTCCGGCGCGACGCTGGATCAGTAAGTCAGTGTCTACAAAGTCGTAGCCCAAGGCTTTGGCCAGCAGCACTCCAAGAGTGCTTTTACCCACCCCGGGCATGCCAATAAGAACAATGTTCTCGCGCTCATCTCCTAGGGGCTTAGATTGGCTCATGGATTTTTCGGCTCTGTGTTAGCTAAATTGGGACTAGCTAAAGTAGCCATAGAGCAAAATCTGAAAGGCGATGAGGGCAGTGGCCCACCAACGCAGATCTCGCCAAGTCTGTCCCGAATACTCCTCGGGTACGACAGCCGACTTGGGGATGGTCCAGACCCCTATGCCGAGAATTAAAAATAAGGCGACGGAAATGTAGTTGGCCCAGACGACGGGTAGCTCCATATCAAAGTCTCCTATGTGTCTTTACATGGCGGGTGTTCATCGTCCCCTCCAAGGTGAATAGGTTAAGTTTTCTAAGTGTTCATCGCTGTGCGGCTCGGTAAAGCCGCTAACGATCCAAAGGGTCGGAAGGGCGTAGCAAAAGCTGAAAAACGCCACATAAAGCAGATTCAATTCCCACACTACCGAAAGAAGGGCGGCCAGAACCACACCGCTTACCAAGGTGAAGATACCTGCCATCGGGGTGGCTCGTCGCGTCAGCGCACCGAGGAGCAGCAAGGCCAGCATGGGGCCTTGAAAGAGAGACAGCAGGAATTGCAGAAAGTTAAAAATGCCGCCAAGGTCGCCGATGTAAGGAGCGATAGACATGGCGGTCAGCAGCAGGGCCAAGGTTAGGAAACGGCCGATCTTCAGGTCCGAATCCGGATCGTGATTTTTTATCAACACATGGCGAATGTCTCGGGTAATCATCAGTGCCGTGGAGTTAATGCTAGAGTCGATAGAAGACTGCAGGGCGGCAATGATGGCGACAAACATCAAGCCCGAGACACCAACCGGGAGCACGTTTTTAATCACCCACGGCAAGGCCATATCTGGGTAATCGATTTCGGCCATCATCACCAATGCCAGCAGGCCCGGAAAGACGATGAGCACGGGCACGAAAGTCTTGGCCAGGGCTGCGAACATCATGCCGGCGCTGGCATCCCACTGACTTTTAGCGCCCAGCGTGCGCTGTAAAATGGCCTGACCGCCCACCCAGTAAGCGGGTGATAGCACCAGGCCCAATCCCAAAATCACACCATGCCAGGGGTAGCTTTCGTGGTCCGCCGGCAGATAGGCGCTTAAATGAGTGGGGTTCGCGGCCGTTAGTTTGCTGACAAAGCTCTCTGCCCCACCGGCGTCGCTGATGCCGATGGCTACGATGATTAGGCCGCAGACGAACATGATGCAGACTTGAATGCTGTCGGTAATGGCCACGGCTCCGAGGCCACCGGCGATACTGTACAGGCCCACTACGGTTCCTGATGTCAAAATCCCGAGCCAAATCGGCCAGCCCATGAAAGTTTCCAGTGTGATGGCTAAGGCCCACATGGCCACGCCCATGGCGAATACGGAAACAGTGGTAACGATTAGGGCAGCCACAACGCGCACGGCTTGGTTGTAGCGCAGGCCAAGGTATTCGGCAATGGAGTAAACCCCGGCGCGCCAATACAGGGGAATGAAAATCAGCGAGGCGATGATCATGGCGGGGATAGCGCCAATCCACTCGAAATTCGCCTGTGCGATACCAATGCTATAGGCGTTGCCAGAGGCACCGATGTAGCCGTTGGTGTCGACATTGGTGCCGATGATTGAGAGGCCGATGACCCACCACGTAAGAGATCGCCCTGCAAGGAAGTAGTCCTTGGCCGTTTTGATTTGCTGGCTTATGCGAATGCCAACAAAGGTGATGAGGGCGGCATAGGCTAAGACCACGGCTAGGTCGATTGGGTGCAAGGAACTCTCCTGGTTTGCTCTTCGGTCTTATGTTCTGAATCTGGCCTCTTGGATCTTAGACCTAGGACAGGTCTAAGATTTCAGAACAGGGTTTTGGACCCAGTGTTTCGGACTTAAGGCTTTTACGCGAGCTAGCCAGTAGCTTTCAAAAAGCGGGCGTTCATTTGCAAGTAACCTTTTTCGTTTGGGTGTTCGGCCCAAATGGTTTTCCATTCTGGGGAGCCCATGATCTTGGTGAAGTTCTCTCGGCGATCTTCGATGCTGTCCCAGCGAATGATCCACGTAATGTTGGGCTGGCCATTGGGGGACACCTGAGGGTTCGTGCCGCTAACCTCGGCTTCGATGCCACAGTCGATCCAAAAGTCGATGACATTGAGGTTGGCTTTAAGCCAAGGCACGGCCATCTCTTCGGCCCAAGCTTTGTATGCTTCGAAGGTTTCAGCTTCGAAGGTGTAGTCGCGTATTTCTACTATGGCATCTGACATGGGTTCCTCTCCTGTGCTGAGCACAATGTTAGTTGTTTTCCGACGAGTCGACTCTAATCAGGGTGTGACAGGGTGCGCAAGCGCAACCGAAACCCTAGCGAAGCCAATACCCAGAAAGTGGCTAACGCGGTAACCCGGCTGCACAGGCCCATTGGCGCCCCTTAAACTGGGAAATAACAGTCTCAGGGGCAGCCCAAGGATTTATTCGGCGGCTTGAACGTCTACAGCCAGCCGCTTTGCAGATTACTAACTTAGCCGCTCTGCTATCGCATGGCTCCGGGCATGCCGCCATCGATCACAATAGTCTGGCCTGTAACCGAGGTGGAGCGGACGAAGGCGAGTACTTGATTGGCGATGTCTTCCGCCTGACCAACCCGGCCTAGGACCGCGGTCTGACGAGCGCCTTCGGCCACATTTTCCGGCAAGCGCTGAGCCATACGAGTATTTTCGACCAGTCCCGGGGCGATGCAGTTAACGGCGACTTCTGGCGACATGGCCACAGCTAAGCACCGGGTTAAATGGTTTAGACCCGCCTTGCTGGAAGAATACGCAATACTGCTGCTACCCGGGCTGATGCCCCCTGCGGAGCTGATGTTGATGATGTGGCCACCGTTACCGGCTTTGAGCAGATTGGCTCCGGCTCGAGCGAGTAAAAACGGCGCCCGTAGATTCGTTTCTAGCACTCGGTCCCAAATATCTGCGTTGAGATCGTCCAAGCGTCGAAACGGTATGCCGATGTTCCAAGCGGCGTTATTTACCAGTACGTCGAGACGGCCGTGTTCTTCGGCGATGCTGTCCATGAGCGCCTCAATGGCTTCTGGATCTCTTTGGTCTAGCTGGATGGCTTGGGCGCTTCCGCCTGCCTCCTTGATGGCGTCGACGGTGGTTGCCGCAGCGTCTGCTGCGCCCACGTAGGTGCCAATGACGTGATAGCCGCTGGTGCCCAGGGCTTGGGCGATGGCACTGCCGATGTCGCCAGAGGCGCCAGTTACCAGTGCTACTGGTTGTGTCGTGTTCATAGTCTTGTCTCCCAACTGTTTTGTTATTTCCTCTGCCCGGGCAGAAGGAACTAATGCCTGATTCCCCAATGAACCAAAGTGTGGGCTAAATCGTGCCGTCGGGCTAATTCTGCGAACTGCGGTTTTTTTGTTTTGTGACTGGGGCTGAGCTAGGGTTTTGACGCAATCTTCGTATGGAGCATCTATGTCCTCACCGCTGCCGCTAACCAATATTCGGGTGATAGATCTTACCCAAGTATTCGCAGGACCCTATTGTACCTATCAGCTTGCCTTGCTTGGTGCTCAAGTCATCAAGATCGAACCGCCCGGAGGCGAAATGACTCGGCGCGGGGGCGCCTTGCCGGAATTGGCCAAGCAGGGGCTAGGCCTGAGTTTTTGTACCCAAAATGCGGAAAAAGACTGTTTAGAAATGGACCTGAAGAATCCTGATCAGGTGGCCAAGGTGCTGGAGCTTGCGGCCACAGCCGACGTCTTTGTGCAGAACTTTCGCCCCGGGGTCGCCCGGCGACTGGGATTTGGTGAGGACGTTCTCGCTAAGGTGAACCCGCGCTTGGTCTATTGTTCGATCTCAGCTTATGGCGATGTTGGGCCTATCGGCCACCGGCCCGCCTATGATCACGTAGTGCAGGCCATGAGCGGTATCATGACCACCACTGGCACCGAGGAGATGGGTCCTGTGAAAGTCGGTGCGCCTTACATCGATTATGCCACCGGTCTCAATGCAGCCTTTGCGGTTATGGCTGGATTGCGCCAACTGGATTTGACCGGAGAGTTTCAGTATGTGGATGTCAGCATGTTGGATACGGCCCTGACTATGATGGCAAACAATACCGTGACCGTGGCTACTACGGGTAAAGACTTGCCAAAGCTAGGAAACGAGGCAGCCAGTCGGGCGCCGTCTTCGGGGTGCTTTTCAACTGCCTGTGGCGGATTGTTGATGCTGGCGGCCAATAACGAGCGTCAGTTTTCAGATCTGTGTGGAGTCTTAGGGCATCCCGAGTGGGCCGACGATCCGCGCTGGGCTAGTCCTTTGGTCCGAAGCCAGCACCAAGACGAGTTGCGCTCGCTTTTTGAGGCACTGTTTGCAACCAAGAGTGCTGCCGAATGGGAAACCATATTAGATGCCGCCGGAGTGCCGGCCAGCCGCGTGCGCAAACTCAGCGAAACCTTGGCTGAGGGACAGCCTCAAGCACGGGAACTGCTGCACACGTTGGCGGTAGGAGAGCAGGGCACGCAAGTGTCTTTACCAAGCGTTGGCTTCAAGTTGAACGGTGAAAGTCCAAGGCCGACAAAACCCCCGCGACCGGTTGGTGCTGACAACCCGACTTGGCTGAAGAGCTAGGACCCGTTTTAGCCTTGGTTTCGTTGGTCTAGCGACCAACGTCCTGAAGCAGGTCCAGCGGCCAAGGCCAACAGTCCGGCCATGATGGCCAGGTTCTTCACAAAATTCTGGGTTTCGTGTTGCTGGCTTAGGCCTTCGTAAACATTCCAAAAATCGTGCATGAAAACATTGATGACCAAGGTCATCCCCGCCAGCATCAATGCGGTGGCACGAATCTGCCAGCCTGCGATCAGAGCAGCGCCACCGCCGAGTTGCAGCACAATGGTAATGGGCAGGAGGGCTGCAACTGCAGGGACACCGTGCACTTCCATGTATTGGATCGTGCCTTCGAAACCGGTGATTTTGGAAATGCCGGGTAGTAAAAAATACAGACCGAGCAAGATACGTCCGGTGACGCCGATCAGTGGTTGTATGGGCGCAAGTCGGTTTTCCATGGTGGTTCCCTTAGTTAGGTCGCAAAGGCTCTAGCCTACTTCCAGCCAGCCCGGTCATAAACCCGTACGGCTTCGGCTTGGCGTTGGCCAAGAACCACGGCATTGATCTGATCCTCTTTGTACTCTCCGAGCTTGGCAACGGGGCCAGAGGTTGGGCCGACAATGGGATACTCATTGTTGCCTTCAGCGAAAAGCCTTTGCGCAAAGTCACTGGTCAGGTATTCCAAGAATCGAACCGCATTGTCCTTATTTGGGGCGTAGCGCGTGATTCCCGCACCGCTGATGTTGACGTGGGCACCACGATCCTCCTGATTTGGGAAGATTACCGTGAGCGCATCGCTGATGGCGTTTTTGGCTGGATCGTCGGATCCGACCAGCCGGCCTAAGTAGTAGGTGTTGGCGACGGTGACAGCGCACTCTCCGGAGGCAACCGCCTTGAGTTGGGCGGTATCGTTGCCTTGTGGCTTACGCGCAAAGTTAGCAACCACGCCTGCAGCCCAAACTTCGGCACTTTTCTCGTTGCCGGCCTCAATGATGGAACTCATCAACGACAGGTTGTAGATGTTTGATGAGCTGCGCATGCACACCGTACCGGTGAGTGCCGGATGAGCAAGATCCTCATAGCGGCTAACCGGTATTGGCAGCCCCGCGGCCTTGTTAATGGCGATGACTCGCACACGCTTTGATAGGCCAAACCACAGCTTGTTTGGATCCTGCAAGTTCGCGGGGACCCGGTTTGCCAGCACCTCGCTTTGAGTCGGCTGAAAAATACCTCGTTGGCTGGCACGCCATAGCCTGCCGGCATCTACGGTTATCAGCATGTCGGCAGGGCTGAATTCGCCCTCGTTTGCGATCCGTTCAATCAGCGCGTCACTCTTGCCCTCAATTAGGTTCACCTTGATTCCCGTTTGGCGAGTAAATTCCTGGTACAGGGCCATATCGGTGTCGTAGTGACGAGCGGAATAAACATTAACGACCTCTTCTGAGGAGGCTGCCTGGGGCAACGCAAAATTCATCATCAGGCAAAGACAGAGCGCCATGCGCGAAGGTAGGCGATAGCGTGAGTGCTGTTGGGGGCGTGAGCGCATGGCAGGCCTTAAATGAGAATGATTATCAATTATAGGCAGTAGCCTTCGCATTGGTAAAGCTAAGATTCACCGGCGTTCCCGCTACGAGATTTTGTTCTGGCGCGGATGGCAAGTTCACCCGCAGTTTCGCGTCTCCTTCCCTTATCAGACCGGACCAGTGTTGGCCATCGAATCGAACATCTTCTATCGAGCATTGACCTTGGTCATAGCTGACGCCAATTTCGCTGCTACGCAGGCCCAAGGCGATTTTTTGTCCGTCGATTTTTGCCGGTGGATTTCGCAAGTTCTGCCATGGCAGTTCGCCAAAATCGGTGACAACTTGGTCGCCTTGAATAACGCCCTGTATGGTTTGTAAACCGGCGATGGTCTCTGCCACGAATGGATGGGTCGGATTTCGCCACAGTTCGTATGGGGTGCCCATTTGTACCGCAACGCCATCGCTGAGGACCAAAATCTTGTCCGCCATAGCCATGGCTTCTTCTGGGTCGTGGGTGACCATGATCGTTGTCGTGGCTGAAGACCTCAGACGCCCTCTGGCGTCTTCCCGCAGTTGACGCCGCAGGGGCGTGTCCACGCTGGCAAAGGGTTCATCCAACAGCATGATCCCCGGCTTGGTCGCCAAGGCTCTGATCAGGGCAATGCGCTGTTGCTGACCGCCAGACAAGGTGTGCGGATAGCGTTGGGCCAATTCCGATAGGCCGACGCTTGCCAGCTGCTGGGCCACTTCTTGGCTGCGCGTGCCCGAGTCTAGGTGGTCCAGACCGAAGCCTACGTTTTCCGCAACGGTCAAATGCGGAAACAGCGCATGGTCTTGAAAGACCAACCCAACCGGTCGCAGTTCTGGTGGTGGGCAGTGATCTGGTCCAGCCATTGGCTGGCCATCGAAAAAAAGCGCCCCCTGCTGCAGCGGCTCAAGTCCTGCGATGATCCTGAGCAGCGTACTTTTGCCACTGCCAGAAGCTCCGATAATGCAGAGAATTTCTCCTGCCTCAAGGTCGAGGGAAATGTCGCTTAGCACGCGATGGTGACCAAAGCGGTGGCTAATGTCCTTTAATTGGATGCTCATACAAGATATGCCGTTTGTTTAAACCAGATAGTGCCCGATGACTCTGCCCAAGCCTAAGATTCGTTTTAGGCGGGGGAGTATTGAAGCATGCTTTTATTCTCGCTTTGTCTGTCTGCTGGCAGGTTGGGCCGGTATAGTGCCGCGATGTTTTCTAAGCGCACCAATTCTATCGTTTGGCCCTTGGGAGCACTACTGATCGCTGTGCCGGTGTGTCTTCCAATCCTAACGCTGATCTTTTCAGCCTTCGCCCCCGAGAGCGAAAGCTGGGTGCACCTGCGCGAGACAGTGCTTAGCGATTATATGATCAACACGGTCTTGCTCATGGTGCTGGTGGCGTTGCTCGCAGGTTCTATGGGCGTGCTGACTGCATGGCTGACCGTGCGCTATGAATTTCCCTTACGCCGCTGGCTGGTGCCTGCGCTGGCGTTACCGCTGGCAGCTCCGGCCTATGTGGTCGGATACGTTTATGCGGATCTGCTGGAGTTCTCCGGGCCGCTGCAAAATCAGCTGCGAGAATTGCTGCACCTAGCGTCAGATGCCGCAATATTACCCAATGTTCGCAGCCTGCCAGGGGCGGCAATCGTCATCAGTTTGGTTTTATACCCCTATGTTTATTTGTTAGCGCGAGGCAGCTTTGTGCAACAATCCAGCGCGCTGCATGAGGCGGCTCGCACCTTAGGAGCCACCGGGTCCCGGCTGTTTACTCGCATTGCTTTACCCGTGGCTTGGCCGGCCGTTGCCGGAGGTTTGGCCTTGGTGCTGATGGAAACCGTCGCCGACTTCGGTGTAGTAGAGCACTACGGCGTGCCAACTCTGACAACAGGGATATTCCGCACATGGTTTGCCATGGGGGAATCCGCTGCGGCTCTGCAGTTAGCGGGCTGGCTCTTTATCGTGGTGTGCCTTTTGGTTTTAGGGGAGCACTTCGCTCGTCGCGGGCAGCACTTTAATCCCTTGGGTCGTCAGGTTGAGTCTCAACGACAGGTGCCGAGCCTCGGAAAGGGTTGGCTCATTAGTCTGCTCTGCCTGTTGCCGGTGCTTTTCGGATTGTTAGTGCCAGTATTTGCTCTCGTTATTATGAGCGTCCCTCAAATCGGGGAGGCCCAGCTGTCAGATCTCGCGGAACTCATCGGCAACAGCGTTTGGGTGGCTGCTGTAGCAGCCTTCTTGTGCTCTGGGTTCGCGCTGTGGCTTGCCTACGCCGAGCGCTTGAATTCTGGTGTGCTGATGAAGATAGGCGTACGAGTGGCCACTTTAGGTTACGCGGTGCCGGGTTTGGTGCTGGCCGTGGCGTTAATGGTGCCGCTGACAACCTTCGATAAGGCGCTGGCGGTGCTTCTTCGGGATCAGCTGGCTTGGCAGCCAGGATTGCTGATCACCGGCAGCATCGCATCTCTCGTCATCGTTTATGTGGCGCGATTTTTGACCGTAGCCTTTAATGGCACACAGGCAGGATTGGTCCAAGTGCACCCGCAGCTTGATGCGGCTGCGCGAAGCTTGGGAGCGACGCCAGGGCGAGTTTTGGGGCGCATCCACTGGCCGCTGTTACGGCCCGCTATATATATTGGCTTTCTATTGGTCTTCATCGACGTGATGAAAGAGCTGCCTGCGACCTTGATATTGCGGCCATTTAACTTCGAGACTTTGGCTACTTGGGTCTATCGATTCGCCTCGGACGAGCGGTTAACCGAAGCGGCTCCTGCGGCGCTGCTGATTGTATTGGTCAGCTTGGTTCCAACTATTTTTCTTGTTCAACCCAGGGTGAAGCGTCTCACTAAAGATTAGCTCAGGGCTGCTAGTATGGTGTCCAAGTTGGGTAGGCGTAAAGTCCCGCTCCTTGCAATAGAAGGCGGCGTGGCCGAGATGATTAAGGCTGAGATTAGACAGGCGTCGCCCCTGGTCTTCCACTGTGAGGGCGAGAACCAGTTGTATAGCCCGGCATTAGAGGCGGCCCGTGTTCACTACACTGGGGGCGCTATCTCGATAAACGCGTGACTACTGACTATTAAACGCGGAATGCGTTGGCGGTCGTTTACCATGGCAAGCCACAAACTTTTGGTGTTCTTTGGTCTAAGCCCCTTAGGCGTGTTGTCCCAAGGTTTTGTCTACGGGCTACCAATTGCATGCAAGGCGTCCATGCTTCATCACCAGTTGACCCTCCACCGAAGAGAGCTTGAGCTATCCCGGCGTAAAGTGGCTGAGATTTTCACCGATGATTTGCAAAGGGCTGGTTATCCATTTGCCCGGTTTATAGGTCTAGTGACTCGTTGGTTCATGCCTCGTGGCGGTTGGCCGAGCTCGGACTAGAAACACCTTTCACTCGCGTTTCACGATTCGGGCGGTAGTTTGTCCCTTTCCGTGCCCTTGGGCCGCAAAGCGACAGCTCGGAGTATCTTGACTAAGCATTCCAAGGCGTTCTTGCCACAAAAAATCTGTGCGACCTGCGCAAAGCCCTTCGCTTGGCGAAAAAAGTGGTCTCGCGATTGGGACCAAGTTCTCTACTGCTCTGAGCGCTGTCGGCGCAACAAAAACAGTAGCGAGGCGACCGGGGGGCTGCATGCCTGAAGGTCCTGAGATTCGCCGGGTGGCAACTCGGATTCACAAGGTGCTGGCCGGTCGCGAGGCCGAAGAGGTCACGTTTACCCAACCGGCGGTGGTGGGTTTTGGCCCAAAGCTTTCCGGTCAGCAAGTAGAATGGGTCAGCAGCCGCGGTAAGGCGCTGCTCACGCACTTCGAGGGTGGTCTGACGGTTTATAGCCATAACCAACTTTACGGCCGATGGTATGTGACCCGACGGGACAAGCCGCCAAAAACCAACCGGACGCTGCGGCTCGCCATTCACACTCAAACCCACAGTGCACTGCTCTACAGTGCCTCAGACATCGAAGTGCTGACCCCAGAAGAGTTGCCCCTGCAAAAGTATCTGGTACGACTAGGGCCCGATGCCTTGGACGACCACGTGGTGTGGCGCGACGTGTTAAGGCGGCTTGAGGACAGCAAGTTTTCTGGGCGGTCCCTAGCCGCCCTGTATCTGGATCAGGGCTTCGTGGCGGGTATTGGCAACTACCTGCGCACGGAAATTTTATTTAATGCCAAGGCCAATCCCTTTGATCGCCCCAAGGATTTGTCAAAGAAACAGAAGGGGGAGTTGGCGCGAAATACCATAGAACTTACGCGTCAGGCTTATCGAACGTCCGGTGTGACCAACACCCCGGGGCGAGTTAAAAAGCTTCAGGCTCAGGGTCTAACGCGTCGGCGCTACCGGTTTCTTGCCTTCGATCGGGAACGCGAACCTTGCTATCACTGTGGTGACACGATTCAGCGCATAGAAGTAAGCGGCCGTCGTATTTACCTGTGTGGCACCTGTCAGCCTAGCCTGCGCCATATGCCGTCCAAGGAGCCACTGTGAATCAACGTCCAATTCTGCTGATTTTAGGTAATCAGCTATTTCCCACGAGCTTCCTAGAACAAACTGGTGTGAAGCAGGTGGTGATGATTGAGGATCGCTTCCTCTGTGAACACTTTGTTTATCACCAACAAAAGTTAGTGCTGGTGCTAGCGGCCATGCGCGCTTATGCCCAGCAACTACAGGAACAAGGTTTTGAATTAACCTACATCCCTCTGGACGAGAACGCCACGGCCCCCAGTGCCGAGGATTTCTTGAAAACCGTAGAGGGTGTTGTGTCTTCGCTGAGTGCTACCGAGCTAGTGCGTTTTGAGGTGGAGGGCAAGGTTATGGAGCGCCGCTTAGTCGCTCTTACCGGAGAATTGGGCATTGCTGAGCGCGTGCTGCCTTCCCCGATGTTTTTGTGTTCCCGGCAAGAGTTCGCCAGTTTTCTGCAGGGTAAAAAGAAACCTCAAATGGCAGGGTTTTATAAGCTCCAGCGCACTCGCTTAAACCTGCTGATGGAGGCGGATGGCAGCCCTGTCGGCGGGCGCTGGAGCTTTGATGAAGACAACCGGAAGAAACTGCCAAAAGATATAGAGCCACCCCCATTGCTCTTAGCAGACGTACATCCGGTGGTGGAAGAGGTGCAGCAACTGGTGCAGCAGCAGTTCGCTCATCACCCGGGTTCTGTGCAGGACTTTTGGTGGCCGGTGACCCGGCAGGGGGCAATGGTCTGGTTTGAGGACTTTTTGCAGCAGCGTTTGGCCCAATTTGGACCTTTTGAGGATGCCATTAGTCAACGGTCGAGGACCGTTTTTCACAGCGCCCTCAGTCCTTTGATGAATTTGGGTTTGATCACACCCCTAGAAATCGTCCAGCGAACTGTCGCTTTCGCAGAGCAAAACAATGTCCCTATGCAAAGTTTGGAGGGCTTTGTGCGTCAAGTGATTGGCTGGCGAGAATTTGTACGAGGCATTCACCAAAACTATGGGGCCAAGCAACGCGACACCAATTTTTGGAAACACCAGGGCAAATTAACGGACGCGTGGTATTCGGGACAGACAGGGATCGAACCCTTGGACGCGGCCATTATCGAAGCCCGAGATTTCGGATGGTCCCATCACATACCCCGTCTTATGGTGGTGGCCAATCTGATGACCCTGTGTGAAATAATGCCTAGAGATGCCCATCGCTGGTTTATGGAGATGTACGTAGACTCTTCTTCTTGGGTCATGGGACCCAACGTCTACGGTATGGGTGTGTTCAGCGATGGGGGTATCTTCGCCACCAAGCCTTACATTTGCGGATCCAACTACTTGTTGAAAATGAGCGATTACAAAAAAGGGCCTTGGTGCGATGTAGTGGACGGCTTGTATTGGCGCTTCATCGCCAACAATCGAGAGTTCTTTGCCTCGAATCCACGTCTCGCGTTAATGCCCAGAGCCTTGGATCGACTAAAGCCCGAACGCAGGGAACATATTTTCGATGCTGCCGAATCATTTTTGTCTATCCACACCGGTTAGGGGCGAATCGCGCTAAACTGAGGACATGACAAATCCTTTAACATTTTCGGCCTTAAACTTGCGACCAGAACTACTCCAGCGCACTGAGAGTATGAACTTTGCGCATATGACACCGGTTCAAGCCGAGGCCCTGCCTCCGGCCCTTGCGGGCAAGGATGTGGTGGCCCGAGCCAGCACGGGCAGCGGTAAAACCGCGGCCTTTGCACTTGCCTGCTTGCAGGGACTGGAGAATACCCAATTTCACGTTCAGTCCCTGATCTTGTGTCCGACCCGTGAACTGGCAGAACAGGTGGCTACCAGTTTCCGTGAACTGGCAAAACACCTCGCGAATACCAAGGTGGTTACCCTGTGCGGCGGGGTCGCCATTGGCCCTCAAATTGGATCGCTCCAGCACAGCGCCCACATTGTGGTGGGCACCCCGGGGCGGGTGTTGAAGCACCTGCAAAAGGGAACCCTGCATCTGCATGGCCTAGACACCCTAGTGTTGGATGAGGCAGATCGCATGCTGGATATGGGCTTTGCTGACGAAATTGACGCCATTTTGAGCTATCTGCCAGAGCCGCGACAAAATCTACTGTTTTCCGCCACTTATCCAGACGAGGTCGCGGAAGTGGTTGCGGCTTTATGCCCAGACGCCGCACGCATCGACGTGACCGAATCTGAAACCGCACCGTCAATCTCTGAATATTGGTGTCATGCACCGTCTAGCCGCCAACAAAGCGACCGAGTAGAGGTGCTAGCAAGTGGATTACACCGCTGGGGCGGAAAACTTAATTTGGTTTTCTGCAATACCAAAATCCAGTGTGCAGAGGTGAGTCAGCAGTTGGGTAGCTTGGGTTGCAGCGCCGTGGCCTTGCATGGCGATATGGAGCAGGCAGAACGCAGCCGCACCTTGATTCGATTTGCCAACGGCAGTGCCAATGTTCTTGTTGCAACAGATGTGGCTGCCCGAGGATTGGATATCGACGATGTGGATGCGGTGTTTAACTTCGAGCTTCCCCATCAAGGGGAGATTTATGTGCATCGCATTGGACGCACTGCCCGAGGTGGCAAAACCGGTGTGGCGCTAAGTTTGGTGTCCGAGCGGGAGATGTCGCGTCTGCGAAGCATGGAGGCCGAGCGGGGTGGCGGCCCTATGCAGCTGTGGCGTGAGGACGATGGAGCCACGCAGACGTCACTACCGGAGCCAGAGGTCTACACCTTGGAAATCAGCGGTGGACGAAAACAAAAGCTGCGCCCTGGGGACATTCTGGGTGCGCTGACCGCAAACCAAGGGTTGAACGCTGATGCCGTGGGCAAAATCGATATTCTGCCCATGATTAGCTACGTGGCCATCGCGAAAACCCATGCGGGTACGGCACAGGCCCTAATTAATCGTGGCAAGATCAAGGGCCGTCAGTACCGAGCTAGAGGCCTTGGTTAGGGTGAGCTAAAACCGCTGTCTGGCCGTCCTTTGTTGGGCTGGCGCTTGCGCCGCCGAGGGGGGTGAGTGCCTCCGTCTACACCCTTGGCGGTCGCGTATTTTCGTCGTCCATTACTTTGGCGCTGATTGGCAAAGGGGTCACGGTTGGCGTTGCTGACGCCGGGTCGGTTGCCATTCACCTCTGGTTTTTCTTCCCTGCTTTCGGGTTCAGCACGATTGCCTTGGATGGTGTTTCCATTGGCCTGCTTCTTGGCCTGCGTCTTGGCCTCACCCGCTGGCTTACGGCGCCTTGAGCGCTGACGCCGGTTACCGGCTTCGCTATCCGGTGTGTTGGCACGAGGGCCGCTAGATCCAGATTTTTTTCTTGGAGCTTGGGTTTGCCCCTGTTCCGTTTTGATTTCCGGTAGTTCGATGTCTAACTTGATCGGTTGAAGGTCGATCTTGGTCAGGCGCTGAATAGCTTTCAAGCGACTGATCTCGGCAGCGTCTACCAGTGCCCAAGCCACGCCCCCGGCTCCGGCTCGAGCTGTTCGACCGATGCGGTGCACATAACTTTCTGGCTCGTGGGGCAGCTCGTAGTTGATGACATGAGAAACCTCACGGATATCGATACCGCGCGCCGCAATGTCGGTGGCGACCAACACCCATGCATCACCGGACTTGAAGTTTTCTAAAGCCCGCTGGCGAGCCGCCTGTGTCTTGTTGCCGTGAATGACTTCGGCAACGAATCCGGAAGCATTGAGCTGCCGGGCAACTTTGTTGGCACCATGCTTGGTCCGAGTAAAGACGATGGCGCGCACTACGCCCTTGTCCCGAAGTAAATGCTCCAGTACTGGCCGTTTGTGTTGGGTCGCTGTGTGAATCACGCGCTGGTCAATTTTCGCCACGGTGACTTCTTCCGGTGACACGTCAATATGAACCGGATCTCGCAGGATTTCTTTAGCAAGCTTGTTGATTTCTTGCGGCATGGTGGCGGAAAACAGCAAGGTCTGCCGCTCTTTTGGCAGGGCGCTGATGATGCGTCGAACGTCGGGAATGAAACCCATATCCAGCAGGCGGTCGCATTCATCCAGTACGAGAAATTGTGTTTCGCTGAGGCTGACATGGCCTTGGTTCATCAGATCCAATAGCCGACCCGGAGCCGCCACAAGAATGTCCACGCCGCCCCTGAGCTTTTTAACCTGAGGATTTTGGTTAACGCCACCGATGACGCAAACGTAGTTCATGTTGCTGTTACCGCCCAAACGCTCTAATTCGCTGTGAATCTGCAGCGCCAGCTCTCGGGTGGGTGCCAAAATTAACGCGCGAGGATGGCGGGGTTTAGCTCGCATTTCAGCCTTATTGAGCGCCGCGGCTGCTACCAGATTTTGCAGCAGGGGCAGCCCGAAGGCGGCAGTTTTACCTGTGCCAGTTTGGGCAATGCCTAAAATGTCTTTAGTGGCCAAGACGTGGGGGATGGCCTCACGCTGAATATCGCTGGGTTCGGTGAATCCTAACGCCGCCACGGTTTCACAATAGCTGTCGTGAAGTCCTAATGTCGCAAATGCTCCATCGCTCATATGTCGTCCTTGTTTCACCCGTCGCGCTAGTGCTCGGGCGATTTGTGGTTGGATGCGCTCTGCAGCTTGCAGGGTGTCGGTCCCATTGGCCGATCACTGTCTGAGACGAAGGTTCAAATGATAAATTCATCGACGCTCGGCCATGGCCTAGGGTCATGATTTAACCGTATGAACGCTTCGTAAATCCGACGGCGCGGTTTGCAACAGTAGTTCAAGCAAACTCTCGCACCGTGAGGTGGGGTAGGCTTGTCAGGAGGCTCAGACTCCTTTCTTCCAGTGCTCTCTATTTTCCGCTGTCTTGGTAACAAGGCACTGGAGATAGACCGGCGCAGACTGACGCCCATCAACAGGGGAGTCAAGTCTTTGAAGTAAATAAATAAACAACCTTGAAGTTGGGGTGGTTGGGCGCTGGGAACCCAGTTCGCCCTTAGCCTGTGATAACCGAAGTTTGTAAGCGTTTTTTCGTCTCACAGGATTTAAACTGCGCCAAACAGAATCATCCCGACGTTAGGAGGATCCATTGAATAGCAGGTTCATCATGGATGCAGTTCGCTGTATTGCCTTTGTTTGGTTGCTGGGTGGATGCAGTGACTCGGAGTTTGTTGCCGATGATTATCTTTATTTGGGTGACCTTTACGACGTTACCATTCGCAGAGATGTGCGGGGCGTGCCCCATGTTTTAGGTGAGTCCAACAACGATGCGGCCTTTGGCTTTGGCTATGCTCAAGGAGAGGATAATTGGCAGCTAATTGAGGATGCCATGCCCGTTTATCGGGGGAATAGCGGACTGTTTGTCGGCCAAGATGGTGCGGCTACAGATTTTTTGGTGCACTGGTTAGGATTATGGGAAACCCTTGAGCAGAACTACCGCTGGGATCTAAGTCCGCAAATGCGCGCCTACGTGGAAGCCTACGCGGACGGTCTAAACTTCTATGCAGCGACCCATCCTGAGATCGTCGATACCCGGGTGTTACCCATCACCGGCCAAGATGTTGTGGCGGGGTTTATGGTCAGGCACTTGCTCTTCTATGGATTTCAAAACACCGTACAAGAATTATTGGAAGACGAGAGGCAGAGGACTATCAGTACGGTTATTCGACCCAGAGGACCGAAGACTTTGGAGTTACCTCAATCGGAGCCGTTGATCGATGAGCCGGACGTTTTAAAGCAGCCGCCACCGGAAATCATGATGATGGGGGTTCCCGTTGGCTCAAACGCTTTCGCCATTGCTCCTAAGGTTTCTGATGAGGCCATGACTCGCATAGCCATCAATTCCCACCAGCCCACCACGGGTCCTGTGGCTTGGTATGAAGCCCATATCAAGAGTGCTGAAGGCCTGAACGTGATGGGCGGCGTGTTCCCGGGAAGTCCGGTGATTCATGTGGGTTTTACCGAGAGTTTAGCTTGGGCGGCGACGGTTAATAGCCCGGATTTAGTGGATGTTTATGTGCTGGAGATCAATCCGGACAATGACAATCAATACCGGTTGGACGGGCAATGGCGGGATTTTGAGGTCAAGGAAATTGAGCTTAAGTTGAGGCTTTGGGGCTTTGTTCCCTGGACCGTGACTCGAGAGGGTCTTCGATCGGTTCATGGTCCGGTGCTACGTACCGACCACGGCACCTATGCGGTGCGCTATGCAGGTATGGGTGAACTGCGCCAAGTTGAGCAGTGGTATCGAATGAATCTTGCGAAGGACTTTTTAGATTGGAAAGAGGCCATGCGCATGATGTCCTTTGCCAGCTTTAACTTCGTTTACGCAGACAAGCAAGGCAACATCATGTACCTGCACAATTCCTTAACGCCCAAGCGCGACGTTCGTTATGACTGGTCACTATATTTGCCAGGCGACGATTCCACATTGATCTGGAAAGAGCACCTTGGGTTTTCACAGTTACCCCAAGTGGTGAACCCTGATAGCGGCTTCGTCTTAAGCGCTAATCAGACGCCGTTTAACGTCACTGCTGGCGACGACAATCCAAAAGAAAGTGCGTTCACCCCGGAGCATGGGTTTCAGCAGGATATGACCAATCGTGCCCAACGAGGCTTGGAGCTGTTTCAGCAATATGGGCCTACCATTAGTGCCGAGGAGTTTTCTGCCATCAAGCACGACAAGTTCTATTCGCCAAATACTTATTACATTGCCTATATTCAAACGGTGTTAGATCAAGAGTTGGCCGACCCTCTGTTAGTGAAAGCTCAGCGCGTGCTAGGACAGTGGGATCTTGGAACCGGTTTGACGAATAGGGGGGCGGCCTTGGGTACCTGCTTTTTGCGTGAGGCGGTAGAGGCCAAGGATTTGGCGGCAGAGGATAGTGACGCCTTGGTCGCCATGCTAAAAACTTGCGCACAAAATTTGCAGCAGGCCTTCGCACAACTGGATCCTGAATGGGGTTTGGTAAATCGACATGTCAGGGGCGAAGTGAACTTACCCATCGCCGGCGGACCAGATATCTTGCGCGCCGTGTACGGCAGCGGGTTAGAAGAAGACGGTTTTTTGACCAACGTTGCAGGCGACGGGCTTTACTATTTGGTGGCTTGGGACGCCGACGGACAGCTATCAGTTCAGGGTGTGCATCAATACGGTAGCGCCACGCTGGATGAGGCCTCGCCCCATTTCGCGGACCAAGCGGCAGATTTTGTAAATGAGGTCCTACACCCACCACTGTTCGAAGAAGCCGCGCTGCAGGAAAACCTGTTAAGGGCCTACCGCCCCGGCGAGGAACTGTCGATCTCTCGCTAAGACTCAGGCAAGGTGGTCGATGCCAGCCGTTGCCAGCCAGCGCCGCCGGTCACCTAACCCATGTTCGAAACGTTTATTCTGGCGACATAAGGAATACGTCATGCCCTCAATCCCGCCGAAAACACCCCAAGGTCAGGCCCTGATAGGATCGCCGTTGGAATCTGATACTCCCCTGATCGTGCACATTGACTTCAAAAGTCCCTATGCCTACTTGGCGGTAGAGCCCACGCGCCGGATGCTGGCGGAAGAGGGTTTGTTGGCCGACTGGCGACCCTTTGTTCTGAATATCGGCAGCTACCTAGGCACAGCGAAGTTGGCCAAGGATGGCAAGGTGGAAAAACAAAACCGCAGCCAAGAGCAGTGGTCTGGCGTGAAGTACGCATACTTTGACTGTCGTCGGTATGCCAATCTGGCGGATCAAACCATTCGGGGCACGGTGAAGATCTGGGACACCAACTTGCCGGCTATTGGTATGTGGTGGTTGAAGCTGCATGAAAGCTTAGGCCAGCAAAATGATCCCAAAGGTCTACTGCAGCGCTACATCGATGCAGTCTATTTACCCTTTTGGCGTCGTGAATTTGACGCCGAGGACATTGAGGCCATTGTCGGCGCCCTCCAGCACATCGGCGCGCCATTGGAAGGGTTCAGAGAATTCGCGGAATCTCAGGGCAATACCTTTAACCACCAGTATCAGGAAGACGCCTTTGCCAGTGGCGTTTACGGTGTGCCTACGTATCTACTGCCGGGTCAGGCTGATGCAACTGGAACTCCGAGCCGTTTTTTTGGGCGGGAACATCTGCCGCGCATCCGCTGGGCGCTCACAGGGGCCAAAGGCCCCGGACCGGATGTTGCCTACGATTTAGTTCTTCCGGTTTCTCCTGAGTCCTTAGAGAAAAGCGCCTCTCAACCCGGCATTGCCCAGACTAAGCAGCTATCCGTATATTTTGATTTCAAAAGCCCAAATAGCTACTTGGCGCTGGCTGGGTTGCTGGCTCTGAAAGAAGATGGGGCCACTTTGCAATGGCACCCTTTTGACCACAAGCCACTCAACCGCCCGGCATCGCCGGCGGATAATGAAGACCGAAGCACCATGCATCGGCGAATTCGTGGTGAGTACGTTGTAGCAGATATCGAGCGCTACGCGCCCCACAGGCTAGGGGACATCCATCGGGCCACCGATTGCAGTGTCGCCAATATGGGACTGCTGTGGCTAAAGACACAGTCATCTCCTGGGGTTGAGGCCTATGTTGTGGCTGTATTTGAGGCCCTGTGGCTAGACGATCTGGATATAACGAAAGCACCGCTCATCCGTGACTTAGTGGCTCAGGCGGCAGGACCGGACCTTGATTTAAATGACTGGGACACCTTTTTGCAGGGGGCGGGTGAAGCGGCGTTAGCCGCAGCAAAAGCCGATGCAGCGGCGGCGGGCGCCTCCTACGCGCCCACCATGAAACTTGGCGACGAGCCTTTCCAAGGACGTGCTCAGTTGCCGCTGGTAAGGGCCCGCCTGTTAGCCGGCATTTGAAGTGGGCAGGTTTTCTGGCACGAAACGGCTGTGCTGTCAGGCGCCGAGGTTGACAGGACACCGAAGCCTCGGTCAGCATCTTTCGCCCGCCGGCTAGCATCGACGCAGTGGGCGGTTTAATTGAAACTTCATCCGACGTGAGAAACTGAATGAAAACACGAATTACAGAACTCTTTGGCATCGAGCACCCGGTTATTCAGGGAGGCATGCACTACGTGGGCTTGGCAGAGATGGCTGCTGCTGTTTCTAACGCCGGTGGTCTTGGCATCATTACTGGCCTGACTCAAGGCACGCCTGAAAAGCTGGCCAATGAAATCGCGCGCTGTCAGGCCATGACTGACAAACCCTTTGGCGTGAACCTTACCTTTCTGCCGTCTGTAACACCTCCGGATTACCCCGGACTGGTGAAAACCATCATTGAGAGCGGTGTAAAAGTTGTTGAAACAGCAGGTAACAACCCTGCCAAGTGGCTACCCCAGCTGAAAGAAGCGGGAATCAAAGTGATTCATAAGTGCACATCTGTGCGTCACTCAATCAAGGCCCAAGATATTGGCTGCGATGCGGTATCTGTGGACGGCTTTGAATGTGGCGGTCATCCAGGTGAAGACGACATTCCGAACTTTATTTTGCTGCCTCGGGCTGCGGATGAATTGGAAATACCCTTTGTTGCCTCGGGTGGTATGGCCGATGCCCGTTCGCTAGTGGCTTCCTTGGCCATGGGCGCCGAAGGTATGAATATGGGCACGCGCTTTATCGCTACTAAGGAAGCGCCAGTGCACGATAATGTGAAGCAGGCCATTTTGAATGCCTCAGAGCTGGATACTCGGTTGGTGATGCGGCCCTTGCGCAATACTGAGCGGGTGCTGAATAACCCAGCGGTTGAGAGGCTGCTGGAGAAAGAAAAAGCCATGGGTAGCGACCTTAAGTTTGAGGACATCGCTGGCGAAGTGGCCGGCGTATACCCCAAGGTTATGACCGAAGGCGACATGGACATAGGTGCCTGGTCATGCGGTATGGTCGCTGGCTTGGTCTATGATATTCCGTCGGTTCAAGAACTCATGGATCGAATCATGGGCGAAGCCGATGCGTTGATTTCAGAGCGTCTTGCTCGCTTCACAGCCTAGCTGAAAACGTCTTGCGGCCCGGTTTGCCGGGTCGCGGTTTATCGACAGCACCCTACCTCAGCAATGGCTTGGCTGGTAAATAGATAAGATCTAAAAAAAGACCCAAAAGGGGGCACCATGGATTTTGATATTCGTCCGGCTCAACCAGAGGAAATGGGCCAGCTAGGGTTGATGGCATCGTATTCCTACGGCGGTGCGTTCGGCGATGGCGAGGACAATATCTCTGCTTCGGGTACCCGCCCAGAGTGGACGCTGTGTGCCTTCGATCCAGGGGCCACTACCGAGCAAGGCCAAGTGCTGATGGCGACGTCTTTCGCTGCCTTCCCTTTTACCATTCGTGCAAATGGCCGTGCCATGGCAATGGCGGGTATATCCGTGGTTGGCACCCGTCCAGAATATCGACGACGTGGCTTGGTGCGCCGCATCATGACCCAGGCCTTTGCTGACCAACGGGACCGAGGGCAAAGTGTTGCCGGTCTTTGGGCATCCCAGGCTGCGATTTATCAGCGTTACGGATTCGCCCCAGCAGGACTGAACCGTGGCTATGCCATCGACGTGGCAGACATTCAGCTACAGGACTCGGTTCCAGAGCCGCTAGTAGTATCCAGACATCGCCCGGCGGAAGCGCTGGATGCTATTCGCGAGATTTATAAGACCTTTATTGCAGATCGCACCGGTTACATTCATCGGGGTAAATCGCTTTGGCTTAACAGTGTGCTGTCAGAAGACGGTGCCAATAGCGCAGACGGACCGGTCTACGTAGCCTTGGCTGGTTCAATACAGGCGCCCAGAGGCTATGTGGTCTATACCTTACGTGCAGCACAGGTGCCGCACCGGGCAAGACCTCAAGAAATTAAAGTCCGTGATATGGCGTTTTTAGACATGCCCGCCTGTCACAGTCTCTGGCAGTTTCTGGCTCGGCACGATTTGGTCGGGCGAGTGGCATGGCCAAACGCCCCCATGGATGATCCAGCCCAAGCCATGATGGCAGAACCTAGGATGCTTCACACACAAGATACCGAGGCCACTTGGTGGCGGCTGGTGGATGTGCCCCGAGCCTTGGCTCAGCGGGGATACAATCGGCAGGCGCGCTTGGTTGTGGAGGTTCATGGCGATGATTTGGCGCCTTGGAATAATGGCCGATGGCTGCTGCAAACAGCAGGAGATGCAGGTGAAGAATCCAAAGTGAGTACCACGGAATTGAACCCTGACATCACATTGTCTATCAGAGCGCTGTCCGGTTTATTTAGTGGTATGTACGGCGCACAAACCTTGGCGAATTGGGGCATGTTGTCGGGTCAGCCTGAGGGTATTTCTACTGCTAGTGGGGTCTTCGCAACGAAGTATGGGCCACACTGTCCAGATCACTACTAAGTTGGGTGCCAAGAATTCGGGTTGAAGAGGGTGGCTGTGTAACGGGCGACAGCGTCGATTAAGATAGCCAAGCAATACGACAGAGTTTTGGGGGAGAGTATGTTGGACACTGTTGATCCGGCCGTAGCCGGCTTTTCTGAGGCGCGCCTAGAGCGGGTAACTCAGTGGTTGGAAGCCCAAGTCAGCCAAGGCAAGTTGGCCGGAGCCAGCACGCTAATTGCTCGGCACGGTAAAATTGCTTACCAGCAGAGCGCGGGCTTTGCCGATAAGGAAATCGGCAGGGCATTTGCACTAGATACCATTGTGCGCATCTACTCCATGACCAAACCGGTAACCACGGTGGCGGCCATGATGCTGTATGAGGCTGGCTGCTTTCAGTTGGATGATCCCGTAGCCAAGTACTTGCCGGAATTCGCAGACACGCCGGTTTGGTCTGGCGGCGACAGCCCAATTGACCAGACGGTAAAGCAAAGCGCGCCCATGCAGGTTCGACACCTGATGAATCATACGTCTGGTCTGACCTATGGCTTTATGAATACAACGCCGGTAGACGCCCTGTACCGAGAACGCGCCATTGAGTTTCAAAGCCGCAAGGAATCGCTAGCGGATATTGTTACCCGCCTGGCCCAGATCCCGCTGCTTTGTCAGCCTGGGAGCCAATGGAATTACTCCGTCGCCACCGATGTTTTGGGTCGATTGGTGGAGGTTTGGTCGGGAATGAGTCTCGCTGATTTTTGCGAGCAGAAGATTTTTGTGCCGCTACAAATGCACGACACCGCGTTTTGGGTACCGGAACAAAGCCAAGATCGCTTTGCAGCGCTTTATTTGCCTGAGATGGGCGGCGATATGAGCAGTATTGGCGGCGGGTCAGAGCGAGTACCCCAAGAGTTGCGGGGCGGATTGAAGTTGGCAGATAGCTCAGAAAACTCCGTTTATTTGTCGCCGCCTTCCTCTCATTCTGGCGGCGGTGGTTTGGTCGGCACCATCGGCGACTATGCCCGATTTTGTCAGATGCTGATTAACCTCGGTGAGCTGGATGGCGAGCGCTTACTCGCGCCAAGCACCATTAAATACATGCGTTCCAATCAGTTACCTAATAACAGCGACATGGCCGCAATGGGCCAACCTGTTTGGAGCGAGACCAGCTACGACGGCATCGGCTTTGGTTTGGGGTTTGCCGTGGTTTTGGATCCAGTGAAAGCCTCCATTATCGCCTCGGTAGGCGAGCATCACTGGGGCGGGGCTGCCAGTACATTTTTTTGGATTGATCCCGAAGAAGATTTGTTTGTGATTTTCTTCACCCAGCTTCGGCCTTCTTCTACCTACCCGATTCGACGGGAGCTAAGAGCCCGGGTTTATCAGGCCCTGGTAGAGGCGTAGGCTGCAAAAGCGATGGATACAAAACTTTTTCAAGCGCTGGGTTTGCACCAGTCATGGGAGGATCTTCACTCCCGGGACTTTCGGGTTAACGGGCGAGCTAACGTAGAGATCGACGCGGTTTTACGGACCGCGGAAGACCGTCAGTACAATCCCTGTCCCGAGGCCTTTCTTGAAGGGCCGCTAGAGGGTGAAGTGCACGTGTTCAATGACTGGCGAGAAAGCCGGGTTTTCCCGAACACCAAGCGCCGGTTGGCCGTTTATCTGCCGTCTATGAAGAATTTCTCTGGGTCGGTCAATGTATTGCTGTGCAATGACGGTGAGGCGTACCGATACGACCAAGGGGCAGTCCGGGCGCCCGCTGTGCTGGAGAGCCTGCAAAGAGCCGGTGATCTAAAGCCCACGGTGGGAATTTTTGTGATGTCTGGCGTGCCTGATGGTGCCGAGCCAGACCCATCCCGACATCCAGAGGTGATGCCAGCTAAGCACCAGCGCAGCTTGGAATACGACACCTGTTCTCCGCGATTCGGCGAGTTTTTGCTTGAGGATGTCCTACCATTTGTTCGTCGTGAACTGGGCGTCAACATTAGTACCGACCCAAACCGCAGAGCGTTGTGCGGTATTTCCAGTGGCGGTATTTGCGCGTTCAACGCGGCTTGGCATTACCCTGGGGAATTCGCCAGAGTGATTAGTCACTGCGGGTCTTTTACCAATATTCGCGGCGGTCACAATTACCCCTATTTGATCCGTAGTACGCCGCGCAAACCCCTGAGGGTGTTCTTACAGAGTGGGGCGAGAGACGCAAATATCGTGACGGGCAGCTGGCCTCTGGCAAATCAGCAAATGGCGTCGGCTTTGGACTTTGCGGGCTATGATTTTCGCTTCGAGTTCGGCGTCGGGGGGCACAACCTGAGCCACGGAGGCGCGTTGTTTGCGGAAACTTTGCGCTGGTTGTTCCGAAGCTGACCCCGAATAGGGACTGGTGCCCATACACTATTGGTAGACTTATTGCTGGGTTTTGGTCGTCATTCTAAGTGCCCGTTAACGTGCTAAGAAGCGCTTCCCAAGGCTTTGAGCATATCCCGGATAATTTTTCGTTTGGCACGGTCTAGGGCGAAATAGGCCGCGGCAACCTTGAGAGTTTCTTGATCGAACATGGCGCCGTAGCCGGATTGGTTTTCTAAAACTAGGCTATTGGCGTTGTTTGGGCTGCCTCTACCTTTGGCAGGTGCTGTCTTCGGGGCGGTTGGTGCCTTTCCGGTAATAAGCCAATTCGCGTCTACACCCAGTATTTGAGCAATACTTTTTAAGTGTTTGGTGGAAGGGTTGGACCGGCCGGTTTCCCAGTGGCTGATGGCCGTTCGAGTGACGCCAAGGCGCTCTGCAAGATTAGCTTGAGAAAGCCCTCGCCCCTTGCGTGCCTGAATAACTCGTTGGTTCAGTTTGGACATGAACCAAAGGTTAGCTTTCGGAATGTCTCGGTAATATGATAATTTAACTCACTCTTCAAATGAGAGAATATGTAACGATACTTGGGCCAGCACTCCGCCATTTTCTGTTTCGGGGCGGCGCGCACTTTTTGTGGTCATTTTGCTTGCCCGGCTCCCAGACCACGGAGCGTTTGTGCGCCCGCTCCTTTTTTTACGCAGATTTGCGTTTCTACAAGGTGCCACAGCCGCCTTTGCTCCAAAACAAAACCGCAAACCAAACAGACAAGGCAATTGAAAAATCAATGCTCTAGTCCTGTGTCGCCCACCCACCTGCGACAAACACCTTACTCTCGGCAACGGTTGGCGTAACCGTCGTCCTTTGGTGAGTCGAGCGTCCTACTAACGCGTATTGGACGCCCCAGACCTAGGCGCTGAATCCTATCTTTGCTCGGTTATTGTCCGCAAATTCGTCCTCAAAGGTTCTGTTTTGTGAATCTGGTGCTTGGGTGGTGCAGTGGTTACGATGACTTCTTTTGGAGGGCCTATGAGCAGTTATGTTGTGGCGCAAATAACCATCAATGATCGCGAGAAATACGCTAGGTATGAAGCGGGCTTTATGGACGTTTTCGATCAGTTTGGGGGGCAGATACTGGCGGTGGATGAGGCGCCGGAAAGTATCGAAGGTCGATGGCCCCACACCCGGACAGTCCTTCTTCGGTTTGACAACCTTGCCGATGCGAAAGCGTGGTATCACAGCGAACAGTATCAGGCGTTAGCGAAGCACCGATGGGAGGCGTCGATTGCCGATATTGCCTTTGTACAGGGCTTACCCCAAGCGACTAGTTAAGGAGAATTTTTGTGCTAACGACCACAGAAGACCGTGGCGCCATTCGGATTCTGCGTTTTAACCGTCCCGGCGCGTTAAATGCCTTTAACGGAGCACTGTTCGATGCCGTAGCTGAAGACGTGATTGCCGCCACGGAAGATGATGCCGTGAAGGTGCTGGTGATAACCGGCGAAGGAAGGGCTTTTTCTGCGGGCATGGATTTGACCGATAAACCCGATCCCAATAATCCGCCAGTTCATGGATTTGATGGCATGTTTGAGGCTCTTATCGAATTTCCGAAGCCGTTGTTGTTGGCTATCAACGGTGTGGGAGTGGGCTTTGGGTGCACTATTACTGGCTTAGCAGATCTGGTACTGATGGCTGAGAATGCCAGGCTTCGTTGTCCATTCACGGCACTGGGGCTGACAGCAGAAGCCGCAAGTACCGTGACGTTTCCAGCCATGATGGGTCCCCAAGCTGCGAATTGGGTGCTTCTAAGTTCGGCTTGGCTTGATGCGCAAACCTGCAAGGAATTGGGCATGGTCTTTGATGTTGTCCCAGACGAAGATCTGATGCAGCAGACACTTCAGCGCGCTCAGGTGTTGGCAGAAAAACCCTTAGCGTCGCTGATTACCACCAAGGAGATGTTGATGGCGCCCCGGCGAGAGGCGCTGCGGGAGGCCCACGAAATTGAAAGTGCGGGCTTGGGCAGTTTGATGGGAGGGCCCGCCAACAAAGAGGCGGTAGCGGCCTTTACCGAGGGTCGGGAGCCCGACTTCTCAGCTTTTTAGTCGTCGCTGGCGGGGTTGGTGATTTTGTTACCGCTGCGCCGGTACTGGGCCTTTCGTTCTTCGCTCCAGTGTTCTTCTTCGCCGGGCGGAGCGCCATAGGCGACGCCCCGAGAAACGCCAGGCCGCTGGCGCACTCGTGTTAGCCAGTCCATAACATGGGGCGCACCAGTTATGTCGATCTTGCTCCACTTCCATGCTCTGACCCAGGGGTAAAGGGCGATGTCCGCAATGCTAAAGGTGTGACCGCCTACCCAGGGGTGCTTGCGAAGCTGGCCATCCAACACCGAAATTAAACGCAGGGCTTCAGTGCCGAAGCGCTCCAGAGGGTGGGCCTTAGCCTCTTCTGGAATTGAGTCCATGTAGCGGGTGTAGCTGAGTTTGTTGCCAAAGACGGGCCCGACGTTGGCCGCCTGCCAGTAAACCCATGGCATAACGTCCCACCGTCGATGGTCTTGGGGTAGCAGGTCTGTCGGGTACTTCTCTGCTAGGTACTGCAAAATAGCGCAGCTCTCCATGATGCTGCGACCCTCGTCAATGAGGACTGGAATTTTCTCGTTGGGGTTGTGTGCTGAAAACTCTGCCGTGTGCTGTTCGCCCTTGGCCAGATTAATTTGTCTGACCGTTAGTTCACCCAGATCAACGCCCGCATCTCGCAGTTCCTCGATCATGATACTGACTTTCCAGCCATTGGGTGTTGCTGTGGTCCAAAGCTCCATCCGTCTTCCTCGTAAGTTTCGGTTACCAGGTTTGCCGGGCCGCGATACAGCGTGCGGCTTCGAAGGTCTTCGTTCGCAGATGATCCAATCGGCCGTTTAAGTTGCGGTATCGGACCGGATCTTGCTCGGCTAGATCCTTGGCCAATTCCAGATCTGAAAAGGTGTCCATGCCGCCATAGCAACCCAGCACCAGTGTCGCCCCTGCCAGTTCATGACCTTCAATCTTAGGCAGAGCCCGGCGCATACACATCACCCAAAATCCCTCATCCGCTTCATGGAGAAGGCCGATGAGCTCTCGGGTCGTATTGCCAAGATCGATAAATTGTTGGTTGAGCGTCAGCACGTTCATGCTCCCAAAGTGGTAAGTACAGAGAGTCTCATACACTGCCAAGCCTGTGACCAGTGATTGTTAGACAGGGTCTGTTGAAAACACAGGTCGATTGAATACAGGTGTCGTCGCCACGAGTCCACAGACCGTCAGACATGCCTGTCTCGAGGGAAGTTCGGGTGTACTATCCTTGCTCTAGATCACAGCTATGGAGGAATAAGAGCGATGAGGGAAAATACGTCATTGGCAGCTTGGCGCAGAGACGAGCAAACAATCGGTTGCTGGTTGAGTCTAGCAAACAGTTATTCCGCAGAAGTCATGGCTGGGCTCGGTTTTGATTGGGTATGCGTGGATTTACAGCACGGCCTAATTGATTACACGGATTTGGTACGCATGTTACCGGCGATATCCACCAGCCAAGCTACCCCAATTGTTCGGGTTCCTTGGAATGAACCATATGAAATCATGAAAGCCTTGGACGCGGGTGCTTACGGGGTCATCGTTCCCATGGTTAACAACCGCGCCGAAGCAGAGCAGGCGGTAATGGCGTGTCGTTATCCGCCTTTGGGGAATCGCTCCTTCGGGCCGATTCGCGGAGCTCTCTATGGAGGGCGCGGGTACGCGGTGGAGGCTAACGATCAGATTGCCTGCATCGCCATGATCGAAACCGCTGAAGGCATTGCTAACGCCGACGAAATCATGATCACGCCGGGCTTAAATGGGGTGTACATAGGACCAGCCGATCTGGCTCTGTCCCTTGGGCTGCCGGCTATGGGTGATCAACCCCAGGAGGAACACTTGGTGGTGGTGAAAGAGTTACTTGGTAAGTGCAAGGCTTATGGCATCGCTGCGGGGATTCATACATCCAGCTTGGAGTACGCCCAAAAATACTTGGCTCTGGGCTTTAACTTTGTGACGTTGGGCAGTGATTCTGGCCATATGACAAAGAATGCTGTGAAAGAGCTGTCTGCAGCCCGTGGCACCGCCGAAGCCCAGCGAGAAAGCACGGGTTATTAGGACACAGATGACTGCAACATCGTCATGATCTGGTTAGCTGCCATATTCTTGTGCGCGGTATTTTTGCCCACTCTTTGGGTGCGTTGGGTGATGCAACGTTATGCCCGGGAGGTCCCGAATCTTCCGGGTACTGGAGGTGAATTGGCCAAACACCTAATCCAGCGATTTGAATTGGATGGTGTCAAAGCCGAGGTGTCGGATATTGGCGATCACTACGACCCCCAAGAACGTACGGTACGCTTAAGCGAATCAAACTGGAGCGGCCGGTCTCTGACGGCGGTGGCGGTTGCCGCCCACGAGGTAGGTCACGCGATTCAGCACCGAAAAAAGGATCCGCGTTTACAGGCTAGAACCACCTTGGTGCCCTTGGTGAATGTTCTAGGGCAAGCCAGTGTGGGTGTTTTGGTCGTTGCACCAATTATTGGTCTTGTGACCCGTCATCCGGTGCCCCCCATGTTGATTGCCGTGATTGGTTTGTCAGGATTGATCCTACGAATGCTGCTGCATCTCGTGACTCTGCCCACGGAATGGGACGCAAGTTTTGGCAAGGCATTACCGATACTAAGGCAGGGAGGATACATTTCGACCCAGCAAGAAGCGCCGGTACGGAGGGTTCTGAGAGCCGCCGCACTGACCTACTTTGCCGCAGCCCTAGCTGACGCATTCAATCTCTTTCGTTGGGCATCGCTGCTGCTGCGCCGATGAAAAAGCAATTCATCCAGATTTTGGTACCTTCTGTCTTCAATTTCGGTGAAAGCACCGACTTCGGTGCTAAAAATCGCGGCTACTCAGGGCAGGTATAGTGAACGAACCGGTGCGAATCGTTGGTTGGAATGTAAACGGTCTAAGGGCCTGTATAAAAAAAGGCTTTATTCCGTTTTTAGAAAACAGCAACGCTGATGTGATTGCCCTGCAGGAAGTGCGGGCTTTTCCAGATCAGCTACCCTCAGAAATTACTCAGTCAGAGGTATGGAATGCAACCTTTGCTCCGGCTAAGCGCCCGGGCTACAGCGGGGTGGGGATTCTAAGTCGAGTTGCTCCCAGCAAGGTAGAGACCAGTTTGGGCGACCCGCGTTTTGATGACGAGGGCCGTTTTATCGTGGCTTATTTCGGTCGGCTGGCTATTGCCAGCGTCTACTTTCCCAAGGGTAATGGAAAAGATCGAGATAACTCCCGGGTCGGCTACAAGCTGGATTTTTATCGGGCTGTCTTCGATCGATTAGGGGAGTTACGCCGCAGGGGGCGCGTCTATGTGCTGGGTGATTTCAATACCGCCCATCATGAGATCGATTTAGCGCGCCCCAAGGGTAACCGAAAATCCAGTGGTTTCTTGGACGAAGAGCGTCAGCTGCTAACCGATATACAGGCCGATGGCTGGGTCGACACTTTTCGGGCAACGCATCCTGATGAACCCGATCATTACACTTGGTGGCGTCAATTCGGCGGCGCGCGCGAAAGTAATGTGGGTTGGCGAATCGATTGTGTCTATGCTTCGGCATCGGCTATGCGGCGCGTCAAAGAGGCCTTTATTTGGCCCCATATTCTCGGATCGGATCACTGTCCCGTAGGCGTTGACTTAAAGTAGACTAATTATCCACAACGCAACGGGAGTCGATCATGGCTCAACCCTTTCCCAATCACCCAAATCTGCGAGGCGGTTTTGCACCGCTTCAAATGGAATGTGACGTCAATGACCTCGTGATCCAGGGCGAAGTGCCAAAGGAACTGAGCGGTAGCTTTTACCGTAACGGACCAAATCCTCAGTACTCGCCTCGGGGCCATTATCACTGGTTCGCTGGCGATGGCATGATTCATGCCTTTAATGTTGAAGATGGAAGGGTCTCTTATCGAAACCGTTGGGTAAAAACGGTGAAGTGGCAAAAGGAACGTGAAGCTGGCCGGGCACTTTTTGGTGCGTTCAATCCCATGGAGAATGATGAAAGCGTTGCGGGCTTAGAGACCGATGGCGTCGCCAATACCAACGTCATTTGGCACGGAGGGAAGCTACTGGCTCTTGAAGAAGGTCATGCGCCCTTTGAGTTGGATCCGCATACACTAGATTCCATTGGCCCCCACATT
>ERZ1047472.149-NODE-149-length-64351-cov-21.430696_pt1 | contig 64351 bp, 53 predicted proteins | sample MGYA00383095_ERZ1047472 | MGnify/ENA primary metagenome ERZ1047472 (study PRJEB29581, sample SAMEA5548365) | metagenome | biome: marine; feature: coastal; material: water | depth 1 m | study: Short-term variability in the microbial, nano- and picoplankton... | reverse complement strand
TGTCACAACAATCCTTAGATGTAAACCCTAATTTACAACAAAATCCAGGCTATTAATTAATAATTTAAGACTTATGAAAAATATAACTAAATTAGTTACCATATTAGCAGTTCTAATGTTTGTAACTTCATGTTCAACGGATTATGATGATTTTAATTCTGTTCGAAACGATACCATTGGATTTACTATTTCGGCTACATTAGAACTTCCATTGTCACAGAATAATCCTGAAATTAATTTTCCATTATCCTATTTTGTTTCGACCAGTTCTTCAGAGGAAAGAACTTTCAATGTTGTGGTAGTGGAGGAAGAATCGGAATTATCTTCAGAAAGTTATTCATTTGATGCATCAGTAGTTGTTCCTGCTAACGAACGTTCAGGAATATTAGTGTTTTCAGCATATAATATAAACCTTACCAATGAATATAGACCTTTGGTTTTGGAATTTGAATCCTCTTCAGATGTAACCTCTGGGAATCGAATGAATATTGCTTTAAAAACAAACGATTAAAAATTATTTTATTCGTTTTAAAAAACTGATCGATGATTCGGTCAGTTTTTTTCTGTTATTTATTTTTTTTAGCTGACTTATATTTTGGCTATGATTTTATCAAATTATACAAAAGAATTTAATTATAATCTAAAACTTGCATATCCTGTTATACTTGGTATGCTAGGACATACCTTAGTAGCTTTTGTTGATAATGTAATGGTGGGTCAACTTGGAACTGCCGAGCTTGCTGCAGTTTCCTTAGCAAATAGTTTTATGTTTATTGCAATGTCTTTGGGGATTGGTTTTTCAACTGCAATTACTCCTTTAGTTGCAAAAGCAGATGGAGAAGGTAATTTTCATTATGGTAAATCAACCTTTAAACACGGATTTTTTTTATGTGTTATCTTAAGTTTCCTTTTGTTTTTTGGTGTTTTTCTATCGAAACCTATTTTATATGTAATGCAACAGCCTCAAGAAGTTGTTGAATTGGCTATTCCATACTTAAATCTTGTAGCAGCATCGTTAATTCCTCTTATTGTTTTTCAATCATTCAAACAATTTAGTGATGGAATGTCCATGACAAAATATCCGATGATAGCCACTTTGATTGCAAATATTATTAATGTTGTATTAAATTATCTTTTCATATTTGGAAAATTTGGGTTTCCAGAATTAGGTATAGTTGGAGCTGCAATTGGAACTCTTGTTTCTCGAATAATAATGGTGTTTTATCTTTGGTTTTTATTGTTGCGAAATAATAAAACAAGACCATATCTGTTAGATTTAAATTTTTTAAATCTTTCAAAGGAGATGATCAATAAACTTTTCAATCTTGGTTTTCCATCTGCAATGCAGATGTTTTTTGAAGTTGCTATTTTTACCGCTGCAATATGGTTGTCAGGTATTTTAGGAAAAAATCCACAAGCTGCTAATCAAATTGCCTTGAACTTATCTTCTATGACTTTTATGGTAGCTATGGGTCTAAGTGTTGTGGCTATGATTCGAGTAGGGAATCAAATGGGTTTAAATAAATATGCTGAATTAAGACGAATAGCTTTTTCAATATTTTTGATTGCTATTTTATTTGCCATTATTTTTGCATCTCTATTTTTGATATTTAATGATATACTTCCAAAATTGTATTTAGATTTCGATGATCATTCAAAAGTATTCGATAACTATGAGGTATTAGAAATAGCAAAAACCTTGTTGATTATAGCAGCTATTTTTCAAATTTCAGACACTATCCAAGTAATAGCATTAGGGGCTTTGAGGGGAATGCAGGATGTGTTAATACCTACATTAATTACATTTATTTCGTATTGGGTTATAGGTTTTCCAATTTCTTATTATTTAAGTATGTATACCGAATATAAAAGTACTGGTATTTGGATAGGCTTATTAGCAGGACTTACCGCATCTGGTCTATTGCTATTTATTAGATTTAATCATTTATCTAATAAAATGATTCTAACTAAAAGCTTATCGAAAAATGTATAGAAAATTACCGTTAATTGCATTTATTATATTTAGTTTGATTGATTTTTTTGGAATCTATCTTGAAAAACAATGGATGATTTATTTAGCAAAACCCATGTTGATGACAACTTTATTCGGTTATTATTATTTAAATAAGAAATCGGATAACCTCTTTTTCGTTTTGGGTTTACTATTTAGTTTATTTGGAGATTTATTTTTACTCGGTTCAGGAGAGTTATATTTTATTTTGGGTCTAATATTTTTTTTAATAGCTCATGTATTTTATATTATTATGGTTTTTAAAATTCTGTTAGAAATTAAATTAAAAGATTTTATGATTGCAGGAATTCCATATCTGTTACTTTTTTTAATTTTAATCAATGTTTTGTATGATGGATTAGGATCCATGAAAATTCCTGTAATTATCTATGCGATGACCATATCATTTTTGGGAGTAGTTTCTCTATTGTTGTTTTTACAATCAAGAACTAAAACCTCACTACTTCTATTGTTTGGAGTCCTTATATTTATAACTTCAGATACCATTTTAGCATTAAACTTATTTTATGAGAAACAATCATTTTATCCAATATTAATTATGACGACCTACGTAATGGCTCAATTTTTAATTTGTAAATTTGTACTTAATTTAAATAAATAATTATGACACTTCCAAAATTTATATTAGGTGATAACACCCAATATCCTGACGCTATTTTTGTTGTGCATACTCAATTTCCACGTTTTATTATCAATCTTGAAAATGACGAGGTAGAGTGGTTAGAAGAGTTTGATAAAGAGGATCAGATGGAGTTGGAAAAAGAAACAGAAACAGCAATAAAAGAAGCCAGTGAATTTTACGATAAAGAAGTAGCTTCTTACGAAAATGATTGAGGAAATAATTAAATATGACACTGAGCTTTTTCTATTTCTTAACAATTTAGGAAGTGAATCTTGGGATACATTTTGGAGAGTAATTACCAATAAACTTACATTTATCCCCTTGTACTTATTTCTTTTGTATTTAGTATATCAAAATTATGGATTAAAAAAAACTATAATTGTTTTGGTAGTTGCCGGATTGATGATAGCTTCAACAGATCAATTAGCAAATTTATTTAAAAATGGATTTCAAAGATTACGCCCTTGGGCGAATCAAGATTTAGAGGGTCTAATGAGAATGGTTGTCGAGAAAAGGGGTGTTTATAGTTTTTTCTCTGGTCATGCTGTTAATTCTATGGTTATAGCAGTATACATAGGTTTAATTCTTCGAAAAAAATACTATTACCTGCCATTTATTTTGTTATTATGGTCCTTTTTAGTTGGTTACAGTAGAATTTATGTAGGTGTACATTACCCTTTAGATGTATTAACTGGATTTTTATTTGGTGGTCTAATTGCTTGGGGCTTTTACAAACTTCAATTAATTGTTCAAAAAAAAATTTAATTATGGTTTTTTAAAATTATTAAATTTCTACAATAAATTATAATCCCAAAGGCATGCCCAATAAATAAAATAGGATCTTTTCTGAAAATAGAATAAATTAAAATTAATACAGACCCTACGATACTTAAAATCCAAAAGGTATTTGGTAATTGTGAGAATTTATTTTTCTCTGAAATTATCCATTGAATTATAAATCGTAATGTGAAGATTAGTTGTGAAACAATTCCTAAAGCTAATAGCCAAAAGGGAATAAAATTACGATTAAAGAGCTGTGAAAAATCAAATTCTCCTTTAAGAAATGCAATTAATAAGACTATTAATGGAAAATTAATAAATCCAATTTTGATTCCTTTTTGTAATCTATTCCATTGATTTTGTAGTTGTAAATTCCTAATATAAATGTAATAAGTAATAAATTGACCTAGCATAATTGCAAAATCATTTCTAAGGTAGCCGTAAATAAAAAAAAGGAAAGATGCGATTAAACTTACTATCCAGAAAAGAACAGGAGTAACTACTTTATTTTCTTTTTCTGAAAATAGCCATTGTATCAATAATCTCAGTGAAAAAAGTAATTGTGCAATTAAACCAATAGAATAAATAAAGTAATCGTTCATCCTTTTTTTATCACTTCATAATTTATATATTTTTTTTTCATCCATAAATAAGCAAAACAATCGGTAATTGAACCTAATAATCTATTCCTTATTCCAAATTTAGTTTTACCCGCTATTCTTGGATAATGTTGAATGGGAATTTGAAAAACGGTACCTTTTTGTAATAATACCATTGCCGGCAGGAAACGATGAAGCCCCTTAAACATTGGAATTTTTTTTGCACAATCTGTTTTAATAATTTTTAATGGACAACAAGAATCTTCTATGCCATCTTTTGTGAAAATAGTTCTAATCTTATTCGATATTTTTGAAGATATTTTTTTAATAAGAGAGTCCTTCCTTTGAGTACGTATACCTGTTACTAAATCATAATGTTCTGTGTGATTTAAAAGGATATTAAAATCTTTGGGTGAAGTTTGAAGATCTGCATCTATATAACCTAATAAAGGGGTATCAACATTTTCAAACCCAGCTTTTAGAGCAGCACTCAAACCTTTATTGTTTTTAAAATGTATGAATCTAAATTCTATATTCTTTTGGCAAATATCTTCAATTATTTGTTGACTATTATCTGTAGAACCATCATTTATAAATAATATGGTTGTTTCTTTTTTGGCAATTTTTATAAATGATAGTAATTCTTTTTCAACTCGTTTTAAGTTTAATTCTTCATTGTATACAGGAACAATTATGGTAAACTCAAACATTTTTTAATCATTTATAGTTAATAAATAATTTGCAGCTTCAAAAGGAGTTAGCTTATTATCTTCCATAAGAATTAGTTGTTTTTTTAATTCTTCTTTAATTTTTGGATGATTATAAAAATCACTTTTTAGTGCGTTTTCAATGGTTTGAAGCATCCAATATTTATTTTGCTCTTTTCTTTTTTGCTGAAAATATCCATTAGCTTTTGTGATGGAAATATATTTTTGAATTAATTCCCATATATTCGAAATTCCTTCGTTATTTAAGGCACTGCAAGTTAAAGTTTTTGGATCCCAGTTATTACCTTTATTTGGATATAAGTGAAGTGCTCTATTAAATTCAGTTTTTGCCATTTTTGCAGCAGTTATATTATCTCCATCTGCTTTATTTATGATAATACTGTCGGCCATTTCTATGATTCCTCTTTTAATACCTTGTAATTCATCACCAGCACCAGCTAGTTTTAACAATAAAAAAAAATCAGTCATAGAATGAACAACTGTTTCACTTTGACCTACACCAACAGTTTCTATTAAAATGACATTGTATCCAGCTGCTTCACACAATAGGACAGCTTCTCTTGTATTTTTGGCTACTCCGCCCAAGGAGTCGCCTGATGCTGAAGGTCTAATAAAAGCATTAGATTCTTTTACTAAATCTTCCATTCGAGTTTTATCACCCATAATACTTCCTCCACTAATAGAACTACTAGGATCAACTGCTAATACCGCTACGTTTAATTGTTTCTGAACAATTAATTTTCCAAACTGTTCAATAAACGTACTCTTGCCTACTCCAGGCACACCAGTTATCCCAATCCTAATAGATTTGTTTGCATGAGGTAAGCAAGCTTCTATTATTTTTCTTGCCTGTTTTTGGTGATTTTTGTTGGTACTTTCTACTAAAGTAATCGCACGACTCAATGAAGTTTTGTCTTTTTTTAAAACACCCTTTATTAAATCGTTAGCAGAAGGTACTTTTTTTCTTCTTTTCTTTAAGGTAGAAGCTACCTTTTCGCTCAGGGATTTAGGTTGTGATACCCCTTCTTTTTCATTTAAAGCAGTTATTTTTGCTTTCTTTTTAGTCATTTTATTTTTTTTGTAATAATACCGGAACTACAGTAGTGTCCCACGCTAACATCATAAGTATATTGTTATTTGATTCCGAAAAAGAAATTGTAAAATTTTCGGTAACTGTTAAGCTTTTTGAAGGAATAACGGTTGTTGTCAAAACATCGTGCTTCGGATCTCGGTTGGCAGTTTGATCAGAAAATTTTACACCCCAATGGTTCATTTCTGAATTGAAAATTATATCCCAGGATGTTTCTCTGGGTATAGTCCACAGTGAGTATGTACCTTTTGGCAAACCCTTATTATCGATAACCAGATCTTTATTTGTAGTAAACGATGTAGGTTCGTTAGCACCTGTTCTCCAGACAACATCATAAGGTACTAATTTGCCGAAAATGATTCTACCTTTTTTACCAGGACTACTGTATAAAGTGCTGATCTCAATATCTTCCTGCGTATATGTAACAATCTGTTCTGGACTATTTTTTTTAGTTTGAGATTTTAGTATTGGCCAACCTACGAAAATGGTTAATAGAGTTAAGCCTATTAATGCACCAAGAATCCAAAAGAATATTTTATTAATTTTTTGCATAACTAAACATAAAGAATAGTTAAAGGTACTCAAATCAGATGTAATTAGTAAATAATATAAAAAAGATGTTATTTTGCAAATTATATACGTGAATGGAATCGATTTTTAGAATACGAGAATACAAAGTGCTTTTTTATAGGTTGTTGTTAGCATACCTTTTTTACTTTATTGCTAGAGTACTTTTTTTGATTTATAATTATTCTTTATTGGGGGTTGAAACTACTTATGAATTTTTTAGATTGTATTACTATGGCCTTGCTTTTGATACAACAGCCATTCTTTATGTAAATTCACTTTTTATTTTATTGTCTTTACTGCCTCTTAAATTTAGTAAAACTGCCACTTATCAACGATTTCTTTTTTATGTATATTTTTTAAGTAATCTCATCGCCTATTCTTTAAATTTTGTAGATTTTATCTATTATAAATATAATTTTAGTCGAACTACTATTTCAGTAATAAATGTACTGAAGGATGAAAATCACATAACAGGAATGTTGTTAAGATTCTTAATCACTTACTGGCACGTTCTTTTTCTTTTTATTTTAGTTTCATTTTTTTGGATATATCTCTACAAGAAATATAATGTTAAAAGAGAATCATTAGTTATTAAACCTACTTACTATTACGCCTCATCTGTTTTAATGATTATTTTAATAACAGTACTGAGTATAGGAGGTATTAGGGGAGGAGATTTTAAAGAAAGTACAAGACCTATCAATTTAGTTGATGCCAATCGTCACGTAACTCAAATCAAACAAGCAGATTTCGTTTTAAATACTCCTTTTGCATTTATAAGAACCTTGTTTAAAAATACCTTTAAAAAAGTAAATTATAAGGTAAGTAAAGATGAAATAAATCATTTAATTCAGCCAATTAAACAGTATGATGTTAACCCAAAATCCACGCCAAATATTATAGTAATTATTACGGAAAGTTTTGGAAGAGAGTATTCAGGGGCTTTTAATAAAGATATGGGGATTAAAGACTTTATAAGTTACACTCCTTTTATTGACTCTTTAGCGAATCATAGTCTTATATATCCGAATGCATTTGCGAATGGTTACAAATCTATACATGGAATGTCGTCTGTATTAGCAGGAATCCCATCATTTAAAGATGCATTTACTTCGTCTCCTTTTTCAAAACAAGAAATTGAGTCTATCGTTTCAATTTTAAATGATATAGATTATGATACCTCGTTTTTTCATGGGGCTGCTAATGGATCTATGGGTTTTCTCGGCTTTGGTAATATTTTAGGCTTTGATCATTATTACGGAAGAACTGAATATGCTAATGATGACGATTTTGACGGTACGTGGGGTATATGGGACGAAAAGTTTTTGGAGTATACAAAAGGAGTACTAGATAAAAAGAAGGAACCTTTTTTTAGTACAATTTTTACAGTAAGTTCTCATGAGCCTTACAAAATCCCTAAAGAATATGAAGGGAAATTCCCATCGAATAATAACCAAATGCATCAATGTATAGGTTATACTGATTTTTCATTTAAAAAGTTTTTTGAAGCTTCTAAAGAAGAAGATTGGTTTGATAATACCATATTTGTAATAACCGGAGATCATGGAAATATTACTACTTATGAGGTTTATAACGAAACAGTTAACAGAACTGCAATTCCTATTTTATTTTATAAACCTGATAACAGCTTAAAAGGAGTTAATAAAGAATTAGCTCAGCAAATTGATATTTATCCAACCCTAGTAGATTTGATTGGGTATGATCAACCTTTTAGGAGTTGGGGTAGGAGTTTGTTAAACGATACTATTATTAAACCATTCACAATCAATTATAGTGCATCAGGTTACGTTTTGCAGCAAGAAGATTATATATGTTATTTTGATGGAGAAAAAGCCACTGGATTTTATGATATAGGTGATAAAAATCTCAAGAATAATTTGATTGATGAATCAAACGAAAAAATGGATTCTTTGGAGCTTGTCACCAAAACTTTTGTAGCAGATTATTTTGACAGAATCATTAATAAAAAACTTGGAAATCCAAATAAATAATAATTATTTAAATTATGAAAAAAAAAGTATTAGGAGTTGTATTTGTAGTCATATTAGTTCTTGTTGGAAAGTATGTTTACGATGTGAATATCAATTATAATTTCAAGGAAATAACGGAAAATAAAGTTTATAAATCTGGAGTTATACCTCCAAATAAAATAGAAGATTATACTAAAAAATACCATATAAAAAGTATAATTGATTTAAGATTTCCTGGAACTACGGATACTATCAACAACCCTGAAATTCCGGAAGAGTTACTCGCTGAAAAAAAAGCTGTAGAGAATATAGATGGAGTTGCTTATTTTAATGTGGGTTCTCATCAAGTACCAAGTCAAGAAACAATAGACTCTTTTTTAGAAATCATGGATGATCCAGATAATTATCCAGTATTGATACACTGTTATCATGGTGCCGGAAGGGCTCATTTATTTAGCGCTGTTTACCGCATGGAATATGAGGATATGAGTAACGAAGATGCAAGAAATAAAACAAGATTTCTTTTAAAGGGGAGCTCATTTGATGAAGGAACTCCAAAAGGAGAATTTTTAAAAAAATATAAAAAAAGAGCTAATTAGTATTCTATGTCGGGATTTTTTGCACTTTTAGATGATATAGCATTGTTAATGGACGATATTGCCTTAATGACAAAGGTCGCCACTAAAAAGACTGCAGGGATTTTAGGTGACGATTTAGCAGTTGGAGCCGAAAAAGCTTCTAATTTTAGAGCATCAAGAGAATTACCGGTTATATGGGCCATCACAAAAGGTTCTTTTATTAACAAATTAATTATTCTACCATTCGCTTTTTTATTAAGTGCATTTATACCTCAGTTAATTGTTCCAATATTATTAATAGGGGGGGTATATTTAAGTTTTGAGGGTGTCGAAAAGATTATTCATACTTTTTTTTATAAAGAAAGACATCGTATTGATGTTGATGAAGTTAAAACAGATAATGAATTATTAAAAGTTGAAAAAGAAAAAGTAAAATCAGCTATTCTCACAGATTTCATCTTATCTCTTGAAATTATAATGCTAGCGTTAGGGGAGGTGGTAGATTCTAATTTAATAACTCAGATTGCTGTAGTAACATTTATATCGATTATTGCAACATTGGGAGTTTACGGACTTGTTGCTTTATTGGTCAGGATAGACGACGCAGGTTTTTATTTGATAAAAATTTCAGAACAACTTAAAGGAGTTAAAAAAATATTTTGCTTAAAAACAGGAAAAGGATTGGTTTGGGTTTTACCTAAAATAATCAAGGTAATAGGAATCATTGGAACACTTGCAATGTTGTTAGTGGGTGGAGGTATTTTTGTTCACAATATTCATCAAATTCATGATTTTTTTCATCTAATTCCAACTATAGCCACAGAGTTATTAACTGGTTTTTTTGTTGGTTTAATCGCTTTTCTATTTTATATGATAGTAGTTAAATTACGATCGGTCTTAAAAAAGGACAACTAAATAAATCAATAGACCAAAAAAAAGGAACACCCTCTGTATTGATGATGTTCCTATTTAAATGGATTAATCAACCAAGACCCATTCTCCTTTATTAATTAATGGAATGGCTTGTTTGTACTTCAACGTTTTATTCTCTCCACTCATAACATTTTTGATGGTAACTTTATCGTTTCTGCCAATCTTTGGTTGTTCTCTTACAATAGTTTCTGTTACCTGTTGTTGCTGACGTTGGGTTTGTCCAGCTGCTCTAGAAATGGATGCTCGTTCGTCTAAATTTTGTATTTCATCCTTTTGTTCTTTTAAACTTCGATTAGCTTTTACTTGACGAGCTTCTCTAATTTGTTGTTGGTTTTTTTGTGGTAATTCTCCCTTAAACAAGAAAGAGATCACATCTTTATTTACTTTCACAATCATTTCTTTAAATAATTCAAAAGCTTCAAACTTATAAATTAGTAAGGGATCTTTTTGCTCATGAACAGCTAGTTGAACAGATTGTTTCAATTCATCCATTTTACGTAAATGTGTTTTCCAAGCATCATCGATAATTGCTAGTGAAATATTTTTCTCAAAATCTTGAATTAATTGTTTTCCTTCTGTTGTGTAGGCTTTTTCTAGATCGGTAGCAACATTTAAGTTTTTAACACCATCAGTAAAAGGGACTAAAATACGTTTGTATTGGTCTTTTTGTGTTTCGTACACATTTTTGATTACCGGAAATGCGATTTCAGCATTTCTAACCATTTTCTCTTGGTAATGTTTGAGTGCAGATTTGTAAACAACACCTGCAATTTCTTGCGGATTCATGTTCTCAAATTCACTTTGGTTTACCGGTGAGCTAATTGAAAAATACCGTATTAATTCAAATTCAAAATTTTTATAATCTTGAGCTGCTTTATTGTCTTCAGTAATTACTTCAGCGGTATCAAATATCATATTTGCAATATCAACACTTAATCTGTCTCCAAATAAGGCGTTGTAACGTCTTTTGTAAACAACTTCTCTTTGAGCATTCATCACATCATCGTATTCTAATAATCGCTTACGAATACCAAAATTATTTTCTTCAACTTTTTTCTGAGCTCGCTCAATAGATTTGGAGATCATGGAATGCTGGATAACTTCTCCTTCTTTTAAACCCATTTTATCCATCATTTTAGCAATACGTTCACTACCAAAAAGACGCATTAAGTTATCATCTAGGGCTACGTAAAATTGTGAGCTTCCCGGATCACCTTGACGACCACTACGACCACGTAACTGTCTATCTACACGACGGGAGTCATGTCGCTCTGTTCCTACAATAGCTAAACCTCCAGCGTTTTTAACTTCATCAGATAGTTTAATGTCGGTACCACGTCCAGCCATATTGGTCGCTATAGTTACCATACCAGCTTGTCCTGCTTCCTGTACAATATCGGCTTCTTTTTTGTGAAGTTTTGCGTTTAAAACATTGTGCTTCACATTTCGGATACTTAGCATCCGACTAAGAAGTTCTGAAATTTCAACTGACGTAGTACCAATTAAAACTGGTCTTTTAGCTTCTGTAAGTTGTGTTACTTCATCAATTACTGCATTGTATTTTTCACGTTTTGTTTTATAAATCTTATCTTCACGATCATCTCTTAGTATAGGCCTATTTGTTGGTATTTCTACCACATCTAATTGATAAATTTCCCAGAGTTCGCCTGCTTCAGTAACTGCCGTTCCAGTCATACCAGATAGCTTGCGATACATTCTAAAGTAATTTTGAAGTGTTATGGTAGCAAAGGTTTGAGTAGCAGCTTCAATTTTTACATTTTCTTTCGCTTCAATAGCTTGGTGCAATCCATCACTGTATCTTCTTCCATCCATGATTCGTCCAGTTGATTCGTCTACAATCATGACTTTATTATCCATGACCACATATTGAGTGTCTTTTTCGAACAATGAATAAGCTTTTAAAAGCTGGTTCATTGTATGAATTCGCTCACTTTTTACACCAAAATCACGAAATAACTCTTCTTTTAAATTAGCTTCTTCTTCAGGAGGGAGGTTTTTTTCTTCAATTTGAGCAATTTCCACTCCAATTTCTGGCATCACAAAGAAGTCTGGGTCATCTTTACCAGAAAGATAATCAACTCCTTTATCTGTTAATTCTATTTGATTATTTTTTTCGTCAATCACGTAATATAATTCCGCGTCAATTTTAGGCATTTCACGGTTATTATCAGACATGTACTGGTTTTCGGTTTTCTGTAGAATTTGTCGAACACCTTCTTCAGATAAAAACTTAATTAAAGCTTTGTTTTTAGGAATACCTCTGTAAACTCTCAGTAATTGAAAACCACCTTCTTTTTCATCTCCTTCTTTGATTAGCCTTTTAGCTTCTGCAAGTACTCCTGTTAAATACTTTTTTTGGACGGATACTATATCTGCAATTCTTGGTTTTAGATCATTAAATTCATGACGATCTCCTTGTGGAACTGGACCAGAAATAATTAAAGGTGTACGAGCATCGTCGATTAATACGGAATCTACCTCATCTACAATGGAATAGTGATGTGGTCGTTGTACTAAATCTTCAGGTGCGTGTGCCATATTATCTCTTAGGTAATCAAAACCAAATTCATTGTTGGTACCATAGGTAATATCTGCATTGTATGCTTTACGACGAGCTTCTGAATTAGGTTGGTGATGATCGATACAGTCAACGGTTAACCCATGAAACTCAAACAAAGGCGCCATCCAAGCACTATCACGTTTTGCTAAGTAATCGTTTACAGTAACTAAGTGTACTCCATTTCCTGCCAGGGCGTTTAGATACATAGGCAGTGTAGCAACAAGCGTTTTACCCTCTCCAGTTTGCATTTCTGCAACTTTTCCTTGATGTAAGGCGATCCCCCCGATTAATTGCACATCGTAATGTACCATGTCCCATGTTACTTCTTTACCTGCGGCATCCCAAGAATTTTTCCAAATTGCTTTTTCACCTTCAAGAGTCACATAGTCATTCGTTGCTGAAATTTCTCTATCAAAAGGAGTAGCATTGACTGTAAGTGTTTCATTATCTTTAAATCGTTTTGCAGTTTCTTTCATCACCGCAAACGCTTCCGGTAAGATATTTTCTAAAGTTTTAACTTCAATTGCGTAGCGCTCATCTTTTAAAGTATCAATCTCTTTGTATAAGTCTTCTTTTTTATTGATATCTTCAATTTCACGAGATTTTAGCTCTAGTGCATCAATTTGATCTTGTATTTCTTTTTGATCAGCCTTAATTTTATTTTTGAATTCGACTGTTTTAGATCTTAATTCATCAATTGTTAGACTAGCAATTTCTGCTTCTTGATTTTTTATAAGTGCTACCATTGGTTGGATTTCACTTATATCTTTTTTGGATTTATCCCCAACAAAGAGCTTTAGAACGTTATCTAATATTCCCATTTTGTATTGTGTATTGTTTACTCAAATTAAAAAGTAAAATTACTTTTCAATGTTTTACAAAAAAACTGTAAAAAAACAACATAGCCAAAGGTTAATATGTTTTAGTTTTTGAGTTTCAAGCAAAAAAAAAGTCTCTTATTTAGAGACTTTTTTTTATTAATAATTTAATATTCATCTTCATTCCACAGATAATCTTCATCTGTGGGATAGTCTGGCCAAATTTCTTCAATTGAATCATAAGAATCACCTTCATCTTCTATAGCTTGGAGATTTTCGACTACCTCAAGGGGTGCTCCAGTTCTAATAGAGTAATCTATCAATTCATCTTTCGTTGCCGGCCAGGGTGCATCACTTAGGTAGGATGCCAATTCTAATGTCCAGTACATAGACTTGTGTTTTAAATTTCTGCAAAAATAATTTTTTTGATCAAAAAGTCAAGTATAATCGTAATTATTTATGATTTATTTTTAAGAACGTATGTAGTGATCTGATATACAAATTATTAAATAATTGTTTTTTACTGATTTTTAAGTTTTTTTGGAACCCATTTCAGTTCATCTACATTCATATCAGATGACAACTTTCGTGCCAATACAAAAAGAAAATCAGATAGTCTATTTAAATATTTTAATACAAGACTATTTACAGGTTCTTGTTCATTAAGTAATGTTGTTAAACGTTCACTGCGCCGACATATACAACGCGCTACGTGACAATGTGACACGATAGGATGTCCCCCAGGAAGAATAAAATGAGTCATAATAGAAAGTTGTTCATTCATTTGATCTATTTTATTTTCTAACAGTTGAACATCCTCTTCATCAATTTTTGGGATATTCAAACGTTCTCTTCCATTTTTTAATTTTTCTTTCTCTGGGTCTGTTGCCAAAATTGCACCTAATGTGAATAGCCGTTCTTGTATATGCATCAACAACTCTTTTGTTTCAATATCAATTTCTTGATCTCTAACTAAACCTAGATAGGAATTTAGTTCATCAACTGTTCCATAGCTTTCTATTCGAATATGATATTTTGGAACTCTAGTGCCGCCGTATAGGGCTGTGGTTCCCTTATCTCCAGTTTTTGTGTATATTTTCATAGAAAACGATTTTTTCTCAACGATTAGTTGATCATCTTATTTGTTTTTTTTTGTAATAATTATTTCTAAAACTTTTCTTACCTCTGTTGCGTCTTGTCTTGGTGTTGTATTGATTCCAAAAGTAAAGTATTGTAAGTAAAGCAATACCACCAATTATTAATAACAAAGGATTTGATAAACTAAAAGAATTCATAATTTGCAATTAGTTTACAAATATAGAATATAAATGTTTATTGATTTTTTACATCACTTGCTACCATCCCGTCAACCAAGCGAATTACTCGATGTGCGTATTTAGCAATATCCTCTTCGTGAGTAACAATAATTACGGTATTCCCATTTCTATGTATTTCATCAAATAAACCCATAATTTCAACAGAGGTTTTTGAATCTAAATTTCCGGTAGGTTCATCAGCTAATATAATAGAGGGTTTGTTTACTAGCGCTCTGCCAACAGCAACTCTTTGCCTTTGTCCACCAGAAAGTTGACTAGATTTGTGATCCATTCTATCTGCTAAACCGACATCTGCTAATACTTTTTCTGCTTGTTTTTTACGCTCCTCTTTGGAGGCCCCTGCATAAACCATTGGCAATGCAACGTTCTCTAGGGCAGTGGTTCTTGGTAATAAATTAAATGTTTGAAATACAAAGCCAATTTCTTTATTTCTAATTTCAGCAAGTTCATCTTGAGACATATTGCTCACATCTTTACCGTTTAATTCGTATGTACCGGCTGTTGGAGTATCTAAACAGCCAAGAAGATTCATTAAAGTAGATTTTCCGGATCCGGAAGGTCCCATTAAAGCAACATATTCACCACGATTTATATCTAAATTGATTCCTTTTAAAACTTTTACAACCTCATTTCCTAAGGGAAAATTTCTTATTATACCTCTTATTTTTATTACTAAACTCATTATTTGTAGTAAATTTTATTTTTTACAATATACTATTTATTCCATAAGACGCATTCAGCTATTGCTTGTTACAATCTGATAGTGAAATGTTGTTTAGGTTGTTCTTTTCTGAAAAATAAAAAACCCAAATAGTAAGTATCAATACTTACGGTAATTTCTTTTTGCTTTTTTATAATATTCCATGCTTCAGTCATTTCTTTGCTCCAATAAATATTGTTAAAAATAAACACCGATTCGTTGTGAGCGTATTTTAATAAGGAATTAAAATTTTCAATAGTACTTTTTTTATCATAGGTGCCATCAATATAAACTAAATCTAAATTTTCATTATTGGTTTTTTTAAAAAAGTCTTTAAAAGAGGAGGTGTCTATTTTGATATTTTTTAACTGATAGCTTTTAAATACCTTTTTTGCTATGGCTGATATGTTTTTATTAACCTCTATCGTTGTAATAATACTGTTATTAGAGTCTATTGCCATTGCTGCCGAACCAAGCCCAAGAGAGGTTCCTAATTCTAAAACGTTTTTTGGTTTAAAATAATTGGTTATACGATACAATAGTTTTTGTTTTTTGTAGGAGGATCCTTCATCTTTTAAAATAGTAGAAATTTTTTGATGATTAGACCGAAAGACTTTTGAGGCTTCAGAATAATGTTTAATCTTAACTAAATCCTGATTATGAATTAATTCGTTTCGTAATACTTTCAAATTATGATAAGCAGAGAAAGAGGTTTTATCGTAAAAGCACTTTGTAATTAAATCGTAAACAAAAGGGGAATGAATTCCATGTTGATTTGAAGATTTTAGCAAAAAATTCAGACGTGATTTAATTTGATACCACATTTTAAGTAAAATTACAATCTAAATTTATTGTTATTAACAAAGAATATAGCATTCGCTAAAAATAACTTTCCATTTTCCCAAAAAGATCTAAATAAAACGTCATCCACCATATAAATAATACTACCCTTTCCTAATCTTTTTTCGCCAAAGACAAGAGAATTTTTAAGATTATTTTTAGCTACTTCACCAGAAAAACCTGCCACGCTTATAGCATCTCCATCAATATAACCAACATTATACCCTTGATCAATTAATTGATATGATTCACTTCCTTTCTTTAAACTATAGTAGTTTTTAGGATAGCCAAAAGCCATCGGGTGTGAAGTGTCAATAGTTACTTTATAGACACTTCCAGTTATTGTATTTTTTAAACTATTAATTTCTTTTTGATCATATGGCAGTAATTTTTCTTCCAAGTTATTTTGCGTTTTTTCAGAAATTAATACCGTCTCATTTTGAGAAATTCCAAATTCCTTTTTATCATTAAATAATCCGACTGATTCACCCATTGCAATAATTTTCCCACCTTTTTTAATCCAGTTTTTTAAAAGTTGAATCCCGTCTTCGTTGAGAGCATCCCAATAAAAAGTTTCTGGTAAAATCAATACATCAAAATTATCTAATGCGTAGTAACTAAAGTTATTTATATCTATAGATGTTACCGGATATTTTAATTCAGTTTCAAAAAAGTGCCATAACGAGCCATAACTTAGGGAGGAAACGCCTTTTCCTTTTAGTAAAGCAATACGTTGTTTAGGTATTAATTTAACATCTGGAGAACCGAAATCAGTCCCATTATCAGAAAAACTTGAATTAACAATCACTAATTGACGTTGGTGTTGGTTGGCAATATTTGTGATTAATTCATCAAAATATAATTTATTTTTATTGTCACTTCGAGTAATAATTAAACTTCCTCTTGCATAGGAAATATTATTAAAACTGAGCTCTTTTTCTGAAAAACGAACCTTAACATCATGGAGTAATAAATCAGCAAAAAATGATGCATCATCCATGCTAGTCCAATGACTAATATAACCAACACTTTTTGGAGAAGGCTCGTTGTGTATTGTTATTATTTTTTTCGATTCATTAGATTCTAAAAGTTGTGTGCTAGCTATTGTTTCAAGTCCGTATGCGTAGGGTAAACTCCATGAAGTAATATCATATGTTAGCGGACTACTGAGTTTAGTGTCTGGTTCAAATAAAGTTTTTACCATTTTTCCTTTTGGCTGATCTGTACTGACTATAATTGCATTTTTGGCATCGATAGATCCTTTTTTTTGAATTTCATATCGAAATCCAGAGATGCTATTATTAATTGAATAACCCCATTTTATATCGTGTAGGTTCAGTAAGTTAGTCAGCTTTTTTTTATGGTCTATATTTCCGTTCAAGACATAGCTTTTGTACTTTAACTGATCATTTTTAAAATATTGACTAAACTCTTCGTTCAATTTTTTTGCATTTTGAGAAGATATTTCAATAGTTGATAAACTGGTGGTTGTATGGTGCTTTATCCTGTCCACTAGGGTTAATTTTGTTCCTTCATCATTATCAATTCCTAAACCCGCTCTACCATGACCTGCTTGTTCATAGGTCATTCCAATAGCTCCCATAAAGGTGGGATACGTGTCTCCATAACTTGGATACAATAAATCAAATCGTTCTCTAGTAAAAAAAAGCCAGCCTTCACGATCAAAATATTTTGCATGATTTTTTCCGATTTGTAATTGAAACTTTCGTTGCCAATCTGAAATCACTTCATGAAATGGCTCTGCAGCTGGAGCAAAATAATAGGGCTCGTTGATTCCTTGTTCATGAAAATCTACATGAATATGTGGCATCCATTGATTGTAAAGTTTTAATCGTTGCTTCGTTTCAACTTGGCTTGCCCAAACCCAATCTCTATTTAAGTCAAATAAGTAGTGATTTGGTCTTCCGCCTGGCCATGGCTCGTTATGTTCTGTTGCGTTTTGATTGGTATCGTATGGGGATGCTTTTACTTGGTTGTACCAATTTACATATCGATCTCGACCATCTGGGTTTACACAAGGGTCTATAATAACGACTGTATTATCCAGCCATAATTTTTTATCAACAATCAATTCAAACAAGGTCTGCATTGCAGCTTCAGTACTCGAAGCCTCATTGCCGTGAACATTATAACTTAACCATACAATTGCTATTTCAGGATTTGCAGCACCTTCTTTAATTCCAGCATTTTTGAGATTGTTAGTTTTAATTAATTCGATATTCTCTAAATTTTCTTTAGAGGAAACTATTGCATAGGTTAACAAACGACGTTCATTTGTTTTTCCATAATTTCCATAAGTAACTAAATCACTGTTGTTGGCTACATAATAAAAATAATTAACTACATCGGCATGACGTGTAAATTGTGTACCTATATCGTAGCCTAAAAATTCTGAAGGGGATTTAATTTGAGCTTTTAAATTAAAAGAAATAAATACTAAAAGAAGTACGAAATAACGAATCATAATTGAATTTTTGTAAAGTGCTTGCAATTTAAAAAATGTTTTAGATTTCGACCCATATAATTTTAATTAACATTCTCTTTCAAATGCACAATTATGGATTTTGTATTTTTGTAGATTGAATCGCAATCCAATTTATGGCGCTAAAACATATTTCTTACCAAAAAACAGGTTATTTTTCAGCATTAATTAATGATTATTTAGCTGAAAAAGAAACCTTACAGCCTTTTTTTAATCGTTTTCCTAGGATAGAAAATTTCGAAGAACAGTTTTATGAAAAAAAAGATTTTTTTTCTAAAAAGAAAAGAGAAATTTTAGTAGCTAGTTTAATTAAGCAGTATGAATGTTTTGAGGTATCTAATTTGACACAGCAAAATATTGATTTACTATCAAATGATAATACATTTACCATAACTACAGGGCATCAACTCAATTTGTTTACGGGACCCATATATTTCTTATATAAAATAATCTCGGTAGTCAATTTATCGGAGGATTTGAATAAAAAATATAGTAAGCAGCATTTTGTTCCTATATATTGGATGGCCACTGAAGATCATGATTTTGATGAAATTAATTACTTCAACTTGTTTGGAAACAAAATGGATTGGAGTCGTGAAAGTGGGGGGGCTGTAGGAGAATTGGATACCTGTGGTTTAAATAAGTTATTAGAATCTCTAAAGTCTAAATTTGGTACAAGTGAGAATGCCAAAAAACTAATTGATTTATTTTCGAAATCTTATTTAAATCATGATAATTTAAGTGATGCAACTCGCTATATAGCTAATGAATTATTCTCAGAATATGGACTAGTTATTATGGATGGTAATCATCGAGGGCTTAAAGAAGAATTTACTCCTTTTGCTCAAAAAGAATTATTAGATAACAAGTCGTTTTCAATTATAAACGAAACGACAAATCGATTAGAAGCCATTGATTATAAAAAGCAGGTACACCCTAGAAAGATTAATTTATTTTATATCATTAAAGGAATTCGAGAACGAATTATTGACGACCAGGGAATTTATAAAATTAACAATACTGCACTTGTTTTTAGTAAAGATGAAATTTTAGTAGAATTAAAAAATCATCCAGAACGTTTTTCACCCAATGCTTTATTAAGGCCTTTGTATCAAGAAGTAGTATTGCCCAACCTCTGTTATGTAGGCGGAGGAGGAGAGTTGGCTTATTGGTTTCAATTAAAAGATTATTTTAAAAGTGTGGAAGTGACTTTCCCTATTTTGTTATTGCGAAACTCACTTTTATTAGTACCTCAAAAAATTTCAAAGAAATTAGAAAAACTAAATGAATCTGTCGAGAATTTATTTTTAGAAACCTGCGATTTAGAAAAAAAACATGCTAAAGATTTATCTACGATTAACATAAATTTTATACCGCAGCGAAATCATTTACAACAGCAGTTTAAAGATTTGTATGAGCTTGCTAAGCAAACCGATGTTTCTTTTTTAGGAGCTGTCAAAGCACAAGAAAAAAAACAGCTAAATGGTTTAGATAAGTTAGAAAAACGATTGTTAAAAGCAGAAAAAAGAAAATTTAAAGATGAAATAGGGCGTTTAATAACTATTCAAAAATATTTGTTTCCCGAACAAAAATTACAAGAGCGAACGATAAATTTCTCTGAATTTTATCTGGATTATGGAGAAAATCTTATTGGCCATTTAAAAAAAGCAATAGATCCTCTTTGCCATGAATTCACAATTTTGGAGTTGTAAATAAATTTTTATGGCCCTGTAAAAATTCAAATTTTTTTTGAAGTGAGTTACCTAATTTTCGATTTTAAATTTTTTCTTTAGAGGCAAAAATCGTCCGACTTCTTTCAAATATTTTTTATAAAGCGGATATTTTTTGGAGGTTTCTTCTTCACTAAAATCAGAACTACCTTTGAATAAAAGGACTAGTAGCAAGGCACCGGCGATCGACCAGTTTAACCATATGTTGGTGGCTATAATAGAAAATAAATAGAAAATAATCCAAACGCTTTGTTCCGCAGTATAATTAGGATGTCTCATGTAGGCCCAAAGCCCAGTATGAGTGAAACCAACTTTATGAAAGGCGTCTACATCTCCTTCTTTAATTTGGCGATATTTTTCCTCTTGATAGTGATATTGTTGATTATCTGCAATATATTCCATAATTACAAAAGCTATGAATATGATAGCAAGAGAATAATCAAAAATTCCTAAAGGGACATTACTTTCCATAGCTTTAAGTGCTGGTAAAGTAAATAATAAAATTAATCCCATTTGATAACCAGAAATGAAGAAAAAATTAAAAGATACCCATTTCCAAGGTGCTTGAAATTCTGGTTTTGCACGTAATATAGGCCAACGATAATCTTCTACACCTGTCCAAAATTTCCAGGAATAACCACCTCTTCTGGCAAAATTATATGACAACCTTATTGCCCAAAAAGTAACAAGGCAAGCCATTAAAACAATTCGAGCTTCGAAACCTGATTGATAAGCAATGATCCATGCGTAGGGCGCTGGAATGATACTCCACACTTTATCCACTTGACTATAGTTGTTAGTAATTGTGCTAACAACAAAACAAAGACCAGCCGCAATTGCATAAACCCATAATAAAGTGCTAAGCGTTTCATGTTGCAGATTTGTTAAAGCTACATCAAAATTAAATGTTATAATTGGAACGATTATGAGCGTGAACATTAGAAATAATACTGTTTTCCACATGAGATTTATAGATTAGTGTTTTTATAAAAATAATTATTTTTATTTAAATGGTTATGAATAGTATCTAAAACCCTGCATATTTTCTTGGTTACTTATTTCTTTGAGAACCATACTATTCTTTTTAATGATAACTTTATCTAGACTATTGTTGTGTAATTTTTCATAGGTTTTAAAGTCTATAAAATTTCTATTATCCAGAGATTCAAAAATATTTAAGTGATTTATTTTTTTTCTCCAAGTATCCACCACTTTCCCTTCTAATATTTTTGATTTTGAACCACTACCATAACTTAAAAAACCGACAATGTTATTAACTAATTCTTTTTGGTTATCCTTTGCGACGGTAAGAAAACTTAAAAATGACATAAAAACTGAAGCTGTATACATATTTCCAATTTGCATAGAAGCTTTTTCTCCTGCTTCAATTTTTTGACGAACAAAATTTTGGTAAAATGATGATTTTGAGGCTGCTTTTTTCCAGACTTTAACATCTACACTATCTGCTAATTTTCCAATTTCTTTTTCTAAATTTTCCATCAAAACTTTTCCATTTATCCAATCTAACCAGATGTCAAGCATCATTCTTCTTCCTTGAAATGCATAGGGTAAATGAAAAATTAAATGGTCCCAGTAATTTAAAAAATCAGTTTCTTTCTGTTTATTAAAGTGTTCTAAAGCTTCAGAAATTCTGTTTTGATAACATGTGTTTGAATAATAACCGTCAAAAACAGGTTCTTCCACATACAGTTCTATTTTTTCTTTAGAGGACTTCGTTATTTCTTGAACCGATGTGTTTTTTAAGTCCTTATTGGTGATAGTTTTCCTAGGCTTAAAAAAATCACCTACATGCTCCATGCCCACACCAATTGTTTGGTTTAGCTCCAGTATAGCTGGATTGTTTGCGATTAAAATAGCGACTGCTCCTGCCCCTTGAGTATATTCGCCTGAAGACTCTAATTCGTATTTTGCTACATCAGACGCAATTACAATGGCTTTTCTATCTGGAAATGCTCTAACCCAATCCATACAATTCTCCATAGCGTCAATTGCACCTATACAAGCGAATGTTAGATCTACTACATCACAATTTTTAAAACACCGTATACCATATTTAGATTTTAAAACATTTTCTACAGTACCAACAGCATACGTAGCTGTGGGTTTTGAAGCATCAAGAGCACTTTCAGTACCTAAATAAATACGTCCAATACTTGTAGGGTCGATTTTATTGTTGAGTATTAAATTTAATAAAGCATTAGCAGCCATAGAAGCAACATCTTCATCGGTATCTACTAAAGCCATTGTTTTTAATCCTAAGCCTTTTTCTAATTTAGCAGGAGGGATGTTTCTTGCTTCTGCAAGGTCTTTTATTTTTAGAGCAATTGGAGGTACGTAATAATCAATTGCATCAATTCCAATTTTCATATTTAGAGGATAATTAGTGGTTAAGACTGATACTAAAAAAAGTTTTCAGAATTTGTGTACATTATTTTTAAATGATTTTTTATCAATTAAGCATTTATTTATAAAATTGTTGTAGAATATTAATTCATATAAAACAAATCTAAACTAATCTTATATATTAACATATTTTTTATAAGATGTTTAACTAAAATTAATTAAAAAGTTTAGTGAAATAATTTTTTAGTCTATTTTTGCACATGCAAAATAACGTCCTCATCTTAGATTTTGGATCACAGTATACACAACTCATAGCAAGACGTGTAAGAGAATTAAATATTTACTGTGAAATCCATCCTTTCAATAAATCCATCAAAAATTTAGATAACTACAAGGCTGTGATTTTATCTGGGAGTCCTTTTTCAGTTAGAGCAGAAGATGCTCCGTATCCTGATCTCTCTAAAATAAAAACAAAGAAACCATTGTTGGGAGTGTGTTATGGTGCCCAGTATCTTTCTCATCATTATGGTGGAAAAGTCGAGCCATCAAATATTAGAGAATACGGCCGTGCTAACCTCTCTGAAATATCAGAAAATGAACTTTTATTTGAAGGTATAGAAAATGGTAGTCAAGTATGGATGAGTCATAGTGATACCATAACAAAACTTCCTGAAAACGGAGTCAAGCTTGCGAGTACCAAAGATGTTGCTAATGCTGCTTATCGAATAGAAGGCGAAGACACCTATGCTATTCAATTTCATCCTGAAGTATACCATACCACTAATGGCAAAAATATATTAGAAAATTTTTTAGTAAAAATTGCAAAAATTGAACAAACTTGGACACCTGCTGCTTTTGTTGATACTACTGTGGCTGGATTAAAAGAAAAATTAGGGAACGACAAAGTTATTCTGGGTTTAAGTGGAGGTGTCGATTCTACTGTAGCAGCAGTTTTATTACACAAGGCTATAGGCAAAAATTTGTATTGTATTTTCGTTAATAATGGATTGCTTCGTAAAAATGAATTTCAAAATGTTTTGGATCAATACGAGCATATGGGGCTAAACGTAAAAGGAGTTGATTCTTCAAATCGTTTTTTAGATGCTTTAAAAGGAATTATAGATCCAGAGCTCAAAAGAAAAGCAATTGGAAGGGTTTTTATCGAAGTTTTTGATGATGAAGCTCATCTTGTTGAAAATGTTCATTGGTTAGCACAAGGGACTATTTATCCTGATGTAATTGAAAGCGTTTCTGCAACTGGTGGACCCTCGGCAACTATTAAATCGCACCACAACGTTGGAGGTTTACCAGATTTCATGAAGTTAAAAGTAGTGGAGCCGCTTAGAATGATATTTAAAGATGAAGTACGAAGAGTAGGAGCCCAGATGGGAATTGATGCTGATTTGTTAGGTAGACATCCTTTTCCAGGACCAGGATTAGGAATTCGTATTTTAGGTGATATTACTGCAGAAAAGGTAAGAGTATTACAGGAAGTAGATGCAATTTTCATCGATGGTTTAAAAAAATGGAATTTATACGATCAAGTTTGGCAAGCAGGTGCAATGTTATTGCCCGTCAACAGTGTTGGTGTAATGGGAGATGAAAGAACTTACGAAAAAGTAGTAGCCTTGAGAGCAGTCGAGTCAACAGATGGTATGACTGCAGATTGGGTAAATTTACCCTATAAGTTTCTACAAGAAACATCTAATCTGATAATAAATAGAGTCAAAGGTGTTAATAGAGTAGTTTACGATATAAGTTCAAAACCTCCAGCAACCATTGAATGGGAATAGATCCATTAAAAAAGGAATCATTTTTGATTGATACAAAAATATTCCAAAATCATTTACTCATGAAAAAAATAATATTAATACTGTTTCTTGTTTTTTGTACAAGTTTGTTATGTGCACAAAATAATTACCAAAATCATACTGTTAAAAGAGGAGAAACTGTTTATAGTATTTCTAAAATGTATACGATTTCTGAGGAAACAATTTATAAGTTGAATCCAGAAGTAAAGCATGTCATCAAAACAGGGTTAATTTTGATCTTACCATTAAATGGGGAAGAAGTATCTCTAAATCTTAAAGTTTATCGTGTAAAAAGAAAAGAAAGTATAAACAGTATAGCTTTAAAATTTAATATACCTCAGGATTTATTGAAAAATTACAATAAGGATTTATATACTCGTGAGGTAAACAAAGGCGAACGAATTAAAATTCCATTGATAAAAACAACAATGGTAAATAAAAATAAACCCTCGTCTAAAACATCCAAAAATAACACAACAATACATACGGTTTTACCAAGAGAGACCAAATTTGGCATTGCTAGACAATACGAAATTACCATTACTGAATTAGAATATCTAAATCCAACGATGAGTGAAAGTCTCAATGTTGGAGATAAAATAAATGTACCCAAAAGTATTGTTATAGCAGAATCAATAGTTGTTGATGAGAATGAATTTGAATTGTATGAAGTTTTACCAAAAGAAGGTTTCTTTAGATTGAAAATAAAACTTGGACTTGACCGTGATGAAATAATATCGTTAAATCCTTCTGCAGTTGGAGGATTAAAAGAAGGAATGATTTTAAAGATACCTAAACTCTTAAACTCAGAAGAGAAGTTTAAAAAAGAATCAATAGATTTAAGTAAGTATATAGTTAATAAAAGAAAAAAGAAGATAGCAGTAATGCTGCCATTTAACTATAACAGTATCGATTTAGATTCAATTAACACAAATATTGAACTTTTGAAAAAAGATGTGACACTTGGGGTAGCTATTGATTTTTACAGTGGCGTATTAATGGCTGCAGAATTTATGAAAGATAAGGGAGTCTCTACAGAAATAACTGTTTTTGATACGGAGGGTAAAGTAACTAAAGTTGAACAAATTATAAGTAGTTATAATTTTAACGATACCGATGCAGTTATTGGTCCTTTATTGAGTAAAAGTATTGAAAAAGCTGCTGCAGATTTACAATCAAATAATATCCCTATTTTTTCACCCTTGAGTAAAGTAAAGTTAAAAGAATACCCCAACTTACACCAAACTTTACCCTCCAATGAGTCAATGGAAAAAGCGATGTTGTCCTACATTTCAAAAAGAAAAGACACCATCAATACTATTGTTATTACCGGAAAGGAGTGGACAAAAAGTAAAGGTATAATTATGTCTGCATTGCCAAAAGCTAAAACAATAGTGCCAGATGAGGGCAATTATTTATATTTAGAGAATATTGAGAAGCAAATCGATACAACCAAACATAATTGGGTGATATTACATTCAAATAATCCAATTTTAGTAAGCAATGTAGTGGGACTTTTAAATGGAATCCCAAAGGTAATATTGGATTCGTTAGGTAATAAAATAGGTAACAATCGATTAAGGTTATTTGCAGTAAAAAAATCTAAAGCTTTTGATTATAATGATGTGTCAAACATACATTTGGCAAATTTAAATTTCACATATCCCTCGGTAAATAAACATTATAATTATGAAATGTTAAGTCCCTTTTTAGTGAGTTATAAATATAAATATGGCGTAATGCCGAATAAATATGCTATCAGAGGTTTTGATGTAACTTACGATATACTTTTAAGATTAGCTAATGCAGAAGTTTTTGAAGAAGCACTCGTGACTGATATTTATACGGAGTATGTTGAAAATAAATTTCAATACGTTTTTGACCCAAAAAAAGGTTACAAAAATCAAGTTTTTTATATCATGAAATATAACAATGATTTACAATTGGAAGTAGTGGAGTAAAAATATCTTTATAATTCTGTAGTAATTATCCCTAAGTATTTTGTTAAATCCCAATCATTTAATCGAGCTTGCAAATTATAAAATGCCTTTTGGTAAATATAAAGGGTATTATTTGGTTCATATTCCTGAACATTATTATACATGGTATAAGAGAAAAGGATTTCCAAAAGGGAAGCTAGGCAGACTGATGCAGGAGATGGATGAAATCAAAATAAATGGCTTGGAAGAGTTACTCATAAAACTTATTCGAAAGTAGATTTACTATGTGATTAAAATTTTAGATTATAAAATTATTTAATTTCTGAATGGGTTTCTTAATATTTATCTCTTTGCTTCGCTAATAAATCCTTACATTTGCATCCCGTATAATAAGGACAAATGAACACTACAAAGTACATATTCGTTACGGGCGGAGTTTCTTCTTCTTTAGGAAAAGGAATCATCGGAGCATCTCTAGCCAAATTACTTCAGGCCAGGGGATATAGAGTGACAATACAGAAATTAGATCCCTACATAAATGTAGATCCAGGAACCCTAAACCCATACGAACACGGCGAGTGTTACGTAACTGATGACGGTGCTGAAACTGATTTAGATTTAGGGCATTATGAACGTTTCTTGAATGTTCCAACTTCTCAAGCAAATAATGTAACCACTGGTCGAATTTATCAGAGTGTTATTGAGAAAGAACGTAGAGGTGAATTTTTAGGAAAAACCGTACAAGTAGTTCCCCATATAACCAATGAAATAAAAAATAGAGTTCAATTACTTGGTAATACTGGTAATTTTGATATTGTCATTACCGAAATTGGTGGTACGGTTGGTGATATAGAATCTCTTCCATACATTGAAGCTGTCAGGCAATTAAAATGGGAACTAGGAGATGATAATGCACTGGTAATTCATTTAACTTTAATTCCATTTTTAAAAGCTGCCGGTGAATTAAAAACAAAACCAACACAACATTCTGTTAAAACATTAATGGAGAGTGGTATCAAAGCAGATATTTTAGTTTGTAGAACAGAACATCATTTATCAAATGATCTGAAACGAAAATTAGCCTTATTTTGTAATGTGCAACAAGAGGCAGTTATTGAATCTATAGATGCTTCTACTATTTACGATGTGCCGAATTTAATGTTAAAAGAAGGGTTGGATATTATTACTCTTAAGAAATTAAATTTAAGCAACCATGGTTCTCCAGATCTTGAACATTGGAATAATTTTTTAGAGCGACATAAAAATCCTAAAAGTGAAATCAAAATTGGACTAATAGGAAAGTATGTAGAATTACAAGATTCTTATAAGTCAATTTTAGAGGCCTTTATCCATGCTGGAGCTGTTAATGAAGTTAAAGTAAAAGTGATATCTATTCATTCGGAACATATAGATAAATCTAATATCAAAGAAAAATTTGAGGGACTACATGGTATTCTAGTTGCCCCTGGATTCGGAGAGCGTGGTATCGAAGGGAAAATAGATGCTGTAAGATATGCAAGAGAAAATAACTTGCCTTATTTAGGAATTTGTTTAGGAATGCAAATGGCAGTCATTGAATTTTCTAGAAATGTTTTAGGTTTAAAAAATGCGAACTCTACTGAAATGAATCCCGAAACTCCATTTCCAGTTATTGATTTAATGGATGCTCAAAAAAATATAACTGACAAAGGAGGTACTATGCGTCTTGGTTCCTGGAAATGTAATTTAGTCAAAGAAAGTATTGCTGGCGAAACTTACGATCATATCACGATAGAAGAAAGACATCGACATCGCTACGAATATAATAATGAATACCGAAGTCAGTTAGAAGCGGCGGGATTAAAAACCTCAGGCATTAATCCAGATACTGGATTAGTTGAAATTATAGAAATTAAAAATCATCCCTGGTTTGTAGGAGTTCAATACCATCCAGAATATAAAAGTACGGTGGCAAACCCACATCCTTTATTCGTGTCTTTTGTAAATGCTGCTAATGAACATTTAAAGAAAAATCACACGACAATTTGACGATTTTAAAAAAAGGTTCGATATTTGAAAATAAGATATCTCATTATTAAATAAGTTCTCTAATAATAATTTAGAGCGATACATATGGAAGAAAAAAAGTTTGATTTAAATACGATTATTGGTTTTTTACTGATTGGTGGAATTTTGTTGTTTATGCTCTGGCAGAATCAACCAACTCCCGAAGAGTTAGAGGCTCAGAAACTAGCCAAAGAAAAATCTGAACAATTAGAAGATGATAAAAAAACCTCTGAAGTTAAAAATCAGAAAGATATCACTCTAGAAAATGCAAGTAATCAGATTGGTTTTAATAAAACTAGTGATTCAATCGGGATTGCTAAGCTTCAAAATATACTAGGTTCTTTCGCCTATTCTGGTACACTACCCTCTGCAAAAAACGCAACTACAATTATTGAAAACGAAGTTTTAAAATTAACAGTCAGTAATAAGGGGGGATATATAGTTGAGGCAGAATTGAAAGATCAGACCATATACGATGGTACTCCAGTTTTTTTAATTAAAGATGGAAATTCCTCTTTAAATCTTCAATTTTCATCAGAAAATAGATTATTAAATTCTCAAGATTTATATTTTGAGCCTTCTTTATCATATAATGGAAGTAATCAAGTGCTTTCCATGAAATTAAAAACTTCAGCAAATAGCTTTATTGAATATCGTTATGAATTAAATCCAACTGATTACATGCTAGGTTTTAGTATTAAAACACAAGGTCTAGAAAATATTATAAATACAACACAACCAATCTATTTAGATTGGAACTTTATTGGGTATCGTCAAGCTAAAAGTATCTCTTATGAAAATAGATACTCTCGATTAACTTATGAATACGAAAATGGTGATAAGCATAGTAAATTATCACCAGCTTCAGATGATAATGAACTTGAAAAAAATGTGACTTGGATGAACTTCCGTCAGCATTTTTTTAGTTCTATGTTATTAACTGATACTGCTTTTAAAGAAGTGGCATTGAGTTCTATTGATTTAGTGAAAGATGAAGAGGTAGATACCCTCTACACAAAAAAATATGGTGCAAGGATGTTATTAGAGCCTAAAGCTGGAGGACTTTCTTATTCTATGAATATGTATTATGGACCGACAGATTACCAGATTTTTAAATCTTACGATCGTAATCTAGACGAAGCTATGCCTTTAGGTTGGGGTATTTTCGGATTTTTAAATAAATATCTAATTATTCCACTTTTCGGATTTTTAAGTGGTTTTTTACCTGCTGGTATCGCTATTATAATGTTGACAGTCTTAATAAAATTAGCCTTATCACCGGTCCAGTACAAACAATATTTATCACAAGCTAAACTAAAAGTATTAAAGCCAGAACTGGACGAGATAAAAGAAAAATTTAAGGGAAATAAAATGAAGATTCAACAAGAAACAATGAAACTTCAGACTGTAGCAGGAGCAAGTCCTCTGAAAGGGTGTTTACCGGCCTTACTGCAGATTCCTGTTTTTTATGCTTTATTTACCTTTTTTCCAACTGCATTTGACTTGCGTCAAAAAAGTTTCTTGTGGGCTGATGATTTGTCCAGTTTTGATGTAATCGCAGAATTACCTTTTTATATTCCATTTTACGGTGACCATGTTAGTTTATTTCCTATACTAGCATCTATTGCCATTTTTATTTATATGATGATGACAACGGGTCAATCAATGCAACAACAAGAAGGAATGCCTAACATGAAGTTTATTATGTATTTGTCTCCTCTAATGATGTTGGTGTTTTTTAATAATTATGCATCAGGTTTATCATTATATTACTTTGTTTCAAATATGATTACTATTGGAATTATGTTAGTCATTAAAAACTTTATCATCGATGACGATAAAATTCATGCCAAAATTCAGGAAAATAAAAAGAAACCAAAGAAGCAAAATAAATTCCAGAAAAAGATGGCAGAGATGATGGAACAAGCTGAGGCGCAAAAAAAGAAAAGTAAAAGATAAATTATAAAAATTCCAATAGGAAGTTTTACCAATTGATATTTTTTTGTTTCCATAATGATAATTAATCAAACCATGAGAATTTCATTGATTTTTTTATTATGTCTTGTTGGAAACATATCTGTATCCATATCTCAAACTGCTATGAATCAGCTTGATGCTAATGGAAAGCGTCACGGACTCTGGTCGAAAAACTATAAAGATTCCGATCAAATACGTTACGAAGGAACCTTTGTGCATGGTAAAGAATCTGGTGTATTTAATTTTTTTTGTAGTGATTGTGGAGATATACCTTCCATGAAAAAGCTATTTATCATTAATAGTGAAATAGCTGAGGTTAGTTATTTTTCAAAAAATGGAAAAATAATTAGCAAAGGACAAATGAACCACAAACTTAGGGTAGGTGAATGGACCTACTACCATAGTGGAACAAAAAATATCTTAACAAAAGAACACTATACAAATGGAGTTTTGGATGGCAAAAAAGTTACTTATTATAGAAATAATGTTTTAGCAGAAGAAATTACTTATAAAAACGGTGTTAAATCTGGGGTCAACAATTATTTTTCAACTAAAGGGAAACCGTTAAAAGAGTTAATTTTTGTGAATGATAAACTGCACGGTCCTGCAATTTATTACAATGGAGATGGCATTAAAATTCTTGAGGGTAATTATAAAAATGGCCGAAAATATGGTATTTGGAAAAAATTTAAAAACAATAGTTTAATTGCAGAAGAAGTTTTTCCAAAAAAATAAAAAAGAGCCCTCGTTTTTCAACAAGAGCCCTTTCAACTAAAGCGAATTTATTAATTAGTTATAATTAATGAATCAAAACAACACCGCTCTGTTTATTATAAATTTGGTATCATTACCTTATTAAGGACGTGAATTACTCCGTTACCAGCTTGAACATCCACAGCTACGATTCCAATATCACTAGCACCGGATGCATCTGTTACATTAGCAATAGTTCCTTCACTTCCTGGTAAGGTAATAGTGATTGAATCTCCTTGTAAAGTTGCTGCTGTAGTTTCACCAGGATTAGTTAAATCAGAAGAAGTTACATTTCCTGCTACTACGTGATAAAGGAGCACTTGTGTTAATGGTTCTTCCGATGGAACTTCAGTAAGTGCACTAAAGGCGTCATTTGTAGGAGCAAAAACTGTGAATGGTCCTTCACCTTGTAAAATATCTACAAAATCTGTTGCTGGGGTTAGTTCTGTTAGGGCAGTAACAAGTGTCGAAAAACTTGGGTCTGCTGCCGCAAATGTTACTACTGTTGGTATACCTATTACAGCATCAACTATGTGTATAGTACCATTTGAAGCCTCAATGTCTGCTGTAATTACGCTAGATACTCCATTAAAGGTAACACCATCTGAAGTGTTAAAATACAAGCTCATCGCATTGTTGTTTGGTCCACTTGCTGAGGTATTGGTATACCCTGTACCTGCAGTTGTTAAATCACTAGCAGTTACGTTGGCCATGATAACATGGTTTAATAAAATTTGTGAAAGTACATCTGTAGGTACTTCTTCTAGACTCCCAAAGTTGTTAGCAGCTAAGAAAGTGGCAAAAGCTTCGTTTGTTGGAGCTAAAACCGTAAAAGGCCCATCACCTCCTAAAACATTCACTAAATCTCCATCTGCTGCTGAAAGTGCGGCTACCAAGGAGGATAAGTTTGGTGAAGCAAGTGCAATTTCTACAATATTTTGAGCTTGCGGTACAACAGCGTTGTCGTCGTCGCTACTACATGATGAAAATGCAACAAGTGTAATTAATAAAAGACTAATTTTTTTTAAATAATTCATAATAATTTTTTTTAGGTTAAATTGTTTAACAAAACTAATATTTAGTTAAACATATTTTAATAAATAAATGTTAAATTTTAATCATTTTTATTTAGTATGTTGTTGTTAAACATTTTTATCGTCAATAATGTATCTTTGTAAACTAATTATATTTTATGAAAAAACGCGTAATAGTAGGCCTTTCGGGAGGTGTTGATTCAAGCGTGGCAGCTTATCAATTATTGAAAGAGGGTTATGAAGTTATCGGTCTTTTTATGAAAAATTGGCATGATGAATCAGTCACCATTTCTGACGAATGTCCTTGGTTAGATGACAGTAATGACGCTATGTTAGTAGCGGAGAAACTAGGGATACCTTTTCAGACAGTCGACTTAAGTAAAGAATATAAAGAGAAGATTGTTGATTATATGTTTAATGAGTATGAAATGGGAAGGACCCCTAATCCAGACATATTATGTAATAGAGAAATTAAATTTGATGTATTTTTAAAAATAGCCTTGGAATTAGGAGCCGATTTTGTCGCAACGGGTCACTATTGCCGTAAAAACGTAATAGAAAAAAATCAAAAAAAATACTTTCAGTTGCTATCCGGTAAAGATCTAAACAAAGATCAATCCTATTTTTTATGCCAATTATCTCAAAACCAACTTTCAAAGACCTTATTTCCTATTGGAGAATTAGTGAAGTCAGAGGTAAGAGAAATCGCACAAAAAGAAGGTTTAATCACTGCTAATAAAAAAGACTCTCAGGGTTTGTGTTTTATTGGTAAAGTTCGTTTGCCAGATTTTCTTCAACAAAAATTAAAACCTAAAGTAGGGGATATTATAGAAATACCTAAAACCTTCAGTGGGTATCAAAATAAAAATACAGATTCTAGTACACTACAATTGCAATTAGAATCTAAATCAAAAAAATACAGCTACACTCAACAAGATGGAAAGGTTGTTGGTTCTCATCAAGGAGCTCATTATTTCACTAAAGGTCAAAGAAAAGGTTTAGGAGTTGGAGGAACTACTGAACCATTATTCGTAATAGATACGGATGTAAATGAAAATATTATTTATGTAGGTTTAGGAAAAAATCATCCGGGACTTTATAGACATGGTCTTTTAGTACAACTAGATGAAATTCATTGGGTTCGACCAGATTTAAAAATAAACAATGGAGAATCTCTAGCTGTTATGTCTCGAATTAGATATCGTCAAAAATTAGAAAAAGCGACCCTTTATTTAACAGGTTCAGGTCTTTATGTTATCTTTGAAAATCTTCAATCTGCAATAACAGAAGGTCAATTTGTTGCCTGGTATATTAAGGATGAACTTATTGGAAGTGGTGTGATTTCTTAAATAATTTTAAAAAAAATATGAAAAAAGTAATTTTAGTAACTGTATTCTTAATCGTACAATTCGTTAATGCTCAAAATCAAGATGCTTGGGTTTTTTTTATAGATAAAGAAAATGTAGCAACGTCATTAGAAAATCCCATATCAATCATGACGCAGGAGGCTATCGATCGTAAAGAACTTCATGGTACTCCAATAGATGAACGCGATGTACCAGTTAACGAAAACTATATAACTCAGATAAAAGATATTTCTGGAATTACGGTACTTTCTAAATCAAAATGGATGAATTGTGTTCATGTGATTGGATCACAATCAAATATCGCATCATTATTAGATTTATCCTTTGTAATTAATATTGAATATGCCGATAAAAGTCTGAATATTTTACCATTTGACCCTGTCGAAAATAAGTTTATGATAGAGGACTCAAGTCAACGGATTGAGTATAATTATGGCGCAGCCGCTAATCAAATAGAAATGCTATCTGGTGATTATTTACATGAAAATAATTTTACTGGAGAAGGAATGACTGTTGCTGTTTTAGATGCAGGATTTCCTACCATTAACACCAATGCAGGTTTTCAAAAAATGAATGACGAAGGGCGTTTACTGGGAACCTATGACTTTGAGTCTAGATCAACTAATGTAGACGGCACAAGTTCACACGGTCTCAAAACATCGAGTGACATTGTAGGATATATTGAAAATGAATTTGTAGGTACTGCACCTCAAGCATCTTTTTATTTTTTTGTAACCGAGTATACACCTTCAGAGACTCCAGTTGAAGAATCGTGGTGGGTTGAAGCACTTGAAAGAGCTGATAGTTTGGGAGTGGATGTCATTAATACTTCCCTCAGTTACAGGGGTTATGACAATTCAAATTACGATCATAGTTATGAAGATCTAGATGGTCAAACCACCTTTGCAGCGAGAGGTGGTAATATAGCTTTTGAAAAAGGAATGATTATGGTAAATTCTGCCGGTAATAGTGGAAATAGTGGTTTTCCAACTGTAGGAACTCCGTCCGATGCAATTGGTGTTTTTACAGTAGGAGCTGTTGATTCAGAAGGGGATTATGTTTCCTTTAGTTCAAGAGGACCTACAGTAGACGGACGAATCAAGCCAGATGTCATGGCACAAGGTTCAAGTTCTGCAGTAATTAGCACCAACGGAAATGTGGACTTTAGTAGCGGAACCTCATTTAGTTCGCCTATTATGGCAGGAGTAGTAACATGTTTATGGCAATCTAGGCCTCAAACTCCAAATTCATCAATAATGGAAATTATAAGAGAATCTGCTCATTTATACACTAATCCTAATAACCAAATGGGCTATGGAATTCCTAATTTTGAAAATGCGTATGCAGCGCTACAAGAATTGAGCCTTGAAGATGAGTGGTTGATGTCTAATTTTGCCTTGTATCCGAATCCTGTTAATTCGCAAGTAAATGTATCTTTTCCCGAGGGAATCAATAATGCAACTTTAACAATTCATTCAATTTTGGGTACTAAAATTTTAAGCACACCCATATCAAAAACTTCTAATACAATTTTTTTAGAGGCTTTAAATTCTGGAGTCTATATCGCTTCAATCAGTTCAAATAGTCAACAAATAAGTTTTAAACTGGTAAAAAAATAGTGCATAATAAAATAACAGAACTTTTTAAAATTAAATATCCAATTATTCAAGCTGGGATGATTTGGAATAGTGGTTGGAAATTGGCCAGTGCAGTCAGTAACTCTGGAGGATTAGGATTGTTAGGGGCAGGTTCTATGTATCCTGATGTTTTAAGACAGCATATTCAGAAGTGTAAAAAAGCAACATCACATCCTTTTGGTGTGAATGTTCCAATGTTATACCCAAATATTGAAGAAATTATCCAAATAATAATTGAGCAAGGAGTGAAAATTGTGTTTACCTCTGCAGGAAACCCAAAAATTCATACGGAAAGACTGAAGGAAAATGGCATCAAGGTAGCTCATGTAATAAGCAGTGTGAAATTTGCAGAAAAAGCCCAAGAAGCTGGAGTTGACGCAGTTGTAGCTGAAGGTTTTGAAGCTGGTGGTCACAATGGAAGAGAAGAAACGACTACATTTACCTTAATTCCAATGGTGAAAGAAAAAATACAAATTCCTTTAATTGCTGCGGGTGGTATTGCAACTGGAAAGGGAATGTTAGCTGCAATGGTCTTGGGTGCTGATGGAGTTCAAATAGGAAGTAGATTTGTTGCTAGTGAAGAATCAAGTGCGCATATCAATTTTAAAAACAAAGTAATAGAGGCTGAAGATGGAGACACACTATTGACTTTAAAAGAGCTAGCCCCAGTAAGATTACTCAAAAATAAGTTTTCAAATGATGTGCTTGAACTTTATAAAAGCAATCCTTCAAAGCAAGATTTAATTGATTTATTAGGAAGAGCTAGAGCAAAAAGAGGAATGTTTGAGGGAGATTTAGAGGATGGTGAGTTGGAAATAGGACAAATTACAGGCTTAATTAATAAAATTCAACCAGCTTCAAAAATTGTAAAAGAAATTATCTCTGAATTTAACTTTGAAAAAAATAATCTTAAGGGTACAATGTTTTAATCTCAATTTTACACTGTAATTATGGCTATTGATTAAACTTACATTTCATTCCCAAAAAATATAGCGTTCATCAGTAATTTATTAGTGCCATACCAAAAGGCTCTAAAATTGGTATTATCTGTAAAATAAATGACTTTACCTTTTTCTAAAGTTCCAATCTTACACATACTCGTATTTTTTAATTCTAATAAATTTTTATCAGAAATATAACCACTTAATAAAGGGTTATTCGTATATTTTATTGGATTGTTATAACTATTAATATCTGGTTTCATGAATAGAGTTGAATTTCTGAAAACAGGAAGTTTTTCATTTTTATAACCAAACACTATTGGATGCGATCGATCAATTTTAGTTTCAAATATGGCACCGCCTATTACTTGAGCTCCAAAAAAGTCACGTTTTTGATCAAATGAAATATTCCGTGCAGTATCCTTTTTAGTTTTAAAGTCAATCTTTAAAATTTCATGTTTATCAAACCATTTTCCAATATTTTTATAACCTATGAGTGTGCCTCCTTGCTTTATCCAATTTTTTATTTTTAGGGCATCAGATTTTGTAAGTGAATTACCCCAACTATTTGGTACTATGATATCGGTGTATTTACTCAAATCTTTTTTTCTAAAATCACGGGTGTCAAGTTTTGTGATAAGCATGTTGTATCGTTGGTCAAATAAATGCCAGATTTCTCCTGCATCATAAGGAGTAATTCCTTGGCCAACTAGAAGAGCAACTTTTTGAGGGCCTACCATCTTAAAGTTTCGGCTACCTAAATCAATTCCTTCAGAAAGTCCTGTAGAAACTGAGTTTATTCTTACGTTGTTTTCTTCTACTAATTCAAATATAAATTTAAATAATTCTTTTGTGTTAAGTTTTTGATTCTGAACAGGTATTAAAATTGTACCATAATCATATTTGACACCTTCTAAAGTGAAAGGTTTTAAACCTACTTTCGCTCGTAAACCTTTTTCAAGTAATTGATTTAAAACTTTAGGGCTGTTATAATCATTCCATTCCATCAAATAGGCATAGTTAGATAATATTGGGAGTGAAGCGGTATTTCTTTTGTTTTCTGATATTCGATCACCTAATTTATTTACAGATTCGTTTTCTTCGTAATTCAAATTGAATGCTAAAGGAAGTGTCCATGCACTAACATCGTAAAATAAGCTATCCTGAAAATTAGTGCGTTTTTGAAATATAGCATTAATTAATCGGTGCTGTTTTTGATTTTTTGGGATGACATAACTATTTTCTTTCTTAAATTCTTTTCCATTTTTTGAAAAATCTTCTTCAAGGTAATGAACTTCAATTCTATGATGTTTTAATACTTCTATAAATTTGTGTGTTTTGGTAGCATCTTTTTCGTCTCCAAAAACGATAACTCCAGCGTTGGAAGATTCTTTTCGTGCGTTTATATAAAATGTTTTTTGGTAATTTAAGATTTCCTCTCGCATTTCTATTGCTGCCTCCAGTGTAGATAAAGCGGCAGTAAATTGATTACGGATTGTAAAAGGAAAAGTTAAAACTCCATTTTCACTCTCTTGAGCATGTCCTCTGGAGGATGCCTGTTCAAATAAAATTCCAATACCTCCATTGATATCAGGAAATGTAGAACCTTTTCCATAATAAAAATCATCAAAACTCTCTTTACTGTAATACAGACTTCCAATTTTATTAAGGTCTTTGGCATGATATTTTCCAATTTTACCAGTTAATTCTTGATTTTTGTCTGGTGTTAACGGGTTTGTTCTGGATGGTATACCAGGTTGAAAGAAAAAAGTTGAGTTAGTTCCCATTTCATGATGATCTGTAAGTATGTTAGGATACCAGTCATGAAATGTTTTTATTCTCACTTGACTTTCTGGTAATTGGACAGGTAACCAATCTCTATTCATATCAAACCAATAATGATTTGTTCTTCCCCCTGGCCATATTTCGTTATACTCTCTATCATTAGGGTCAGGATTAATGTTTTTTCCTTTGTGCATATTAGCCCAATAGGCAAAACGTTGCAATCCGTCAGGATTGTAGGATGGATCAAATAAAATAACAGATTTATCCAGTAATAGTTCTATTTCAGGACCTTGAGCAGCAGCTAAATAATAGGCAACAGCCAAAGCTGCATTGGAACCACTTGGTTCGTTTCCGTGTATAGAAAACCCCTGGTAAACAACAATTGGTAAATTACTTACTTCAATACTATCAGCTCCTTTTTCAGTAAGTGAAATATGTTTTTCTCTAATTTCTTGAAGATTTTTTTGATTTTTAGGAGCGGTAATATAAAGAAGTATTAATGGTCTGCCCTCAAAAGTCTCTCCTCTATTTTCAATACTTATACGGTCACTACTTTCTGCTAATCGGTACATGTATTGTAATAATTTATCGTGAGTTATGTGCCAATCACCTAGCTCATGACCAATTATACTTGCTGGTGTTGGAATTTCAGAATTATACGATATATTGTTTGGAAGAAAATAATCAAGACTTACATGATAATCTTGACTTGATGCATTAAAACAAATTAAAGCAACTAATGAGAGGCAAATTTTTTTCATTTTATTGTTTAAGTTTTGCCTAAAGTATAAAAAAAAACATCCTTTTAAAATTTATATAAGAGGATGTTTGTTAAAATTTATAAAATAGAGGATTATATATCCTCAAAGTCAACATCTGTAAAACTAGAAGTTGAGTCGTTATTTTCTGAATCAGTATCTTCAGTATTTTCTTTTTTATAATCGCTTTGGTGACGCTCGCTAATTACTTCTTCACCTTTTTCATCGATGATGAAAGAAATCATTTCATCTAAGCTATCTTTAAATTCGGTGAAATCTTCTTTGTATAAATAAATCTTGTGTTTTTTATAATGAAATGATCCATCATCATTAGTAAACTTTTTACTTTCAGTTATTGTCAGATAATAGTCACCTGCTTTAGTAGCTCTTACATCGAAAAAATATGTTCTTCTACCAGCTCGCATAACTTTAGAGTGAATTTCTTCTCTCTCCATCATATAATTATCACTCATACTATTTTTTTTAGGTTTAACATTATGTCAAAAATCTTAAAAAAATATAAGTATGACAACATTAATGTTAGTTTTCTTTTTCTAATAATTGTTTAGCATATAAATCCTTATAATATCCAACTTGTTTTATTAGCTCATTATGAGTTCCTTGCTGTATAATTTCACCTTCATCTAAAACTATTATTTTATCTGCTTTTTTAGCAGAAGAAACTCGATGACTTACTATGATGGTAGTCTTATCATTAGTAATGGATTCTAAATTATTGATTATTTTTTCTTCAGTCTCGGTGTCTACAGCAGAAAGACAGTCATCTAATAACAATATTTGAGGACTTTTTATAAGTGCTCTGGCGATAGAAACACGTTGTTTTTGCCCTCCACTTAAGGTAATGCCACGTTCACCTAATATAGTTTGGTAGCCTTTCTTAAACTCAATTATATTTTTGTGAACAGCTGCAGCTTTTGCTGCCTTAAATACCTCATCTTCGGTAGCATTTTCTTTTCCAAATTTAATGTTATTAATAATTGAATCACTAAAAAGAAATGCATCTTGTGGCACATAACCGATACTGTTTCTTAAGTCAAATAGATTTAGATCTTTGATGTTTTTGTTATTAATGATTAATTGCCCATTCTCCACATCGTAAAGTCTGCCGATGAGTTCCAGTATCGTTGACTTACCAGATCCAGTATTACCAAGTATAGCAACAGTTTCTCCTTGATTGACGCTAAAACTAATATTTCTTAAAGCATTAATATTAGTATCTGAGTAAGTGAAAGATAGATTTTTAAACTCTAATTTACCTACAATTGGAGAGTTTGAAAATTCATAATTTAATATATCTGGCTGTTCTTTTAAAAATTCGTTAATTCTTTTTTGAGATGCTTCAGCTTGCTGAACCATTGATGTTACCCAGCCAACAACTGCTACTGGCCATGTTAACATATTCACGTATATTAAAAATTCAACAATGGTTCCTAATTCTTTAATCTGTCCACTTATAAATTGATTTCCCCCGATGTATATTACTAAAATATTACTCAAACCTATTAACAGAATCATTAAAGGAAAAAAAAGTGCTTGTACTTTAACAAGATCTATATTTTTATTTTTGCTACCCTCGGATAGATAATTAAAATCGCGTATAATTCTGGGCTCGATTCCGTAGGCTTTTATAACCGATATACCACTAAAACTTTCTTGAGTGAAAGAGGTTAATTTTGATAAATATTGTTGAACAATAGTGCTTCTTTTGTGAATGGCTGCACTTAATTTGTAAATCGCAAATGATAACAGTGGTAATGGTGCAATAGCATAGACAGCAAGACTTGGTGCTTTATAAAACATATAACTAATAGTAACAATTAGTAGCGTTAAATTCGTAACGCTATACATTAAAGCAGGGCCGGCATACATTCTAACTTTAGAGACATCCTCACTGATTCGATTCATTAAATCACCGGTTCTGTTTTTTTTATAAAATCCTAGAGAAAGCCGTTGATATTGTTTGAAAATTTCATTTTTTAAATCAAATTCAATATATCTAGAAACAACAATAAAGGTTTGTCTCATCAAAAAAGTAAAAAACCCCGCCAGTATTGCAGCTCCTAAGATCATTGTGATATTAGTGATTAATTCTTGTTTGACTATCTCAATGTCAGTTATAGTGTTATCAAGATAATTTTTAACTACATCAACAATATCTCCAATGATTTTTGGCACAATTATTTTAAATATGGTAGCAATAATTGTAATTATTAGACCTAGGGTTAATCTTCCACTGTATTTTTTAAAATAGAGGTTAAGGTACTGTAACTCTTTCATTTAAATCATTGTAATTTTTATTAACAATATCATAATTATACTCTAATATTTTTGCGAGATCATTAGCAAACAACTACTTTTGCACCGCCTTTTTAAGGATATAAAAATTCAATATATGGAGACTGAAGTAGTTAGCAAAAGCGAACTTAAAAAATTAAACCCTGTTTTTGGACAATTATCATTTGATAATCACGAACAAGTTGTTTTTTGCAATGACAAAGATACAGGATTAAAAGCAATAATTAGTATTCATAACACAGTTATGGGGCCTGCGTTGGGAGGAACTCGTATGTGGCAATATAACAACGAATGGGAAGCACTAAATGATGTTTTAAGACTGTCTCGTGGAATGACTTATAAATCTGCTGTTACTGGACTTAATTTAGGTGGTGGTAAGGCCGTTATTATAGGGAATGCAAAAACACAAAAAACACCAGAATTAATGCTTAGATTTGGTGAGTTCGTTCATTCTCTCGGTGGTAAATATATTACTGCTGAAGATGTAGGAATGGCAACTTCAGATATGGATTTGGTAAGAACAGTAACTCCATATGTAACAGGTATTTCAGAAGACAAAGGAGGCGCAGGTAATCCTTCGCCTATTACTGCCTATGGTGTGTTTATGGGAATGAAAGCTGCGGCATATCATGCTTTTGGAACAAATATTCTTGAAGATAAAATCGTTTATGTTCAAGGAATTGGTAATGTTGGTGAGGCACTTGTTGAAAGTCTGTCTAACGAGGGAGCTAAAGTTTTTATAACTGATATCAACAAAGAAAGATTAGAGGAAGTGAGAGATAAATACAATGTTAGTATTTACGAGGGAACTAATATTTATGCGGAAGAAATGGATATTTATGCTCCTTGTGCTCTAGGCGCAACAATTAATGATCAAACATTACCACAATTACGAACAAAAGTAATTGCTGGAGCTGCTAACAATCAATTAGCAGATGAAAATAAACATGGTCTCTTATTGAAAGAAAAAGGAATTACATATGCTCCTGATTTTTTAATAAATGCGGGCGGTATCATAAATGTTTATGCAGAATTAGAAAACTATGGTAAATCAGAAATTATTCGCAAAACAGAAAATTTATACAATACTACTTTAGAGATTTTAGACAATGCAGACGCAAATGGAATAACGACTCACCAAGCTGCTTTTGACGTTGCCAAATCCAGAATAGACGCTAGAAAACTTAAAAATAACGCAGAGCAACTAAACTAATACAGAAAATAGCATTGCTATTTTTTACAACGTTCTTATAAAATATGCTTACACGTAGACACATCAGAGTAAAGGTTTTACAATCTATTTATGCTTACAATCAAAGTGAACATAAAGATTTAGAAAAACAAGAAAATTTTTTGTTATACAACATGGAACAAATGCAGGATCTGTATTTGCTGATGCTTCAAATGCTTGTTTCACTGCGTGATCAAGCTGAAAACTTTTTGGTAGTATCTCAAAAAAAACACTTAGCTACCGAACTAGAAAAAAATCCAAGTAAAACTTTTATAGATAATAAAGTTATAGCACTCATAAGCTCAAATGAAAAATTTGAGGAATTAATAGAAAAAAGAAACCTTAATTTTTGGAAAAATGATTCTGAATATGTTTCGATCATCTTCAATGAACTAAAAGAAAAAGATTGGTACATCAATTCCATATCAAAAAATGATACCAATTTTTTGGAGGATAAAGACTTAGTTATTAAGATTTTCAAAGAAATTATTGCTCCTAACGATAAACTATATGAGTATTTAGAAGATAAGCGACTTACCTGGTTAGACGATTTTCCCTTAGTTAATACGCTTATCTTAAAAATGCTTCAAAAAATATCTGATAAAAATATTCATAGTATTTTAATCCCTGAAGTATATAAAAATAAGGAGGATCGAGATTATGCGATCCAACTATTTCAAAAAGTGATTCTTAATGACGATGAGCTATCAAAAGAGATAGATGGTAAAACACCTAATTGGGATAAAGAAAGGATTGCAGATTTAGATATGATCATACTGAAAATGGGTATTTCAGAATTTCTACATTTTGAGTCTATTCCGGTAAAAGCTACCATAAATGAATATTTAGAGGTATCTAAAGAGTATTCAACACCTAAGAGTTCTATATTTATTAATGGAATATTAGATAAAATAGTAAAGGACTTAAAAGAAGCAGGAAAATTAAATAAAATAGGGCGAGGACTTAAATAAAATAAAAATAATAAGTATTTTAGCAACGCTAAAATTTAAACAAAAATAAAATGAAAAATTTAATCTTGATGATAGCTGTAATTACAGCATTTACTTTTACTTCATGTAAAGATGATGCTGCAGCTAAAGTAAGTAAAGAAAAAGTAGAAAAAGCGGAAACACGTGATGCAAATTCAGGAAAATTTCCAAAAATGGAATTTGCTGAAACAGAATTCGATTTTGGAACAATTGACCAAGGAACAAATGTAGAACACGTATTTGAATTCACAAATACAGGAGAAGCACCTCTAGTGATTGTTAACGCAAAAAGTAGTTGTGGGTGTACCGTTCCTACGTATCCAAAAACTCCAGTTGAACCAGGTGCTACGGCAGAAATGTTAGTTAAATTTAATGGAAGTGGTAAAAACCAAGTAAGTAAAACGGTAACCATTACTGCTAACACTGAAACTGGAAAAGAAACTATCAAAATAAAAGCTTTTGTAAATCCAAAAGGAAATAGTGGGCCTACCACAAAATAATAGAATTAACTAAGAACCTACTATGGAACAATTACAAAGTTTTTTTCCCCTCATATTGTTATTTATGGTTATATACCTATTTATGATAAGGCCACAAGTAAAAAAACAAAAGCAAGAGAAAAATTTTGTAAGTGAACTTAAAAAGGGAATGAAAGTTATTACAAAAAGCGGAATGCATGCTAAAGTATTAGATCTTAACGAAGATGGAACCTGTCTTCTAGAAACCAGTGCTGGAAAAATGAAATTTGAAACTTCTGCTATTTCAATGGATATGAGTAAAAAACTAAATTCATTAGAAAAGAAGAAATAACTTTTGACTATAGCAATAAAAAAACCTTCAGTAATCACTGAAGGTTTTTTTATTGCTTTTATAATTATTGTCTCGCAACCAATTGTGCTATATTAACAATCACTTCGATGGCTTTTTGCATGCTTTCTACGGGAACATATTCATACCTTCCATGAAAGTTGTGACCTCCTGCAAATATGTTTGGACAAGGCAATCCCATGTAGCTTAATTGAGACCCATCGGTACCTCCTCTTATAGGTTTTACTAAGGGTTTGATATTCGCTTCAATCATAGCTTTTTCTGCAATATCTACAATATGCATTACAGGCTCAATCTTTTCTCTCATATTAAAATATTGATCTTTAATTTCAATAGAAATTACATCCCGGCCATATTGAGTATTTAAATCTTCTGCTAGTTTATTGATAACATTTTTTCGGGCCTCAAAATGGGAACGATCATGATCTCTAATGATGTATTGGAGTTTTGTTTCTTCAACTGCACCGATCATATTGTGAAGATGAAAAAAACCTTCTCGACCTTCTGTATGTTCTGGCGTTTCAAGTTGAGGTAATGAATTGATAAACTCTGTCGCGATATACATACTATTAATCATTTTTCCTTTTGCATAACCTGGATGTACAATTTTTCCTTTAACAGTAACTATAGCCCCAGCCGCATTAAAGTTTTCATATTCTAATTCACCAACTTGGCTACCATCCATTGTATAGGCCCAATCAGCACCAAATTTTTTGACATCAAATTTATGAGCTCCACGTCCGATTTCTTCATCTGGTGTAAAGCCAACTTTAATTGTTCCATGTTCAATTTCTGGATGATTAATAAGATATTCCATCGCAGATATTATTTCAGTAATCCCAGCTTTATCGTCAGCTCCTAACAAGGTGTTTCCATCAGTAGTTATTAAAGTTTGCCCTTTGTAAAGTAATAAATCCTCAAAGTATGCAGGGGATAAGATAATATTTTGTTCTTTATCTAAAATGATATCACTACCATCATAGTTTTCGATGATTTGAGGTTTTACATTGGCGCCTGTAAAATCTGGTGAGGTATCAAAATGGGAAATGAACCCTATAATTGGAAGTTTTTTAGCTGAATTACTTGGAAGAGTAGCCATAATATAGGCATTTTCATCGATGGAAACCTCCTGCATACCAATACTTTTTAATTCCTCAACTAAAGCATTTGCAAGATCCCACTGTTTTGCTGTACTAGGTGTACTTTCGCTCGTTGGATCACTTTCTGTGTCAACTGTTACATAACTTACAAATCGGTTTATCAAGTGTTCTTTTTCAATCATTATTTTTTTTCTTAAAATCTAATACACAAAAATAGTATTTTTGCACTTCATAATTGTTCTATGTATAAATTAATAATCAGACCAATATTGTTTCTTTTTGACCCAGAAAAAGTACATTATTTTACCTTCTCAATTATTAAATTTTTAAATGTAATCGGTTTTGGAATTATTTTCAGAAACTTATTTCAAATAAAAAATTCAAAACTGGAAAGAGAAGTTTTTGGAATTAAATTTCCAAATCCTGTTGGGTTAGCAGCTGGATTTGATAAAAATGCAGTTTTATTTAATGAATTATCAAATTTTGGATTTGGATTTATTGAAATAGGAACTGTAACGCCAAAAGGACAAATTGGGAATGATAAAAAAAGACTATTTAGGTTAAAAGAAGATCATGGAATAATCAATAGAATGGGTTTTAATAATCAAGGGGTTAATGCTATAGTAAACCGATTAAAATCAGAAAGAAAAATCATTATTGGTGGGAATATTGGTAAAAATACCCAAACAGCTCCCGAAAATTACACGAATGATTATTTAGATTGTTTTAATGCCTTACACAGCTATGTGGACTATTTCGTTTTAAACGTTAGTTGTCCAAATGTATCTAGTCACGCAAAGTTGAATGATAAGGAATATTTAAAGGAGTTAATTATGGATGTGCAAAAGGCCAATAAAAAATTTAAAATTCAAAAACCAATACTCTTAAAAATTGCCCCCGATTTAAATAACAATCAGTTAGATGAAATAATAGAACTCATAGAAACAACTAATATTGATGGAGTCATTGCATCAAACACTTCTACCAAAAGAGATAATTTGCTTTCAGAAAATAAAATAGAAAAAGGAGGTTTAAGCGGAAAACCAATTTCAAAAAAATCAACAGAGGTGATCAGGTATTTATATCGAGAAAGTAAAGGTTCATTTCCTATAATAGGAGTCGGTGGGGTACATAGCGAGAAAGATGCTCTTGAAAAATTAAAGGCTGGAGCTACTTTAATTCAAATTTACACAGGATTTATTTATGAGGGCCCAAGTCTGGTGAAACGAATTAACAGAGCCATATTAAAAGAATGTTAGAAAGCCTTATTTCTTTTTCAATTGCGACTATTCTATTAGCTTTTTCTCCAGGACCTGATAACCTTTACGTAATTACCCAATCTCTTGTTAACGGAACAAAAAGTGGAATTGCTACAACTTTGGGCCTGGTAAGTGGTTGTATTATTCATACTACATTATTGGCTTTTGGGGTCTCTGCAATTATTTCAGCATCGTATGGTCTGTTTTATATTTTAAAAGTAATCGGTGCGTTTTATTTATTATATCTCGCTTATCAAGTATTTAAAACTGAAACAACTCTTAAATTAGATGCAAGTATTACAAAAAAAACACCTTTTAAATTATTTAAGCAAGGTGTTTTAATGAATCTAATGAATCCGAAAATTCTAATTTTTTTCTTAGCTTTTTTTCCTGGTTTTCTTTGGGATAAAACAGAAAATATAATTTTTCAGTTTTATGTTTTAGGAATAGTTTTTATGTTAATATCCTTTATTGTATTTAGTTTTTTGGCTTTTTTAGCCGGTTATATTTCTTCATCATGGACAAAAAACCAATTAGTTTTAAGCTTTTTAAAATGGCTTCAAATTATTGTATTTATTGGAATAGCTATTTTTATTTTAATTCCTTAATCATTAGTTTTAGTCAAATAAATAATTAGGAATTCTTATCTTTGACTAATGCAAAATGTAAAAATTATAGAGTGTCCCCGAGATGCAATGCAAGGCATAAAAGATTGGATTCCCACAGCGGAAAAAGCTCAATTTATACAATCTTTATTAAGCTGCGGTTTCGATACTATTGATTTTGGAAGCTTTGTTTCTCCTCGAGCTATTCCTCAAATGAGAGATACAGCCGAATTAATTTCGTTACTAGATTTTTCTAAATCTAACAGTAAACTCTTGTCTATAATCGCGAATGTTCGAGGTGCTCAAGATGCTGTTAAGTTTACTGAAATTGATTATTTAGGATATCCTTTTTCAATCTCTGAAAATTTTCAAATGAGAAATACTCATAAGACCATTGCTCAATCTCTCGATTTATTGAATGAAGTTTTAAATATTGCAGATTCCAAGAATAAAACTGTTGTCGCCTACCTCTCCATGGGATTTGGTAATCCTTATGGTGATCCTTGGAATTTAGAAATTGTAGGAGAGTGGACTGAAAAATTAGCAAGTATGGGAGTTAAAATAATATCTTTAAGTGACACGATAGGCTCCTCTAATCCAGAAACAATCACCTATTTATTTACTGAGTTAATCTCAAAATATCCGCATATAGAATTTGGAGCACATCTTCATACGACAAAGGATAAATGGCATGAAAAAATTTCTTCTGCATTTCAAGCTGGTTGCAGAAGGTTTGACGGAGCAATACAGGGTTTTGGAGGCTGCCCTATGGCAAAAGATGAACTGACTGGAAACATGCCAACTGAAAAATTACTTAGTTATTTTACGGCAAATAAAATAGAAACACATATTCATCCAATGTCTTTTGAAAGCGCTTATAATAGTGCAACTAAAATCTTTAATACATACCACTAAAAAAATTACTCAATGAAATATTATTTACTTTTAACTAGTTTCATCATATTTATTCTTTTTGGTTGCAAAGAAAATACTTCTAAAAATGAGCTAACCATTAAATTTATTCAGCTTAACGATGTTTATGAAATAGCTCCGCTAGGTGATGGAGCTTTTGGAGGTATGGCAAGAGTTGCGCACGTTCGAGACTCTATTAAGAAAGAAAACCCAAATACTTTTCTTTTCATGGCTGGTGACTTTCTGAGTCCTTCACTCTTGGGAACTATTAAAGTTGATGGGGAGCGTATTTACGGAAAACAAATGATAGAGGTTATGAATGCTATGGAATTTGATTTAGTCACTTTCGGAAATCATGAGTTTGATTTAAAAGAAAAAGACTTACAGAAAAGATTAAATGAATCTTCCTTCCCTTGGATGTCGTCGAATGTAAGATATTTAAAAAATGATAGTAAATCTTTCTTTGAAGTTCAGCATCATACTGATACCTTGTCAGTCAATGATACTTTTTCACTCTTAGTAAGTGATGATAAAAATAAGCAAATTAAAATTGGATTTTTAGGGGTAACATTACCTTACAGCGTAAAAGATTATGTTTTTTATGGAGATATTTATGATGAGGCTGAAAGAGCCTATGATGAATTGAAAAATAAAGTAGATTTAGTGTTTGGTCTAACTCATCTAGAATTAGGTCAGGACAAAGAGTTTCTCAAAAGAATTCCTCAAATACCACTAGTTATGGGAGGACATGAGCATTACGCTATGTCGGTTTCTGTAGGAAATTCAAAAATCACCAAGGCAGATGCTAATGCTAAAACAATATACATACATACTTTAGTTTACAATACAGTAAATAAAGATTTAAGAATTGACTCCGAGTTATTTAATATAAATGATAAAATAACTTCAAAGCCGGAAATTGAAAATATTATTAATAAATGGGGAAATATTTTAAATCTTAAAATTAAAGAAATTATTGATGAACCTTCAGAGGTAATATTTAATTCACCTGAGCTTTTAGATGGCACCGAAATTTCAAATAGAAGTATCCAAACCAATTTAGGTGCGATCCTAACACAATCGATGATGTGGTCTTTTGATAATGAAGTTGATGCCGCATTGGTTAATGGAGGTTCAATCCGAGTTGATGATATGCTTCCGAAAGATATATCAAGTATGGATGTCTTTAGAACATTACCTTTTGGCGGAGGAATATTAAAAGTAGATTTAGAAGGTGTTTTGTTAAAAGAAGTTTTGGATTATGGAAGTTCTAAAAAAGGAACAGGTGCTTACTTGCAAAGAAACAATATAGAAAAAGCAACAAACGGAGAGTGGTTAATTCAAGGAGAAAAAATTATTATGAATAAAACTTATAAAATAGCTTTTAGTGATTTTTTACTCAAGGGTTTTGATATACCTTTTCTAAATCCAACCAATAAACATGTAAAAAATATATACAGACCAAATAAAGAAGAAAAAGCATATGACATAAGAAAAGCTACTATTCTTTATCTAAAATCATTAAGCAATTGATTATTGTTCAAATATTATAACAGCCATATCTTATTAGATTAGTTATTAAAAACAGAGCAATAATCAACTTTTTGTAGTATATTTGCACGCAATTAAATAGCAACCATTTCTTCTTTCGGAACTTAATTTTAATTGCAATGAAGGCACACCAAAACAAAATATTAGGAGAGGGACTTACATACGACGATGTATTGTTGGTACCTGCATATTCAGAAGTTTTACCTAGGGACGTATCTATAAGTACTAAGTTTACAAGAAACATTCAATTAAATGTTCCTATTCTGTCAGCTGCTATGGATACCGTAACAGAAAGTGCTATGGCTATGGCCATGGCTCGTGAGGGAGGAATAGGAGTACTTCATAAAAACATGAGTATTGAGGCTCAAGCTGCTGAAGTAAGAAAAGTAAAAAGAGCAGAGAGCGGTATGATATTAGATCCAGTAACATTACCGAAAGATGCAACAATTGGTGATGCACAGAACACAATGAGGGAATATAGTATTGGTGGTATCCCGATTATAGACGATCATAAAAAATTAATTGGCATTGTTACCAATAGAGATTTACGATTTGAAAAAGATTACAATAAATCATTATCAAAAGTAATGACCTCCGAAAATCTTGTGACGGTCAGTAAAGGAACTTCTTTAGAAGAAGCAGAAATTATTCTTCAAAAAAATAAAATTGAAAAACTTCCAGTCGTAAGTAATGATAACACCTTGCTAGGGCTAATAACTTTCAGAGATATTACAAAAGTTACTCAAAAACCAATTGCTAATAAAGATCAATTTGGAAGATTACGAGTTGCCGCTGCAATTGGAGTTACCGCAGATGCTCAGGAAAGAACCGAAGCCTTGGTAAAAGCACAAGTTGATGCAGTAATAATAGATACAGCTCATGGTCATACAAAAGGTGTTGTAAAAGTATTAAAAAATATAAAAAATAATTTTCCTGAATTAGAGGTTGTTGTAGGTAATATAGCTACAGCAGCTGCAGCTAAATATCTTGCTGACGCAGGAGCTGATGCTGTTAAAGTGGGAATAGGACCAGGTTCCATTTGTACAACCAGAGTAATTGCAGGAGTTGGATTTCCGCAGTTTTCTGCAGTGTTGGAAGTTGCCGATGCATTAAAAGGGACGGGTGTTCCTGTAATTGCAGACGGTGGTGTCCGTTATACTGGTGATATTGTTAAAGCAATAGCAGCTGGAGCAGATTGCGTGATGTTAGGGTCTCTATTAGCAGGAACTAAAGAATCCCCTGGTGAAACTATTATCTATGAGGGAAGAAAATTTAAATCATATAGAGGTATGGGGTCTGTTGAAGCTATGAAAAAAGGTTCAAAAGATCGTTATTTTCAAGATGTTGAGGATGATATCAAGAAGTTAGTTCCGGAGGGAATTGTAGGAAGAGTACCTTATAAAGGAGAGCTTTTTGAGAGCATGACTCAATTCATTGGCGGTCTGAGAGCCGGGATGGGTTATTGTGGCGCAGAAAATATTGAGATTTTAAAAGAATCTGCAAAGTTTGTTAAAATAACTGCTTCAGGAATAAAAGAAAGCCATCCCCACAATGTTACCATTACTAAAGAAGCACCAAATTATTCTAGGTAGTAACTATTTGTTGGCAATTTTAGTCAAATTTATTTTCTCATCAATTTGTATTTTGATTTACCACTCTAGACGTTTTTATTATCTTATAAATTAAAATAAAAGAGGCGATATTAATTAAAGCTTAACAAAAATCTGGTTTGCTTACATTATAGTTTTTGCTACATTTGTTTTGCTCAAATATTTTACAACAAATTATATAAAATGAATACAAGAAATTTACTATTACTATTTTTATTTATTGGTTATTTTAATGGAAATGCTCAAAATAAAAAAAATGTCTTATTGACCATAAACTCCAATCCTGTTTATTCTTCAGATTTTACGAAAGTATTTAATAAAAATCTTGATTTAGTAGTAGAGGAATCTCAAAAAAATGTTGCCGGATATTTAGACTTATTTATTGATTACAAACTTAAGATTACCGAAGCTTATGCTCAAGAGTTGGATAAAAACCAACAATACATAAAAGAATTTAAAAAGTATGAAGACCAACTTGCAAAAAAATATATTTATGACAAGAGGGTTGTTTCAAAACTTGTAGAGGAAGCATACGATAGAAGCCTAGAGGAAATAAATGCTGAACATATTTTAGTTCTTTCAAATTTAAACGACTCTCCTAATGATACTTTAAAAGCTTACAATAAAATAAAAGAAGCCCATGTAAAAGCACTCAAAGGTGAAAATTTCACTTCCCTTGTAATAGAATACTCGGAAGAACCTGGAGCTAAAAAATCGAAAGGCAAATTAGGATACTTCACTGCATTTCAAATGTTATATCCATTTGAAAACACAGCTTACAATACCAAAGTAGGAGAAATTTCACAAATCACAAGAACTAGCTTTGGTTACCACATAATAAAGATTAATGATCGAAGGAAAAAGAAACCAAAAATTAATGTTTCTCATATCATGATTTTTTCTAATAAAGATAAAAAAGCAGAAGATCCTGAAGAAAGAATTAATGAATTATATGCAATGATTATGCAGGGAGAACCTTTCGAAAAGATAGCAAAACAATTTTCCGAAGATAAAAATACAGGAGTCAAAGGAGGTCAATTAAAAACTTTTGGACCAGGGGATCTAAAAGCTCCAAAATTTGAGAACGCTGCATATTCTATAAAAAATGAAGGTGAAATAATAGCTCCAATACAAAGTGCATTTGGTTGGCATATTATAAGATTGAATGAAAAGTTTTCAATTCCTTCTTTTGAAGAACAAAAAGATGATATTGAAAAAAAAGTTAAAGGAGGTGCACGAGCTTTAGTCGTTACTCAGGCTATCAATAATAAAATAATTAAAAAGTATGGTTATAAAGAGGGGGAAAGTTACATTTCATACTTTAATAACTTTGTGAATGATAGTATTTTATCTCGTAAGTGGACCTATTCATCAATTCCTTTGACAGAAAATCAAATTTTATTTACTATCGGAGATCATGATGTTACCTATACTGATTATGCAGAATACCTTAGAGATAACCAAAAAACAATAAAAAAATACATTAATAAGGAATCATTGCTTATAGATATGTACGTAAAGTTTAAAAATGAAACTCTAAAAAACTATTTTAAAGAAAGGTTAGAAGTTGAGAATACAGAATATGCAACGATTATAAATGATTACAGAAATGGCCTATTAGTTTATGATGTAATGAATAAAAATATTTGGCAAATTGCAAAAACAGACTCTACTGGGCTCAAAGATTATTACGAAAAAACGAAAAATAATTACAAATGGAAAAAGAGGTTAGATGTTGATATTTACTCTTCATCGGATGAGATAACAACAAAACAAGTGCAAACTTTACTTATGAGAGGGGAAGAATCAGCAACTATAAAAAAACAAATTAATTCGGATGGAAAAATAAATGTTATCACTGTAAGTGATGTTTTTGAAATTGATCAAAGCGAATTACCCGAGGATTTAATTCCTGAAAAGGGTGTTTCTGATATAAAACTAAATGATGGTTTTTATGTTGTTGTGAATATCAAAGAAGTAATTGAACCTACCTTAAAAGAATTTGATGAGGTAAGAGGAACAGTCATTAGTGATTTCCAAACAGAAATTGAAAAAAAATGGATGCAAAGCTTACGAGATAAATATGAAGTAAAAATTAATAATAAATCATTAAAAAAACTCAAAAAAAAATTAGATAATTAATGAATACATATTTTTTGACAATCTTAAGTTTATTGTTTTTTTGTTCTTGTAATTATTTAACACAAGATGCCTCAATAATTCCTATTGCTAGAGTTAATGACAGTTATTTATATAATGAAGACATTATTGATTTAATTTCCGAAAATACTACAAAAGACGATAGTACATTAATTGTGAATAATTTCATCAATCGTTGGGCAACAAAACAACTATTAATAGATCAATCAATGATCAATTTATCCCAAGAAAAACAAGATTTTTTTAATGAGATGGTTAGCCAATATAAAACAGATCTATACACAGAAGCTTACAAAAGTTCTATTATATCAAAGCAACTGGACACAGTTATATTAAAGAAAGAATATGAAGATTATTATAATCTCAATAAAAGAAATTTTAAGTTAAACGATGAATTACTAAAAGTAAGGTATATCCAAGTTGATAAAAATTTTTTAGATTTAAAAGCCTTGGAAAAAAAAATTAAAAGGTATGATTCAATTGATAAAAAAGATTTAACAAATTTAAGTATAAAGTTCAAGTCCTTTAATTTAAATGATTCAATATGGATAAAAAGTAATGTTTTAATAGGCAGACTACCTGTACTTAAAGAAGAAAATTTGAAAGTGTTAAAAAAACCTAATTATACACAGTTACAAGATTCATTAGGAGTATATTTGATAAAAATTGAAGCAACTTTAAAAACTAATGACGTAGCGCCACTTTCTTACGTGAGGCCTACAATCGAACAAATAATTCTAAATAAAAGGAAACAAGATCTTTTGAAAAAAATTCAGAAAGACATTACGATAGATGCAATTAAAAATGAAAACTTTGAAATTTTTACGAAAAACTAGCTTTACAATTTTATTATCATTAGTGATAATCAATCAGTCATTTAGCCAAGAAGTCGTTACTATTGACAGTACTGGCGTAGCTAGAAATACAGAACTAACCTCTCAGGAAAAAATCAATGATTCTGTAAACGTATTTAAACGCTACAAGGCAGAGGGGGTTTGTGGTGTAGTAGGTGATTTTGTTATCTTAGAATTTGATATAGATAAAAGTTATTTGGAGTTTGAACAAAATGGAACTGATGTAAATTCAATTGATCGTTGTCAGATGATTGGTAAATTAATGGAGGATAAACTTTATGTTCATCATGCCATACAGGATAGTATAATTATATCTGATGAAGAAATAAAGCCTGAAGTTGACCAACTAATGGCTTACATGGTTGAGCAAGTAGGTAGCATAGACAAGGTTGTAAATTATTATAGAAAATCTAATGAATCAGAATTAAGAGCTGACTTACTGAAAGCCAGAAAAGAAATCAGACTTACAGAAAGAATGCAAGAGAATATTGTCTCTAATATCACGATAACACCTGAAGAAGTAAGGACATTTTTCTTTTCTATTCCAGTTGACGAAAGACCTATTTTTAGTGCAGAACTTGAAGTTTCTCAACTAGTTGTAGAGCCAGAAGTGACAGAGAAAGCAAAGCAAGATGCCATCAATCGATTGAAAGTAATTCGAACTGATATTGTAGATAATGGCTCATCATTTGCAACGAAGGCAGTTTTGTATTCAAAGGATGGTACTCGTTCTAAAGGGGGAGTAATTGAAGGTGTTAGAAAAGACTCACCTATGGCAAAGGAATTCAAGGATATGGCTTTTTCATTACAAGAAGGAGAAGTAAGTGACCCTTTTGAAACAGAATTTGGCTTTCATTTACTTAAAGTAGATAGAGTTAGAGGGCAACAATTAGATGTGCGACATATTATCATATTTCCTGAAGTATCACAATCAATTATCAATGAAGCTCGTAAAAAAATAGATACCGTAAGACAAAGTATCCTTGATAAAAAAATACCTTTTGCAGAAGCTGCAAAATTATATTCAGACGATAAAGAAACAAGAAATAATGGAGGATTGTTAGTAAATCCACAAACACTTGACACCCGATTTGATTTAACAAAAATGGATCCTACACTGAGCGCACAAGTATACAATGTCAAAAAAGGAGAGGTAACCAAAGTTTATACCGATTCAGATCGCACCGGTAAAAGTATTTTTAAAATTTTAACAGTAACAGATAGACATGAAGAGCATGTTGCAGATTACGTAAAAGATTACGAAAAAATACACGAACTAGCCCTAAAAGAAAAACAATTAAGAGCAATTGAAGACTGGCAAGAAAAAAAGATAAAAGAAACATACATTAAAGTAAGTTCAGACTATAAAGATTGTAATTTTACTAATAATTGGGTTAATAAGGAAAACTAACATGTCAGACGTTACAGCAATTAATCAGCTAGTTATAAAATATAATGAGCTAAAAAATGAAATAAAAAAAGTAATAGTTGGTCAAGATGAAATTGTTGAACAGGTTTTGATTTCTATATTTTCCGGTGGTCATGCTTTATTAATTGGTGTTCCTGGTCTAGCAAAAACACTATTAGTTCATACAGTAGCCGACGCTTTAGGTCTTAACTTTAAACGTATACAATTCACTCCAGACTTAATGCCAAGTGATATTTTAGGTGCTGAATTATTAGATGAAAACAGACAATTTAAATTTATTAAAGGGCCTATTTTTTCTAATATTATTCTAGCTGACGAAATCAATAGAACACCTCCCAAAACGCAAGCAGCATTATTGGAAGCGATGCAGGAAAAATCGGTTACAATAGCGGGACATAGTTACAAGCTAGATAAACCTTATTTTGTTCTGGCAACTCAGAACCCAATTGAGCAAGAGGGTACCTATCCACTACCTGAAGCACAATTAGATCGATTTATGTTTGCTGTTAACCTTGATTATCCAACTTTCTCCGAAGAAGTAGATATTGTTAAAAATACTACGATTGGTTCTATGCCAACTATTAATTCACTGTTTACACCAGAAGAAATTATTTCTAATCAAAAGTTAATACAAAAAATACCAGTCGCTGATAATGTGATTGAATACGCTGTAACATTAGTAGGTAAGACAAGACCTAAAAGTAAAGCGGCTCCAGAACTAGTAAAAAAATATATAGATTGGGGTGCTGGACCTAGAGCTTCTCAAAATTTAATATCAGGAGCAAAAACATACGCTGCACTTCATGGAAAATTTTCTCCAGATATAGAAGATGTTCAAAAAGTAGCTATAGGCATCCTTCGTCACAGATTAATTAAAAACTACAAAGCAGAGGCAGAAGGTTTAAGTATTGAGGATATCATAAAAAACTTGTTTTAAATTACATTATTCATAATTATTTAAGTCATTAATCATTGTTTTATTAATATATAATCAGCAAATTCTTGTTATTGATAAATTATACTCATTAAATAAGCGATATTGTTCCGTATTTGTTAATATTCTATATATTTTGTAATTTCGCAAAACTTTAATCTTAAAGAATTATACGTTCAGTTTTAAAATTATAAAATATAAATATGGCATTCGATATTGAAATGATAAAAAAAGTCTACTCTCAAATGGTAGAGCGAGTAGATAAAGCAAGAGAAATTACCGGAAAACCATTAACTCTTTCAGAAAAAATATTGTATAATCATCTTTGGGATGGAAATGCAACCAAGGAGCTTCTAAGAGGAAAAGATTATGTAGATTTTGCTCCAGATCGTATAGCTTGTCAAGATGCTACTGCCCAAATGGCTTTATTACAATTTATGCAAGCTGGAAAAAATAAAGTGGCCGTTCCTACTACGGTTCATTGTGATCATTTAATTCAGGCCAAAGAAGGAGCTGCTACTGACCTGAAAAATGCAAATAATATTAGTAGTGAAGTTTTTAATTTTTTAGAGTCGGTATCCAATAAATATGGAATTGGGTTTTGGAAACCTGGTGCTGGAATTATACACCAAGTTGTTTTAGAAAACTATGCATTTCCTGGAGGAATGATGATTGGCACAGATTCACACACCGTTAATGCAGGTGGATTGGGAATGGTAGCAATTGGAGTTGGTGGAGCTGATGCAGTCGATGTAATGGCTGGTATGCCTTGGGAATTAAAATTTCCTAAACTAATTGGAGTAAAATTAACTGGTAAAGTTTCTGGTTGGACAGCTCCAAAAGATGTTATTTTAAAAGTAGCTGGTATTGTAAGTGCTAAAGGAGGTACAGGTGCTATTGTTGAATATTTTGGTGATGGTGCTCAATCATTATCTTGTACAGGTAAAGGAACTATTTGTAATATGGGTGCTGAAATAGGAGCTACTACATCTACATTTGGATATGATGATTCAATGGAACGTTATTTGCGTTCTACAGATAGGGCAGATGTTGCTGATGCAGCTAATGAAATAAAAGAATATTTAACAGGTGATGCTGAGGTTTATGCCAATCCAGAAAATTATTTTGATGAGGTAATTGAAATAAATTTAACGGAGTTAAGCCCTCTGTTGAATGGACCATTTACTCCTGATTTATCTACAAAGGTTGGTCAAACAATGACTAAAGTTGCAACTGATAATGAATGGCCATTAGCAGTAGAGTGGGGGTTAATAGGTTCTTGTACAAATTCATCTTATGAGGATTTATCCAGAGCTTCATCTATCGCACAGCAAGCTTTAGATAAAGGAATTCTAATGAAAGCTGATTTGGGTATAAACCCAGGGTCAGAGCAAGTTCGTTACACCGCAGAGCGTGATGGTATACTTCAAGTTTTTAAAAATTTAAATGCAAAAATATTTACAAATGCCTGTGGACCTTGTATTGGTCAGTGGGCAAGATATAGTGATCCTAAAAATGCTCCAAAAAATAGTATCGTACATTCTTTTAATAGAAATTTTGCAAAGCGAGCAGATGGAAATCCAAATACCCATGCTTTTGTCGCTTCACCTGAAATAACTGCTGCTATTGCTATTTCTGGGAGGCTAGATTTTAACCCAATGATAGATACTATAACCAATCAAAATGGTGAAGAAGTGATGTTTGATGAACCTACAGGATGGGAATTACCACCCAATGGATTTGACGTTTTAGATAATGGATATTTAGCCCCTGAAGCAGATGGAGGTCATGTTAAAGTTACAGTGAAAGAAGATTCTGAACGCTTACAATTGTTAACTCCATTTATTCCAATTGGTAATAAAATAGAAGGCGCAAAACTGTTGATCAAAGCACACGGTAAATGTACAACAGACCATATATCTATGGCGGGCCCTTGGTTACGTTATAGAGGACATTTAGATAATATTTCAAACAATTGTTTAATTGGAGCCGTCAATGCATTTAATATGAAAACGAACTTTGTGAAAAGTCAATTAAATGGAGATTACGATGCAGTCCCAAAAACACAAAGAGCTTATAAAGATGCTGGAATACACACTGTTGTTGTTGGCGATCATAATTATGGAGAGGGCTCTTCAAGAGAGCACGCTGCTATGGAACCCCGACATTTAGGAGTTGCTGCGGTAATTGTAAAATCATTTGCAAGAATTCATGAAACTAATCTAAAAAAGCAAGGAATGTTGGGTCTGACTTTTGCTAATGAAAGCGATTACGATTTAATTCAGGAGGATGATACGTTTAACTTTTTAGATTTGAATGAATTTGCACCCGGTAAGACATTAACAATTGAAGCAATACATTCCGATGATACAAAGGATATAATTGTAGTGAATCATACCTATAACGACTCTCAAATTGAGTGGTACAACCAGGGTTCTGCTCTTAATTTAATAAAGAAACAAAACGCTTAATTAATTATTTATACAATTTAAAAAGCTTCAATTTAATTATTGAGGCTTTTTAATATTCCATTAAATTAGCATATTTAAAACTATAATTTAATAGTAGTTTAAGCCGATTGCTACTTATAATTTTATAACTATTAGATGATGACTCATTAAAAATTGGAGTATTACGACCTTCTTTTAAAAATTCTTTAGTATAAAAATCTCTTCTAGTTGGATGAGAATCTGAACAGGCATTTAAGGTTTCTTCCCATATATTATTTGTAATGATACAATTAATTATTTGTATACAATCATCTCTATGAATAAGGTTTACATACCCTTTAGGACGATCAATAACAGTCTCTTTTTTGAAGAATTTTCCTGGTTTTCTATCAAACCCGATAAGACCTCCAAATCGAATAATAGTAGTTTTAAAATTAGTATTCACTCTAAATAGTTGTTCAATTTTTGAGAGATTGGTTTTATGAACCGGGCTATCCTCAGTTGTTATTAAGTTATTCAACGGATAAACTGAAGTAGAACTAATAAATATAATATTTTTAATAGTTGATTTTTCTATCTCTGAGATTAAATACTCAAAGTCTTCAATATTTTTTGATGGAATAGCAATAACTAATAATTTAGTTTTTAGAAAGCTTTTAAAATCATTATTTCTTTTGTTTATATCGATAACAAAAGGGTTAATTTTTATCTCATTTAGAGAAACTATCTTAATTGGAGTTGTAGTTGTTCCATTTACTTTTCTTCCATCTTTAATAAAATATTCTGCCAATGGTTTTCCCAACCATCCGCAACCTAGAATACTTAAGGTGTCCTCATTCATTAATTAAAGTTTTATAGATTGGAAAATTTATTCACTAATAGCATCAACAGTTTTATTATTTTTGATTTTTTAAAAATAAAATATTTTTTCTAATATAGATTTATGAAAAATAATTTAAATCATTTTTTTGATTATAAAATTGGTATTGCAGGAGCCGTAGTAATGGGTATCACAGTTTTTTGTATAAATTATTTTATTACTTACGTAGTATTTGATTCACTGACTGCCTCTATAAAACAAGCTTCCTATACTTTTTTTTTAGGAGGTTTTTTTATGAAAGGAGCTGAATATATTGCTGTACACATTAAAAAATTTAGTCTAGCAATATTTTTGGCAGTTTGTATCCCCTCATCCATTACAATACTCTTGACTTATGGAATGCATCTTTTTAAGGGGACCCCAGCACCTTTAGCCTCAACAATTCCGACATTAGCTATTGTGCCAGCAACATTGGTATGGTCTATAAAAAAGAGAAAGTATTTTTATAAACAAAAAATTAACTAATTAAAATTTGACTGAAATATTTTTTTAAAATTTCATAATTTTTTTAGTAATCATACCTTTTGAGGTTTTTACACTCAAAAAATAAATGCCTGTATTTATACCCGACAGATCTATACTTTCGTTAGATGGATTAATTTCAATAGTTGTTCCTAAAACATTAACTAATGTAATTTCTAAAATATCAAATCGATCATTTGATTTTACATGGATTAATCCTTTAGTCGGGTTAGGAAAAACATGAATGTTTTTATTCAAAAAACTATAACTCGTGTTCGAAAGAATATCATCTATATACTTTTGAAAAAACAACCATGCCTCTTCTCCAGCGTTAATATCCATGTTGCCCCAAGCTCCGGGCCAATCATGACCTCCTCCAATTATTTCATAATACCAAACTTCATTATTATTGATTCCATTAAGATGTTTTTCACTGACCACATAACTTCCATCTGAAAGGTCTATATCGGGCAGTGTTTCTGTTTGTAATGTTGAACACTCATTCTTTTCTGAAAAATAATTTATTGTAAACGGAATACTTGGATATGCTCCCCATCCATCGTTATTATTAGGATCTCCTGAAATTGGAGTCACATCATCTTGCGAGCCATGAATTTCAAATAGGGGAATCGGATTGCTGTCTTGGCAATCGTCTAAAATATCTTGTAATATCATACCTGCAACCGGAGCTACTGCCTTGAAAGTATCGTTTGCTTGGCAAGCTAGCATATAACACATTTCTGCTCCGTTAGAAAAGCCTGTTGCAAAGGTAAAATCTGGATTTAAATCGTAATTATTTTGTAAATAAGTAGCTAGTTCAGTTAAAAAACCCACATCGTTAACTGTTTCATCTTCGTGAAATGCATAGCCAACGTTCCAAAAACGGTTTCCACCGGAATCGGTAGTTCCTCTTGGATAACAAACAGCAAAACCGTATTGATCCGCAATTTGATTCATTCCTGAATAATTTTTTATACCACTAGCATCTCCTGTAAAACCGTGCATAACAAAAACAAGCGGTTTTTGCTCATCTAACTCTATTGGCTCGTAATATATGTATTGACGATTAATTCCTTCATGTTCAAACTGGGTATACTGAGCATTTACTGTAAAGTAAGAACTTGTTACAGCTAGAAAAAGAATTAGAATATTACATTTACCAATCATTAAAAATTATTTTAATTAAGAATTATTTTTTTTAATTAAATCACTTATGGCATCCCATAACAAAATTCTTTTTTCTAGTGATTTTTTTGCAACTGCTAGTGATTCGTTCCATTTTTGAATATCGGTTCCGCATAGTTCAGTAACCATTTTTAGAGATAGAGGTCCGTGTTCATCACCATCTATTTCTACATGGCGTTCAAGATAGTAAATTAATTTATTATATTTTTTGTTTTCAGCATCTGCATTTTTTAAAATTTCAATAAACATATCTGGAATAAGATCTTCTCGGCCAAATGTAAAGGCAGCAGCTACTAGATGTACTTTTCCAGTTTCAATAATCGAAAAAGTATAGTTAACAAATTCAGCGATTCTATTATCAATATTAATTTGGTTAAGTGAATAAGTAAGTGGTTTTCCTGATTTAATTAATTCAATTAATTTATTTATTTCATTTGTATTTCCGTTCACTTGTTGCATTGCATCTAAATACATTTCGAAATGACTTTTAGGCTCTCCCAATTCGTTGATATCACTTTCTTCACCATGTACAATTTCATTAATAAACCTTGATAAAGTTGCGTTTTTTGTTGGAAACCAGGGAGTTTGAACGGTCGTTAATTTCAATTGGAGATATTTTAAAAGAGACATAAAATCCCAAACCGCAAAGACATGATTCTCCATAAAAACTTTTATGTCTTTAACACTTTTTAGAGTTTTATACAGTCGATGCTTTTTGAGTTGATTTCTTAACGTAGAAACTTCTTTTTCTATTTGTTGCACTTTATTCATTAATCTTTTTTCTAAGATTTATAATTCTTTGATAATGATTCTAAATATATTAAAACTTTATTTCTAGAGTTGTATAAAAATTTCTATCAGGTGAAGGAATAATTCCTGGCCCTGGATAACCTGTTGCTCGTCTCGTAAAATAATAATTATTAGTCAGATTATTAACACCAGCTTCTAATTTAAATTGTCTGTAGGTATAGGATAAGGAAATATCTAGGACATCATAGGCTGGTATTTGACCTATAACACCACTTAAATTACCTTCTTTTGCATTCGTAGCATCTGTAAATTGTTCGGAGAGATAGGTGTATTGTATGTTAGAAAGTAAATTTTTATAACCAAACTTAATTCCTGTTTTAAAGTTTAAATTGGGTACAAATTCAACCTTATTTCCCTCCACGCCATTTACTTGCGAGCTAGTGTATTTTGAATCAATTACCGAAATATTCGTAAAATAATTAAAACTGAAATCGTTGTCTTTAATAAAAATTTTATTCAAATTAAAATCGATGAGGGATTCTATTCCATAAATAAAGGCATCACCTACATTACCACGTTCGCTTTTTACGCTTCCGTCAGAAAATGCCTTTTGTACAAAACCAATTCGATCGTTATATACCAATCCAAAAGCACCAATATCAAATGATATTTTTCTTTTATAATTCCCCCTAAAACCGAGGTCTGCTGTAAATCCGTTTTCGTCGTCAATATTAGGGTTAATGCTAAAAGCAGGATTACTTATACTAATATCAGTAAACGTTACTGAACGATAATTTTGAGAAATATTACCATAAATTTCAGTATTTGAAAGAGGCTTATAACTGGTACCTATACCTAATAATATAAAGGTTCTTTTTCGTATTTCGTCATCCTCGATAGTTTCATTTAAAATTACATTTCCAGCAGCATCGGTATTAATTTGTTTATAGTAACCATCGCTTTCAGTTTTTATATATTCGACTCTTAGACCCGGGGTAATCGATAGTTTTTCGCTGAGGTATATAATATTTTCACCGAAAAAAGTAATGTTTAGGTTGGGGTAGGTGAAGTTAGATTGGTTTTGATAATTTTGATAATCATCCAATTGAAAATTAAAATTAGCATCCGATCCGTTAGTTCCAGGCCCTTGTTCCGCTGTGTTATTTGATTTGTAAAACTTAGATCCTACTAACAATGTTGCATTTTTACTAAATAGTTGATATTCATGTAATAATCTGGCCTCAAAACCAAAATTATTAAAATCTCCTTTTATTAAATCTCTCTCTTCTATTGAGTCTACTTGGTCAACACGATTAGTTCTAAATCCTAAAGCATTTCTGGAGGCGTTTAAACCAAAGGCATTAAAAGTAAAATTAGTTGTTGTTGAAAATCGATGAGAAAATTTTAGATTGTACAGTAACCAATCAATTGCAAACCAGTTTCTAGTTCGGTTACTCTGAAATGGATTTTCTCCAAACATCTGATCGTTTAAACCGCCTGCTTGTTGTGCTATGTAGGAAAAATAGGTAATTTCTCCTTTAAGAGTCGTTACGTCACTAAATTGATATCCCAAATGAGCATAGGCATTTTTAGATTCAAATTGTGAGTTAGGTCTAAAACCATCCCCTTTCTTATAATTAAAAAAAGAATAATAACTCCAATTTTTTTTGGTTCCACTTAAACTGGTAAAATTTGTATACAACCGGTTACTACCTAACGTATTCCTGACAACTACTTCAATAGATTTATTAGGATTTGGTGGCTTCATTATGAAATTTACTAGGCCTCCAAATTGCGTACCATATTGTAATGAAGCTGCTCCTCGAATAACTTGTATTTCTTTTAGGGCTTCTGCCGCTGGAGTATAATAGCTTTCGGGATACCCTAGTACATCAGCACTTATATCATAACCATTTTGACGGGTATTGAAATTAGAAGTTCGGTTAGGATCTAAACCTCTACCTCCAATATTTAGTTGCAATCCTGCATCATCATTTTGAA
>ERZ1047472.133-NODE-133-length-67569-cov-20.468821_pt1 | contig 67569 bp, 51 predicted proteins | sample MGYA00383095_ERZ1047472 | MGnify/ENA primary metagenome ERZ1047472 (study PRJEB29581, sample SAMEA5548365) | metagenome | biome: marine; feature: coastal; material: water | depth 1 m | study: Short-term variability in the microbial, nano- and picoplankton... | reverse complement strand
CGATCATTGCGGCGATATCTGGATCAATGTTTTTCTCGGCTGACATAACAGTACAGACAACCTGTACTTCATTTTTAAAGCCATTGGGGAAAAGCGGACGGATAGGACGGTCAATTAGACGTGATGTCAGAGTCTCTTTTTCGTTTGGACGACCTTCACGCTTGAAGAAGCCACCGGGAATTTTACCCGCTGCATAGGCTTTTTCGATGTAGTGAACGCCCAGGGGGAAGAAGTCCATCCCTGGTTTGGCTTCACGCGCACCAACTACAGTACAGAGTACTGAGGTGTTGTCGATTGAGCATAAAACCGCGCCAGTTGCCTGACGGGCAATACGGCCTGTTTCTAATGTTACGGTATGGTTACCGTATTGAAATTTCTTTATTAAAGGAGTCATAATTTTGCCTTTGTTTGTTTACCTTAAAGCGCCGTTATTCTGTCTAGTTCTGCGCTGCTCGGGTTACTTATAGCTGCCAGTGATGACAGCCATAAGTAACTCGATCAGCAATTATTGAGACAGGATATAGTGGCCTATGTTTGCTCTAAAAGCATTTTGCTTAAAAAGCGTTGTGCTCAAAATACGATTGCGGCTCCATCTATAAAAGAGGAGCCGCACCGAGAACACCTATCGACGTAAACCAAGCTTCTTAATTAACGCGCCATAACGTTCAACATTCTTGCCCTTCAAGTAATCGAGCAATTTGCGACGCTGGTTAACCATGCGAATAAGACCACGACGTGAGTGGTGATCTTTCTTATGATCACCGAAGTGATCCTGTAGCTTGTTGATATTTACGGTTAGCAGTGCAACCTGGACTTCAGGTGAACCCGTGTCATTTTCACAGGTGGCGTGTTCTGAAACGATTGCTGCTTTTTCTTCTGCACTCAGTGCCATAATACTTTCTCCAATATGCGAGTAAATTTGATTCAGGGTGCCCGCGCATATTTACAGACATCCTAACGTGATTTCTTAGGTCGTTATGTCTCAACAACCAGTCTTTTCGGGGCTATTTTGCCATCATCGGTAACCGTAGCTACCCCCAGAAAAGCACCGCCCTCGCGAAAGACGCGCACTATATCGCCTTCTTGCCCCTCGCGAAAGGCCTGTGTCGACATTACTGGCTGTCCGAGCTGGAAATAGGCAGCCACTGTTTCCGATAATTCCACCGCCATTCGGTCCGCGACAGGAATATCCATCGGCTTTAACAGATGATCCAGATCACTGGGATCAGCGTTTTCGGCCATTGCCTGTAACTCTGGCAAGGTTATTACCTCGCTGTCGGAAAATGGGCCGGCAATATTGCGACGCAATGCACTGACATGAGCACCACAACCCAGCGCCTTACCCAAGTCTTCTGCAAGACTGCGCACATAGGTACCTTTACTTACATGTAACTGCACATCCAGCTGCGCCTGTGGCCCTGGGCGATAGGCTAAAATCTGGTAGCTAAATACGGTTATATCGCGGGCTTCGCGCTCAATCTCTATGCCCTGCCGCGCCAGCTTATACAGCGGCTGCCCATTGTGCTTGAGGGCTGAGTACATTGATGGAACCTGCTTAATATCACCGCAAAAGTCAGCAATGGCAGCTTCGATCTGCTGTTCGGTAATGGCGGAGGCATCTTGGTCATTTAGTATCGCGCCCTCGCTATCGCCAGTCTCTGTGCTTACGCCAAGCGTGAATGTGCTCAGGTAATGTTTATCTGAATCCAGTAGAAACTGGCTAAATTTGGTCGCTTCGCCCAGGCAAATGGGCAGCACACCTGTTGCCAATGGGTCCAGTGCACCTGTATGACCGGCTTTATTGGCGTCAAAAATATTCTTAACCCGCTGTAAGGCTTGGTTGGAGGATAGGCCCTGGGGTTTATCGAGCAGAAAAATACCGTTAACCGAACGGCCGCGATTGCGTCTACGAGCCAAACTTAGCCTTCCTCGCTGCCCGACTGCTGTTCTTCGTCGGTGACGGGAGTCTCTTTAGATATAGCCAAATCAATTAGCTGTGAAAGATGCTGGCCACGACGCCCGCTCTCATCAAAGAAAAAGTTTATTTTTGGCGTGATACGAAGCTTGATACTCCCAGCCAGTAGTTTGCGCAAATAGCCAGAGGCACCATTGAGCGCCGCCAGACCTTCATCGATTTCGTCTTGACTGCGATCACCCACAAAGGACACATGAGCTTTGGCGTAGGCCAGATCACGGCTTACTTCAACTTCAGTGACACTAACCATCCCCACTCTGGGGTCGCGAACATTCTCGCGTATCAGTACTGCCAACTCCTGTTGGATAGCATCTGATACGCGTTCTGCTCTGGTAAATTCTCTTGGCATAGGACCTGTTTCTCTCTAAAACCTAGAGTGAACGCTGTACCTGTGTAATTTCATAAACTTCAATCAAATCGCCAGCTTTAACGTCGTTGTAATCCTTAACACCGATACCACATTCCATACCATTGCGAACATCAGCGGCCTCGTCTTTAAAGCGACGCAGTGACTCCAATTCACCCTGATAGATAACCACATCATCACGCAGTACACGGATAGGCTTATTGCGATACACAGTGCCTTCCGTCACCATGCAGCCAGCGATAGCACCAAACTTAGGTGAACGGAATACATCGCGAACTTCTGCAATACCAACAATCTCTTCTTTGGTCTCTGGTGCCAGCATGCCAGACAGCGCCTGCTTAACTTCATCGAGAAGGTTGTAGATAACGCTGTAGTAGCGCACTTCAATCTCTTCTTTTTCAGCCAGTGCACGAGCAGAACCGCCAGCACGTACATTAAAGCCCAGTACAATCGCGCCAGTGGTCAGTGCTAGGTTGATATCGGATTCCGTAATACCACCAACCCCAGAAGCGACAATATCTACGGCCACTTCATCAGTGGCAAAGTCATTTAAGGCACTGTTAATAGCTTCTAATGAGCCGCGCACATCAGTTTTAACGATCAGGTTGAGCTTGCTAACCTGCTCTGTACTCATGTCGGTAAACATATTTTCCAGCTTGGCTGCTTGCTGACGAGACATACGCTCATGACGCGCCTTAGTGATACGCAATTCAGCAATTTCTTTGGCCTTGCGCTCATCGGCAACCACAAAGAACTCATCACCCGCATTCGGCGCTTCATCCAGACCCAGAATCTCGACCGGAATCGATGGACCCGCTTCGCCAATGGGCTTTTTAATTTCGTCGGTCATGGCGCGAATCTTACCCACGGTCTCACCGGCCAGCATAAAGTCACCTTTACGCAATGTACCCAGTTGAACCAGTGCAGTGGCAACAACACCACGACCCTTATCAACGCGTGATTCAACAATGACGCCACGAGCAGGCACTTCAACAGGTGCTGTCAACTCAAGCAGCTCCGATTGCAGAAGCACGGCTTCAAGTAATTCGTCTATGCCATCACCTGTATGTGCAGATACTTTAATAAACTGAGTATCACCGCCCCATTCTTCAGGAATAACATCTTTGGCCGCCAGCTCAGTAGTAACTCGCTCTGGATCAGCGCCTTCTTTATCCATCTTATTAATGGCAATAACAATAGGCACACCAGCAGCGCGAGCGTGCTGAATAGCTTCTTCGGTCTGCGGCATAACGCCGTCGTCGGCAGCCACTACCAAAATAACCACGTCGGTACTCTGGGCACCGCGGGCTCGCATCGCAGTAAACGCTGCGTGACCAGGGGTATCTAAGAACGTGACCATGCCTTTTGGTGTGTTCACATGGTAGGCACCAATATGCTGGGTAATACCGCCAGCTTCACCTGAGGCAACACGGGACTCTCTAATATAATCAAGCAGTGATGTTTTACCATGGTCAACATGGCCCATCACAGTAACAATAGGCGCTCTTGGCTCTTCGTCACCCTCGTCCTCAATTACTTCAAACTGCTTGGCCAGTTCGTCTTCAACCGTATCATCCTTAGCGGCTACTGGGGTGTGGCCTAATTCTTCAACCACCAAAAATGCAGTTTCCTGATCAATAACCTGATTGATGTTGGCCATAACACCCAACTTCATCAGCTCTTTAATCACCAGTCCGGCTTTAATAGCCATGCGCCCAGCTAGATCACTCACGGTCAGCTCATCGGGAATAGCGACTTCAATAATCTTCTTATCAACAGGTTTCTTAAAGGTGTGTTTATTATCAACCTTAAGTACTGCAGCAGAGGAGCGCAGACGACCTTTTCTGCGGTCATCGCCGCTGTCGTCCATCTGCAGACGGCCTTTTTTCTTGCCGCCTTTACCTAAGGGCTTTTTAACATTCTTTTTGCCAGGCTTATCATCATCATCATTGACGGGCTTGCCGTGGCGTCGACCTCGAGTATGAACAGGCTCCGCAGCAGCGGGCGCCGCGGTCTTAGTTGGCTTGCCCGCCTTCTTGGCTTCTTCGCTCTCCAGCGCAGAGGCAGCTTCAGCCGCTTTACGCGCAGCTTCTTCCTGCTTAGCTTTTGCCGCTTCTTCAGCAGCTAGCTTGGCGTCATCTGCGGCCTTGCGACGATTAGCAATAGCAGCAATACGCTGCTCTTCGATATTGTCAGTGCCTGAACCACGCACAAAAGTCGGCTCTGGTGTGGATTCTGGCGCTGGCTCAACAGCTGGCTCTGGCGCAGGTGCTTCCTCAACAACAACCGGCTCAACAACTTCCTCTACGGCAGCTGCTGCGGCTTCGGCCTCTTCTTCGGCTTGAGCCAATAATTCTTCATCGCTGCGCTTTACATAGGTGCGTTTTTTGCGCACTTCAATGTTAACGGTTTTGCGATTTCCCGATTTAAGGGTACTAACAGTCTTGCGGCGCAGCGTAATCTTCTTCGGCTCGCCTGCATTGTCTCCGTGCAGGCTTTTTAAATAGCCCAATAGAGTCTGCTTTTCTTCGTCAGATACAATTGCATCTGCGGAGGTATGCGACAGGCCCGCTTCTTTCATTTGCATAAGCAAACGATCTTCGGATGCGCCCACTGTTTTTGCTAGTTCACTTACTGTAACTTCAGCCATCGGTTGTCCTCTATTACCGCCCGATTAATTATTCACTTGATTCTTCTGCAAACCAAGGTGCTCGAGCAGTCATGATTAATGCTGCTGCCTTCTCTTCATCCATATCATCAATATCCATTAGGTCATCGACGGCTTGCTCAGCCAGATCTTCCATGGTGATGATACTTTTAGCGGTTAACTTGTAGGCCAATGCTGGGTCCATGCCGTCCATTGTCAACAAATCTTCAGCAGGCTCTACATTGGTTAATTGCTCTTCACTGGCCAGCGCTCTGGTCAGCAGTGCATCTTTGGCACGAGCGCGAAGCTCTTCAGCTATATCTTCATCGAAGCCTTCAATAGCGCTCATTTCCTCGAGAGGAACATAGGCCACTTCTTCAATGCTGGTAAACCCCTCTTCAACCAAGACAACCGCTACGTCTTCGTCGACATCCAGCGCTTCCATCAGGCTTTCAACAATGTTTGAAGATTCTGCTTCTTGCTTTTCTTGAGCGTCTTCAATAGTCATCACATTAATCGCCCAACCGGTCAACTCAGAAGCCAGACGAACATTTTGTCCGCCTTTACCAATTGCCTGAGCGAGGTTCTCACTATTAACAGCGACATCCATCGAATGGGTATCTTCATCAACAACAATAGACTCTACTTCCGCAGGTGCCATTGCGTTAATTACTAGCTGTGCAGGATTATCGTCCCACAGCACAATATCAACACGCTCATCATCGAGATCATTAGAAACAGCTTGAACACGCGCACCACGCATGCCCACACAGGCACCCACTGGATCGATACGAGCATCTTTACTCTTCACCGCAATCTTGGCCCGCTGGCCGGGGTCACGAGCAGCACCTTTAATTTCAATAATGCCTTCGGCAATCTCTGGCACTTCGATCATAAATAGCTGTACCAGCATCTCTGGTGTGGCGCGAGACACTGATAGCTGGGGGCCGCGCGTCTCTTCACGAATGCCTTGCAATATAACGCGAGTACGGTCATTGATACGGAAGATCTCACGACCCACCAACTCTTCGCGAGGCAACATGCCTTCAGCGTTTTCACCAAAATCAACAACAATATGGTCACGGGTTACTTTCTTGACAGTACCGCCAAGCAATTCACCAACGCGGTCGCGGTAGCGATTAACAATCAACTCGCGCTCGGCATCCTTAACACGCTGAACAATAACCTGCTTAGCAGTCTGTGCGGCAATACGACCAAAGGCGATATTCTCAACAGTCTCTTCAAAGGTATCACCCACTTTTAAAGTAGGATCCTTTTCAATCGCTTCCTCAGTAGTAAACTGAGTACCCAGCTCTGCCATCTCATCGTCGGAGACCACATCCCACCAGCGGAATGACTGATAATCGCCACTCTCACGGTCAATAACGACACGAATATTGGCGCCTTCTTCATAGCGCTTTTTAGTCGCCATGGCCAGTGCCTGCTCAATCGCCTCAAAAATAATTTCCTGGTCCACACCCTTTTCATTGGATACGGCTTCAGCAACCATTAAAATTTCTTTACTCATTGTTCAAACTCCACATGCCTCAGAATCGAGGAATCACGTTAGCCTTCTCTATACCTTCAACCGGAAACAGAAACTCATGATCTGTAACCACCAAAACAATTTCGTCGCCATCAACTGCTGACAAACGACCTTTGAAATTGCGGCGCCCCTCGTATGGGAAACGCAATTTCAGGGAAATATCTTCCCCTATATACTGCTCGTACTGAGCCAGCTCATACAACGGCCTGTCCATACCTGGCGAAGAGACCTCTAAAATGTACTCGCCATTAATCGCATCTTCTACATCGAGTATGGCACTGGACTGACGGCTGACTTTTTCACAGTCCTCAATACCAACACCCTCTTCTGCACGATCAATATATAGACGCAGCAGCTTGGTTTTACCACCAGCCTGCAGCTCCAAACCCCAGAGCTCACAGCCCAATGATTCAACCACCGGCTGCAATAACTGCCTTAACTTACTATCGGCCACAGCCATGGATACCTCCCGGACAAACAAAAAATGGGCCAAGGGCCCATTTATTAACATCTAAAGAAAAGCCCCAAAATGGGGCTCCTCGATTTGCGCCGGACCCCGACGCTAATTTTCATAGCAGAATTACCTGAATCGCAATTTCGATTAACAGGCGGCTCCCTTTTCCGCTGATAATGCAAGCATAGACAAAAAACGTCGTTCCTACATTAACTTCTTCTTATGTCTCCAACCTTCAGCAGATTATATCCTGTGAAAATTGGTAGCGGGAGCTGGATTTGAACCAACGACCTTCGGGTTATGAGCCCGACGAGCTACCAGACTGCTCCATCCCGCACCGACACAACGGTTTAATCATCCAAACCGCCTCCTAAAGAGGACGCGCATTATAGGTAGCAGGCAGTGCAAGGTCAACAAAGCATTGCTCTGCAATGCGGTTTTATTTGCGACTATTAACAACCAGCTCGTAGGCGGTTTGAATTTCTTGGGTACGTTCCGTCGCCAGCTTAACCATATCGGCGGGCATACCCTGGCCAATAAGCTTATCTGGATGATTTTGGCTGATCAGTTTACGATAGGCCTTTTTGATTTCGCCATCTGAATGCTGTTTGTTACAACCCAGTGCGGCATAGGCTGCATCTAACTGCCCCACAGAGGACTTGGGCCCTGACCCAGCACCTTTAAATTGGGACTGAGCTTTGATCATGGCAATAAACTGATCGAACATCGCCACTGAGAAACCCAAATGCTCGGCAACTTTGCGCAACAGGTCATGCTCGCCATCGTGCAGCTCACCGTCGGCTAAGGCCAAAGAAATTAGATAGTTAAGTAGTTGGCGTTTAAGATTATCATGTCGACCACAGACATGGGTAAAGCTGCGCATGGCATCATCGACAGAGAAGTCAGCCTTAGCACCCTGCTTAAATAACTCAATAGCTTCGCGACGGTGGCTGGAATTCAAGCCCATATTACCCATCAGAGCTTCTGCCTGAGCAATCTCTACCTTGGAAATCTGACCGTCGGCTTTAGCCAGATTACCCAGCAGGCTGAATACGGTGACAAAAAATGATTCGCGGATTTTCTCCTGCTCGGCAGCAGAGATGGGATTTAGAAAGCCGCCAAGGCCTCTATCGAACTGATGACCAATATAGACGCCTATACCTGCGCCAATAAAGCCACCGATCATAAAACCCAGCGTTCCTGCGATAATTTTGCCTGTAATCATAACTATTGAACCCTTAATGAAAGCTGCTAAATAAAGCTGCGCCATTGTAAGGGTTTCTGGTACTACAAAGAAATCTGTTACTGCTAACACGCAGGTATAGTTCGTCACCTAACTCGCTGGACCAACCTGTGCGTGAAACAACTAACGGAATACCGGCGAGTTCAAATTCTTCTAGCCAGTAATAACCCATTGCATCTATGTGCTCACCAAACAGGCTGCGCATTATATTTCCAGACTGGGGACCCTGCAGCTGCAGGGGCGAAAGATCTGGCTCGCAGATATTTACATCCAAACCAGAATTAATAGCTACGCCCCGAGCCAAAGTAAAATATCGCTATCGGCCAGAGATAACCAAAAATGATTTTCAGCTAACCGAAGTAAAATTGGGTCGTTTAAAATGCCGCCGTGGTTATTAATCGGCAGTTCGCTCAGGGCAATTGCAGTGTTAAATCACACGTCCTGGATTGAGAATATTTTTAGGATCCATGGCCAGTTTAATACTTTTCATTAAGCTGATTTCACTATCAGTTCGGGACAGCGGTAAGAAATCTCGTTTAAGTACACCGATGCCATGTTCTGCCGTAATAGCACCAGAATATTCGCCAATCATCAGCATAATATCTTCATTGATTCTGGTCTTGTCTTCGTCGCGACCGGTATAGGCCGTAACATGCAGGTTGTTGTCGCCAATATGGCCAAATAACAGCACGCCAATATTGGCGTATTTGTCTTTAAGACGCTTATCGAGGTCGGCAGCAAAAACACCGATTTCGGTCACTGGCAAACTGACATCTTGATTCGACACTGGACCCAATACCTGGAATAACTCACCAATGCCATCGCGTATCTGCCAAAACGTTGCCGCATCCTGATGTGACTGAGCTATTAACGCATCGGTTAGCAGCCCCGCTTCAAGCTGGGCAAATAAAGTAGATTCAAAACGCTGCTCACCAGAGACCTCGTCGTTATCCTTATATTCAACTAATAAATAGAATGGATGTGACTCAGCGAAAGGGCTAGATAGATTGGGAACGACCTCCATTACTTTGTCGTAGTAACTGTCCCACATCAGCTCAAAACCGGTTAGGCCAGAACCCAGACTGCGCTTTAATTCAATTAACAGCGCAGTGACCGCTGCGTAACTATTGAGTGCACAGAGCGCAGTGTGAGAGCTGCGAGATGTTGGCTGCAGCTGCAACACAACACGAGTGACTATACCCAGAGTACCTTCGGATCCAATAAAGAGATGCTTGAGGTCATAGCCAGAATTATTCTTGACCATTTTATTCATGGCGTTGATAACAGTGCCATCAGCCAGCACAGCCTCCAGACCCAAGACCATTGATCGAGTCATACCGTAGCGAATCACCTCGGTGCCACCGGCATTGGTAGCAACATTGCCACCAATCATACAGCTGCCGCGAGCACCTAAGTCGAGAGGTAGAAATAAATCATGTTCAGCTGCAGCCTCCTGCAATAGCTGCAATGGTGTTCCTGCATGGGCAGTCAGGGTCATGGCGGTGGTATCAATCTCTTCGATAGCACTCATGCGCTCTAAAGAAATAGCAAACTCACCACTTTGCGGAGTTGCGCCACCGGCCAGGCCAGTCAAGCCACCCTGCACCACAACAGGCTGGTCGTATTGATGGCACAGAGCCATGATGGAGGACAGTTCGTCGGTAGTTTTAGGCTTTAGCAGTGCCGCAGGCGGACAGGGCTTGGTGCCACTCCAATCAGAGTAATATTTATCGCTGATCGCGTCGCCGAGAACTAGGCTGGCGTTATCCAGGGAGGTTTTAAGCTGATCGAGTAGAGTGCTCATGTAGACGGGTTGCTGTCATTTTGGAATGACAACAATAGCGCCCCTACCACTTATCTTCAAATGTTTGCAGTCGATTAAAAGACTCACCGATAAGTACACCCAACTCGCGATCCTCACCCTCTTTTAGGTGAATGCCGGGACGGCCATGAGCAAACCGATAGTTACAGATCAATGCAACATCACCGACTTTCCAGGGAATTGGAATACCGTGACGGTCATAGATGTCGATAAACAACTCTTTTTCTTCACGGGTCATCTCAGTGAGATCACCAAAAGTCAACTTCAATGGCCGCTCGTCTGCAGGCAGATGCTGCACCAGAGGCCAGGTATCAAACCATGCGCTATCATCGGCCATGCTGCTATAGAGCAGGTTGCGATCAATATGCGGAAAATACTCAAAGGCAGAAATCGTATAACGAGTCTTCAACTTGCGGTCTTCACCCCATTCTGCGGTCAAACCACGGCTGCGCGCCTCTGCGATGGCCTCGTCTTTGTCATCTGTCAGCATGGACAGCTGCCAGTGATTGTAAACACCGTACTCAATACGATCTTTAAACGAATCACGGTCGGTAAGATCGCGGTGATAGCAAATGCCGAGCTCTTTAAGCTTTTGGCCAAAGGGCGTCGCTAAAATAGATTCAGTGGCCGCTACATTGTCCGACACAAATGTATACCCGCCTTCGGCAGGTATTTTATTACACATAAAGCTGACCATTGTGGTGCTTGAATCAATGTAGGCCATCTCGTGGTGGTAGTGCAGCGAGGCTTCCAGTGGCGCGCCCACCTCGTAGACATTGGGTTGCAAAGTCTTGCGCGGATTGGCGCCCCCTTCATATTGACGCTCGTTCTTTAGCACCTGAGTCGCAATAAGGCGCATGGCCTGCATATCAGTTAGGCCAGTGTTGATCACATGCACCAAACCAATATCATCAAAGGTTTTTTGCATGCGCTGAGCAAGCTCTGCGCTGGGCGCTAATGGCTCGCCAGGAACGCGGAATTCATTGCCGTCGATGGTAAATAATTCAGGAGAAATCGCAGGCGTACCTGTCCACCACTTTGGTTCGATAATACCATCGAGCGGAGCAAACGTTTCGGGTGAAGTGGCAATGGTCATACTCGTACTTTCTTCCTACATCAAAGATCGGGCATTCTAGCGGCGAACTTTGGTGAGGACAATAAAAAAATTCGCTGCTTAATCCCTTTAAAATTAGGGGCCAAAGCTTTACGCACATGGCTAGATTACGGATTATTATCGACGACTGCTCCTAAATCTAAAGGGCACCAGGCAGAAATGCGCTTTTGGACAGTGTAATGTGCATGCTTGATAGCAATTCTATACCCCGACCCTACTTTTTGACCCCTGTATTAGCGTTGAAGTAGATCGCGAATCCGACGTTTTAGAGGGTGACATTGATACAGCAATGACTAGCGCGGCAAAAATCTCGGGGGCTTATTATCGAGCACTCTATTTAACCGATATGCGTATGGAACCGCTCAAGGCGCCGTGCATGCCCAAAACACTCAGGATTGAGATCCATGCCATCAACAGATGACAATGCCACGGGCAGAGCCCACAAAGAAAAAGCGGACTATCGCATCACTAAAAAAAGACTAAGCTACTGTTCGATTTTGGCTCTTATATGCGCCAAATCTGGCCCTATTGTTCGGCAGCCTATAGCAACCAACAACAGGCAGGCAGCTATTTCAACCGATTCTTCCCAGAACTCGGAATTTGAAACAAGAAAATATCCTTTTTCAAAACCACGACTTATTACGCCATAAAAAATTGCTGACAAGCCAAGATACTGGAACGAGCGTGTCCCCATGAAAATCCTCAGGTGCTTGAAATAGAACTTACAATTAAAGAGAATTTTGAGTATCAAACCGAAAAGAGGTACTACATAGAGCAACCGAATATCGCCCTCAAAGAGAATTACCTTGGTATCAGATATCGCGTTTATCCCTAGTTCTCGCACAATAAAAGCAACCATTAAAAGTGCCAGGAATTGCGAAAGATCCCTGCTATATGCCTTTGAATTCCGCACTGTATAAATAAAACCCACACAGGCAAGTGTTAACAAAAAAACCTGTAGATTTTCCATAAAACCATGCTCTGCATACATAACATTCTCAATGGTCCCCAACTCACTGGTTACCATACCTAGTTCCAGAGAGGTAAGCGCATAGAAGCAGAATCCTGTTATTGCGACCCAGACGATTAACAAGGTATTAGATAAAGAGCTTAATGAATTTACTTTATAAATCACTGCGTATTTACTCCCACACGCCAAAATATAGAGCACTAACAAGAGACCTATTGTGATTCTCCGTATCGCAATAAAGATTGGTTAGGTATTCGCCTGATATTAAGGTCATTGTTATTCTTATTATCACTGGGCACATAGCCGTCCAGTTGCTTTGGTTTTGAAACTGAGTAATTGATTTACCCCGATGAAAATGTTCAGTTTAGATACTACTTAACTTTTGACCTAAAGTCATATAGGAGTTGGAACTGCAATAGCCGCTCTCAAGATAACAGCGCATGGGAGACCATCACTATTTAGTCTCATGTACATTAATACCAACTAACGTATGATGGCCGCGGTTTTAATTCCGCAATGTGTAATGCACTTTAAAATAGGCAGCTAAAAATAATGGCCCTAGGCGCAACCATCTGCAAAGCAGAACTCAATATTGTCGATATGGATCGTCATTATTACCAGCAGCACAGTCTGACACTGGCGCAGCACCCTTCCGAAACCGATCAGCGGCTTATGATCAGGCTGCTTGTATTCGCTCTACATGCCAGCGAGTCACTCAGCTTTACCAAAGGCCTGAGCACAGATGGCGAACCCGACCTATGGCAGAAAAACCTTAGCGATGACATTGAACTTTGGATTGAACTGGGGTTACCCAGTGAAAAGCGCCTCAAGAAAGCCAGCGGCCGATCTCAACAGGTGATTGTTTACACCTACGGTTCAGCCGAAATGTGGTGGAAACAGATGCAACCTCAACTGGCGCGTTTTAAAAATATCAGCGTCTATCATCTGCAACCAGAAACCACTGAAATACTGCAAACTATGAAGCAGCGCAATCTCGACATACAGGTCAGTATTCAGGATCAGGAAGTGACCTGTCACAGCGAAGATCAATCCCTTAGCTTCACCCCTGAAGTAAAAGTTAAAGCTGAGTAAAAAGACTAAAAATAAGCTTTGTAATTTGGCATTTCGAGAGTAATCTTGCCGAAAATTTATAGAGTCATTTTGCAATGCCCGTTAAAACTATTGTCAGCATCTGGCCGCTCTTTGCCGGTCTCTCTCTTATTGGCCTCGCCGTTGGCGTACAAGGTAGTTTGTTGGGTGTGCGCGCCGAACTTGAGGGCTTTGATGACTACCTGATTGGCTTGCTGATGTCCTGCTATTTTGCTGGGTTTTTGGCCGGCTCATTGCTCACCCCCAAAATGATTCAGCGCGTTGGACACATACGTATTTTTGCCGCACTGTCTGCGGTTGCATCTGTCACTATTCTTGTCCATTCCATCTATGTAAACCCCTGGGCATGGGCACTGATGCGACTACTGACGGGCTTTGCTTTTTCAACCATCTATGTGGTTTCAGAAAGCTGGTTAAATCAAGCCTCTAACAATACTAACCGCGGGCAGATACTTTCTCTTTATACAGCCATTTTGCTGGCTGGTATTTGCGCCGGACAGTTTATGCTCAATGTGGCCAATCCGAGAGAATTCACCTTATTTATTTTGATCTCAGTGATGGTAAGTGTGGCCGCCGTGCCCATCCTATTATCCGTAATCACCACCCCCGCCATTGAAGAAACCGAGCGCGTAACCATTCGCCACCTCTGGTATCGAACGCCCATGGGAGTAACAGGTATTGTTCTCTCCCAATGGGTATCGAGCATTCTATTTGGTATGGGTGCGGTGTACGCCACTAAACTGGATTTCTCGGTTTATCAGGTTGCCAACTTTATGGGCGCAATGATGGCCGGTGGCATGATTCTGCAATACCCCATCGGTAAACTCTCCGATATGATTGACCGTCGCTGGGTAATGGGTTTTGCCTGTTTATTTGCCGTGGCCTTTGCCCTTATGATCAGCCGTGAATCAGAGGCCTCAATCAGGCTATATGGACTGGTCTTTCTGTTTGGCGGCTGCTCATTATCTCTGTACTCATTGGTGGTAGCACTGACCAATGATCACCTGCGCCCCGCGGAAATTGTCCCCGCCAGTGGCACCATTGTTTTGATTGCAGGACTTACCTCCATCACCGGACCCATCACCGCGGTTTTTTGGCTGCAAGTTTTTGGTCTACAAAGTTTCTTTTTATTATTGGCAGCCTGCCTTTTACTGCTAGCGGGTATTAGCATTTGGCGAGTACTGACGATTGAAGCACTGCCAAGCGAATATAAAGTTGAGATTACCTTGCAGGCGGCAACGGCGCCTGTGGGTACAGTGCTGCATGCTGAGGAAGAGGTAAACTAATAAGATGATCGCTTCAACCTAATAAAACGTAAAAAATTTAATTAATAAAAAGGTACTGGCAAGTGCGCTTATTAATAACCATTGTTTTTTTAACTTTTCTCGCAGGCTGCGCCGAAAAATTTAACTCGGCCGACTACCTGCAACTTAATAAAAAATACGATGTAGTCATTGAACGTGACCATCTTGGCGTGCCCCATGTGATGGGCGAACGCGATGTAGATGCCGCCTTTGGTTTTGCCTATGCTCAGGCTGAAGATAACTGGCAGATTATTCATGACAGCGTCAGTTTTTATCGCGGCACCAATGCCGCCGAAAATGGCAGAGATGCGGCCATTATCGACTTTCTAATTAAATGGCTGGGAATTTGGGATACCATCGAAACCGACTATGATACCCAGCTCTCTGCACCTACTCGTGCCTATATTGAAGCCTTTGCCGATGGCATCAATTACTACGCTGCCCTGCACCCCGAACAGACTAATCGCAATATTTTCCCAATCAATGGCAAAGATATTGTGGCGGGCTATATGCTCCGTCATCTGCTGTTTTATGGGTTTGATGCGGTACTTACCGAGATCTATGCCGAGGAGCGCCAGCGCAGTATTAGTCAGGGCCCAAACACAGAGGCTGCGGCTAAAGGTATACAGAGCCATGGCGTAACCTTTAATGATTTACCGATAGGCTCCAATGCCTTTAGCGTATCGCCACATTTTAGTACCGATGGTGCTACCCGCTTGGCCATTAACTCCCACCAACCCACCACAGGGCCAGTGGCCTGGTATGAAGCCCATATTCAAAGTAATGAAGGGCTCAATATTATGGGTGGGCTCTTTCCCAGTAGCGTCACCATAGGTGTGGGTTTTACCGAAAATCTAGGTTGGGGAGCAACGGTTAATAAGCCAGATCTAGTAGATGTGTACGTACTTGATATAGACCCCAATGACCCGATGCGCTACAGACTCGATGGTGAGTGGAAAACATTGGAAGCGCGCGACATTGATGTGGATGTAAAAGTATTTGGGTTTATTAACTGGACCTCAACGCAAGAGGGACTCAGATCTGTACATGGGCCAGTGCTACGCACCGACCATGGCACCTATGCCATTCGCTACGCGGGCATGGACGAACTGCGCCAAGTGGAACAGTGGTTAGCCATGAACAAGGCACAGACCCTTGAAGACTGGCGCAATGCACTGCGCATGCAGGCCTTTGCCAGCTTTAACTTTGTCTACGCCGACCGCGAAGGCAATAGCATGTTTGTGCATAACTCACTAACCCCAAAACGTTTCGCTGGCTATGACTGGACCCAGTATCTGCCGGGCGATGATAGCAGCCTAATCTGGGACAGCTATATGGCCTTTGATGACCTGCCTCAGGTGATTAATCCCAAATCAGGCTATTTGCACAGTGCCAATCAGAGCCCCTTTCATGTGACTGCTGAGGGCGATAATCCAATCAAAGCCAACTATCGCATTGAAGATGGCTTCCCTACCCGTATGACCAATCGAGCTGATCGTGGGCTGGAATTATTTGCCGAGCTGGGTCCGATCACTGAGCAGGAATTCTATGCCATCAAACATGACAAAAGCTTTAGCAAAAACTCTCGATCTATACGCTTTATCAATAAGCTCATCGCCTTAGATCTAGGTACTGCGGAACCGCTTTATCAGGACGCACAGCAGGTTATTGCCCAGTGGGATCGCAATACCAATATTGAAAACCGTGGCGCTGCTCTAAGCAGCTGTGTGATTGGCAGCGAGTGGCTAGCCGAGCAAAAAGGCTTACCAGAACCGGATGCGATGGCTGAGCTAATCCGCTGTGCCGACCTATTAATGGCCAAGATAGGCCGCTTAGACCCGATGTGGGGTGATGTTAGCCGCCATGTGCGCGGCGACCTTAACCTGCCTGTAGGCGGAGGCCCAGATACTTTGCGGGCTATTTATGGTTTAGGAATGGAAGAGGATGGTTTTCTCACCAATGTGGCGGGCGATGGACTCTACTACTTGCTGTCATGGGATGCCGACGGTGAACAGAAAATTCGCGGTATACACCAGTATGGCGCAGCAACCCTAGATAAGACTTCACCCCATTACGCCGATCAGGCGCAAGACTATGTCGATGAAGTACTTCATGACCCTCTGTTCAATGCCGCAATCAGGGCTGATAAAATCGAGCGCCGCTACAGGCCCGGAGAATAGTGCATCACTGGTAGACCCTTGATCAATGCATTAGAATGCGGCTTCCGCAGGTTTGACTGCTCTAACTGAAGCCCATTATGTCTATACAGTGGTATCCCGGCCATATGCACAAGGCCAGCAAGGAGATGATCGAGACATTACCTCTGGTCAATGTCGTTGTCGAAGTCCTAGATGCACGCATTCCCTATAGCAGCTCAAACCCCTTTATCGGCGACCTTTGTACCGAAAAGCCCTGCATTAAATTGCTCAATAAATGTGATCTAGCCGAGCCAGAAAACACCAAGCTATGGCAGGACTATTTTGAACTGCAAAGCAATACCAAAACCATGGCGCTGGACTTACAGCACCATGACCCCAGCAAACAGATTATTGATCTCATTAATAAACTGTCACCACAAAAAGAGGGCCGCAATACGCTAGTCATGGTGACAGGTATCCCCAATGTCGGAAAGTCTTCGTTGATTAACTGTTTGGCCGGCAAACATATCGCCAAGACCGGTAACGAACCTGCAGTAACCAAAGGTCAGCAGCGCATCAACTTACGCAATGGCATTATGCTATTGGATACGCCCGGTATACTCTGGCCCAAAATCGATAACCCCAATGGCACCTATCGTCTCGCCACTACTGGTGCGATTAAAGATACGGCAATGACCTACGAAGATGTCGCCTTTTTTGCTGCCGAATTTTTACTGGCCAATTATTCAGATCGCCTTGAGGAACGCTTTAAATTCGACCAACTACCGCGTTCTGAAATTGAGCTGCTAGAAATTATTGGTGCCCAACGTGGCTGTTTACGTGCAGGTGGAAAAGTCGATTTAGAACGCGTCTCAACCATCTTTATCAATGAGCTACGCGCAGGCATTTTAGGCCCCGTAAGTTACGAGACCCCCGCCGTGATCAAAGAAGAAATGAAACAGGTGGCCATTCTTATCGCTGAAAAAGCCGAGCGAGAAAAAATACGCTTGGAAAAAGCCGCAGAGAGACGCAGAAAAGCCAAGACTAATAGAAACTAAAGCTATACCGATTGCCCCGCTGCATACCCAGATGCCCATGCCCACTGGAAGTTATAACCCCCCAAGTGACCAGTAACATCCATCACCTCACCCACAAAAAATAATCCAGGCTGGGTTTTACATTCCATGGTTTTGGATGAGAGATGATCAGTATTCACGCCACAGAGTGTTACCTCGGCAGTACGATAACCCTCTGTGCCAGACGGCTTAAGCTGCCAATCCGATAAATGGCTGGCAACATCAACTAGCACTGCATCGGGAATTTCTGCCATGGGTTTTTCTGCATAATCTTGCCAATATAAATTCTGTAATTCCAAAACCAAGCTTTTTGAAAGCTGTTGTGACAATAGATTGCGCAGTAAAGATTTAGCGCTATTATTTTTGTGACCTAGAAGTAAATCACGAGCATCCATATCCGGTAGCAGGTTTACAGCAATAGTTTGCCCAGGCTGCCAATAGCTTGAAAGCTGGAGTGACGCTGGTCCACTGATACCACGATGAGTAAAGAGCAAATTCTCGCGAAAGCTTGTAGCATTAACAGACATAGAAACATCTACCGCCAAACCGGATAGACGCTCACAAATTTGTTTTAACTTATCACTAAAGGTAAATGGTACTAGTCCGGCAGTGCGCGGTAATAAACTCAGACCAAACTGCTCAGCGATCTCATAACCAAAACCTGTTGCACCCATGGTCGGAATCGATAATCCCCCTGTGGCTATCACCAGTGACTTAGACTCAAAATCACCCTGCGATGTTTTTATGCTGTAGCCAGAATCCAATACTGAAACGGTTTTAATCGCACACTTAGTGTGAATAACAACCTTTGCTTTGACGCACTCATCGGTCAGCATCTTTAAAATATCTTTAGCTGAGTCATCGCAAAAAAGTTCACCATGTTTGCGCTCATGGTAGGCAATCTTATGTTGCTCAACCATCTCTATAAATTGCCACTGGTTATAACCGTTAAGGGCAGACTTACAAAAATGCGGATTGGCAGATAAATAATTTTCCGGCTGTATATCCAAATTAGTAAAGTTGCAGCGACCGCCGCCGGACATAAGAATTTTCTTACCCACCTTATTACTGCTATCTAAGACTAATACCGACAGGCCGCGCTGACCTGCGGTAAATGCGCAGAATAATCCGGCGGCGCCGCCGCCTAAAATAATTACATCGTAGGACTTATTTTTCATTTAAGGCTGTCCATGGGGCTTAAGACTTTGCAAAAGCTGCTCAACTGCCCCACGTCCCATAGCCTCTAATTTTTGAATATTGCGCTGTGGAATCTGTTCCGGGTGAGGGACGTTTTCAAGTACTCGTTCCATCATCTCTTCACGCAAAAAATGGATTATTGGATAAGGTGAACGATTGGTGAAGTGACTTGCGGACTCTGCGGGCTCAGCTTCAAATTGATAGTCTGGATGAAAGCTGGCCAGCTGAATAACTCCGGTAAGGCCCATCTGGTCAATCAGGGCCTCGGCATTTTCTATAAAGCTAAGGTATTCCTCAAAATCATTAAGAGCATTTGGTAATACCAAAAGGGTCGTAGCTATATCTGACTCGGATGACTGTTGAATTAGATCTAATTCGGCCATAAAAGCCTCGGCCACCTGTTGCAGCTTTTTAGAATCACAGATACTTATACGCAGGGCTTCGGAGGCTACTACTGGTCCCGCAAACGGGCATAAATTAAGTCCCACCACAAAATGGTCGAGCCAGGCACGAACCTGCTGCTCTACCTGTTCGATGGTGGACCTGCCGGTGGGAGACATAGAAAACTCATTGCGAAAGTTAGGTGCGGTAGAATAACGAGTCAGCTAAGCATCAACAAGCGCTAGCTGTTAATAGGAACGAGCTAAGCCTCTATATAACCTACTCCCTAAATTATTTATGCCCGCCGGATAATCAAAAGCGGGCTGACCTGCGTAATAACTTGATGCAGCTAAATTGGCTTGATCAACCAACACCCTCCCGTCTCTCTTCAGGCTTCCCTGAGGCCATGGTTCTGCTCGACTGTGAGACTACCGGGGGCAAAGCGATCTACCACCGCATTATTGAGATCGGTCTAGTGGTGATTGAAAACGGCGAGCTGATTGAGAAATGGCAGACCTTTATTGATCCAAAAGTCCCGCTGCCGCCGTTTATCCAGCGACTTACAGGTATAAGCCCGGGTATGGTTAATGGTGCCCCTGAGTTTGCCGATATCGCCGAAGAACTACTCAGTAAACTAAAGGGTCGCACATTGGTGGCTCATAATGCGCGTTTTGACTATAGCTTTTTAAAGAATGAATTTGAGCGCGCTGGTATTACCTACAATGCTAAACCACTCTGCTCAGTGAAGTTTAGTCGCAACCTGTATCCGCAGTTTAAACGCCATGGCCTGTCACAAATTATTGAGCGCTTTGACCTGAAGATCGAGAATCGTCATAGAGCCCTCGACGATGCGGAGATGATCTACCAGTTTTTTCAGAAATCTTCGGCCCTGTTTTCCGATGATGAAATTGCCGCCACCTGTAAAACCCTGCTAAAACGTCCAAGCCTACCCACCTTGCTTGATGCCAAAGAGGTAGAAAAATTACCGGCCAGTGCCGGAGTCTATTATTTTTATGATCAAAAAGGCACGCTGCTCTATGTGGGCAAGAGCGTACATATTCGTAATCGTGTGATGAGCCACTTTAGCTCTGACCATAAGAACCCCAAAGATTTACAGATGAGCACCAAGATTGCCCATATAGATTTTGAACAGACGCCCAGCGATTTCGGTGCACAAATTCGCGAGAGCAATCAAATCAAGGCATTGAGCCCTCTGTACAACCGGCGATTGCGCAAGGTGAAGAAGCTATTTCAGTATCGCAGTACCGAAGATAGCAATGGTTATCTGCGCCTTAATATTGAAACGGTAGAGACAGAGGATACTGACGTGGAGCAGCAATTCGGATTATTCCGCTCGCCTCGTCAGGCCACAAAGCAGATGGAAAAGCTCGCCGATCAATATTTCCTGTGTCACAAACTACTGGGTCTTGAAGGCGATAGAAACAGCCGGCAACCCTGTTTTCGCTCGCAGCTTAAAAAGTGCTTTGGTGCCTGCCATGGAGCGGAGTCTAGTAAAAACTACAATGAGAGAATGACCGCCGCACTGAAAAATTATCAGATAAAACTATGGCCCTATCATGGGCCGATTTTAGTAGAGGAGCGAGATCCTCAGAGCCCCGATCAAGTGGCCTTTCATATTGTCGATCGCTGGCGTTATATGGCCAAGCTATCGATTGTGGACGATATCTACGATCTAGGTTATCAGCTGGCTGGAGACAGTAGCCGCCCTTCACTCAGCGAGAACTCATCGAGCGACCCTCGGGATGATGCTGACGATCGCTTTGACTTGGATATCTACTTTATTCTGGTGCGATTTATGGTTGATCAAGATAAGATGAAAATGAATAATCTAAAAATTTGGCCGCTAGTCGAAGTTGTATCCGAATAAATCGGCAGTATTTACTAGCGCCAGTAAATTTAAGCTGCAGTGGCAGGCTAGATCCCATGCTATGGAATAACTGATATGTCAGTTCTTATCGGTCTTATTATTGGACTAGTGCTCGGGCTTACCGGCGCTGGCGGATCCATTTTTGCCGTACCACTGCTTATGCTGCTGCTTGGCCTACCCATTAATGACGCCATAGGTATTGCTCTGGGCGCCGTTGCGGTCAGCGCTTTAATAGGCACATTGAGCAACTGGCGCGCCCAGTATATTTTATGGGTGCCTGCCCTATCACTGGGCTTGGCCGGCGCATTAGTAGCTCCCATTGGCAAATATCTTGGTTCGCAGTTATCACCGACAATGCTTTTAATGGGTTTTTGCCTGCTGGCGTTTATTATTGCAGGTATTATGTGGCGCCAAGCAGTCACCCGCCCCGAGCGAGCTAATGTGGTGCGCTCTGGCCATATCATTGAAAATGATCTTATACAGCCCATCTGCCGCTTTAGCCCAGACGATCAATTTGATACCAGCCCTAAATGCATTGCAGCGTTAATTAGCTGCGGTTTAATAGTGGGGCTATTGAGTGGACTATTTGGTGTTGGTGGAGGATTTTTAATCGTACCCGCACTGCTATTTATTACTCAGGTGTCAATGCGTCAGGCAGTGGCCACCTCCCTGCTAATCATCTGTGTTGTGGGCGGCACCGGCTTTGCCAGTTTTGTGGCATCCAATAGCACTGTGGATTGGATACTTTTAGCACAGGTTTGTGTTGGTGGCTTGCTCGGCATGTTGGGCGGGCGCTTGGTCGCCGACAAAATTGCCGGCGCACAGTTGCAGAGAATCTTTGCTATTGCCCTCATTGGCATCGCCCTAATCACGCTGACCAAACCACTAATTAACGGCACGATTTAAGCTGCTACTTTTGGACTGCTATTTAGCAGTGAGCTTTTTCTCTCGAGCCATAATCTGTTTGGTCGCCGCCAGCACAGTGAGATTATCATCAGCCTCACCCTGATGCCCAAGGGCGTAAATTTGCCCGTAGTACCAATACTGCACCGCAAAGGTAGCTAGAGCACGCAGCGGTTTAAGCGTGCCCAAAAAGGATAACCAGCGGGGAAATAGCGCCAGGTCATTTTCATAGCGCGGCAGCTCATCCAGCCCAGCCAACAACTGATTTGGGGCATCGGTCATAACGCACATTGGCCGACCCACGCCAATGAGATCGGCACTGCCGGACTCTAGGGCCTGCTCCATCACCAGGCGCTGACGGAAGCCGCCGGTGACCATTAGTGGAATAGAAACCTTGTCCTGCATGGCCAGAGCAAAATCAACAAAGTAAGCCTCACGGATCATGGTGGATTCGGCAACCTGCTGTTTTTCCTCTTCCTCCATACCAGCCACACCTAGCAACTTGGGTTGCTCATAGGTACCGCCGGAGATTTCAATCAGGTCGACACCCGCCTGCTCTAACCACTGCACAACCTGCAAACTATCAGCAAAATCAAAACCGCCCTTTTGAAAATCAGCACTGTTAAGCTTTACTGCAACCGGAAACTCTGGCCCAACCGCAGCTCTAACTACAGCCACACTTTCCAATAGAGCACGGGCGCGGTTGGCCAGATCGCCACCATAGTCATCGGTGCGCAAATTACTTCGAGGACTTAAAAACTGTGACAGTAAGTAACCATGGGCGCTATGCAGCTGCACGCCGGTAAACCCAGCCTCTTTGACTGCCGCCGCACAGACCCCAAAGCGGCGCACGATAGATTTAATTTCAGCTTTAGTTAACGGCACTGGCTCACCAAACTGGCCACCGGGCAACCCCAACTTAACCGCCGAGGGCGCCTTGGGATTGGGGTTAACAATCTTCTGGGTCTGACGACCGGCATGGCTGATCTGAGCCCAAAAATGATTGCCATTGCGCGTGGCCGCTGTGGCCCAGCTCGCTAACGCGGTGCGCATCGCTTTATTAGGTTTACGGTCAACCACTACATTACCCGGGCGCTCTAGATGATCCCGATCAATCTGAATATTCCCCGACAACAGCATACCAGCGCCGCCATCACTCCACAGGCCATAGAGCCTGTTTAACTCTGGTGTGGGCAGCCCGTCTGGCAGCGCCAGCCCCTCGGTCATTGCCGCCTTGGAAAGTCGATTGGGAAGTACTGCACCGCAGGGTAAAGTTAGAGGCTGAGCTAGGATATTTTTCATCGGTAGATTCTTATTATTAGATTTTGCATATAGTAGGGGCAGAAAAACCAGATGGCCAGCCTCAAAACTAATGGCGACCAGCTCTGTGCCCACCCGCAATGCCTTCACCCCCTGAGATTGCTAGTTTGGCATCAGTACTGATCAGTCTCGTTCTCGCCTTTACGACCCCATAGCTTGCAGTGGAAACTATGTGAATTATTTTTGCTAAAGCGGCCACATAGTCTCTAATAAGGGGCACTAAATAAGGGCCTCAATAAGGAGTTTTATGCAGTTTTTACAGTATCGTGAACTCGCCAAAACTGAGTCCGAATTTTCCATCAGCGAAGAATGGGGTCAGGGGCGCAGTATTTTTGGTGGTCTAACCGCCGCACTGGTATTAGTTCATATAGAAGCAAATATCGACTTAACTGGTCGCGATCTGCGCACGGTTAATATCCATTTCTGTGGGGCCACCATGGCTGACACCACCTGCGAATTTCGTCATAGGATACTGTCAGCGGGCCGATCCGTAATCCAAATCGAAGGGCAACTACTACAAAATGGGGAGGTTAAAACCGAGATAATCGCCTGTTTTACCACCCAGCGAGTCTCTGCCATTGAGATTACTGAGCCTGCCAAGCAGTTTCCGGTATTAGTGCAAGACACTAATGAAATGTCCTTCGAATTTAAGAAGGATTCAGCGCCATTTTTTGTCAGCTACTTTGATCTTCGCCAAACCAATGACAACTTTCCGTTTAGCGGCTCTAACAACAGCCTAATCACTGGTTGGATGCGCTTTGCCAAGCCCAGTGAAGTTCTTAATGATGCCTCCATACTGGCTCTAATTGATGCTTGGCCACCCGCCATACTACCCATGATGACCACCAAGGCACCTAGCAGCACCATTACCTGGAATGTAGAGTTTATGTATCCACGCTCGCCCCTTGAGGTCGAAGACCTGCTCTACTATGAGTGCAGTGCTATTGAGGCGGGACAAGGCTACGCCCATACCGAGGGTAAAATTTACCACCCCAATGGCCAATTGCTCGCCTTAAATCGCCAAATGGTGGGTGTTTACGATAAAGTACCCTAAAAAGGAGCCTTAGCTGCACTCACAGTCACCGATGTGACCTGTGCACCCTGCTTAAAGCGCCACGATTTAGAGGCAAGTGAACAGATACAGGCTAAACCCAGCCCATTATTAGGGCAACATAGTCGCGCTATTGTGACTGAATTAGGCCGGAGTAATGGGTCTGTCGACGATTTGATTAGTGCAGGTGCTGTGGCCGAAACACCCCGATCATAGGGTATGAAAGCAGTAGGGCCGGCTACTCATTACACAGAAACGAACTGTTTTTATGCAGGTACACCGGCCGGTCAAACTCAAAGTCATTGAAATGTCTAGAATATGGCATACTCCGGACCGAAATAATAAAAACTATAAAGAAAGTGATGGGGAAATTAATCGCAGATAGAGCGAACGCTGGCGTTATTTTTGGCGTCACTGCCGCACTATTGTCAGCGTTTCTAGCTGCATCCTTAAGTCTCGCCCAACCACAATTCAGCTTGGCAGACCAATGCCCACCAAACTTTGCCCTCGACAGCAATAATCAATGCCGTCTGCGCAATCTCTATCAACTCTATGATTCATTGCAAGATCGTGGCCTAGGTGGTTTAAAAACTGCCCTGCCCGAGCATCGCGATGGTTTTAGTCCACAGCAAATTGATCTCGGCCGCCTGCTGTTTTTTGATCCTGTTCTGTCTGGTGATAAAAATCTCTCCTGTGCTAACTGTCACAATCCAGCTCTGGGCTTTAGTGATGGTATGGACCGCAGTGTCGGTGCTCGCGGTCAGGTGAGCCAGCGCTCGGCGCCAACATTGTGGAACAGCACTTTTCTTAAGGTATTTTTCTGGGACGCTCGAGCTCACAGCCTCGAGGAACAGGCCGTGGGTCCGCTATTTTCCGACCAAGAAATGGCCAATACCCCAGAGCAGTTGCTCGCTAACCTCAATCAGGTAGAGACCTACCCCGCATTGTTTAGCCAGGCCTTTCCCGCGTCAGAAGATGCACTGGTGTTAGACAATATAGTCACGGCGCTCACGGCTTTTCAAAGCTCATTGATTTCACTTAACAGCCCCTATGATCGCTATGCCCACGGCGATGCCAAGGCGTTGAGCCCCAATGAACTGGAGGGGCTAAATGTGTTTCGCAGCTTTGTTGCACGCTGTTCCCAGTGCCATACACCGCCTCTATTTACCAATCAGCAGGTAGCGGTTATTGGCACACCAGAACCCGCTGGATTGCCCCGCGATGTAGGCGCCGCCCAGACATTTGATGCCGCGCGTTTAAGAGGTGGCTTTAAGGTCCCGACACTGCGCAATATTGCGCACACCGCTCCCTATATGCACAGCGGTAGATTTGCCACGCTGCGCGAAGCCGCCGAGTTTTATACTAAGGGGCGCGGTCACGCCGTGCCTGAGGGTGAGGAATTATTGCTGCACTGGCATATCTCCGACCCCAATCTAACCGACACAGAACTGGATCGACTGGTAGATTTTATGGGCGCATTAAGCGACGAACACTTTATGCCGACTATCCCAACTCAGGTTCCATCGGGCCTATTAAGCAGTAAAACCAGTATCAGTCTTGTGACTGCATCAGGAGAATAATAATGAATACTAGATTCAAAGTTGTACTCGCTATCATCATCTTTGCCGGCGGTTGGATTATGGGCAGCAGTAATAATGTTGCGCCTATTATCACTAGCTCAGTCGGCGGCGCTAGCTATAGCGGTGGCTTTCAGTCAGATCTCAGCGTCGGTGCAGTTCCCCTTCGCAGCGTCGATGGCAGTATTCATATTGTTAATCCCGGGGACTCTATCCAGACGGCCGTAGAAACGGCGCAACCAGGCGATACAATTCAAGTTATGCCCGGCACCTATTCAGAGACAGTCTATATCGATAAAGACGATATTCATCTGGTGGGTGTTATTGAGCAGGGCGAGCGTGCAACCATGGATGGATTGGGCAAACTAAATGACGCCATCCTCTACTCTGGCAATAATATTATTATTGAGAACTTCCGTATCACCAGATACAAAGGCAATGGCATTATGGGACAGGCCGGCAATAACTTTGAGATTCGCAATAATGTCATTGTCGACACAGGTATTTACGGTATCTTCCCGCAGCTGGGTACCAATGGCTTAGTCGAGCACAACGTGGTCTCAGGTATTGAAGACGCCGCCATCTATATTGGCATGAGCGATAATATTCATGTGGCCTACAACGAGGTTTTCGATAGCGTTGCTGGCATCGAAATTGAAAATAGTCGTCATGCTGTCGTTGAGCATAACAATGCCCACCACAATACCGGCGGTATTCTCGCGTTTGTCACGCCTGGGCTACCGATTAAAACCACCGAAGATGTGATTATTCGCAATAACTTCGTACTGGATAACAATACCCCAAACTTTGGCGCGCCGGGATCGATAGTATCTGGGATTCCCGCGGGTACAGGTATTTTGGTGATGGCCGCAGACGACGTTATTATTGAAGGTAATATTATTTCCAACAATAAAACTGCTGGCATTATTATCAATGATCACAGCTTTGCCACCACCATCACCATGGATGTGGAGTCAGACCCCAACTCTGATCGCACTATGATTTTAGATAATGTGATGCTCAATAATGGCTATGACACCATTCCCGAAGTGACCGCTGTGGCACTCACTGAATTGCACACTGGCCCGGTAGATATAGTGCATGTGGGATCCAGCGATGGCAGCTGTATTATCAATCGCCATCGCTATCGCACTGTGGGTATTGGCAACTACGCAGAATGCGACTTTACCAATACTGACAGCACCGAGTCCTATTTACTGGCAGGTGGTGCCCAACCCCGTGTAATCAACCCAGAAGAGCGAGGCGAGATTGCCTATCTAGGCGTTTGCACCGGTTGTCACAGCTATACTGGGCGCTTAATTGGCCCTTCGGTGGAAGTGATTCAAGCTATGTATGCGGGTAATCCCCAGGGGCTTGCAGACTATATTAATGCGCCGATTAAGAAGCGTAATAATTTTCCTGAAATGCCCGCACAAAACTATCTAGATTCAGAAACACAGTTGGCTGTTGCAAAATATATGCTGCAAGTCGACAACTAGTTCATTGATGTCTATAGAAGAGGCAATAAATTATGGCCACTCGTGAAACTCAAGCAAAGATAACCAGTGCCGCTTTAGAGCTCTTTAATCAGTTCGGTTCAGCATCAGTATCTTTTGATAAAATTGCATCCAAGGCGGGCATTAGCAAAGGCAATCTGCACTATCATTTTTCGTCGAAAGAACAAATTGTAATGGCGCTTTGGTCACAGCTAGATAAACAAATCAATAACGTACTCTATCCTCTATCAGATCTAAAGATCTCAAATATTTCCGATATGCTATTGGGTCATTTTAAGGTCATCTGGGACTACCGCTTTATTTATAATGAGCTAAACTTTATTCTTGCCAGAGATCCAGACCTTCAATATCGCTTCGCTAAAGAACGCAAACAGCGCATGGCGCAGTTCTCCGTTTTATTGGAGGTTGTAGCGAATCAAAATTTACTCCACCCCGGCGTAACTGATTGCGAACTACAACGCCTAGTTAAAAGCGTATGGGTGATTTCAGACTATTGGTTAAGCCATATGTCTGCTGAGGGCAAAGAGATCTCCTATGACATTATGCGTGAAGGCTATGAGTTGATCGCACAGTTAATTAGACCTTTTCTTATCGATCCATCAATTATCGACCTGCCCCCTATACCCTTTGGAGAAGCCCTATCATTTGCTGAGCCGCCGTTGATACCGGGTGGCGCCGCCGGGTAAATAAGCCTACCTCACGCTCAATGCCAGGACCTTGAAGAGGGCGACAAACTGCCCCCAAACTCTGCATCTGCTCGGCGCAAAGCGCCGGTACCACTGCGACACCAACACCAGCAGCGACCATGGACCCCACGGTAGTTAGCTGAAACGCATCAAATATTCGTGCCGGCTCCACTCGTGCCTTAGCAATCGCCTGCTCGGTCCAGTCGCGAGAGCTGGACCCGCGGTTTAGAGCCACCAGAGTATCACTGAGTAAATCCTTAAAGGTTAGATTGGTGCGACTTAACAGCGGGTGCACAGCCGGCAGAATTGCGATAAAACGATCCTTGAACAGGGGTTCAAAATCTACCCCATCCAAACTATCCGGTTTAAAGGTAATGCCCAATTCAACACGGCCATAACGTACCGCACTAATCACCTCTTCCATAATCACGTCCTGCACGGTGACTCGAATATTCGCAAAACGCCGACTGTACTCAGCTAAAATACTCGGTAGACAGTTACTGGCGTAAGACGGCATAGCGGCAATGGTCAGCTTGCCCCTCTGCAGAGTAAACAGCTGCTGCAAGTCCTCAAAGCCCTGCGTCCAATCCTCTAATAACCGTTTGGCCACTGGCAGGAACTGATGACCTTCTGGAGTAAGGGCAACAGATCTTGTTGAGCGAGCAAATAATAGCCCCCCTGTCTCCTCTTCGAGTTTGCGAATTGACACACTGAGGGCTGGCTGAGAAAGGTGCAGCTGTTCACAGGCCTCAGCAAAACTCCCAGTTTCAGCAATGGCAACAAAGCCACGTAACTGTTTGACTGTAGTATTCATAACTTTTATCTATTAATTAATGATTTAATACAATTTGAGTTAATTATAGTGCTCAGGCAATCTGGGTCAAATTAAGCGCCATCCAACCTATGAGCGAGCCCAGACCATGCAGAGTAATAAACCTCTTTGGCAGCCCAGTGACGACCGAATTAATGCCAGTAATATGCTGCGCTTCACCCATCAGCTGACGAGCCAACTAGGCTTGATATTTAGCGACTATGATGAACTTCATCAGTGGTCCATCGAAAATCCTGAATTGTTCTGGCAACAGCTCTGGACGTTTACTAATATTCGCGCATCTAAAACTGCCGATAGTATTCTCAGCGATGCCGACCAATTTCTCGGCGCTACCTGGTTTAGCGGTGCGCGACTTAATTTCGCTGAGAACCTGCTGCGCAACCGCACTGATAAAACAGCACTAATTGCCCGCCTCGAGAATGGCCAGCGTAAAACATTAAGCTATGCCGAGCTCTATCAGCAGGTAACAGACTGTGCCGCCTCGCTGCGTAACCTTGGCGTGGTATCGGGCGACCGCGTGGCTGGGTTTATGCCAAATGTCCCAGAGACTATTGTGGCTATGTTGGCGACGGCTAGTATTGGTGCTATCTGGTCATCCTGCTCACCGGACTTCGGTATCAATGGCGTGATGGACCGCTTTGGTCAGATAGAACCAGTGGTGTTATTTGGCTGTGATGGCTATTTTTATAACGGCAAAACCATTGATTCAAGACCGCGCCTAAAGGAAATTTGTAGCAAGATTGACAGCATTAAACAGCTGGTTGTAGTGCCTATTGTAGGGTTAGAACCCATTATTAACGAACTCCCGAAAGGCATCTTATGGTCTGACTTTGCAGCTCATCAGAATGGTCAAGAACTGGTTTTTGAGCAGCTGCCCTTTGACCATCCGCTCTATATTATGTATTCCTCTGGCACCACTGGCGTGCCTAAATGCATCGTGCACAGTGCCGGCGGCTCATTGATTCAGCACCTTAAAGAGCAGCAGCTGCACAGCGATCTGCAACCCGATGATGTGCTTTTCTTCTACACCACCTGCGGCTGGATGATGTGGAACTGGCTGGTTAGTGGTCTGGCTTCCGAAGCCACCTTAGTGCTCTATGATGGATCGCCCTTTTATCCCGATGCCAATGCGCTGATGGATATGGCAGAACAGGAAAAGATTAGTATCTTCGGCGGCGGCGCCAAGTATATTGCCGCCATTGAGAAAGCCGGGCTAGTGCCACGCAAATCCCATAATCTGGAAAAACTTAAATCAATACTGTCTACCGGATCACCTCTCTCCCATGAGAGCTTTCGCTATGTCTATCGCGATATAAAAAGCGATTTATGTCTCGCTTCCATTTCCGGTGGTACCGATATTTTGTCCTGCTTTGTTTTGGGCAATCCCTGCCTGCCGGTGCGGGAGGGTGAGATACAGTGTCGTGGCCTGGGCATGGCTGTGGATATCTGGGATGATCATGGCAAATCTATTACCGAGCAAAAAGGGGAGCTGGTGTGCACCAAACCTTTTCCCAGTGCGCCAATTTATTTTTGGAATGATGCAAAAAATACGAAGTATCGCAGCGCTTATTTTGAGATCTACCCCTCTATTTGGGCACAGGGGGATTACGGTGAGATAACCAGCAATAAGGGCATGGTTATCCATGGTCGCTCCGATGCTGTGCTAAATCCGGGTGGAGTGAGAATTGGTACCGCCGAAATTTATCGTCAGGTCGAAAAACTCGATGAAGTCGTCGAAGCGGTTTGTATAGGCCAGGACTGGCGAGACGATGTGCGTGTGGTGCTATTTATCATACTGCGCGACGGCATTAAACTCACAGATGATCTGCAACAAAAAATTCGTCAGACCATTCGCGCCGAAACCACACCGCGTCATGTACCAGCCAAGATTATTGCTGTAGCAGATATTCCACGTACTATAAGCGGTAAAATAGTCGAACTCGCGGTGCGCAAGATAGTGCATAATGAGCCCGTCAATAATACTGATGCGCTGAGTAATCCGGAAGCATTACAACTGTTTTCTGGGCTCGAAGATCTACAACAATAACAAGGTAAATCTATGCCACGCCAGATTCTCACGGATAAAAATATTCACCCGGCGATCAAAAAGACGATCGATGATAATCACGCAGATATTGTCTCGGAAGTTCAAGAAGCTATTGCCAACCACAAAGTCGTAGTCGTTGGTATGGCACAAAACCCGGCCCCAAAAAGAGCGCGAAAAACGCTCAATAGTCTGGGTATCGAGCATGCTTATTTAGAGTACGGTAGCTACTTTAAACTTTGGCGTCGTCGCAATGCGCTAAAAATGTGGACCGGTTGGCCTTCATTCCCAATGATTTTTATCAATGGTACTTTGATCGGCGGATCGAGTGACTTAAGAGCTCTGGTCGAGGCTGACCAGTTAGACAAACTGCTCTAGCTCGCGCACCTATTCACCCGCATAACTGCTTCGCGCTCATGGTGCTGTGAGAGTCCATTCTTATGATGAGCAGGTAGCTACACCCCAGTAGTTATAACCGGCAAATTTCGGTGTACTGGGCAAATACATTTGCTCCATAGATTGAATGTTAAAGCCTGCACTCTGAATTAGCTGGGGTATATCTCGATTAAGATGGCAGCCACCGGCAATTTTTCCCCAGTAGGGGTCAATTCTTGCCTGCCACTTAGCAACACCCGCGTCAGGTGCCAGCCCATGCTCGCAAAAGATCATTTTGCCATCTGGCTTTAATACTCTGCGCATCTCTTTACTAGCCGACAACGCATCGGGAATAGTACATAGGGTATAAGTGACCAGCACCGAATCAACATGGTTATCTGGCAGGGGAATTGCCTCGGCACTGCCAAGAATAAAATCGACCTCTAAACCCTTATCAGCAGCCACTTTTTTAGCCATATTATTGAGCTCTTCAGAGGGGTCCAACCCAATAATCGCACTGATCTTAGTGCTGTCGTAGTAAGGGATATTAAGACCTGAACCAATACCCACCTCTAAAACCACACCCTCGGCCATAGGCACCACCTTACTGCGTTGATACTTAATCGGCTTTGATCCACAGGCGCAATTTAGAAAACTGGGCAAGATATATTTATCGTAAAAACTCATTCTCTACTCCCTTTAACTAAGGCTGTTTTTTACCTCATCATCTACCGATTTGGCGCAATAAACAACTGAACGGTTACATAGAGGTACGGCTGCTGTAGAATTGCGCGTTTTAACCCTCTCACTGGAACTGACAATGGGTAGAGCTTACCAAAACCGCAAAGAATCCATGGCCAAAACATCGGATGCCAAGGCACGGGTGTACAGCAAATACGGGCGCGAAATCTATGTTTGCGCCAAAGCAGGCGGCCTTGACCCCACGGGTAATCTAGCCCTGCGCAGCCTTATCGACCGCGCCAAAAAAGATCAGGTGCCGACCCATGTTATCGACAAGGCGATTGAAAAAGCCAAAGGCGGCGCCGGCGAAAACTTCGAGTTGGCCCGCTACGAGGGCTATGGCCCCGGCAACTGTATGGTGATTATCGAATGTTTAACCGATAACCCTAACCGTACCTTTGGCGATGTGCGCCTGTGTTTTACCAAGACCAAAACCAAGATCGGCACTCAGGGCTCTGTGAGCCATATGTTTGATCATCTAACCATTCTTAGGTTTGGCGGGCAGGAAGAAGAAGCCGTATTAGACACATTGCTGATGGCTGATGTGGATGTGATTGATATTGAAAATGAGGGGGGCATGCTAACTGTATTTGCGGCCCATACCGAGTCATTTAAAGCTAAGCAGGCTCTGAGCGAAGCCTTTGGTGAGATTGACTACGATGTCGATGAAATTCAGTTTATCGCCCAAAATAGCGCGCCACTCGCGGGGGACGACATAGAGATGTTTGAACGCTTTATGGCGATGCTCGAAAACTTGGATGATGTGCAGAATATCTACCACAACGTCGACTGAGATTGCTTAAGCAAAGGCTTTTTAGGCGCAGTTAAGCGCCGTGATCACCGCCATACGCGTATCTGCTGGATCAATAACTGCATCTATCTCGAGGTGGGCCGCTGCCTCAGTGGCCCTACCCTTTTCATACATGGTATCCACCAGCTGATTAAACAGCAGCTCACGCGCTGCAGAGTCTGGCTGCGCATCCAATTCCTTTTTAAAGCCAAGCTGCACAGCACCTTCTAGGCCCATACCGCCAAACTCGCCGCTGGGCCATGCGGCACTGTAAATCGGACGATGAAAACTACCCCCCGCCATAGCCATAGCGCCAAGACCATAACCTTTGCGCAAGAAGATCGTCACCATCGGGGTGGTCATTTTGGCGCCGGCAATAAATAGCTGCGCCATACGATGTACCGCCGCCTGCTCCTCACTCTCTGGGCCAACCATAAAGCCCGGCGTGTCACACAGGGACAGAACCGGAATAGAAAAGCTATCGCAGAGGGTAATAAAGCGCGCAGCCTTATCAGCTGCCTCAGCATCAACAGCGCCACCCAGAACACGACAATTATTGGCTATCAGGCCCATAGGGCGTCCTTCAATACGTATAAAGCCAGTAATAATGCCCTGCCCATGGGCCTGAGTAAGCTCTTGAAAGCTATTTGTATCAGCAAGCTGCACAATAATGTTTCTTATATCGTAGGCATAGCGCCTATCGGCAGGCATCATCTCACGCAACTGCTGCTGATCAGCAGCCTGCCAAGTTTGTATGTCACCCTGAAAATAACCTAGACAGGACTGCACTAGATCAGTGGCATGGGCCTCATTGTCAGCCACCAGATCAACCACACCATTGCTAGCCTGCACATCAATCGGGCCTATGTCCGTGGGTTTAAAGCTACCCAGACCACCGCCTTCAATCATCGCCGGGCCCGCCATACCTATCCAAGATGTTTTGGTAGCAATACGAATGTCGGCGCAACCAAATAGCGCGGCATTCCCCGCAAAACAGTAGCCATTGTTCACCGCTATTAACGGCACCCGACCACTTAGCCCAGCCCAATTGGCAAATGAGGGCACGTCTAATCCGGCTATCTGGGTTTTAACATCTGTGTCGCCAGGTCGGCCACCCCCACCCTCGGTATACATAACCACTGGCAGACCAAATTTGCTGGCTTGGTCCAGTATACGGTCGATTTTACGATGGTGAAAATAGCCCTGGGTACCCGCCAAAACACTGTAGTCATTGACGATAACCGCAACCTGCGCCGCCTGCGGACCAAATTCCGCGCTATTGATCGTCGCCAAACCGGTAATCACGCCATCGGCTGGCGTATCTGCTTTAAGTGATTCAGCCGTCTTGCGATCCCGTTGCGCTGCCACGGCAAGCTGGCCATATTCAACAAAAGACTCATCATCACAGAGGTCGTAGAGGTTTTCCCGTGCTGTGCGATAGGCTTTAGCATGTCGCTTTGCAACGGCTTCAGGTCGCGCATCATCATGAGTAAAGGCCAGCTGCTGGTTAAGCTGCTGCAAACTATTGTCGGTACCGGTTGCCTCAATCATTGGCGCACTGTGAGCCACGCTGTCTGCATCAGTGGGCTTTATTTCGCAGACCAACTGTCCAGTCTGAATCGTGGCCCCCAGTGCAATAGAGAGATTGGCAACTGTGCCGGCCACTGGCGCGGTGAGTGCTGTTTGCATTTTCATCGACTCAACAACTGCAACAGTCTGATCTTTGACAACTGTCTGACCGTCACTCACATCAATACTGATTACAGCGGCTGCCAATGGCGAGACAATACTTTGATTTACAGGCTTCAAGACGAGCACCCCAGCTTATTTGTAATTCTTTTTATCCGGATTATTAGACAGTGTTTACAGTAAGAATGGAATCGATCTGGCCCACTAAAATACCAATAATGGGCCACACCTTATTTCGCTTAATATGCTTTAGCTACCGGTAAACTGATCGGCACTGAGGTCATAACAGGTGCTATCTAAACCTGCCACCAGAGCCAAGCTGGCATCGGTTTTAGGCAGTTCATAGCGGAAGAAGAACTGTGTTGCCGCCAATTTACCCTGATAGAAAGCTGTATCTGCTGCATTGCCTTGCTGCAGGCCTCGGGTTGCTGCAACCGCCTGTTTAAGCCACATCCAGGCAATAACCACATGCCCCATAGCATCGAGGAATATGGTCGCATTGGCCAGTGCCAACGATGGGTCAGCCGCCTCACTCACCGTCTTAACCGTAGCTTCAATCTGTGCCAGTGCATCCTTTAGCTGAGTACAGTGCTCCGCTAAGCCAGACATGCCAGCAGCGGAGTCAACTGTGGCCTGGATTTCTTCACGCAACACTGCAACGGCTGCACCATTGTGCATCTGTACCTTGCGGCCCAGAATATCAATACCCTGAATACCCCAGGTACCCTCATGAATATGATTTAAACGATTGTCGCGATAGAGCCGCTCGACCGGATATTCACGAGTATAGCCATAGCCACCCAGCACCTGAATAGCCAGCTTATTAGCTTCCAGACAGAACTCAGAAGGCCAAGATTTACAGATCGGTGTAAGCAGCCCTAACAGTAAGTCAGTGCGCGCATTGGCTTGTTTGTCAGTGGATAATTTCTGCTGATCAATCAGCTGAGCACTGTAATAAATTAAAGTTTGTGCGCCCTCAACAAAGGCTTTTTGAGTCATTAGCATGCGTTTAATATCTGCATGTTCGCTAATCATAATCTGTGCATCTTCCGGATTGCGATTAACCAGCGGACGACCCTGTGGACGATTGCGGGCATAATCCAGCGAGTAGAGATAACCGCCCATACCCGCCATCACTGAGGCCATGCCTACAGAAATACGCGCCTCATTCATCATATGGAACATATTGGCTAGTCCCTGATTGGGCTCACCCACTAGATAGCCGATAGACTCACCGGACTCACCAAAGTTAAGCAGGCAGTTTGTGGTGCCGCGACACCCCATCTTATGGTTGAGGCCTGCCAGTGCGACATTGTTGCTATCGCCAATACTGCCATCGTCATTAACACGGTTTTTCGGCACCAAAAATAATGAGATACCTTTAACCCCTGGAGGCGAACCGGGAATCTTTGCCAGTACCATATGCACAATATTGTCGGTGATATCTTGCTCGCCACCAGATATCCACATTTTGGTGCCGCTAATATTGTAACCCCCGTCGGCACGCACATCTGCCTTGGTACGAATATCCGCAAGCGATGAACCCGCCTGAGTCTCCGACAGACACATGGTGCCAAACCACTCACCCTCGACTAACTTGGGCAGATACTTGGCCTTGAGCTCATCGGAGCCACAGGCATTGAGCATATTGGCCACACCCTGAGTTAAAAACAAATAGGTATGCACTGGGTTGTTAGCGCAGACAAACATACCATTGAGCGCCTGATCCATCATCCATGGCAATTGCATACCGCCTATAGCCGCATCATAGGCCGAGGTACAAAGGCCCGCCTCGCGGTAGGCATTAATCGCCTCTTTGACCTCGGGAATAGTTTCAACCTTGCCATCGACAAACTTGGGCTCATTGGCATCTAGCTTAGCGGCAAAGGGTAAAAACTGATCTTCAGCAAGTGACTGGCAGAGATCCAGCATTGCATCCAAAGATTCCCGATCATAATCTGCGTAATGCTCAGATTCGAGAATCGTATTTAGGTCTAGGGCCTCATACATAACAAAGTCGAGGTCACGGCGGTTAACAATAATTGACATGGTTTTCTCTCCAGCGTCCGCAAGTAATCTTTTATTTTCAAACACGCTATTGTCCCAGTAATCACTGTGAAAATAACATAAATACAGTGACCAAGGAGTCTATTACCTTTTGGCATAAACAGTGTTAATATAACTTCTAAAGCGGCCAGCAATTCAAGCACAGGAATACAGCCCGCTCTTTACCACAATACATAATCCGGAGAGTCTTATGAGCACACTATTATTGAAAACGTTAGGTGGAATCATTGTCATTGTTGGGCTGCTGGCTCTCGCACTGCCAACATTACTGCACAAAGCTGGCCTGCATCCAGAATACCAGGGTGAAATAGCTCAGGTACCCGCAGGCAAACGCGCGCTAATCATTGCCACTAATCAGGCAGTGCTCTCTGCTCCAGGGGAGACAACAGGCGCTGCCACTGGCGTAATGGCCTCAGAGATCAGTCACCCCTATTACAACTTTATGGATGCCGGAATACAGGTCGATATCGCCAGCATCAAAGGGGGCGTTATCCCAGTAGACCCCCAAACTCTGGGACGCCTTATAAAAACCCCAGAAGACGACCGCTTTATGGCCGATGCAGCATTTCTGGCCAAGGTTAAAAACTCAATTTCCATCGCCGATCTAGACTTCGCCCAATACGATATCGTCTTTTTATCAGGAGGCTGGGGTGCAGCCTATGACCTTGGCTATTCAGAGCTTCTTGGCGAAAAAATCAGCGATGCATTTTACGCCGAGCACAAGCCAGTTATTGGTGGTGTCTGTCATGGTGTACTGGGCCTGATTAACGCCAAAGACCGCGACGGGAATCTATTGATTGCCGGACGTCGCATGACCGGAGTTACCGATAAACAGATTAAAGAGCTGGGCATTAAGATTACGCCACAGCATCCGGAGACGGAGCTGCGTAAAGCTGGGGTTATATTCGAAAACAGCAGTGCCTTTAGAGATATGTTTGCAACCCACGTTGTGGTGGATGATGAGCAGCGCTTTGTAACGGGTCAAAATCAAAATTCAGGTCATGAAACTGCGCAAAAAATGATGGCTATCATTGCCCAGTAAATCATATTTCCACAATGCTTCAGACAGCATCCGAGATTAATCTCTATCCGTTGGCCTTTGATTTTATTATTACTGGCTTACGGATTGAGGTTGATCTCGAAGACTCCCAAAATTTGACGTACTGCCAATGCAACTCCGCTAGTTTGATGATCTGTCAAACGTATAGGCTCTGATTCAGTCCTCTGTAATTAGCTTATTCAATAATACTGGGTCTTCATCAGCAAAAAATTCTTTGAGTAATTTTTTAGTTAAGCTCCCTGCCCACAGACATCCTATAATGAGACATTAACCGCTCTCTCAGGAGTCCTATAATGATAAATAAGCCGCTCTCTCGCCAGCTTACCACCATCGGCTTACTGGCTATTCTAAACCCGGCGCAGCCAGTGGCAGATCAGCCCGATCGACTTTTCGAGCCCGCCGAACAGGATGCCAAGGGCCGTTTTATCAATATGGATAAAGACGAGTCCGAAGTATCAATCAAGGTGCGCGCGCCCTTTTTTATGCGTCGTGTCGCCTCCTCATTTATCAGTAAGCCCGGAGCGCCAACTCGGGTTCCCAATGATGGCGCTTACCTGCGCGACAACGCCATGCACAGCGAACCAACCACCACCTGGATAGGCCATGCGACATTGTTAGTACAGATGGAGCATCTAACATTTCTGACCGATCCGATCTGGTCAAATACTCCGAGCCCTATACCCTTTGCCGGCCCCAATCGCTTTGTAAAACCAGGTATTGCCCTCGATGACTTACCGTCGATCGACTTTGTTATAATCTCCCATAATCACTACGATCATCTAGATCTGCCCACATTGCGCAAGCTGGCCGAACGCAACCCCGAGACCGTCTTCTTTGTTCCTATCGGCAATGGCAAGCTGCTGCGTAAAAATGGTATTGGTCAGGTTCAGGAAATGGACTGGGGCGATACTGTCAGTTATAAAACTGCCACTATCCATTGTCTGCCAACCCAGCATTGGAGCAAACGCAGCCTCACAGATACTCGCAAAGCCCTGTGGTCTTCCTGGGCCATCACTGGGCCACAGCGGCGTTTTTTCTTTGCCGGCGATACGGGTTACTACTCTGGTTTTAAAAAAATCGGTGAGAAACTCGGGCCCTTTGACTTAGTCGCAGTGCCCATCGGCGCCTATGAACCCAATGCCATGATGAAGGCCTCTCATATGAATCCAGAGGAGGCCGTGCAAGCAGCGCTGGATCTGCGCGCCGACAACGCCGTGGCCATTCATTACGGTACGTTTAATCTATCCGACGAGCCCCTTGACGAACCCCCAGCGCGTTTTAAAGCTGCCGCTGAAAATACTCCGCTGGCCGATAACCACAGCTGGGTCTTGGATATTGGCGAGACGCGAAAATTCTAAACCAATAACCTTAATAGGCCCCAATGACCGAGGCAATGTATGTCAATGTATGTCAATGTATAACAGCTCCATCCCAGTTTTTATTCGCCACCTAGGTAACCTATCTGGCCTGCTTGATAGCGCCATCGTCTATGCTGCGGAACAAGATATCGACGAATCAGTATTATCCACCGCGCGCCTATTTCCCAATATGCTCCCACTTATAAAACAGGTACAGATTGCCTGCGATATGGTTTCCCGTGGTGGCGCTCGACTGGCAGGTCTTGAAGCCCCTACCAACGAGGACATTGAGACAACCTTTTCCGAACTGAAGGCCAGAATCGAAAGTACCCAAGCATTTTTACAGGATCTGTCAGAAGAGAGTATTAATAGCTCGGCAGACACCACCATTGTGATGCCAGCTGGCCCCTACGAACTAACCTTTAGCGGGCAGGAGTGTTTAAACCTGTGGATATTACCCAATATGTATTTCCATATCAGCACCACCTATAACATTTTGCGCCACAATGGCGTGACCATTGGCAAGCTCGACTTCCTGGGCCTTGACTCGTTTATAGCTACAGGCCCCTAGATCGAAGCAGTCTCAGTTTTTATCCAGACTAACTTTTGTTGAGAGCCTGATTGCGTTTTTCTGCAGCCGCCCAGTCATTAGGTAGCACACGGGCAACGACCAAAAAGCTAACAATGGATGGAATAAACATCAGGCAGGTCACCGTCATCGCATAACGCATAGCCTGCAAGTCTGCATTGTCTGCCTTAAAGACGTCGATAAGCCAGCCTGCAAAGGTAGGGCCACCACCCAGAGCGATTATATTAAGAATAAAAAAGAACAGTGCAGTGGACATGGCGCGCATATTGATCGGTGCCAATGTCTGAGCTATAGCAAAGCTAGGCCCTAGATAAATACCCAAAAACAGTAAGAAAAAGGTCGTGAAGGCCAGATGCGCCCAGACCGTCGTCATCCAAAAGCTTGCTATGCCGACGGGCAGGCAAATACCTATCGCGATAGCAGGCAGCCAGCCATAGGCGCGTATATTTTTAGCGCCCCATTTATCCGCAAGTTTAGCGCCAAAAAAAGCACCGCCGGCGTAGGTCGTACCATTGATAACGCCGAGCACAATAACCAGAGTTTTAAAATCAAAACTAGGGTCCAGAGCAACCACATACTTGGTTTGGAACGCAGAAAAGGCATAGGACACAAAAGAGCCAAAGGCGATACCAAAGCACATCGACCACCAGGCTGGAATTTTGAGCAGGCTCTTCAGTGACTCTAAAAATGGTGGCTGAACAATGTTTGCATGGTTATCAAGTTCCATACCCCCGCGCACCGGCTCGCGCAGCACCAGCCGCACAACCACCGCAAGGGCAACACCCGTCACACCCAAAAATATAAAGATACGCCGCCAGTTAACCTCGTCACCTGTCGTCCCCATCAGCGAAGCAGTGGCGAAATAAGCCGCCATAATGCCCAGCGGAATACCCATAGAATAAACACCCAGCGCTCCGGCGCGCTCTTCTTTGGGATATAGGTCAGAAATAATAGAATGAGACGGCGGGCTGCCACCGGCTTCACCAATGCCCACGCCCATGCGCGCCAAACCGATCTGCATAAAGTTGCCGGCCAGCCCGGTCAGGGCGGTAAAACCACTCCAAACGGCCAGTGCTATCGAGAGAATATTAACCCTATTATAACGATCGGCTAGCCAGGCGATAGGAATAGCCACCAAGGTATAAAACACCGCGAATGCCAGGCCGATTAACAGGCCTAACTCTGTATTGGTAAGCCCCAGGTCCTCTTGGATAAACGGCGCCAAAATGCCGACAATTTGCCGATCGATAAAATTAAAGCCGTAAACAATAGTCAGTAGTACCAGCACCATACTTCTATAGCGCTTACCCGGTGTTTTTTGATCCGTCATAGAAATTTCCTAGAGATACCTGAGCGGTATTTATTGTTATTTTTGTCGTGCGATAGGCTACGTTAACGCTTCGAATAGAGCAAGCCTCCCATAAGTATTACCAGCTCAGAATCCTTGATAGTCTCTATTTCTGAGTTATCTATGGCATTGTGTTACTCTACCTTCTCGCCTTCACAAAAATAATTCTATGAGCGACCCAGCGAGTATTAATCTGTTAGACCCCCAAAGAGAGCCGCAAGTCGATTGGACTATATTTATCCCCTCCGTTATCGTGGTTCTCCTTTGCGCTATTCCATTGGTTATCTTCCCCGATGAAGCAGCTCGATTTCTGATCGATGGCCGCAAAGCCATAATGAGTAACTTTCTGTGGCTGTATCTCTCAGTGGGTGTTAGCGCCGTAGTTTTTTGCCTGTGGCTGGCCTTTGGCCGCTATGCCCACGTCAAGTTAGGCGCGCCAGATGAGCCGCCTGAGTACTCCAATATTCATTGGATTGCGATGATGTTCACAGCTGCCATTGGCGCCGGTGTTATTGCCTGGGGATTTGCCGAGCCGATCTATTATTTGCAAACCCCACCCATGGGCATTGAGGTCGGGTCTGCAAAGTCTTTCGAATGGGCGCATATGTATCCGCTCTTTCACTGGGGTGTTATAGGCTGGGCTATCTATGCGGTACCTGCCGTTCCCATAGCCTATATGCTCTATGTAAAGCGCTATACCACCCTGCGTATTAGTAGCGCCTGTGATGGTGCACTGCCAAAAACAGGTCGCGGTCGCGTTAAGACCCTGATCGATATCTTTATTGTATTGGGTATTGTGGGCGGCGTTGCCACCTCTCTAGGTTTGGGTGTGCCCTTACTCTCGGCCATGCTGGCCACATTATTTGATGTGCCCGACAGCATGCTTATCAAAATGTTGGTGCTGGCATTTTGGACTGCACTGTTTGGTGCCAGTGTTTATCGCGGCCTAAAGTCAGGCATTAAGGTACTGGCCGATATCAATATTGCCCTGGCTATTATAGCTATTATCTTTGTACTGATTGCTGGGCCCGGTATTTTTATCATGGATCTAACGGTCAATAGTATCGGCTTAATGTTCAGTCATTTTGTTAGCGCCGCAACATGGACTGATCCCATTAATAACGGTAGCTTTCCCGAAGACTGGACAGGTTTTTACTGGGCATGGTGGTTAGCTTACACAGGTATGATCGGTCTGTTTTTCGCACGAATTTCTCGCGGTCGCACTATCCGTCAACTAGTACTGGGCGTGATAACTTGGGGCTGTATCGGCACCTGGTTATTTATGGCCGTTATGGGTGGGTACTCCCTCTATCTAGAAACCACGGGTACGCTTGAGGTCAAAGAAATCCTTGCCACTCAGGGCATGTCATTTGTCAATGCACTGGTGATTCAAAGTATGCCGTTGGGTAAATTTACTCTGGCCATGTTTACCTTATTATCCATTATTTTTTATGCCACCAGCATTGATTCTGGTGCCTATGTGCTGGCCAGCATCTGCGCCAAAAATTTACCCAGCGATGCAGAGCCAAAACGCTGGAATCGTTTGGCTTGGGCCGGGCTACTGGCAATTATTACTGCGGGGATTCTGCAGTCGGGCACACTGGATACAGTGATGTCGATGACAGTGTTGAGCTCAGCGCCGCTGATTCCCATTATGGTATTGCTATGCGTTTCATTGGTGCGCTGGTTAAATGAAGATTTTGGTGAATTGGTGCGCCACCGGGAACTGGCCTTGGCGGTCGCTACCCACAGAATACAGAAAGAGACCCAGTACAGGAATACTAAAAATCCTTGAAGGCTACATAACCACTGCCGGCATTAACTTTAAAGTCAGTAACAGGAGGATGTCATGATTGCTTGGTATCTAGAGTACGAATACTGGGTGGCCGCTGTGCAGCTTGTACTGGCCATGCTTGGTATGGGCGCTGGCCTGCAAATCGCTGATTTTAAGAAAGTCGCCATGCAGCCCAAGGCAGCTTCCATTGGCCTATTGATGCAACTCATTGTGGTGCCACTGATTGCCCTTGGATTTATTGTGCTGACTAATCTACCCCCGGGCATGGTGATTGGCATTGCTATTGTTTCTTCCATTCCAGGCGGCACAGTCTCCAATATCTTTACCTTTATGGCGCGGGGCAATGTGCCGCTCTCGATTAGCATCACCGCTCTGACCTCGGTCGCCTGCCTGGTCACCACGCCGATGATTTTAGACTTTCTAATATCTGACTATATGACCGATAGCTTTGTGATGCCAGCAACAAAAGTCGCTATTGAGATAGGTCTCTGCCTGCTCTTACCGCTTGGGTTGGGCATGGCTTTTTTAAAACGCTTCCCCCATTACGCCGAACGATTTTCTAACCTCTGTGTTAAGGGTTCTTTGGCTGGCATTGGCATGATAGTCATCGGCTCTCTAGGCGCTGGCAGGCTCAATTTTGCCAATACATCAGGCGATGATATTGTCATTCTCTGTGGTTTTATTCTTAGCCTCAGCCTAGTGGGCATATGGTTGACCAAGGGCTTTGGTCTAGCGAGTGAAGATAATAGAGCCATAGAGATGGAAGTGGTCGTCAGAAATATTAATCTGGGTTTCTTACTTAAGGTGTCGCTCTTTCCAACAGTCGCGGGAGAGAGCAATCCAGTTGCAGATATGGCGCTATTTTCCATGCTTCTATACGGTGCATGGCAGTTGGCTATGGGTATCTTTTTGATTTTTTGGCGACGCAGGCAACCGGTCTAGGCTGCGGCTCAGTCAATAAATTGATCTGTTAAATGCAGACTCCGTTTAATTAGCCCCGGTTACCAGGGTCTAATTAAACAGGGTGATATATAGCATTACTCGACGACTTCAAAACTTGTTTCATTTTCTTCATCGGCAGAATGTCTGGCGATCCAGAGTTTAAATCGACCCGGTTCTACTGTATTTTCCATCGCCTGATTATGGAAATTCAACATACTGGCAGGCAACTCAAAGTTAATGGTCTTTTTCTCACCGGCACTAAGACTGATCCGCTCAAATGCTTTTAGCTCCTTTACGGGTCGGCTCACATCTGCGACTAGGTCCCGAACATAGAGTTGTACGATCTCCGTCGCTTTATGTGCGCCAGTATTTTCTATTTCAATGGAGGCATGGATACTACCCTCCAAACTGACCTCAGCCTTACTCAGTTTGAGATTAGCGTAATTAAACGTGGAATAGCTAAGACCATATCCAAATGGAAATTCTGGACTGTGCCCATAATCTAAATAGTTAGACGAGTTTCCAGGCTCATGCTGCCAGGTTAGGTTGGGATCAATTTTGTCGATTCTAGTGTAGTTGCTATCATTCGGAGGACGGCCCGTTGCCCTATGATTGTAGTACATAGGAATCTGACCATTAGACTTGGGCCATGTGATTGGCAGCTTTCCGGAAGGTACCTCTTCACCGTACAACACATCCACCAGCGCCGGCCCGGCCATGGTGCCTGGATGCCATGCCATCATCAGAGCATCGACATTCTCCAATACGTTCTCTAATGTATTGGGTCGACCAGACAGAATCACCAGCACAATCGGTTTATTAAGTTTTGATAATTCATTGAGTAGCTCAATTTGAGCGCCGGGAAAAGCAATATTGCCGCGGCTATGTCCCTCGCCGCTTAAGACAGCCTCCTCACCACCAAAGAATACAATCACATCTGAATTCTTGGCAATGGCAATCGCATTTTCGAATCCCTCTCTATCCTTACTGCGACTGTAGGCAAGACCGGGGGCATACTGCACATTTTCTTTTAGCTCGCCCAGATAGTTATCAAGGGCTGGCAACAATGTTCGAGAATCTTTTGCCTCGCCCTCATAAACCCAGGTGCCCATCTGTTGGTAGGGTACTTCAGCCATTGGACCAATGACTGCAATTTTTTGGTTTTTATTTAGTGGCAGGATCTTCTTGTCATTCTTTAGCAGCACAAACGATTGGCTGGCCGCTGCCTTGGCCGCCTCGAGATACTCTTCTTTTAAAAACTCTTCCTTGCCTCCGGCATAGTCATTTTCAAATAAGCCCATGGCAATTTTAGCTCTCAGCAAACGTCTTACCGCCGAGTCGATTTGACCTTCTTTCACCTCTTGGGTATCGACAAGTGTGGAGAGATTATCTCCCAACGCCCTGGAGTACATTTCAAAATCGAGTCCCGCATTGGTTGCCTTTTTAGCCGCCTCTTTGTCATCAGCGGCAAATCCATGCTCGAGCATTTCCATCACAGAGTTCCAATCACTCACCACGAACCCGGTAAACTCCCACTGATCCCGCAGAACATCGGTTAACAGATGCCGATCTGCTGTTGGGGGAACACCGTCTAAGGTACTGTAGGATGTCATAAGAGACACGGCACCCGCATCGATGGCCGCCTTGAAAGGGGGTAGATGATGATCATACATCTGACGCATAGGAATATAAGCGCTGTTGTAATCACGGCCACCCTCAGCGGCACCGTAACCGGCAAAGTGTTTGGCACAGGCAGCCAATGAGTCAGGGCTACTTAGGTCATCGCCCTGAAAGCCTTTGACCATTGCAGCTGCCAAAGTAGAGGTGAGAAAAACGTCCTCGCCCAATGTCTCTGCAACACGACCCCAGCGAGGATCCCTGCCAATATCAATCATCGGCGCGAAAGTCCAGCGAATGCCAGCAGATGTCGCCTCTTTAGCAGCCACCCGAGCACCCAGCTCAACCATCTGTGGATTCCATGTTGCAGCCTGACCAAGGGGAATGGGAAAAATGGTTTTATAACCATGAATAACATCATGGCCAAATATCAGCGGCACACCAAGGCGACTTTCCTCCATTGCAATTTTCTGTAATTTAGAAAATGCCTTGGGGTCAGACGGACTTCTGGGCACATTGAGAAAACCACCAATCTTGCCCTGCTTAATTTCAGCGCGAACCTGATCTAAATCTTTTTCTTTATATTCTAGCCAGTCACGCAGTGACATCTGGCCAATTTTTTCTTCAAGGGTCATAGCACTGAGAATACCATCAATACGCTTCTCTACGACCGGATCATAGTTGGACTCAACAAAAGACTCGGTACTCTGACTACTTTGAACATAAATTGAAAAACTGCTGGCCGCTAAAACTAAAAGCATCGAATAAATAATTTTTTGATTGAGATAATTTAGCATTAAAAGATCCTGTCGTTTTTTAATAGAGTGGTTCAAAGACTGAAAATAGATTTTTATCACAAAAAACGAATTTTCAAAGATCGGCAATCACAGCTTAGTGTCCCGAAAATACATAGTTAAATTTGACACCGAAGGTACGGGGCGCCATATAAGTCGCAACAAGGCCATGTTCAGTAATGACATTTCCCGAATCAATTTTTATATCCTCATCGGTGGCATTATTGAGAAACGCTGATACGATCCAATCCTGCGAGGCTGGCTTAAAGGTAAAACGCAGATCATACATCTGGTAGGCGCTCTGCATGCCCAAGCCAGAACCACCATTAGGCAGTCGATCGAAAATCCCGGCCGCTAATTTATCGCGATTATAAATATCTAGAAAATAACTGCCTGAGGCGCGAGCAGTTATTTGAGGGGTTAAAATTCCCCACTTATAGATAAAATCGTGACTGTAAGAGAGGGTAATTTTCCATTTCGGTACCCGAGGGGGGCGATTGCCGGAGAGTACAACCGGATCCTCTGAAGACAGAGAGCTGCTGGAGACAAAAGGGTTAAAAAGATTACCAAACAATGTATCTGGAATTTCAAACTGATCAAAAGAGGCGTCGGTCAACGCTGTACTGACCTGCAAACGATCGATATCTGTCAGGGCCCAATCCAGTTCTAACTCCAATCCATTGATGGTGGCTGCGGACGCATTGCGAACCACAGTGCTACCGCCAGTATCGGCGACGCCATCATTATTAATATCAAGTCGGTCCTCATTGGAGAACTGAAGATTGTTATAGTTGGCGCGAAACAGTGCCACATTGAGGCGCAAACTATCGTCTAGATACTGTGATTTAAACCCCATTTCAAAATTGGTCACGGTCTCAGGGGCAACATAGTTACCGGCATCCTGAATATGGCCAGACTTAAATCCAGTGGACAGAGAAGCAAAATACATCAGACGATCTGAGGGGCTTATTTCATAACTAATCAGCCCGGTAACATTTTCCCACATCACAGACAGGTCATTGACCTGCCGAATCCAGCAGGGCTCATCGCCAATACCCTCATTGGTGCCGTTGTCATGGTAATCATTGTTGTCAATGGCGCGCTGCGTAGCGGCATCGGCATAGATATCTTCTGCTATTGGCGCCCCGGGGCCAATTGAATCGGCCTCATTGTAGGGGCCCAGTTGCGATGTAACTCGGCAATTAACAGCGCGACCACCGCGATCAGATTTGGTATCTCTGGTGTGCCTTGCACCCAGTGTGAGTCGACTAATCTGATTGATGTCATAGGTTGCCTGGGCAAACACCCCCAGCGACTCAACCCGCCGATTTGGCTGAATGGCATAGGACACCGCTGCACCCTCATAATTGCTAATCCAGCTAGTTGCCCCTTCAGCGTAGCGCCCACCACCGGCATTTTGCTGATCCACTGCAAAGACAATTTGGTTGCGCTCACGAGAGTAAAAGCCACCCATCAACCAGCGCAAGCGCTCGCTGTCAGCATTCATAAGCTGCAGCTCATGTGACGAAAATTGGAAATCAGAACTGTGGGTGCGCTGCTGCTCAAAGCTGCTACTTCTGCCATTGTCAGCATCAACAATCTGCTCGCGCTTCATACGCGATCGCCCGTAGAGATAGCGCAATGTATATTGTGAGGCCTTGTAATCCAGCTGGGAGCGCAGTGTCTTGTTGCTAAGATCAAGAAAAGATGGGGAGTCAGACACTACCGCCCTGATACCCTTAGCCACCAAGGTGGGGTCTAACTGGGCAAGGCCAGTGCCCTTGTCGGAGTATGTCTCAACACTGGTTAAGGCGCTGAAATTATCGGTTGGCTGCCACAGTGAAGTAAGCCTCCAGCTCTGTTGATCGGCCATTTCTGGACCATCCTGACCGTAGTCTACGGCCTGATCATAGTCGGTCAACTCTTCTGCCGACTGCGGATACTGCGGCGCAAGGCCGAGATAGTTATCCAGCAGGTCAGTGTAGGAATCATGTTTTAACATGGCTCCGGCAACGCGCAAGCCAAAACTATCGCTGATGGGAACATCCATAGCACCGCGCACTTCGCGATGATTGTAGTTGCCCATGACGGTAGAAAAGTTGCCATCCAAAATATCTAATGACGGCTTCTGATTATAGATATTGATACTGCCAGAGGTTGAATTGCGACCGAGCAGGGTACCCTGGGGTCCGCGCAAAATCTCAATGCGGTCTATATCATAGAGTAACGCCGCCGCGGCCTGGGATCTGGGCGAGTAGATACCATCCACATGAATTGACACTGGCCCATCGGCAATTTCGGTAATATTGGTGGAGCCCACACCTCGCAACTGCACCAGTGTGGCTGACTGGGGTGCGGTGCTGGTCATCTCCAAGCCCGGCACTAAGTGAGTCAGGCCTCGTAAATCGGTAATACTGGCTGAGTCCAGTCGAATCTGGTCAAATGCGGTGACTGCGATTGGGGTTTTTTGCAGGTCCGACGCCCTACCCGTAGCGGTAACAATAATTTCTTGGAGAAGCGTATCCCCAGAGGAGTCTTCAGTATCGGACTTAGCAACAAAGATTGATATTGCTGTGTCATTGATAACTTTGTAGTCCAGCCCTGTGCCCTCAAGTAATAGGGTCAAGGCCTGTGATTTGGTTAAATCGCCTTTGATATCATTGGTTACATGGGGCCTGAGAATATCTGTAACACTGATAATATTGATATCCGCTTGCAGGGAATAGACAACTAGTCCGGAGTCTAGGGGCTGTGATGGAATATCGAATGCCACCTGAGCCTCATCTGGGTCGGCGACACTGGGCTGTATAAATCCAAAATTAAGGACGATAAAAACCGCAACCATCAGCAGGCTGGCCGGCAGTTTACTCCTCCTCAATTCATCCGATTTATTCATAATCAAATACTAATGGCGTGGTTATCCACACTCTTATATTTAAGGGACTGTGTATCGACAACTATATCTGCATGTTTAACAAACCGTATCTCTTATGCGACAAAAGATGCCTATCATGGGTTATTCCGTCCCTCTCTCTGTATCTACTCTGACTATTCTTCCTAATTGGAATCTTTAAACGCCCAAAGTGTTTCCATCTCTTCCAATGTCTTACCCTTGGTCTCAGGTACCAGTTTCCATACAAAAACCATGGCCACCACACAAAACGAGGCAAAGATAAAGTAGGGCAATGCGCCATTAAAACCCTCTTGGTTCAGTGCACTGTTATTAATCACTGGGAAACTATTGGCCACTAGGGCATTAAATAACCACTGTGCTGCTACGGCGATCGACATAGCAACACTGCGCACATTGTTGGGAAACATTTCCGAAAGCATGACCCAGACCACCGGCCCCATGGACATGGCAAATGACCCGATAAACAGCAGCACCGCAACAAGAGAAATAACGCCCATCTGTTGGGTATAGATAGTCAGACCCAAAATACTCAGACCAGCGAACATACCCATTGAGCCGATAATAAATAATGGCTTACGACCCCAGCTATCCACCATATAAATCGCCACAAAGGTAAAGATTAGGTTGACTGCGCCCAACCAAATTTGTTGTTTTAGTGCATCCTCTGGGCCATACCCCAACGCATTACTGAATATCTCAGCACCGTAATAGAGAATTGCATTGATGCCTGTAACCTGCTGGAAAATCGACAGCATAACCCCTAGAAAAAGGGCAAAACCGATGCCTTTGCCAAACAGCATAGCCATATTGACCGACGGTTTGTTGGCCAGAGATGCCTCGATATCAGCCAGCTCTGACGCAGCCTGTTGCTCGTTGGCAGTAATGCGGGCAAGCACCGCTTTAGCATCGTCGGTGCGACCTTTTAGTACCAGCCAGCGCGGGCTGTGAGGCACAGTCAATAACAGTAGTAAAAAAGCCACAGCTGGCAGCAGCTCAGACCAAAACATAAGGCGCCAGCCCTCATTGACATTGTGCTCGTGAATTTCTTCAATCACCTGTGCGGATAGCCCCTGTGTGTCGCCACCACCGATAAAATAAGTTGCGAGAAACACCACAAAGAAACCAATCACCACCGCGAGTTGGTAGTAGGACACCATGCGACCACGGTGTTGAGGTGGTGCAATCTCTGCGATATACATAGGTGCAGCCAGTGACGCCATACCCACACCCAGGCCACCGAGAATACGATAAATCACTAGCTGGTCTAGTGTGTCTGCAAACCCAGAGCCCCAGGCTGATACAGTAAAAAGAATGGCGGAGAGAATCAGTGTGTACTTTCTGCTGATCTGCTTGGTGAGGTAACCACCAACCAGGGCTCCCACCAGACAGCCGTACAGGGCGCTGCTCACAGCCCAACCCTGCTCCACAGCAGAGAAGTTAAAATATTCGGTAAAATACAGCTGGCTTCCGGCAATCACCCCGGTGTCATAACCAAATAACAAACCGCCCAATGCTGCGACAATGGTTATTTTCAAGATGGTGAGCTTGTCGCTAGTGCTGGAAGGTGCTGCGGTATTCATAATTCCCCTCTGGTGCTTTTATTATTATTTAGATATTGGTGTTAAATCTTTGGCGTTGGTGAGATGTTTCGAACAACATCCTATGCCTATGCCTAGGCATTGGGCAACCCTGTCAACCGCCCCTCTGTGCCCAACTAATTTTTTAGCAGGATAATATTGTCGGACACAACATGAACCTCGAGTGGCAGTGCCTCAGACAACATTTGAGGAAGCTGGCTAACCTGGTCCGTGCGCAAGGTCATACTTACCTTTACATCTGCCAAGTCGTCCGACTGTAAAACGATCTTGCCATCAAAGTAGCGCCCGGCGTCTGTCAGAACATCGATCACTGAGGTATCTGTATAGATTAATCGGCCTACACGCCAGGCGCCTAGATCCGCACTTAGCACAGAAGTCACAGACTCAAAGGCCTGATCACTGGCTTTAATGACTTTCTGTCCTGCGGTTAAAACAACATCCGGAAGAGATGGGGTCAACCTTTCGCCGGCACTGGATCCAAACACATTTACGATGCCTTCCAAGACAGCCACGCTGACATCGTCGCGAATTCTCTGCACATTAAACTGGGTGCCCACAACTTCAATGAATACATTGTTAACGCTGACAGCAAAGGGTTTTTGGCGGTCTTTAGCCACATTGAAAAAGGCTTCGCCGCTAATCAAGTTGACGGATCGTCCTGTATCAGAAATTCGAGTACTGATTTTAGACATGGCACCCAGTGTAATCTCACTGCTGTCGGCCAGAGTGATGGTTTTTATTTCGCCTATCTGGGTACTGTAGTGAGCTGTAATCGGTTCATTGGTGCCAGGGACCAGAAACACCCCAACCGCCACAACAATGGCAAAGCCCATTGCGTACTTTGGCGCCGTAATGAGGGACTTGACCATTGCGACAGGGGCCAATAAAAGCGCCTTTAACTTTTCGCTTAACTGGTCTGTGAAAGGCTCTACCGAGCGGCGCAGGGCCTCAGCATCAGCAGTGCCAGATAGATCGCCCAGGCTCTCCCAGACCGCTTCTATTTGATTATAAGCTTCTTGATGATCGGCATCCGCTGACAACCAGTCGCGCAACGCCAGGCGCTCTGCGGCGGACACATCTGCTGACTGCATTAGCGTAAACCACTCTGCCGCCTGCTTATTAATCTGATCTGGTAACTGCATAAATTTTTTGCTCATTTGGAATTCTGGCCCGCTTGGGCTTGCAACGCCTTATGACAATCTAAAAGCGCCTTAGTAACATGCTTGCGCACCACGGTTTCTGACAAACCAACTGTTCGGGCAATGTGAGCATAGCTCATTCCATCAAGCCGATTCATCATCAATAACTTCCTACGTTTTTTAGGCATACCCCAGAGTGCACTCACCACAAGCCCCAGCTGTCGCTTCCCATCATGTATGCGGTCTGGACTGAGTTCCTCCACCAGATTCGCATCTGCATCGACAACGGCCTGAACATATCTCTGGCGCACGCTCCCACGCCTTTTTTGGTCAATTGCAATATTATAACTAGTCTTATACAGCAGTGCCCTTGCGTTTTTAATGTCGCTGAAGTCCATTTCAATCACACGAGTAAAAGCCGCCTGCACAATATCCTGAGCCTCGTCATTGCTAACGTTTACTTTGTTAATGACGTAGCGACACAGTTCCGTACGATGACGAACATAGACATCATGCATCTCCAGCTTTTGGATATCAGATGTCATAACACTGTATCGACTGACAACAAATACTCACACATAAACAGCCTTTCCCCCCGAACGGCTAAAAATAATGAATAAGTTACTATACTAAGACGTTATACCCTAGTATTTCCGCCCTCTAAGATTCTCAAACTATCAGTCTTACTACATTGTGCAGCTGGCATCGCCCGGATTGCTAACAATACTGATAGAGCTCAGCTGTATCTGCACGGGTCCAGAGACTTTAAAGGCAACAGGTGCATTTACTTTTGTCATATCTGTCCCCTGCTCAGCGAAACAACTGAGTTTCAGGCGGCTGACCTGCCATCCCAGATTAAGCTTACTGCGCAGCCCCTCAGTAATATCCATATCACCAGCACAGCCATCACCACAGCCCACACCGAGCTTGGTAGTGCCCACCTGATCACCGATGACTTGATACTGGAACTCCAGCGCCATATCGCCGTTGGATTCACGTGAAAGGTCAAGCGCTTCGCCTTCAATGGACAGTGCAGCAGCGCCTGAAAATGTAAATAAACGAGTATCTTCCTGACCCTTATAATCAAGGGGCGTCATCGCTGCGGCGCCAGTGGCGCTCATTGCCTTTGAATCCGTTATCTGCGTGGTACCGCCAGTATCGCGCATCACCAAACGCCAGGGCGAAACAGGCTCGCCAGCCTTAAACAGATTCTTGCCTTGGGCCTGGGCCATATCACCAAGCTGCGGATCTTCGGAGAGTGCTGCTACATCTCCTATGTCCGAATAGTTCAAGCCGTATCCATAGACAAACAGCGGGTTGTAGTCTTTGTCACCCAGATTAACCGCGGTTTGAACACCGGTTCTAGGCCAGGAAAAAGACAGCTTGCCGAGAAAGTCATGCTGAATCTCGCCACTGGCTTTACGCAATAAGACATCTGCAATACCGGCGCCCTCAGTGCCCGGCAACCATGCTGCAACAAAAGAATCGGCGGCGTTTATTTCCGGATTAATCCACATTGCCCGGCCGGAGAGAAAAATAGCGACCGTTGGAATACCTTGAGATTTATAGGTCTTTAGCAATGTTAAACCCTCCTCAGATGCAAAATCCACATGGGGCCGATCGCCTTGGAACTCTGCATAGGGGTCTTCGCCAAACACCACCACGGCCACATCGGGTTTTTCTTCGTATTGGCCATTGACGCTCAGTGTCGCCTGACCACCTGCGGCCCTAACTTGCTCTGCAATACCCGCAAAAATGGAGGTACCTTGAGGAAAATGCTCTTTAAGGTTGCCTGTACCCTGCCAGGAAAGCGTCCAACCACCGGATTGCTTGCCAATATTATCGGCACCGTCACCAGCCACTAAAATGTTTGCAGAGGGCGAAAGTGGCAGCAGTTGATCGTTATTTTTAATCAGTACAAGAGACTGACGCACAGCTTGCCTAGCCACGGCTTTATGCTCTGGCGCCGCCAGCAGGTCAAAGCGTCCTGCGTACTTGCGTGTAGAAGGCAAGCCCGCATCAAATAGCCCAGCGCGTATTTTGACCCGCAAAATACGACCGACAGCCTGATCTAGGCGGGCCATGGAAATCTCACCACTTTTTACTTGAGCCAATGTGTTGCCATAGAGCCCTCTCCAGCTATCCGGGGCCATAAACATATCGACACCGTTGTTAAAGGAGGCCGCACAAGAGATATTGGTACAGCCTGCGACCTGCCCATGACCGTTCCAGTCACCCACAACAAAGCCGTCAAATCCCATTTGGTCCACAAGTACATCGTCTAGCAGCTCTTTGTAGCCATGCATTTTACGACCATGCCAGCTATTAAATGAGGCCATTACCGATTGCACACCACTGCTAATAGCAATGGGATAGCCCGCGCCCTGTATATCGCGCAGCGCCTCTTCACTGGAGATGTTATCCCCCTGATCACGGCCGTCGACGGTACCACCATCACCAATAAAGTGCTTTGCCGTGGCAATCAGATGATCGCCGTCAAGAAAGGTGCCGTCGCTAATCTTTCCCTGAATGCCCTCTACAAGACGACCCGCGAAGGCTGCCACTATAGCCGGGTGTTCTGAGTAGCTTTCGTAGGTCCGCCCCCAGCGGTCGTCGCGCACTACTGCAATAGTGGGGGCAAAGGTCCAATCCAGACCAGTGACGAGTAATTCTTTGGCGGTAATGGTACCAATTTGGTGCATCAGATCTGCATTATTAGCTGCACCCAAACCGATATTGTGAGGGAAAATAGTCGCCCCAACGATATTGTTGTGGCCGTGAACAGCATCGGTCCCCCACAGTGCGGGGATAGCTGTTCTGCCATCACTTTTGTCGGTCGATGCCAGCCAAAATTCGTCAGCAAGGGCAACCCAGGCCCCAGGGGTTGTTCGATTGTCGCCACCGGGAGCAGAATTGCCGCCGTTAAGGATTGAGCCCAGGTGATATTGGCGAACCTCATCTGGGGTAACAGAGCCAATATCTGCTTGGATAACCTGCCCCACCTTCTCTTCTAGGGTCATTTTACTGACCAGCGCCTTAATGCGTTGCTCAGTATTCTCATCTCGCGCTACCGCTGAGGTTTGTTTGGGCCAGATCTCTGGATGAATGCGCGGGACTTCGCCAGCGTCCGCCCCAGTATGAACACTAGGGCTGTTATCTGTGTCGGTACCGGAATCGCATCCAGTCACAACCGCTAATAGTAACCCCGCCAAAAAAATCTTAGAAACACTCATCAACAAACCCCATTCGTCGATTTTTATACTATTCATTATTGAAATTCACTTATGATCAAGCTCAATACTATCCAGCTAAAAATCCTAAGCAATTCTGATACCTTAAGACGTTCTAGCCTAGACTAACCGACCCCTTTCATTTGCCACTTAGCCATCAAATTAGCCCGCTATAATTACCTATGTGCATCCCTCTAGAATTCATTTATGCTTTATAATTTAGCGCTAATGATCTTCCTAGTAATAGATTCGGTCACAAGGAATAGAAAATGTCCATTGATGAAAAATCAATTTATGCTCCCTGTGAAAACTTGACCTGTGACTATTTTAAAATAGGCGCTGATCAGCAGGAGTTGCTCTGTGTCGACGCCTATATGCAGGGCGTTGATAAACTGAGACAGCACGCCATTAGAAGTAATAACTTTGCTGTCGCCGACAGTTTTTATCCCGGCATCAGAATGAATATCTCTGACGCCTATATCGTCGAGCTAGTAAGAAATTTTCAGGGCATTCTGGGTGACTTTTTTAACCTCGACCTTCGCACCCTTAAAAAGGCCGCGTCAAAATACTCTATTGTCACCACTGCGCCAGAGGACCTTAAGCTGATGCAACGGATTCCACATTTTGACGCGCCCTCTAAAAACAGCTTGGCTGTTATACATTATCTGTGCGATGCGCCGGACTCAGGCACAGCTTTCTACCGTCATGACCAAACAGGTTACGAATATGTCGATGAAGATCGGTTTGAAAAATACGAGCGCAGCATAGTGCAGCGGTTTCAAAATCCTACGCTGCGTCCCAATGGTTATATGGGCGCCAATACTCAGGGTTATTCGGAGATTACCGCCTTTCCGGCGGTGTACAACAGGCTGTTAATGTACAGGGGCTCAAGCCTGCATTCGGGAATCATTGGGCCCAATTATAACTTCGACCCCAGCCCAGAGACCGGACGCCTGACCATCACCAGCTTTATTGAGTTCGCCTAGAATCAGGCGAATCTAAATCCCCTTAGCCACCGCGCACAAGGTTGAGTAGATCGCGATTTTTCGGCTGACTGGCCATCAACATTTCAGTCTTGCCAAGATTGTCACGCATCAGTCTGTCGACCAGTGCGCTGTCCTTATCCCAGGTACGGTAGCGGCCGCTATTAACCTGGGTGACAAAGCCCATACCATAGAGCACATACTGCACGCTGGCAGCAGAAAATAAATCAGCCCGATTGTTGCTGTCAGACGCCCAGGGAACCTGAGTGCGCCACAGCTCCAGAGAATCCCTTAAACTATCTGGAATGCTTTCTGGACGGCGATGATCGAGCCAATAGTCGAAATCAGTGCGCTCAGACAGCACATAATGAAGCTTTAGAAAATCAATAATATCAACCCAGTACTTGCCAATGATGTCATTGAAACGCTTGGCCACAACCGCCATGGCGGATCTGCTCTGGGGAAGGTTGTTGCTAATAAACTCTGCAGATTTTTCAATCAACACCAGTGCACTGGCCTCCAGAGGTTCGACAAAACCGGCGGAGACCCCCACAGCGACACAGTTTTTATACCAAAATGTTTCCCGGTGGCCCGGTTGAAAGGTAATTTTACGAGGACTGGGATGATCTTTTGACAGCGCTGGATCCGCGTCAAGATAGCGCAGCAACTCGCCCTCTGCCTTTTCTAGCGACACATGTTGACTGGAGAATACATGACCGATACCGCGCCTTGTTGGCAGTGCAATATCCCATATCCAACCACTGGATTGGGCGGTAGACTTTGTACAGGAGGCTATGGACGTATCTTCGTCAGCATGATTAACCTGCACAGCCAGCGCCGTATCATTAAACAAGCAATCCCGTTGGGAGACAAAGGGAACCTGATAGTGCTTGCCGATCAACAGAGCGGCAAAGCCGGTGCAGTCAACAAACAAATCACCCTCAATGGTCTCGCCGTTAGAGAGAAAAAGACCTGAGATATCACCATCCTCAGCACTTGATATCTGCTCCACATGGCCAATCTGATAATCCACTCCCAGCTTGTCAACACAGTGACTCTTTAGCAACTCAACGAATTTACCGGCATTGAGGTGATAGCCATAATTAAGGCCAAACGCGTACTCTGGAGTCTGGGCTGTTTTAGGCGCCAGTCTCAAATCACATACCTTGCCCTGAGGGCAAACAGCGTCTGCGAAATTAACACCACCACTGTTATTTAACCAGTGTGCCGCGAAATTCACGGAACCGTACCCAGCGGGAGGAACGAAGGGATGGTAGTAGGATTCTCCTGCGCCCTTTTGCCAATTAATAAACTGGGAGCCCTGCTTGAAACTGACATCGCAGGCACGCAAGAAATCGACTTCTGATATACCTATCTGCCGCAGCGTATCACGCATGGTGGGCCAGGTCCCTTCGCCTACGCCAAGATTGGCGACATCAGGAGATTCCAGCAGCACTACCTTGGTACCCTGCCCCGTTTTATCGAGGGGACTATGCCGCGCGGCAATAATACCGGCGGTCAACCAACCGGCACTGCCTCCACCTACTATTACTACTGTTTTAGTCATAACACTTTCACATAGATCAGGCGATCAATCCCCTTGGGGCGACGCGCAGTAATGGTCAATGAATTGTTGATGGGTTGGAAGTTTCTGAACAGTGCCATCAATCGAGGTCTTGAGTTTCCCCAGGGATTGTTCGAGGCCTTTTGTGCCTGTCAGCTTACCCGCACTGTGAAAGCTCTCTGGAGTAAGCCCCTGCCCCATCATGACCTGTATCCATGAATCGACTCGGAACAGTGCAACATCATCTGGCCACACATAAGCATTCTTTTTAAAGATCTCGAGTCGATGGGCAAGGGTATCCGGAATATCCATGGTGCGATAGGCATTCCAAAAATCACTGTCGGTGCGATTAGTTTGCTTGTAGTGCAAAATAACAAAATCTCTCACCGTTTCTATTTCGGTGCGTGTTTCTTGATTAAACCGTTCTGCCAAGGCTTCTTTAGACTCTCCAAAGGGGAACAGGCGAATAAGGCGGATAATAGCGGTCATTACCAAGTGGATACTCGTGGATTCCAGTGGTTCAATAAAACCACTGGCAAGCCCCAGAGCAACACAGTTTTTGCTCCAGGATTGCTGACGGCTTCCAGTGCGATATTTAAGGAATCTGGGCTCGGTAATCAAATCACCTGTCACATTATTCAATAGGGTTTGCTTTGCGTCTTCGTCGGACATAAAGCGGCTGCTGTAGACAATGCCGTTGCCGACTCGGCTCTGTAATGGAATTCGCCACTGCCAACCTGAAGGATGGGCGGTTGCGCGGGTATAAGGTAATGGCTCATCAATGGACTTTGTCTGCACAGCAATGGCTCTGTCTGAGAATAGCCAGTGGCTCCAGTCGTCAAATTCTACCCCGAGTGCGTCACCCAGTAGCAGTGATCGAAATCCAGTGCAGTCAATAAATAAATCACCCTCCAGAAGCTCTCCACTATTCAGTAATAACGCCTTTATTTCGCCGGACTGTGGATGTTTTTGAACCTCCTCAATCATTCCCTCTACCCGCCGCACTCCTGCATTCTCACTTTTCTTTCGCAGGTATTTTGCATAGCGCGTTGCATCGAGATGAAAGGCAAAGTTTAGTCTGGTACCGTCTATTTCAGTGGCGAACTTACCAGCCTTGGCCGCTTTTAATTCGAGGCAATAATCTTCCAGACTCCCACCAAAACCCTGGGCCTGTGCTTCCATCCAAAATTCATGGAACTCTGCCATCCAGGAGCGTTGACCGATTTCACCAAAGGAGTGAATATAGCTGTCGCCTATATTGCCCCAGTTATTAAACTCAATACCCAATTTAAAGGTGGCTTGGGTCTCGCGCATAAACTCCTGTTCATCAATATTCATAAGACGATGGAAATTTCGCATAGGTGGAATCGTGGCTTCACCTACACCTACGGTGCCAATGGCATCAGATTCAACTAAAGTGATATCCAACAAACTACCCAAACGAGTCGAAAGACCACAGGCCGCCATCCAGCCTGCTGTGCCGCCTCCTGCAATTACCACTTTCACCATTATTCAACGCCTCTAAAATTTTTATTTTTCGTTAGAACTAAACTCTGTGCATAGTATCAACGGTTAAGCTTGTTTTTTACCATGGCCCTCAGCCGCCTTGCCCCATCGTTATCCAGACTAGCCAATGCACCATGAACAGCAGCGGGCAAATGCTCGCGCGGAGTTTCCGCTGAGCCAAATACGTAATAATCAAACACTTCTCGCCAGGCTTTCTTTTCAGCATCGGGGCGATCTCTGAGGCCCATAATGGCATGTGTGACTACATCCATGGGGTTGCCCATGTAAGCTGGTGCGGTAAGCCACCAGAAATTAATCATAATATTAAAGGGCGACAACGCCTCAACCTGATGCCACCACATACTTGGATAATAAACGGCATCGCCAGGCTCTAAATCCACAATCACTGCAGCCTCTAATGCCTGACGAGCTCGGGGAAAGCGCTCAAAGTCTGGATCATTGAGATCTACCATCGTAACCACCTGACCGCCAGGAGTCGGCTCCAGAGGTCCAGGATACAGGTTGTGAATCTGCTCAGGCGGAAATAAAGTAAAGCGGCGCGCGCCTAGAACACAGCACGCCAGATTACTGGGCAAATCATAATGGGCTGCAGCAATTGACTCAGTACCCACCCAGACTTTGGAAATCGGCTGATTGTTAGCAAAAACCTCATGGTCAAACACGAGGTCATTGTGCTCACGCAGCCCAGGGAAGCACTGATCCAATGTTAACGAATTCATGTAGTAATAAGAGCGCTCAGGATCATCTTTGCTGTCACGAATTTGACTGAATACTTCACTGAGTTCGAGCTGTTTACTTTGGTGATTGAAACCAGTGCATTGCTCATTATAAAAAAATCGAGCATTTGTTTCAGGGTGCGCAATAAATACACCAACAGGCCTGCCACTTGATTTGCTCTGCAAGGCCTCCATAGCCCGATCGGGCGATATCTTACCTTCTTTAACAAGATCCCAGTCGGAAACTAGGCCGCGCAAAATAACCGGCTCATTGGCTTCGAATAGCTCATCAAAAGGAATCTTGTCTGGCCGAACACCTTCTAACACACGAATTTGTTTAGCTAAATTAGGCATAATGAAATAATCGTTTGTGGCATGCTTTTAGACAATTGCCGTCTTTTTATTTTTAAGCTTCAATAATTTATTAAAGTTCCCCAACGAAACGAGAGCAAAGTAAAGAAGACCTAAAATACCCTGCTGACTGAGTTTTTCCAAACTCTCGCCATCCAACCTAGAAAACTTCTCTTTGTTGATCGTGTAATAATCAGTCAAATTAACATTAGTAATACTGCTTAGCGCAACCTCTATGTTGACCGGCTCAAATAGACCCATCTCTTCGAGTGTTGTAAAGAAACTTTCGCCGATTCCATGACCTTGATGAATAACTTGGAGGGTTTTCATAATCATTTCCAGATAAGGCGTATCTCCGCCGTAGGCAAGGAAAAGAGGTTGGCCGTCTTCCGTTCCCACTCTGGGGTTATCCATGTCGATATGGATAACCGGTTCCTTAATGGTTTTTCCTTCGATTTCTCGATTCTGAAAACCGATCAAAAATGGGCCCCGTGCCAAAATGGCGGGGACATACTCACCCAACCAGCCCTGGTCACCCATAAATAAATTTTCACCTTTGTCTAGACCCAAAATCGCATGGGCCTGAAACGTACCTACAGCAGGATCCTTATAGAATAAAATGGGATATTCTTTTTGAAGATCGCCAAACTCGGAGGGAAATGCCAGCACTCGATTAACGTTATCGCCAAATTCAGCCTTGAAACTGGCATCAACTTTCAAATCTTTATGGTCAATATTATTTAGTAGTACTGTGTTACTCATGTGATCATCCAATTTTTATAGGTAGCTCAATTGTAATCGCGGGCTATCATTATACTAAGAATAAAGCCTCCGGCAGGAACTTCCCGGAGGCTTTATTAGTATTACTATTTACATCATTTTTTGTATCTACTGAATTCTCCCCGGAAGTCGCTATAACGACTTCCGGGGAGAACGCATGACACCTGCTAGAACGTATATCGTGCAGACAATACGTAGCGCGCATCAAGCTCTTGGACAAAGAATGTGGCGTTCTCGTTACGCCCATACTTACGCTGCCCTTCGCCAGTTATGTTTATCGCATCCAATGCCAGGGTAAAGCCGGAGTTAAACTCATAGCTTACGTTCATATCGATCTGCTCAACCGAGTCAACATACTCTGGATTACGAGTAGCTGCTGGACGATTTACACGATTCAAGAAATCATCGCGCCAGTTGTAAGCTAGACGAGCAGAAAGGCCATCCTTCTCATAGATTCCTACAATGTTCATGGTGTCACTCAAACCAGGCAGTGCAAACTGATCTTGATCAGGGTCTGATCCATCTTCATAGCCAATATCGCCCTCCACCATCGTGTAGTTAAACTGGTAGCCAAAACCCGTATCGCCAAAGAAGTGCTGAGATGCAATTTCAAAACCATATATTTCAGCATCTTTGGAGTTTGTTGGGCTTTTGAGTGCGAAAATCAGATCAGGATCGCCTTGTTCTGCAGTTACATTGTAAGAGCCAAACGTAGCATCAAACAACTCTTGGTCAGTTCCTGTTCCCTTAGCTGCTACATAGGCCTCAGCACCAGTATCCTGAGCATAATCACCAATATTCTGGAGAATAGCAGTCATGGTATGGAGAGTATCTTCAGTTTGAGCAATTCCAGCAGTCTCTAACTCAACAATCGCAGCCGCCATGAATGTGCTGTTAGATGCGGTTGGATCTTTTAGACCAAATAGCGCCTCGTTAGTCTGTTGAATGCCTACAAAGTTGGATACGTTTTTCTGGAAGTAACCCACGGAGAAGTAATTTGCGTCGCCATAGTAGTACTCGACAGACAAATCAAAGTTATTTGACTCTAGCGGATCCAGTCTTGCATTACCTTTGGAGGCAGTTGCCTGACCACCCAAATGAACTGCTCGTGCAGGCACATCCACTGACGTAGCCGTGTACATATCACTATAAACCGGACGTGCCAGAGTCTTACTGAATGATGCACGTGCCTTCAGGTTGTCCGTAACATCGACAGAAATATCCAAGCTAGGCAATAATGCGCTGTAAGTATAGGAGTCGCTCAGACCTTCCACCTCGGAACCCAGGGTGAATTTAAAGTCATTGTTAGATTCCCAAAGCAATGCATTAGGCACTGATTGCTGCGAAGTTGAGGTAACCTCAGTCTCTTCCCAGCGTAAACCTGCAACAACATCAATCGGCATTCCGCTCAAATCACCATTCATTTTTACCTGGGTGTAAAGAGAGACGGTGTCTTCTTCGACGAAATTATCGTCTTGACCAGAAATTGGCATATTGGCTGGATCAAGCTTTGGGCTGCCTTCAATAATCCGCCCGTAATCAGCTGTTGGGTTACCGTCTGCATCTTTCGATTTATTGAAAGATCTTGGGTAGATTGGAGCCAATGCATTTAACAACGTCAATGGATCGGTCTGCCAAGAGACAGAACCTAAGGCAATTGGATCCGACTCGCCAGCTGGCTGAGAAACACCGGCAACACCAGAACCACTATAGTCGAACTTGCTTAGGGTATTTACTTGCTCAACCAGGCCTTCTGGAATATCACCAGGGAAATCAACACCCCAGCCACCTAAGCTACTTGAGCCACTAACCTTAGTTTGACGCATCTCAGTGTTCATAAGACCCAAACCAAAGTCTACCTCGATATTATCAGAAACAGTAAAGGTACCATCAAATGAGAACTGGTCCAGTTTTGCGGTCTGATCAGAAGAGGCAAACTGTGTAACTTGCGAACCAACATCTGGCAGGTCAAAAACGCCATTTCCAAGACTCTGAGGAAGGGCACCTGTTGAACTGTCATTGTAGTAACTCTTCTTACTATCATCGACAGATACGATTGCTTGTGGAATTTCCTGACCATAATCAACTGCCTGCCAACCTGAAGCCGCTCCAGCGACATTCATACGCAGAACGTTATGTCCTAATGGACCGTTTCCACCGCTTTTTGCCTCAGATGATGCAAGGTCAAAACGAAGATTAAGCTTATCGCTGAGATTCCAGTCAAGGTTCAAGCCAAACGAATCAAGAGTATCTTTAGTTCCCATGTCTAGGTTCTGGAAGAAGAAATCCTTACCGCCACTGACGTCTTCTGCGAGGATAACAGGTGCAGCTACAACTGGGTCACCATCATACTCGACATGGTTAAAATCTCTACCGAACCAAATTCCGTCAATCAATGAAGTAGAATTCTGAATATTCTCTGCGTATGCAACATCAGCAGTGAAGGTCATTTCATCATTAGGGGCAAACTGGACAGTTAATAAACCATTTGTTCGCTCACGCTCATCTTCGTTAAAACCAAGGCCTAGATTAGTTGGAATATAAACCAACTGACCCTGGTTAGGTTCGTTAATCGGAACAGTACCAGCTTGGATACCGAGATTCTTATAAGTCTGCGCTTCTGCCGCTTCACTAGAAACATCCCATCTTTTCAACTCCCAGTTCTCAACACTGGCATGACGACTTCCAGAGTTACGCTCTTGGAAGCTACCGAAAAGAGAAATACCAAAGGTAGCATCATCGTTAGTCCAGCTATACAAACCGCTTACTTCGGGAGTGATCTCATCACCACTAGTATCATCAACAGCTTTGACGCCAATGCTAGCTTGGGAGCCTGCTGAATCTAGGGGTCTAATAGTTTGAACATTGATAGTTGCACCAATACCACCGGTGGCAACTCCTGCACGACCTGTTTTATAGACCTGAAGACCGCGAACACCCTCAGAAGCCAGGTTTGAAAAATCAAATGAACGACCGCTACCAGCAGCGCCCTGATCCAATGGGTTACCAGTAATGGTGCCAACATTAGCCGAAGGCATTTGACGACCATTAAGAGTTACCAGATTGAAATCACCGCCAAAACCACGAACAGTCACTTCAGAACCTTCACCATTTACACGGCTGATAGATACACCTGAAATACGCTGAAGCGACTCAGCTAGGTTAGTATCTGGAAATTTACCAATATCTTCCGCAGAAATTGCGTCAACAACACCGGACGCATCACGCTTTGTATCCATGGCTCTCTCAAGACTGCCGCGAATACCAGTAACAACAACCTCTTCGATCGAGGCCCCATCAGCTGCAGCCTGCCCTACTGAGAGTGTTCCAGCAGCGGCAAGAATGGCAACAGAAAGTTTTGACTTTCTAAACATATTATTTCCCCATAAGTAAAAAAATATAGTAGTTATTCATGTGCGGTTTTAACGCACAAAATAAGACGGGGTAGTGAAGCGTATCCGCCCCCCCTAGGAGTTAAAAAAATCTGTTCTAATCGATTTTAGATGCTGAGGCCTGATCTATTGCTGGGCTAACGCCCATAACGCCGCTGGCGTCACGGATATTAAAGGGACCTGAAATAAAAAAGGCCACCCTTGCGGATGGCCTTTGAATCTAAACAATAGCTGAGGTTTTACGGTAGCTTAGCTAGCGGAATAGATCTGCTCACAAATTTCAAAGTTGTCGCTTTCAAGCGAAACTATGTGCTGACCCACAGCAGCATAGTCATCCGCCCAAGAAGCGGTGCCGGCAAAATACTCATCAAACATAGCGCCATGTAATTCCGGCGTTGGTGTTATAGAGCGGAGCATTAAGATGTTTACGTCGTGGGTGCCACCACCAATAGGTAAAAACACACCATTTGTGAAACTGGGATGGCCACCCTCTTGCAGTGCTTTCTCTAAGTTCGACATGACCGCCACAAATGCAGGAACATGTTCTGGCGCTACCTTAACACTCTGCACTCGCTCATAACCTGGCGCGAGTTTAAATGGTTTTAGAGGCTTCCATGTAGTGGAATACTTGACCTCTCTCAGCTTTGAAATATTATTTTTCACAGTGCTAGGGTTATATTTTGTGGCGCCAACCATTGCGGCCTGGACACTCGAAAATCCAGTCCACATGCGCATTTGGCCCGGATAGTCTTGGCCAGACATGGTGACACAGTAGCCAGCGGCCGTAGCACCCATTGCCTCAAATGGCGACGGGTCTTTTTTCATGCTGGCTATATATCTGCCAATATCGGGCGCCGCCACCATAACCGTAGTGAACGAGCCCTCCATTGCAGCTTCTTGAGCATGGTCGTCAGCAAAAGCGATTGGAGTGAGTGCCAGAGGTATGGTTAATGACAAAATAAATGTGGCAATTTTTTTCATGTGAATTCCTCTCTTTCGTTATTGGTTTTGCAAAACGTACGAAAATTCAGCATTTACAAATGCGTTTTAATCATAAATACATAGATTGTGCAGTCAACCCCATTAAACTTGACTGGCCTTAATAGCCGGATAACTCGCTAGTGTCTGATCGGCAAGCTGTTGCGCATAACCATTGGCTTTAATCACATCACCCATCATTAGTAGCGCTGGTGATGGCAGTGGCATGGCTTTTAGGCGCTCGGCAATATCACTGATAGTCCCCAGCACCACCTGCTGATTATTTGACGTGCCCTGGGCCACAACCGCAAAGGGTTTATCGGCGGGACAGCCGCGCTGCAATAGTTGACTAGTGATCTCTGCAAGGTTTGAAAGCCCCATATAGAACACCACTGTGCTGTCTTTTTGTAATGCCAGATCCCAGTTAATGTACATCTGACCATTCTGTCGATGGCCGGTGATAAAAGTGACTGCATGGGCATGATCGCGATGGGTAAGGGGAATCTGTGTGGCGGCAGCACAACCAATCGCCGCGGTAATACCGGGCACAATGGAACATTCGACACCTTGCTTATCAAGGTGGTCTACCTCTTCACCCCCGCGGCCAAAGATAAAATTATCGCCACCTTTAAGACGCACTACATTTTTACCGCAGCGAGCCAGTACTGCCAATAGTTCGCAGATCTGCTCCTGGGGAAGGCTATGCTGATCTTTTTTCTTGCCCACATAGATCAAATCACAACGATCCTTGGCATAGTCCAATAGCTCCGGGTTGGCGAGCCGGTCATAGACAATGGCATCTGCCTCTTGCAGCAAGCGCATAGCTTTTACCGTAATTAACTCCGCATCTCCGGGCCCCGCTCCCACCAGATGCACCTGACCAAATAATGTTTTATCTACAGGCTTTAAGTTTGCGGTAGCAGGGTTAGTGGTTTTAACCAGTGTCAGAATATTGTTGTTCATCGGTTTTCCATGGTTGGTTGGCATTAGGCCAGACTGAGCTAAGCCAGACTAAGAGTTTGGGTAATAAGGTTATTGAGCTCGGGAATACAGGAGCCACAGTTGGTGCCGCACTGAAGTTGTCGACCCAGCTCTTGAGCTGAACAGGCGCCTCTTTCAATGGCATCGGTAATGGTTTTTTCACTGACTTTAAAACAGGAACAGACCTGCTTGCCCTGATCAGGTTTGGTACTACTAGCTATCAATGGCCAGTAGTTACCATCGACCTGTTCGACAAATAGCCTCTGCAGCCAGGCTCTGCCAGGAAGCTGACTTTTGTCGGAATGGGTAAAAATAGCCATTTCAATCTGTTGATCGCTGTAGCAGATAAAGCGCTCATCACTGGCTGATCCATCAGCATAGTGTTCATAGGCTTGCGCAGGGCCCTGATCAATTAAACGCTTTAGGGCAATAAAGTCCTGCCAGTTAAAATTCGCCGACACAGCAACCTGGTACAGATAACCCTGGTTATTATCCAGCGGTGATAGGCTCCAGTTTATAAATGGCTCACAATTGAGCTTGTTACGACTGACCAATACCGCCCAACAGGGGACATCAATCTTGGCAATAATAGCTGGGGTAAATTTAAATTCTGGCTGCCCAGAGATCCCATCAACAATCGGAGCGACCAAACTATCGACACGAGCACTTTTGGCAAATTGGTTATTCCAGTGGATCGGAATAAATATCTGATTGGGTTTTAGGCCTATCTCCAACACAACGCATAGCTCTAGATCGCCCTGGGCTGTAGTGACTCTGGCGAGATCATCCTCTTTCAGGTTATAGGCCAGTGCGGTATCTGGATGAATAGCCACAAAAGGCTGTTCAATATGATCCAACAATCTGGCGGCGCGACCGGTGCGGGTCATGGTGTGCCACTGATCGCGAATACGGCCGCTATTTAGAGCCAGGGGAAACTTGTCGCTGAGGCTCTGCCTAGGTAACTCAGCTGCACTGCTAATAAACTGTGCCTTGCCACTGGGAGTGGGAAACCGCCCGTCGATAAATAGGCGCTTGGTTCCGGTGGGACTCTCTGGGGTGACTGGCCATTGAATCGGCTCTAACTGATCG
>ERZ1047472.129-NODE-129-length-69167-cov-5.816414_pt1 | contig 69167 bp, 55 predicted proteins | sample MGYA00383095_ERZ1047472 | MGnify/ENA primary metagenome ERZ1047472 (study PRJEB29581, sample SAMEA5548365) | metagenome | biome: marine; feature: coastal; material: water | depth 1 m | study: Short-term variability in the microbial, nano- and picoplankton dynamics... | reverse complement strand
TTGAGAAAGCTGGATGAATATAACGCTCGAAGAAATAAGGTTGCAAGTATTTACAACGAATTCTTTGGTGATTATTCAGAAGTGAAGACTCCTGCTGTTGGTTCATTTACAAGTCATGTTTACCATCAATACACGGTCCAGCTTGATGATAGTATGGACAGAGATGCGATGCAAGCTTATTTGGCCGAGCGTGACGTGCCATCTATGATTTACTATCCAGTTCCAGCGCATAGCCAAAAAATGTTTGCTAACTTCGGTAGCGCATCAACAGTTTTACCGGTTACAGATGATTTAACGACACGTGTTATTTCTTTTCCAGTTCACACCGAAATGGAGAAGGAGCAGCAAGAATTAATCTGCAATTCAATTGCAGCATTTATAAAAGAGAATAGAAAGTAATGAAGAAAATTGCCGTAATCGGAACAGGATATGTTGGTTTGGTTTCAGGAACTTGTTTTGCTGAAACTGGAAATAATGTAGTTTGTGTGGATATTGACAAGAATAAGGTCGAGAAAATGCGACAAGGTATTGTTCCAATTTATGAACCTCACCTTGATGTTGTTTTCGAACGAAACATAAAACAAAACAGACTACGATTTACAACTAATCTGGAAGAAGCAGTTGAATTTGCCGAAATAATATTTTTAGCCCTTCCGACACCTCCAGGTGAAGATGGTTCGGCAGACTTGAGTTATGTTCTTGATGTTGCAGACAAACTTGGTAAACATATCAAAGAGTACAAAGTCATAGTCGATAAGTCAACAGTCCCGGTCGGAACGGCCGAAAAAGTTGAGAAAGCGATTGCCGCAAATGCTACCGTGGATTTCGCCGTAGTTTCCAATCCTGAATTTTTAAGAGAAGGTTTTGCAATTGATGACTTTTTGAATCCGGACAGAGTTGTCGTTGGAACTTCTGACGAACGTGCCGTGAAAATCATGGAGGAATTGTACAAACCATTTATTCGAGATGGTCACCCTTTGATAATCATGGATGAAAAATCTGCTGAGTTGACAAAGTATGCAGCAAATGCATTTTTGGCGACCAAGATTACTTTCATGAATGAGATTGCTAACTTCTGCGAAAAAGTTGGAGCAGATGTAGATTGTGTTCGACAAGGAATTGGTTCTGATTCGCGAATTGGACATAAGTTCCTTTATCCTGGGATAGGGTTCGGAGGTTCTTGTTTCCCGAAAGATGTGAGTGCTTTATTGAAAAGTGGTCAGGCCGTAGGATATAATTTCGAGATAATCGACAGTGTATTAAAAGTGAACGAAAAGCAAAAGGTCACTATGGTTCAAAAGATAAAAGATCAATTTGGAGACGATTTATCTGGACGGCATTTTGCACTTTGGGGATTGGCTTTCAAACCCGATACCGATGATATTAGAGAAGCTTCAGCTTTGTATATTATTAATGACCTGTTAGCACTTGGCGCTACGATATCGGCGTATGATCCAGAAGCTATGGCAAATATAAAAACTGAAATTGGCGATAAAATCAGTTATGTTGAAAATCAATATGACGCTTTATCAAATGCGGATGCCTTATTGGTTGCAACTGAATGGGGTGCATTTAAAAATCCAGACTTTAATAGAATGAAATTGGCATTGAAACACCATATTATTTTTGATGGACGAAACATATATGAATTGCATCAAATGAAGCAAAATGGAATTCAATATCATTCGGTAGGTCGACAAATTGTAGGAAAAGAATAATGGAAAATAGAAAACGCATATTGATTACAGGAGCTGCCGGATTTTTAGGTTCACACCTTTGTGATAGATTTATAAAAGAAGATTATCATGTAATTGGAATGGATAATCTGATTACCGGTGATCTGAAAAATATCGAACATCTTTTTCCTTTAGCGAATTTTGAATTTTACAATCACGATGTATCAAAATTCATTCATGTTCCAGGAGAATTGGATTACATTCTTCATTTTGCTTCGCCAGCGAGTCCTATTGATTATTTGAAGATTCCGATCCAAACCTTAAAAGTTGGATCTTTAGGAATTCACAATTGTCTTGGTTTGGCAAAAGCTAAGAACGCAAGAGTATTAATTGCATCTACTTCCGAGGTGTACGGAGATCCTAGTATTCATCCACAACCTGAGGAGTATTGGGGAAATGTAAATCCAGTTGGACCACGTGGAGTTTACGATGAAGCTAAAAGATTTCAAGAAGCGATAACTATGGCCTATCATACTTTTCATGGTGTGGAGACACGTATTGTCAGAATATTTAATACTTACGGCCCAAGAATGCGTCTGAATGATGGGCGTGTATTACCTGCATTCATAGGACAGGCATTACGCGGGGAAGATCTAACTATTTTTGGTGATGGATTGCAAACCCGTTCATTCTGCTATGTGGATGATTTGGTTGAAGGAATTTATCGATTGTTGAAAAGCGATTATTCTTCTCCTGTGAACATTGGTAATCCAGATGAGATTTCAATAGGTGATTTCGCAGAGGAAATCATTAAATTAACAGGAACGACTCAAAAAGTAATATACAAAGATTTGCCTGTTGATGATCCGAAACAGCGTCAACCAGATATCTCAAAAGCTATAGAGTTATTGGATTGGAAGCCTAAAGTTTCTAGGAGTGAGGGATTAAAAATTACGTATGATTACTTTAAGAAATTGACTACCGAAGAATTAAATAAAGTGGATCACAATAACTTTGATAAATACATTATTAGATAATGGATTATTTTGCACACGAAACCGCTGTGATTGATGATGATTGCCAGATTGGTGAAGGAACCAAAATTTGGCATTTCTCGCATGTTATGTCCAATTGTAAACTGGGTAAAGGATGTAATCTGGGTCAGAATGTGGTCATTTCTCCAGATGTAATTCTAGGGAATAATGTTAAAGTGCAAAACAATGTTTCAATTTATACGGGGGTAGTCTGTGAGGATGATGTGTTTTTGGGGCCTTCCATGGTTTTCACGAACGTAATTAATCCTCGAAGTGCCGTTAATCGCAAAAATGAATATGCCAAAACTGTTGTTAGAAAAGGAGCAACGATTGGCGCAAACGCAACTATAGTTTGTGGTCAAGATATCGGTCAATTTGCCTTTATCGGCGCAGGGGCAGTAGTTACCAAAACTGTTCCAGCTTATGCTTTAGTAGTTGGAAATCCAGCAAGACAAACCGGGTGGATGAGTGAAAATGGACAAAAATTAGTGTTCAATGTAGACGGTATCGCCGTTTGTCCAGAGGGCAATGAAAAGTATAAATTACTTGGACAACAAGTAGAAAAATTATAAGCATGGGTTCCGAAAGTCAAAAAGTGAAATTTGCGGTAGTTGGTGCAGGCCATATCGGAAAACGTCATGCCGAAATGATTCGACGTGAGGAGGAAGCGGAGTTAATCGCAATGGTAGATTCACGAACGAAAGAAGAATGTGGTGCAGAAGGTTTCGAAGTGCCATTTTTTAGTTCGGTGGAAGAATTAGTTGCCTCAGGCTTGGATTTTGATGTTGTAAATATCTGTACGCCAAATGGTTTACATGCATCGCAAAGCATAATAGCTTTAGAAGCGCATAAGCATGTGGTTTGCGAGAAACCAATGGGGTTAACCAAAGACAATTGTGAAAAAGTGATTTTCAAGTCACTACAAGAGTCCAAACAAGTGTTTTGTGTGATGCAGAACAGATACTCACCACCTTCCGAATGGATAAAATCCATTGTTTCCGATGGTACTTTGGGTGATATATTTATGGTTCAATTGAATTGTTATTGGAACCGAGACGATCGCTATTATAAAAAAGGTGGTTGGAAAGGAACTAGTGATTTGGATGGTGGTACTTTGTTCACTCAATTTTCCCATTTCATAGACATTATGTATTGGTTATTCGGTGATATAGACAATATTCAAGGAAAATTCGCAGACTTCACACATAAGGATATTACAGCATTTGAAGACTCAGGATTCGTTAGTTTCGACTTTGTAGATGGCGGTATGGGCTCACTCAATTATTCAACAGCCGTTGCGCATCAAAACTTAGAATCATCCATGACAATTATTGGTTCTAAAGGAAGTGTGAAAATTGGAGGTCAATATATGAATGAAGTAGAGGTATGTAATATCGATGGATATGAAATGCCAATATTGAAGGAATCAAACCCGGCTAATGATTATGGTCCGTACAAAGGTTCTGCGGCGAATCACAATTATGTTATTCAAAATGTGATCGACACAATTAAAGGAAGAACAACAATAACCACGAACGCATTAGAAGGGCTGAAAGTAGTAGAGATAATAGAAAGAATTTATAAAGTAAGAAATGAGCAACGCAATATACAATAAGTTAGTAAGCAAGGAAGAAACACTTGCGGTATTAGGATTAGGATACGTTGGATTACCAATAGCATTGGCTTTTGCAAAAAAAATAAAAGTTTTAGGCTTTGATATCAATGCAGAACGTGTTGAGATGATGAAGAACAAAATTGATCCAAGTCAAGAATTGGAATCCTCAGCTTTTGATAATTGCGATATCGATTTTACAGCATCAATGGATGAATTGAAAAAAGCGACATTTTTTGTTGTTGCTGTTCCTACTCCAATAGATGAGCATAATTTACCCGACCTTACTCCTTTATTGGCAGCAAGCAGAACCGTTGGAAAAGCGTTGAAAAAAGGTGATTATGTAGCTTTTGAATCCACCGTTTATCCTGGATGTACCGAAGAAGATTGTATTCCAATCTTAGAACAGGTCAGTGGATTGAAATGGAAAGAAGATTTCATGGTAGGATACTCCCCTGAAAGAATTAATCCTGGAGACTTGGTGCATACCTTGAAGAATGTTGTGAAAGTTGTATCAGGTAGTGATGCTGAATCTTTAGAAGAAATTGCAAAAACATACCAGTTAGTTGTTGACGCCGGAGTTCATCGAGCGAGTTCAATTAAAGTTGCAGAAGCTGCGAAAATTATTGAGAATACCCAGCGAGATGTAAATATTGCATTGATAAATGAATTTTCATTGATTTTTAATCGTCTTGGAATCAATACTTACGAAGTTTTAGAAGCCGCAGGAACGAAATGGAATTTCTTGAAGTTCTTCCCTGGATTAGTTGGTGGACATTGTATTGGTGTTGACCCTTACTATTTAACGCACAAAGCGCAGCAAGCTGGATATCATTCGAAGGTAATTACCAGCGGTCGTTATGTAAATGATTCCATGGGATTCTATATTGGAAAACAAACGGCTAAGAAAATCATAGCCCAAGGAAAACATATTCAAGACTCAAAAGTTTTGGTCATGGGTGCTACATTCAAAGAGGATGTGAGTGATATCCGAAATTCAAAAGTGATTGACGTTATTAAAGAATTGAAATCATTTCAAGTTCAAGTGGATGTCATTGACCCACATGCTTCTTCGGATGAGATGAGCCATGAATATGGAGTCTCGTTAATCGAAACGGCAGGAACGAACTATGACGCAGTTATTGTAGCGGTAAATCATAAAGAATATATGGTTTTGGATGAAGATTATTTTAAATCTATTTCAAAAGATGGCAAAGGAATTTTGGTAGACATCAAAGGATTATACCGAGGAAGAATTCATGATTTAGAATATTGGAGTTTATAAAATAATTAAAGCCGCCAACCTAGAATATGTGCGTGAGAAAAGGAGAAATAGACAATTCTAAATTCGAAAAACGAATTCTTGTAACAGGTGGGGCTGGATTCATAGGTTCACATGTTATCCGATTATTAGTAGGGAATTATCCAAATTATAAAATCGTCAACTTTGATAAATTAACCTATGCTGGAAATTTGGAAAATCTGCGAGATGTAGAAAATGAACCCAATTACGTTTTTGAGAAAGGTGATATCTGTATGCGTCATCAAATTGAAAAAGTATTTTCAGAGCATTTTATTTCAGACGTTATCCACCTTGCCGCTGAGTCACATGTTGACAGAAGCATTGAACGACCAATGGAGTTTGTTATGACCAATGTGATTGGGACTATCAATCTCCTTCAAGTAGCGAAGGATAAGTGGGAAAAAGGGGCAAACCATGTTTTTCACCATGTTTCTACCGATGAGGTATTTGGAAGTTTGGGTGCGGACGGATTGTTTAAAGAGACAACGGCATATGACCCACGAAGTCCTTATTCTGCCTCAAAAGCATCATCAGATCATTTTGTTCGTGCGTTTTATCATACGTATGGATTGCCCATAAAAATATCGAATTGCTCAAACAATTATGGCAGTCATCATTTCCCGGAGAAATTAATTCCTTTGATGATCAATAATATTCAAAAGAATAAACCTCTACCCATATACGGTAAAGGTGATAATATCCGAGATTGGCTTTGGGTTGAAGATCATGCTCAAGCAATATGTGCTATTTTTCATAAAGGAAAATTAGGTGAGTCCTATAATGTTGGTGGATTAAACGAGTGGACCAATTCAGAATTGGTGAAGTATTTGTGTAAAGTCATGGACAGCAAATTGGGTCGAAAAAATGGGGAAAGTGAAAAGTTAATCACTTACGTTACTGACCGAGCAGGTCATGACATGCGATACGCGATTGATGCTTCTAAATTAGAAGCTGAAATCGGCTGGAAACCTTCTGTAACCTTTGAAGAGGGGTTGAATAAAACTGTGGACTGGTATTTTCAGAACAAAGAATGGATGGAAAACATTACCAGTGGAAATTATCAAGAGTATTACGATAAAATGTACGAAAACCGATAGAAGTGGGACTGTTAAATAACATTTTTTCGATTAAGGATTGCCCAGAATTTGATTGTGGTTTACTTGACGTAGATATGCACAGTCATCTAATACCAGGAATTGATGACGGTGTCCAAAACATGGCAGAATCAATCAATATTATTTCGATTATAGCTTCATTGATAAAATTGAAGCAAACGATATTCTTAGCTTTTCGAATGGTCATGTCTTGGTGGAGTATTCATTTTATCAAAAACCGATGGGTTATAAAGAAATGATATACGCTTTGCAATTGAAAGAGTATAAACCAATTTTGGCCCATTTTGAAAGGTATCCATATTATCACGGTAGAACGCACGAGGCAGAAGAGTTGAGAGATCGAGGTGTGAAGATTCAAATAAATATTCTCTCACTTTTTGGCCATTACGGACCTCAGATTCAAAAACAAGCCGAACTACTTATAAAAAATGGTCAGGTTGCCCTTCTTGGGTCCAATTGGCACCGAATTCAACACTTGGAAATTCTAAAGGAAAACCTAAAAAATCCCAATCTAAATTCCATAGCGCTTGACGATTTATTAAACAAGACTCTTTAGTTTTTTTAATTTACTTTTTTCTATAAAAAAAAGTATTTCGACAAGAATTAAATTCACTAACCAGCCGGCCCATGCAATAATGCGTGTAATATCCATAGGTGGCAAACCCCATATTTCTACAACACCAACTTTTAATAATCTTAAAGTAATTGCAGAAAGTGTCAAGGCAAAACTTCTGTACATGAATTTGCGGTGTCGTACAAAATCTCTTTTACGGGTAAAAAGATAGGCTTGAAAGGGAAAATAAAACCAGAATAATGCGAGAAGCATAAAACCAATTTTCGAAATCCAACCACCGTTTGCATAGTATCCAATAAGCAATCCGCTGGGACTGGCTGCCAAAAGAATCAGTCCGATATAAAATTTGCCCATCAACTTGTGCCACTTCGTAAATTTTTTTCGGAACCAATTTGAGATTTGAAACAAGCCAAGAATCAAGACAAAAATACTAGTATACACATGTGTGAAAAAAGCAATTTGATAATGCTTTAAGATAATTTCATCTTGTTTTATACGCAAGAAAGCCGTGTCAAAATCTATCGGGAAATATTGAATCGTTATCAGAAATATCAAATAAGTGAAGTAACTGATCATTCCCCAAAAAAGTACACGAATGAATTTATCCAGAAGCAGCAGGAATTGATTCATTTATCCTCTACCGAAATAATCATAATATTCATCCGCATTTTTCTCGTAGCGCAAGAGAAGTTGAATGTTTTTCTTTTCAATATCTGTCAATTCCTTTTTTATATCCGTATGAACTGGAATGTACCAATCTTGTGCGTCAAAAAAGATGCGGTAAATTCTGTTTTTATAGGAATAACCGTGTCGGGCGTAAATCGTATTTCGAATAATTTGTAGATCCGCTCGTTTCAAATTTTCTATATCTTTTTTAGTCAAAAAACGCTCAGAGGCATTCATTTCATAAATAATATCCGTGGTCGTTGCATATTCTTTTTCAAACCATTGTACAATTTCTCCATCAGACTCATCAATTACAATTACTTTTTCAGATTTCACTTTATTCCAATTCGCAAAACTTTGAGCATATTTCAATTGAATAGAGGGATCATATTTGTACGGTTTCTTGCTCAAAGAATACTTCCGTTTTCGAATATCAATCTTTTTGAAGGCAGTCCATTCCCCATCTATTTTCCCTTTTTTAACCTCAAATGTGAAGGTGCCATCGTACTTGTCATCGCCGGGTTCTTTCGCTTCAACTGTATACGTGTTTTCAGCAGTTTTTTTAAAAGTTCCGACAAAAGGTCTATTGTTTCCAGCTACTACGCTATGGCCCTTCACAATAGAATCATTGATTATATTCAATGAAATATTGATTTTATTGTTTCTATTCCACATATAACCATCATCCAAATAGAAATTCTTGTCATACCGTTCGTCACCCAAGTCCGGTTCGAAATCCCCAACATAAAATCCTAACATGTGGTCATATTTCGGGTCAGATTCATTTTTGTCATCAATAATTGGAGCAGTTTCTTCCTCAGTTATGCTATCTGACGGAGTAACATCTGTCCCATTCTCTTCAACAACTGTTGAGTTTTCATTCTTTATCTCACCTTGACAACCAAGAATCAAAAAACTAATTACAATCAAACCCAAAAAGCGCATCATTTTTTTATTATAAAAGTAAGAATTTGAAGTTAAGAAATAAGAAATTTGAACTTAAACTAGATTTCAATCCTCGGTCTTCTTATTTCTTCCTTCTGATTTCAAAAGAATATACCATGGTAAATAAAATTAGTATCTTTGACGAAAATCAAATATTATGGAATATATTCTCGTAGCTGTATTGATAGCTCTTGCTGTATTATTGTGGCGCACCAATGGAAGGGACCAGTATCATCTTTTAGCCATTCTTCAATCGGCCCTTGCCATTGCAGTTTTTTGGATGATAGGAGATGATCTTTCTTCAGAGAACGGGCTTCTATTCACAGCCATATTAAGTGGCTCTCTGATACTTCATTTTATCATTTCGCGTTTTTGGAAAAGCAAGGGTTTCTATTGGCCACCGATTTTTGTCCTTATCTCCTCTGCATTTTTCTTTTTATTCAAAGACGAAATCTTCAATTATGGCACATACGACATTAGTTTAATCAAGCCAGAAATTCTGATTCTCCCCTTATTAGGATCAATCATTGAACCGATAGCGAATACCAAAGAAAAAATTCTGGGTGATTTTTTCAAAATAGATTATAAAAATCGTCGAGGAATTTCAAGAGGTACCTTTGTTTTCGTAATCGGAATGTTCTTCTTTATCGGTCACTTTTTAGGCTCGTACCTTGGAGTCGCACTTGTTTTACTCGGTTTTGGCGCTAGTTTGCTATATAACAAAAGGTCTGGTGCTATCTGGAATATGTTCCTCGGAATGATAGCATTTGCTTCATTTGGACATTTTGCAATCATGAGCCAAATCGAAAGTAGCGATATGTTGTTGGGAAGAGTAATCGAAGGATTGTTATTCGGATCAGCCATGAGTCTTTTCATTAATACTTTAGGGCGAGCAAAAAAGAATAAGTTAGTTGGAACAGCCATTTCTTGGTTTTTGTTTGTTGCTGTTCCAATTGGGTTGATTTTATTGGCCAAAGTAAATCCTAATTTCGGTGGTGCTGATGCCTTTATTGGGTTATTGGCTGGATTCGGATTTACAGCTCTTTTGGGTATCAATACACGAAAAAACAGTAGCTTATTAGCCGTTTATTTTGCCGCAGGATTATTTTTCATTCCAATGTTAATCAATGCGGAAGAAGATCAGCTTTCTCAAATCGTAATAAACAATTCATCAGATTCCGCAAAAGCTGAAGATAAGAAAGAGGTTGATATTTTTGAAACAAGTGGTTCAGACATTGACATAACAGATGATTATAAAATTGATGCAAAAAACTCACAACTGACTTTCGAATTGGGTCCTTCAGGTGGCAGAACAAAAGGTGCTTTTCGCAGTTTTTCAGGGCAATTCATTTTGGGGGAGAAGAACTCAATTCGTGTTGATTTTCCTGTTGACCAATTGACTACCTTCAATAGTATGCGCGATGAGTCCTTAATGGAAGATTCATATTTCAATCAGCCGAAATATCCAAACATGACTTTTAACTCATCTGAATTGGTTAAGGAAGGTGAATATTATATAGTAAAGGGTGATTTCAATATGATGGGTAAAACTTTGAAGGAGATTGTTGAAATGAAATATCTAGGTAAGATTGGAAGTAATAATGCTCCTGTTTTTATCGGTCGCTCTTCAATAGACAGAAGAAAATACGGAATGAAATCGGACCCAAAAGAAGGAAATATTGTTGACTTCACTTTCAAAGTGGAGCTTGTTAAATAAGGTCAATTATCGACCAACACAGGTGGTAACCTTAAAAGTACAAAAGATGTCCATTTATTTTTGAATTCTCCAAAATTAAGGTAGAAAAAGGAATTTTCATATAATGAAAAGGTCGCAATACAGCTTTGAGCCATTTCTTCTTAATAGGTAACTCACGCACATCAATATCGAGTGAAAGTAGAAATTGTCTTCTCGCTTGAAACGTCCTGTCGTTCGTCGAAAAGTAGTCCGAAGAACCAACTAGTTTTTCGTTCACGTTATATCCAAAGGATAGGCAAGCCCATGATGGTATTTGCCATTTATCGGTGAACTTTTTAGGAGAAACAGAAAGCCAATACGTTTGTCCATTGTAATCTTTACGCAGTCGTTCTGGATAGGAAGAGCCCAATACATCTGGCCGATATTTGGTAAATTCAGTAGGATGAGATGAAAACTTCAGCACTAATCTTTGCTCTTTCCATAGTTAATGTTGACCCAGAAAAAGTCCCGAACCTAAAGCATTTGCGCCCATATCTGACCATGAAAACCCCCAATCTGCTTTTCGTCCGTCCAATACCTCAAGCGTAGTTTGAAACCCAAAACCAAGAACTGTCCCAACCAGAGCACTTTTTTTGTCGGAAAGTCCTGTTCAATTAAATAAACGATAACTGGCTTCGCTTAAGTGAGCGCTGGAATATACATGACCAGTTTTGTCCATCTACAACTAATCTCTAGAATCATCGAAAGTATGAAGTGTCGTTTTTTGAAAATCAGAATACCAGACGGACGAAAGAGCAAAAGTTCCACCTATCCAAGCGCTGGTTAATAAAGTACTGGTTGCAATCAGTCTTGCTTTGTTAAGAGAATCACTTTTATCAAGCCAATTGGATCGCTGTCCATGTGCGCTGAAACAGAATAATCAAATAAAAAAGGTGAAAATGACCCTATTCATGGGTCCTAAATACAATATTCTTCCGCTAAAATTGTTAACATCTATCCATTCTACTCATAATTAAAGGGAAAGAATACCTTATTTTTGGATTTGAAATTGAATAAAAAAATATGAACGCAATACGTAAAGACTGGACCGAAATAAAAACAAATGATAGTTGGGCAATTTTTAAAATTATGTCCGAATTTGTCGAAGGATACGAACGCATGGCAAGAATAGGTCCATGTATTTCTATTTTTGGCTCAGCAAGAACTAAACCAGATAATAAATACTATAAATTAGCGACTGAAGTAGCTGAAAAATTGGCTGAAGCCGGATTTGGTACCATAACAGGTGGTGGTCCAGGAATCATGGAGGCTTCGAACAAAGGCGCTCAGAAAGGTGGTGGGCGTTCCGTTGGTCTAAATATCGATTTGCCTTTCGAGCAAAATCATAACCCATACATCGATCAAGAACACAATTTAGAATTCGATTATTTCTTCGTCAGAAAAGTGGTGTTCGTAAAATATTCTCAAGGTTTTGTTGTTCTTCCCGGTGGATTTGGAACTTTAGATGAGTTGTTTGAAGCATTGACTTTGATACAAACGCATAAAATAAACCGACGTCCAGTTGTATTAATTGGTAAAAGCTATTGGTCCGGGTTGATGGATTGGGTGCAAGAAACAATGTTAAAAGCTGAAAATAACATCAATGAAAAAGACTTGAGTTTATGCGCTATCGTTGATACGGCTGATGAAGCTGTTCAATATATTGAAGAATTCTTCAAATCGCATGAAATCACGCCGAACTTTTAATTTTGTCAAGGGTTCGTGCTGTTTACATATTTTCTATATTTGTTTCCTGTAAAATAAGACGTTAATGGAGTTTTTCAAGAAGTTTGGTAGGTATTTCTTAACAAAACATTTCCTGAAGGTTGCCGCGATTCTTGCCTTGGTTCATGTGCTTGTAATTGGGGGTACAATATATTACCTCGATTCCTATACACGACATGGTGAAAAAATAGAGATTCCAAACATGGTAGGAATGAACGTCCGCAACATTGCTAGTCTTACAGAGGAGCAAGATTTGAAGTTTGAAGTAGTTGATCAAGTGTATAAACCTAAATTAGCTGAAGGAACAATCGTGAGTCAAGATCCAGGTCCTACCAAAACAACATCCGTTTTTGTAAAAGGAGAGAGAACAATCCGTTTACGAGTATCGAAAAGGGTTTCATTAGTTGAAATGCCTAATTTGGTTAATAAATCGGAACGATTCGCAACAATAATTCTTAAGAATAGAGGTTTACGCTATAAAATTACGTATAAAAATACTCCAGAATCAAATGGAGCAATAATTCAACAAAGATTCAAAGGAAAAAACGTTAAGCCAGGATTAAAAATATCAATTGGCTCTATGATTCAAATTATCGTGGGGCGTTACGAAGGCGGTGAACCCGTAAAAGTTATTGATTTATTGGGCTTAACAATAAGTGAGGCCAGAGAGCGTTTATCAGTTTATCCGGGAGTTTCTTTTTTCCCTGTTTGTGAAGATTGTTTAACAAATGAAGACTCATTAAGAGCGAGAATAAATTCTCAATCACCTGAGTTTTATTTGGACGGAAATCCTGCATTGATGCCTTCTGTTGGAACTGTTTCTGCAACGGCTGTGCTTGATTTTATTGATGACAGACCCAAAAAAGATCCGGTAAAAACCGAGGATGGAAAACCAAGCGTTGACGCTAAAAATCCTTAATAAGACGATTTTCTGAATGAAAAGTATATTGATATTATGTTTGGGTTTAGTGCCCTTTTCCTTTAGTCAAGTAGAAAAAGAATTACCCCTGGCTACCAATCCCGATCTTCAAGGTCAGAAACCAGCGCAGTTAATTCAAAAAAGTAATGGAACATTCGACAGTACGTTCATTTATACAACTGACACAATAACATTGCCATTCTTCGACGATTTCAGCAAAAACAAATTTCAAAATTACACCGCGGGTTATTCAGATCCAGGCGTTACTTCTGCTCAGTTTTTTCAATTGTTGGATGGGTCAAGCATTCCTCTTTCAGCCGATAGCATAGTTTCATTAGTGCCAACTTACACACGTTATTTTACAGAAGTAAACGGGATATATACGTTTACCGATACCCTTCATGATGTCATCAACAATATTCAAATTGGGTATTTGGATACCTATCCAGTAACCTACAATTTCACACCGGTATATCCAGCTTACAATATTTACGATACATTAGGTTTTGTAAATCTCCCTGATACGCTATTTCAAATTGATGATATTGTCAAACAAGACTCTGCAAGGCAATTTTTCAAGCAAATTACTGATCCGTCAAAGCTTTGGTTAGATGCGAATGCATACCACAATTACCGCTACGCTGTAAACCCTTGGACGATAGGTGTTGCAACATTTGATGGACTTGACGAATATGGTTATCCGTATTCTTTCGGTTCAAATGGTTCAAATTATGCAGATGTTTTGACATCAAAACCCATCGATTTGTCTGGAAATACTATAGGTGACTCTATCTATTTATCCTTTTTGTATCAAAAACAAGGATTTGGAGAAGAACCAGAAACGACAGATTTTTTTGCAATTGAACTTTTCAACCCAGCATTGAACCAATGGACGCAAGTTTGGAGTGTCTCTGGCGGGCCTGTATCAGACTTTAAAGGAGCACATATTCCTATCGTTGATCTGGATTATTTCAATTCGAATTTTCAATTCCGCTTTAGAAATTATGGATCACTTACCGGTGGACTAGATCATTTTCACATAGACTATGTGCGCGTCCGAAAAAACTCTTTTTTAGCCGACACACTTTATAAAGATTTTGCATTTGTGTATCCGACTGGTTCTTTATTGAAGGATTACACTTCAGTTCCTTGGGATCATTTCAAAAACAATTCTACTGGAAAAATGAATGATTTAACCAAGGTGGTTGTTCGAAATGGGAGTAATTTACCGGAGAATAATCAGAATGGAAATATTGAAATTAAGTACAATGGAGTGAGCGAAGGAAACTTTGTGCTTGCGGCTCAGAATTTATCTGGCGGTGTGATTAACTACGCTCCGACAACAACTTATTATTCTTATCACGATTTATCTGGAGGTTACGTATTTGATGTTTCAAAACCAGGCACAAAACAAACTTTTGACATTATAAGTGACGCTACGGCACCTTTTACGGATTCTGTGGTCAATGATACGACTTATACTACTCAATATTTTGCCAATTACTATGCTTACGATGACGGTACTGCAGAAAGAGCTTACAGTTTCACCGGAGCACAAGGTCGTTTAGCAATGGGGTTTGAAACGTATGAGGCAGATACAATAATTGGTGCAAGCATTCACTTTACACCAACAGTTGTTAACGCCGAAGGCAGCTTGTTCGTTATAACGGTTTGGTCAGACAACAATGGTTTACCAGGCGACACTATTTATCAAGATAATTTGTTTTCCCCAAAGGTATTAGAATACGATTTTGGTCCCAACCGTTTTATAAATTATTATACCGATTCAACAAGAGTAGTGCCGGTAAGTGGAAAGTTTTATATTGGGTGGAGACAATTCAATGCGGAGCCACTCAATGTGGGATTAGATAAGAATATCGACAAATCACAAAACCTTTTCTATAGTTTGAATGGCGGTAATTCCTGGACCAATTCTTTGATAGAAGGTACGGTGATGATTCGTCCAATTTTCTCGACTAGTTTGAACGACGAACTTGGTATCGCAGAAAGAACTGTACCAAAAACGAATTTTGTTTTATATCCCAATCCAGCGAATGAACAAATCACTTTGAAAGCAGATAATGGTTTGGTGCAAGGTATGTCTGTGTACAATCTGCAAGGACAATTAGTGGTAAAAACAGACCAACAAACCACAGATGTTAGTTATTTGAAAACTGGAGTATATCTGGTTAAACCAGCGGATTCTGAACAAACGATTCGCTTGATAAAAAATTAATGATCGAAGTTGAAGAATATAAGGTCTATTCTGACCAAGAAGGGGAAGAAGAATTATTCGAACATTTTCGTTTCAAAGCGGAACCGGGATTAGTCATTATACGCATCGATAAATATTTGATGGATCGGATGCCAAATACAACACGTAATCGCCTTCAAAATGCAGCGAAAAACGGTAATATTCTTGTCAACGAAAAGAGAGTAAAGCAGAACTATAAGGTAAAACCCTTGGACGAAATTAGTATTGTTCTGCCATTTCCTATGCGCGATCTGGAATTGGTCCCAGAGGATATTCCAATAGAAATTATTTATGAAGACGATGATTTAGCTGTGGTCAATAAACCCAGCAACATGGTTGTCCACCCTGGTCATGGCAATTACACCGGAACTTTGGTGCATGCCTTGGCGTTTCATTTCAATAATTTGCCAGATAAATCGGAAGAGTTTTTTGGCCGTCCTGGACTTGTTCATCGCTTAGACAAACACACAACTGGTTTAATGGTAATTGCGAAAACTGAACATGCCTTGACTCATTTGGCCAAGCAGTTTTTTGATAGAACCACAGAACGTTTGTACTGGGCATTAGTATGGGGTGATGCAGAAGAGGCTGGTAAAGTAACAGGAAACCTTGGAAGATCATTAAAAAACCGCAAACTTGTAACCGTTTTCCCTGACGGGGATTATGGTAAGCATGCAGTAACACATTATAAACCCATTCGAAATTTTGGATTGGTTACACTTGTCGAATGTAAATTAGAAACAGGAAGAACCCACCAAATTCGTGCTCATATGAAACACATTGGGCATACTTTGTTTCATGATTTGGAATATGGAGGTGATTCTGTTCTAAAAGGTATGAAGAATGCAAAGTACTCTCGTTTTATCGATAATTGTTTTAAATTGATTGATGGTCAAGCTTTACATGCCAAAACATTGGGATTTGAACATCCCGTAACTAAAGAATACATGCAATTCGATTCAGAACTTCCAACGGGTTTTTCTGAAATAATAAGAAAATGGGAAACATACACGAAAGAATTGCCTTAGCTTAAGGTAATTGTTAATAATTTAACGTAAAACGCAATTATTGGTCAATACTGAGTAAAAAAGGGCTATTTTTATCACTAAAATATGGGTAATTAAAATTTTCGTATTAAATTCGAGTTCTGTTTAAAATAAGCGGACAATACATTACATTCAACAATATGACTATAAACTTAAGTAAAACCTTAACACTATTTTCACTTATCTTTTTGAGTTTCAGTGTAACAGCCCAGAAAAACTCTGCGCTATACAAGGAAGCTTTAAAGGTATTTAACAACGAAAATTACTGTGAAGGGGCAGAAAAATGTGAAGCAGCATATAAGCTTTTGTCTAGAAAAGGAAATCGTGCGAAGTTATTAAAAGGAGACATGGCGTTTAAAACAGCTGAATGTTACCGAATGACAGAGCGTTTTAGAGAAGCAAACGACTGGTACGAAAGATGTAAGTTGTTGGATTACCAGAATGAAGAACCAAAAATATTATTGCATAATGCGGAAATGCTCCAGCAAATGGGTGAATTCAAAAAAGCAATTACCGATTTGCAGGCGTACAAGAAGCTTGTGCCAAAAGACGTGCTTGCAGAGGTGAGAATTCAATCATGCAAAACAGCGAAAGATTATGTTGCAAACAAAACAAAGTATATTGTAACGAATCAACGAAATATCAATGGAACTACTTTTGATATGGCGCCTGTATTTGGTGACAGAAAAGAATCAAAGTTATTTTTCTCTTCTGGCCGCGATGGTGGTGCAGGTGGAGGAATAGATCCACGTTCATGCGAAAACTATATGGATTTGTGGTATTCTCAAATGGACAAAAAAAGAAATTGGGGTGTTCCAACACCACTTGAAGGTGATGGAATTAACACAGAAGATAATGAAGGAACAGTTTGTTTCGATGGTGGTGCAAAAAAAATGTTCTTTACACGTTGCCCAAATGTCAAAAAACAAAATTTAGGTTGTGAAATCTGGATGTCTGAAAGAAAAGGACGTGACGCTTGGAAAGTGCCAACAAGATTAGAGTTAAAATCGGATGATACTGTTTCCGTTGGGCACCCTTGTGTGTCAGACGATGGCAAAACCTTGGTATTTGCATCAGATATGTCAGGTGGTTTTGGTGGTCGTGATCTTTGGATTACAGAATACGTTCGTAAAACAAACTCTTGGACTGCTCCTAAAAACCTTGGTCCCGAAATCAATACCTCAGGTGATGAGTTATTTCCAACTTTTGGTAAGAATGGAGATTTGTACTTTTCTTCAGACGGTCATCCTGGAATTGGAAACTTAGATGTTTTCAAAGCATCTAAAGTGGGTGCAGAATTCAAATGGGAGAATGCACAAAATATGGGTTATCCTATTAATTCAGAAGCTGCAGATTTTGCATTGTATGAATTGGATGAAACACAAGGTTATTTCACTTCAGAAAGAAAAAGTGAGAATGGTGAGTTCAAACCAGATATCTACAAATACGAATTACCAGATAAGTTGTTTGATTTGTGTGTGATTGCTTCCGAAACAGGAAACAAAGCCGAAAAAATTGAAGGAGCTAGAATCGTTGTGAGAGCCTCAAACGGTGAAACATGGGACGGATTTACGAATAAGCTAGGAAAAGTTTGTTGGGAGAAGAAAGGAAATGGAGACCGCTATATCTTGCCGGAAACTTCGTATAAAATCTATGCATCAAAAGAAGGGTATCACGATAACCCAAGTCCCTCTGAATTCACAACGGTAGGTTTAACGCAAGGACGAACTTTTTACATTGAAATGGGATTGTTGCCTATAAAACCAATTGTACTTCCTGAAGTTCGTTATCCTTTGGCTAGTGCTGTGTTACTCGTCGATAATACGATTAACTCAAAAGATTCCTTGAATTTTGTGTATGATTTGTTGATTGAATATCCAGGAATGGTATTGCGTTTGATGTCGCACACCGATGCACGCGGAACAACCTCTTCAAATCAAGAATTATCTGAAAGACGCGCTAAATCTTGTATTGATTACCTTGTGAAAGAAAAAGGAATTGACCCAAGACGTTTAATCCCTCGAGGTGATGGTGAAAACGTGCCACGTGTTTTGAGAGATCCTGTGTCTGGTGAATTAATAACCTTAACTGAAGCATACATTGACCAATTCAAAACTTCAGATAAAACGAGATTTGAGATGCTTCATCAGCTGAATCGTCGAACGGAAGCTGAAGTTGTCCGAATGGATTTCACACCGTGATGAAATAGAATATTTTTTAAACCTCCGAGAGAAACCTCGGAGGTTTTTTTGTATCTTAATGTAACTAAACCGAAAGATATGAAAGAAGAATACATGCATTTTCTTTGGAGAATGCGCTTTTTACCGACCCGAAATTTCATACTGCATGATGGCACCGAAATGGAGATTCTCGAATTTGGTGAATACAATGAAAATGAAAGTGGCCCTGATTTTTTTCACGCCAAAATATTGATAGAGGGAATTTTGTGGTTCGGTCACGTCGAGTTTCATTTAAAAGCTTCTGACTGGTACAAACATAACCATCAATTAGATACTGCATACGACCATGTGATATTGCATGTAGTTTGGGAAATGGATCAAGAGGTAATCTGTCAAAATAAACCACTGCCAACATTATTATTGTCCAAATATGCCGTGGACGACCACTCTGTTTCGTTTAAAAAGGGAAAGAGCAATGAGCAATTGTTGTCCTGTTCCTTTGAATTAGAATCTATTGAGGAAATCTACATTGAAAAGGAAAAAGAAAGTGCGCTCCATCATCGTTTGAATAGAAAGACGAATCATTTTCTGCAAAATCCGGAGAGCGGTTTTGCTCAAGTGCTGTACGAATTGATTGCAACAGCATTTGGCGCCAAAATCAATAAAGATCCATTTTGGCAGTTAATAAAAGAAGTACCCATAGTGCGTCTCCTTAAAATGCGTAAAAAAAGTAGAGGAGATCTGATAATGTTAACCTCCGGCGTGTATGACAAAAAAACTATTCAACTAAAAAAGAATGTAAAATCCATGGAATCCTTTCAATGGAAAAGAAAAGGATTGCATCCAAAAGGGGCACCCGAAATAAGAGTGAAGCAATTTGCTCTTTTCGCACAATACTTCGATTTCGACTTTGGTTTTCTTGATTTATCGGCTGAAGATTTGTTGGCCTATATTCGGCAATCCTTCCTTAAAGTTGAAGATGTCGAATATGCTAAAAGCTTTCAAAACTTAATAATTATAAACTCTTTCGTTCCTTTTCTTTGGTGGTTAGGAGAGAAAAGAGGCGAGAGTCAATGGCAAAATCGAGCTATCGAATTATTGCAATTGCTACCAAGTGAAACAAATCATCTCACGAAGTTTTTAAAAAAGGCAGGATTCTCTATCCGAACGGCATATGATTCTCAGACTCTTTTGGAGCTATATTCTATCCGTTGTTCTCGCAAAAAATGTCTAACTTGCGGCGTCGGAATTAAAATCCTCGGGAGATGAGTTGGCTGCAAAAAATATCACTTTTTTTTGAATTGAGATCATTTGGTGTTTGCCAATGGTGGGCACAGAAATTGGGCATCGAACAATACAAAGTACGTCGCTCTTTTATTTATACTACGGTCATCGGTTTGGGTTCACCATTAGTCCTTTATTTTATTATGGCTTGGATCATCGAACACAAACATTATTTTAAATTTCAACGAAAGCGGAAATCGTCAATTTGGGAATTATGAGTTGGTATAGCTTTAATACGCCGACTTTCGTGCTTCCTAATATTTCTAGCAATAGTAATTACAGGAGGTTCCTTATGTTATATGTGGATATAGGATTATCCCGTAAATGACGCATTGATATGAAAATTTTAATAACAGGATCCAATGGATTATTGGGTCAGAAATTAGTCAAACTTTTACTTCACAACAATGTTCCGTTCGTGGCAACTTCTTCTGGTGAAAATCGAAACCAGGATTGCCCAAGTGAAAATTATCTTACCATGGATATCACATCAAAAATAGATGTGGAATCAGTCATAATAAATCAAAACCCAGATGCCATCATTCATACTGCGGCCATGACGAATGTTGATCATTGCGAGGAAGATAAAATCAATTGTCACAAAGTCAATGTGATGGGAACTGCTTTTTTGTTTGAAGCAGCGAAAAAGACAAACGCTCACTTTCAATTATTGTCAACTGATTTTGTTTTCGATGGTGAAAAAGGGAACTACCGAGAGGAAGACATGGTCAATCCTTTAAGTGTTTATGCCCAATCTAAAGTGGATGCAGAGCGATTATTACAACTTTCAAACTATACGCATTGGTCAATTGTGCGAACGATTATCGTATATGGAACTGGAAATAATCTTTCACGGTCGAATATAGTTTTGTGGGCACGTGAAGCTTTGGCCAAAGGTGATCCATTGAAAATAGTAAACGATCAGTTTCGTGCACCTACTTGGGCCGAGGATTTGGCAAAGGGTTGTGCAGCAATAGTCGAAAAGAAACACTTTGGTATCTTCCATCTCTCTGGACCAGAAACTTATTCAATTCTTGATTTGGTAAAAAAGATAGCAGGATTTTATGATCATCCTACAAGCAAAATTATGCCAGTTTCTTCATCCACGCTAAATCAAAAGGCCAAGCGTCCACCAAAAACCGGTTTTGACTTAACTAAAGCACGAGTTCTTTTGGATTACAAGCCAATTACAATCGAACAAAGCTTAACCCTGCTCGAGCTAGAATTAGAAGACAAACAATAAACCAAAGATTTCGCTGTACCGGCTTGTTGCGTTAAAATTTCATTATATTCGAGGAATAAAACGAAACAACTATGGCAAAAGAGGCATCCTCAGGTTGGGGGTCACGCGTTGGTTTAATTCTAGCAATGGCAGGAAATGCTGTTGGATTAGGTAATTTCTTAAGATTTCCGGTACAAGCAGTCGAAAATGGAGGTGGAGCATTCATCATTCCTTACTTGGTCTGTTTTTTATTGATGGGAATTCCACTTTTGTGGGTTGAATGGGCTACAGGACGTTTTGGAGGTATTCGTGGAAATCACTCTACACCGTTCATTTTCGATTCAATGAATAAAAAGAAAGTCTGGAAGTACATCGGTGTTTTCGGGATTTTCACCAACATCGCCGTTGCATCATATTACTGTTACATTGAGTCTTGGACCATGTCGTATGTCTATCATACCTTAATTGGAACATTTGATGGAATGTCGCAGCAACAAGTGAGTGACTTTTTCAATTCATATACAGACATTGGTTCTACCTTTTCAGGAATACCCTATGAAGCAGTCGTGTTTTACATAGTTTGTCTTGCTTTAAATACCTGGATATTATCAAAGGGGTTGGGCGGAGTAGAAAAAGTAGCCAAAGTAGGTGTGCCCTTATTATTGATTTTTGGAGCTTTTTTAGCCGTAAAGGGTTTGACATTAGGAACTTCAGGAGCTTCACCTGCAGTGCCTGACGCAAATGCATTGGATGGAATTAACTTCTTATGGACACCGCAGTTTAGTTCGCTTCTCGATCTCAAAGTTTGGCTTGCTGCTGCTGGTCAGATATTCTTCACACTTTCTTTGGGAATGGGTACTATTCACTGTTACGCGTCTTACTTGAAAGAAAAAGACGATGTTGCCTTGAATTCATTGAGCGCAGGATTTACAAACGAATTTGTAGAAGTTGTTCTTGGATCATTGATTGTAGTTCCTATTGCAGCAGGTTACCTTGGTTTAGATTGGGTAATCAACAATGCTGGATTCGGAATGGCATTCCAAACGATGCCTTATTTGTTTGATAAATGGGGTGACGTGGTTGGAACTTTATCTGGCGTATTCTGGTTTGGGCTATTGTTCTTCGCGGGGATTACCTCATCCTTGGCAATGGGAACACCTTGGATGGGGTTTATGCAGGATGAGTTTGGTTGGGGCAAGAAAAAAGGTGCTTGGACCTTTGGTTTGATCGTGTTAATATTAGGTTTACCAACCGTTTTCTTCTATAATGAGGGCGTGTTTGATGAATATGATTACTGGGCTGGAACAGTTTCATTAGTCGTCTTCGCTTTAGCTGAAATAGTTCTATTTGCTTGGGTTTTTGGAATCACCAAAGGCTGGGATCAAATAAATGCCGGTGCCGATATCAGTTTACCTAAAATTTATAAACCGATTCTGAAATATATCACACCAACTATTTTGATCATTGTTTTCCTTGGGGCATTGATAACTCCAAAAGGGAATGATTGGGAAAAAGCGCTGACTGAAAAATGGGAATTGGACAATGGGAGTATTCTCGCTAAACTAACCAATAGCGATATTGTCGTGAACAAAGAGTTTTTCTCCAACCATAAAGAGTATGATCAACCGGGTGGTATTGTGGATACAATCATTCACGATGAAGAAAAGAAAGTACATATCTTAAAAGTGAAGGACAAAGTACGTTTCTATAGAAATGAACAAGGAGAAGCCAAAGAAGCTAAAAAGGAAGCGATTTTGAGCAACTTGGGAAAAAATTATGTTTTCTTCGATTCAGTTGCAGTATGCAGAGAATATAAAATTAAATGGAAAAATAAAATTGTTGTTAAAAAAGGAGACGAACTAAAATTAGGCTCAACCATCGCGACAGGAAAATTCACAAATAAATCTCTATACATCACAATAGGCAGGTTGCTTTTGTTAGGATTATTTATATTCATTTGTATCCTCGTGTATAGAGCGGGACGTAAAAAAACAACGACATGAACACCTCAGCATTAATTATGATGGTCACTACCCAAGTGTTGGTGGCATTTCTAATGGGATTCTTTTTTTATAAAGTTTTGCGCGCTCCGAAAAGAGAAGAGCCAGATTCGTATAGCGAAAATGATGACGATTAGTCAACATGAAAAAAGAAAAGGAAATACCCGATTTTATTTCAAAAAAGACCAAGAGAGGAATTCTTCTTTTGGTCATTCTGTGTTTGATCATTATTTACACACCTAGATTGTTTTCATTATTAAAAAAAACAGAAGCTGTTGAACTCACCCAAACAGAAATTGAGAAAGTAGAACAACTTCAGGCGAATTACATTCAAGAACAACAAAAAAAGAAGAAGAATTCTTTCAAGAAAAGAGAGTATCGACGTCCGCCTAAAAAATTTGACCCAAATCAATATACGAAAACGCAATGGATGTACGTTGGTCTAAGTGACAAACAAGCAGAGGTAATGCTGAAAATCACAAAAAAGGGAATTTGGACGAACGAATTCTTGGCGAAAATTGTAGTCATTCCAGAAGAGGTTTTTCAGTTGATAAAAGATTCTACCATTTATCCAGAACGCAAATACGAAAACAAAGATTACACGGAATACCCGAAATACGAGAAAAAAGAAATTGTCTTAGTTGAAATAAACACTGCCGATTTAGAAGGCTTGAAGTCATTGCCCGGAATAGGTCCTACGTTTGCACTTCGTATCAATGCCTATAAAGAGTTATTAGGTGGATTCGTTCGCAAGGAACAATTACTCGAAGTGTATGGTATTGATTTGGAAAAGTTCAATCAGTTCGAAAAGTATTGCGAAGTCAATCCTTCAGCAATAGTTAAGATGAACATAAACGAGGTGGATGTAAATCGCTTAAAAATGCACCCATATATAAACTATTCTGTGGCCAACAGTGTTGTTCAAATGAGAAAACAGAGAGGGAAGTATACTAAAATTGAAGAATTGAAAGAATCTAAATTAATTAACCCAGAACTTTTCGAGAAACTAAAACCCTATGTATATTTGTAGTCATGCTTGAAAAAAGAATTAAATCTACCATACGTGATGTGGTGGATTTCCCAAAGAAAGGTATTGTTTTTAAGGATATTACGCCGATAATGAAAGATCCTGTTTTGTCAAATGACATTGTGGACGACTTGTATAATTCTTATGCAATGCAGAATATTGATGCCGTTGCAGGTATAGAAAGCCGTGGTTTTTTATTCGGATACCCTTTGGCAATGAAATTAGGTGTGCCATTTATAATGATTAGAAAAAAAGGCAAACTGCCGTATGATAAAATCAGTCATTCTTATGACTTGGAATATGGAAGCGCCGAAATCGAAATGCATACCGATGCAGTGAGTGAAGGTCATCGGGTATTAATTCATGACGACTTATTGGCAACTGGAGGTTCCGCTTCAGCAGCTGCACATCTTATTGAAAAGTGTGGAGGAAAAGTAGCTGGATTCAACTTCCTCGTTTCTTTAGATTTTTTAAATGGAAAAGAGAAAATAAAAGGCTTTTCTGATAATATTGATGCATTAATAAATTATTAAAAATATAATGAATTTCGACCAAAACGAAAATCAAAAAATGATCGCGCAAATGATTCGCGATTTTTCAGAGAAAGAAATCCGTCCGCACTTTATGGAATGGGATGAATCTCAGGAATTCCCTGTACACGTATTCAAAAAATTGGGTGAGCTAGGATTGATGGGTGTTTTCGTTCCTGAAAAATATGGAGGCTCAGGTTTTACCTATTTCGAATACATTACAGTGGTGTCTGAAATTGCAAAAGTTTGTGGTTCAATCGGCTTATCCGTGGCGGCGCATAATTCTTTGTGCACAGGACATATCTATTACCACGGTAGCGAAGAGCAAAAAATGAAATACTTGCCCAAATTAGCCACGGCTGAATGGATTGGCGCTTGGGGATTGACAGAAACTGGAACAGGTTCTGATGCAGGAGGAATGAATACAACTGCGGTACTTGAAGGAAATGAGTGGGTATTGAATGGTTCAAAGAATTTTATCACGCACGGTAAATCAGGTGATGTTACTGTCGTTATTGCTCGAACAGGCGAAAAAGGCGACTCTAGAGGAATGTCTGCTTTCATCGTTGAGCAAGGAACAAAAGGATTTACCGCTGGAAAAAAAGAAAATAAATTAGGAATGCGAGCTTCAGAAACATGCGAATTGATTTTCGACAACTGTCGAATTCCAGCCGAAAACTTAATTGGTAAAGAGGGAGATGGGTTCGTTCAAGCTATGCAAGTATTAGATGGTGGCAGAATTTCAATTGGAGCATTGGCATTAGGAATTGCAAAAGGAGCATTTGAAGCATCCGTAAAATATGCGAAAGAAAGAGAGCAATTCGGAAAACCAATTGCACAGTTTCAAGCAATTGGTTTCAAATTAGCCGACATGGCGACGAAGATCGAAGCATCTGAATTGTTGCTGAACCAGTCCGCATTCTTGATGAATGCAGGAAAGAATTTGACTAAGGAATCAGCTATTGCCAAATATTATGCTTCAGAGGTTGCTTGCGAAGTAGCCAGTAATGCCGTACAGATATTCGGAGGATATGGATATACAAAAGATTTCCCAGTTGAGAAATTTTATCGTGATGCGAAACTTTGTACGATCGGTGAAGGAACCTCTGAAATACAAAAATTAGTTATTTCGAGAGAAATTTTAAAATAGTTATTGCATTTTATGAAATTACCCTTACATTTGCCGACCAAAATTGATTTAAATACTTATAGAATATGTTAATAGTACCAGTAAAAGAAGGTGAAAACATCGAAAGAGCCTTGAAGCGTTACAAGAAGAAGTTTGACAAAACTGGAGTTATGAGAGAATTGCGTTCGCGTAAAGAATTTCGTAAGCCTTCAATTGATGATCGTCAACAACGTATCAAAGCTGCTTACAAGCAAAGAATGCAAAGTGCAGAAATGTAACATATTCGAATAAAATACGTTTAAAAAGGAGGCTTCGGTCTCCTTTTTTTATGCTTGAAAAATTTATATATTATCTTAAGGTTGAACGACGGTATTCGTCGCATACTCTTTTGGCGTATCGTGCCGATTTAGAAACCTTTATCGATTTTATTGCCCTGCCTTCTGATACTGAATTTGAACGAGTCCACGCAAGGGATGTTCGCGAATGGATCATGGATTTGAATGCTAAAGGTTTATCTAACCGAAGCATCAATCGTAAAATTTCTTCCTTAAGAGCGTTTTATAAATGGCTGAAAAAAGAAGGGCAAATTTTGAATAATCCTTTAGCAAAAATAAAAGGTCCAAAAACTGAGAAACGTCTTCCCCATTTTGCCAAACAATCGGAAATGGAGAAAATCGAAGTAAAGTCAGATCAAAATGATTTTGAATCTATCCGAGACCATACCATTTTCGAAATGTTTTATCAAACAGGAATTCGTTTGAGTGAATTAATTGGCTTAACGGACACGCAAGTTCAATCGAATTACATTCGTGTTATTGGTAAGAGAAACAAAGAGCGTCAAATTCCCATTTCGTCAGAATTGAATGCGAAAATAAAGAAGTATCAAACGTGTCGAGACAAAGAGGCAGTGCGAGGTAGCCGATTGTTTGTGTTAAAAAACGGTAAGAATCTATACCCAAAACTTGTTTACAGAAGAATTAATATTTACCTTAGTGAGGTAACGAGTTTAGATAAGAAAAGTCCGCATGTCCTTCGGCACACCTTTGCGACCCACATGCTCAATAATGGAGCTGGGTTGGAAACCTTAAAGGAGTTATTAGGTCATGCAAACTTGGCAGCGACGCAAGTATATACTCATAATTCGTTCAAACAATTATCAAATATTTATTCACAAGCCCATCCACGCGGGCACAAAACAAATTAATTATGGATATTCAAGTGCACTCAATTCATTTTACAGCCGACAAAAAATTATTAGGATTCGTAAATGAAAAAGTAAATAAATTAGAGGTGTTCTTTGATAACATAATTGCTGGAGAAGTCTATTTAAGATTAGATAAGAATAATGCCAAGGATAATAAAATCGCTGAAGTGAAATTACTGATTCCAGGAAAAGAGTTATTTGCTAAAAAACAATGTAAAAGTTTTGAGGAAGCTGCCGACTTGGCGGTTGAGGCTTTGCGTAAGCAAGTAACCAAAGAAAAAGAAAGAAAATAGTAAATTATAAATACTTGAAAAGGTGGCAATTGGCCACCTTTTTTTTGCAACGAAAAAAAAAACTGTTTTTTTCTTTTAAAACCATTGCTGTAAAAGATTTCTTTCATACATTTGCAAACCCAAATACAGGGTAAGTAATAACGTTCTTTCAATTATTGACCAAATAAAATTATGTGCCGATGTAGCTCAGTTGGCCAGAGCAGCTGATTTGTAATCAGCGGGTCGGGGGTTCGAATCCCTCCATCGGCTCAATTAAAACAATGGGGGTGTCGCATAGTGGCTATTGCACCAGACTGTAAATCTGTCACCGTAAGGTATCGTTGGTTCGAGTCCATCCACCCCCACACATTTTTTTATTGAATAATAATAAGCGGGAGTAGCTCAGTTGGTAGAGCGTCAGCCTTCCAAGCTGAGGGTCGCGAGTTCGAATCTCGTCTCCCGCTCAACAGAAAGCAGCCGATGTAGCTCAGGGGTAGAGCGTTTCCTTGGTAAGGAAGAGGTCACGAGTTCAATTCTCGTCATTGGCTCTGGATAGTATTTATAGAGTAAATATCATTCCCAAGGGGTGAAATTTGGTGTATATAAAAGTTTGTTTTTTTTATTAACTAAGTAACAACATAGAATAATGGCTAAGGAAAATTTTGATCGTTCCAAACCGCACGTTAACATCGGTACTATTGGTCACGTTGACCACGGTAAAACTACCTTGACAGCAGCAATTTCGTCTGTATTGGCTTCTAAAGGTCTTGCACAAACTAGAGATTTCTCGTCAATTGATAATGCACCGGAAGAGAAAGAACGTGGGATTACAATTAACACATCTCATATTGAGTATGAAACTTCAAATCGTCACTACGCACACGTTGACTGTCCAGGTCACGCGGATTACGTAAAGAACATGGTTACAGGTGCTGCTCAAATGGACGGAGCTATTTTGGTAGTTGCTTCTACAGATGGACCAATGCCACAAACTCGTGAGCACATCCTATTGGGTCGCCAAGTTGGTATTCCAAGATTGGTTGTATTCATGAACAAAGTGGATATGGTTGATGATGAAGAATTATTAGAACTAGTTGAAATGGAAGTCCGTGAATTACTTTCTTTCTACCAGTATGATGGTGATAACGCTCCAGTAATCCAAGGTTCTGCTTTGGGTGCATTAAATGGTGAAGAAAAATGGGTTGCTGCTATCGATGAATTGATGGATGCAGTTGATACATATATTGAACTTCCTCCACGTGATGTTGATAAGCCTTTCTTGATGCCAGTTGAAGATGTATTTACGATTACAGGTCGTGGTACAGTGGCAACAGGTCGTATCGAAACTGGTGTAATTAACTCTGGTGAAGCAGTTGATATCCTTGGAATGGGTGCTGAGAAATTAGTGTCTACAGTAACAGGGGTTGAGATGTTCCGCAAAATCTTGGATAGAGGTGAAGCTGGTGATAACGTTGGTCTTTTGTTGAGAGGTATTGAAAAATCTCAAATCAAAAGAGGAATGGTTATTTGTAAGCCAGGTTCTACAACTCCACACGAAGAATTCAAAGCTGAAATCTACGTATTGAAGAAAGAAGAAGGTGGACGTCACACACCATTTCATAACAAATACCGTCCTCAGTTCTACTTTAGAACAACAGACGTTACAGGAGAAATCTTTATGACTGACGGTCGTGAGATGGTTATGCCTGGTGATAACGTAACAATCTCAGTTAAATTGATCGTACCAATCGCGATGGACAAAGGTCTTCGTTTTGCAATCCGTGAGGGTGGTAGAACAGTAGGTGCCGGTCAGGTTACTGAGATCATTAAGTAATATATTACTATTAAGAATATAAAAAGGGGAGTTCGCTCCCCTTTTTATACGGGTGTAGCTCAGCTGGTAGAGTAGTGGTCTCCAAAACCATTGGTCGTGGGTTCGATCCCTACCGCCCGTGCTAAAATTGATGAAAAGTGTCAAAAATTAAAGAATATATCAACGAAACAGTTACCGAAATGGTTCACAATGTTACGTGGCCAACTTGGAAAGAATTGCAAAGTAACACGATAATCGTGGTGGTTGCATCTATTATTTTTGCCCTTTTGATTTTCGTTATGGATTTTGTTTTCGGTATTACCGATTCATCATTCTGGAAAGGTCTTTTAGGATACATTTATAAGGCATTTTAGAATATGACAGAAATTAAACAACGTTGGTATGTTGTCCGTGCCGTAAGTGGTAAGGAAAAAAAGGTTAAAGAATTCTTAGATCTTGAAATTTCGCGTATGAATTTGAGTGACTATGTGAATCAAGTTTTGATTCCAACTGAAAAAGTCTTTCAAATCAGAAACGGAAAAAAAGTAAGCAAAGAGAAAGCTTTTTTGCCCGGTTATGTTCTTATTGAATGTGCCTTGGTAGGAGAGGTGGCTCACGTTATAAAAGGTATTCCAAATGTAATTGGATTCCTTGGAGCAGTTAAAGGCGGAGAACCCGTTCCAATGCGTCAAGCTGAGGTGAATAAAATCTTAGGTAAAGTAGACGAATTGTTGGAAACAGAAGAGGAAATGAAAATTCCTTTTGTTGTGGGAGAATCTGTTAAAGTTATTGACGGTCCTTTCAATAATTTCTCAGGTGTAGTTGACGAGATCAACGAAGACAAGAAGAAATTGAAAGTGATGGTTAAAATCTTCGGACGTAAAAACTTGTTGGAGTTAAGCTACATGCAAGTTGAGAAGGAGAGTTAAGTAGTATATTAACCGTAGGAGTGAGAAAATGCGATTAAAGCTTCCCGCAAGTATCATGTTTGACTACACAATTTATAGATAAATGGCTAAAGAAGTATCAGGTTTGATCAAATTACAGATCAGAGGTGGTGCGGCTAATCCAGCGCCACCAGTAGGACCCGCTTTGGGTGCGAAAGGTGTAAACATCATGGAGTTTTGCAAGCAGTTTAACGCTCGTACCCAAGATAAAGCAGGAAAAGTTACACCAGTAGTAATCACCGTTTATGGTGATAAATCTTTTGATTTCGTATTAAAGACACCACCAGCAGCAGTTCAAATTTTAGAGCAGACAAAAATCAAGAAAGGATCCGGCGAACCAAATCGTGTTAAGGTTGGAGCAATCTCTTGGGATCAAATCCGCACTATTGCAGAGGACAAGTTGCCGGATATGAATTGTTTTACTGTCGATTCAGGAATGAAAATGGTCGCAGGAACAGCAAGAAGTATGGGTATTAACGTGAAAGGTGGTGAAGCACCGAAATCCAAATAATGTAAGACGATGGGAAGAATTTCTAAAAAAAGAAAGGAAGCTTTGTCCAAATTAGATTTGAGCAAAGTTTACACATTGGCAGAAGCATGTAATTTGGTGAAGGAAATTTCAACCACTAAGTTTGATGCTTCAGTTGATTTGAGTGTACGTTTGGGTGTAGATCCACGCAAAGCTAATCAAATGGTAAGAGGTACAGTTGCATTGCCACATGGTACAGGAAAAGATGTTCGCGTCTTGGTATTATGTACTCCTGACAAAGAGGAGGAAGCGAAAGCAGCAGGTGCTGACCACGTTGGATTAGATGAGTACATCGAAAAAATCAAAGGTGGATGGACAGATATCGACGTTATTGTAACTACACCATCTTGTATGGGTAAGGTTGGTGCTCTAGGACGAGTTTTAGGTCCAAGAGGACTAATGCCGAATCCAAAGACGGGAACGGTTACAATGGAAGTTGGTAAAGCTGTTGAAGAAGTGAAAGCAGGTAAAATTGATTTCAAAGTAGATAAGTTTGGTATTGTACACGCAGGTGTAGGAAAAGTTGGTTTCTCAGGAGACAAAATCTTTAACAATGCAAATGAACTTATGCAAACTTTGGTGAAATTGAAGCCCTCTTCTGCTAAAGGAACATACATGAGAAGTATTTACCTAAGTTCAACAATGAGTCCAAGTATTCAAATTGATGCTAAATCTATAGGAGCTTAAAATTCAAGTATTATGACACAAGAAGAAAAAGCGAAGTACGTAGGTAATTTAGCGACAGAATTGTCTGAGTCGAATATCTTTTATTTAGCTGACACTGGAGAACTTACTGTAGATGCAGTAAACCAACTAAGAAGAAAATGTTTTGGTTCGAAGATCCGCATGCGTGTTGTTAAAAACACCTTGCTTGCAAAAGCAATGGATCAAGTAGAAGGAAAAGATTTCGGACAATTGAGAGAAGTATTGGCTGGTCCAACTTCCATTATGTTTGCTGAAGTTGGAAATGTTCCTGCAAAGCTTATAAAAGAGTTCCGTAAGAAGAATGCTAAGCCTATCCTCAAAGGTGCTTATATCGATGAAGCAGTGTATGTTGGTGATAACCAATTAGAAGCATTAGCTACATTGAAAAGCAAAGAAGAGATGTTGGGTGAAATCATCGGATTACTTCAGAGTCCAGCTAAGAATGTTATTTCTGGACTTAAAAATTCTGGCGGTACTATCGCAGGATTACTTAAAACGCTCGAAAACAGAGCATAGAATTAAATTATTATTATTAAGAACCTTTATTTAAAAAAACAATAAAAATGGCTGATTTAAAAGCAATCGCGGAAACGCTAGTTAACTTGACAGTAAAAGAAGTTAATGAATTAGCAACAATCTTAAAAGACGAGTACGGTATCGAACCAGCAGCAGCTGCAGTAGCAGTAGCAGCAGGTGGTGCAGCAGCAGGTGGTGAAGCAGCAGAAGAGAAAACATCTTTCGATGTTATCTTGAAAGCAGGTGGAGCTAGCAAACTTGCAGTAGTGAAATTGGTTAAGGAATTAACTGGTAACGGATTGAAAGAGTCTAAAGACATCGTTGATGCAGCACCTTCTACATTGAAAGAAGGAGTTTCTAAAGACGAAGCAGAAGGGCTTAAGAAGTCTCTTGAAGAGGCTGGAGCTGAAGTAGAAATTAAGTAATTAGTTACTTCTAAAATAGGAAAGGCATCCCGACAAATTCGGGATGCCTATTCCTGTTTTTTACAATTATCATTCATTTACGCTCACATTTTAACAAAATCTTTGGATCTTGGCAACAACAAATAATACTTCGAAAAGAATAAACTTTGCTTCTAGCAAAAGTCAATTTGAATACCCAGATTTTCTGGATATTCAAATCCAATCCTTCCAAGAGTTTTTCCAATTGGAAACTACTCCTGACAATAGAGAAAGTGAAGGCTTGTTTAAAGTATTCTCTGAAAACTTCCCAATTTCGGATACGAGAAATCAATTCGTTCTTGAGTTTTTAGATTATTTTATCGATCCACCACGATACTCAATAGAAGAGTGTATCGATCGTGGATTGACCTACAGTGTACCACTGAAGGCAAAATTGAAATTATATTGTACTGATCCTGAACACGAGGATTTCGAAACCATCGTTCAGGATGTGTATTTGGGTACAATTCCTTATATGACACCGAAAGGGTCATTCGTAGTTAATGGTGCGGAACGTGTTATCGTTTCTCAATTGCACCGTTCTCCGGGTGTATTCTTCGGACAAAGTCGTCACGCAAATGGTACAAAATTGTATTCTGCGCGAGTTATTCCATTTAAAGGTTCTTGGATTGAGTTCGCGACGGATATCAATAACGTAATGTATGCGTATATCGACCGTAAGAAAAAATTACCAGTAACAACACTCTTCCGTGCAATCGGATACGAGTCGGATAAAGACATCTTAGGAATCTTTGATTTGGCTGACGAAATTAAAGCGACCAAAGCGAACTTGAAAAAAGTAGTTGGTCGTAAATTAGCTGCACGAGTTTTGAAAACATGGGTGGAAGATTTCGTGGATGAAGATACTGGAGAGGTTGTTTCTATCGAGAGAAATGAAGTTCTTTTAGATCGTGAAATAGCTATCGAAGCAGAACACATTGATTTAATTGTTGATTCTGGCGCAAAAACAATTATTCTTCACAAAGAGAATATCAATAGCGCAGATTTCACGATTATCTACAACACTTTACAAAAAGATACGTCGAACTCAGAAAAAGAAGCGGTTGAACACATTTACCGTCAACTTAGAAATGCTGAGCCGCCTGATTATGATACCGCGAAAAATGTATTTGAGAAATTATTCTTCTCTGATACACGTTATGATTTAGGCGAAGTTGGACGTTTCCGATTGAACAAAAAATTAAACATCGATTCAGAAGAGACTTCAAGAGTCTTGACGAAGGGTGATATCATTAAGATCATTAAATATTTGATAGAGTTGATTAACTCTAAAGCAGATGTGGATGATATTGACCACCTGTCAAATCGTCGTGTGAGAACAGTTGGTGAGCAATTGTATTCTCAATTCGGTGTTGGTTTGGCGCGTATGGCACGCACAATTCGTGAGCGTATGAACGTTCGTGACAACGAGGTCTTTACGCCAATCGATTTGATTAATGCGAAAACATTGTCATCGGTTATTAATTCATTCTTCGGAACGAATCAACTTTCTCAGTTCATGGATCAAACGAATCCACTTTCTGAGGTAACACACAAACGTCGTTTGTCAGCACTAGGACCTGGTGGATTATCAAGAGAAAGAGCAGGATTTGAGGTGCGTGATGTTCACTACACCCACTACGGTCGACTTTGTACAATTGAAACTCCAGAGGGACCAAACATTGGTCTGATTTCTTCTTTGTGTGTATTTGCCAAAGTAAATAAACTTGGATTTATCGAAACACCTTATCGTTTGGTTGAAAATGGTAAAGTTGGATTGGACATAGACCCAATATATAGAACAGCTGAAGAAGAGAATGGTCAAATGATTGCACAGGCGAATGCGCAAGTGGATGAAAAAGGAAAATTCTTAACAGAAGTTGTTAAAGCAAGATTCGGATCTGAATTCCCAGTTGTAGCTCCTAAAGCTGTAACATTAATGGATGTAGGTGCCAATCAAATTGCATCAATTGCCGCTTCATCAATTCCTTTCTTGGAGCATGATGATGCCAACCGTGCATTGATGGGATCGAATATGCAGCGTCAAGCAGTTCCTCTTTTGAAACCTCATTCTCCAATTGTGGGAACTGGAATCGAAAGATTAGTTGCAAGAGATTCTCGTGTATTGATTAATGCAGAAGGACCGGGAACAGTAGAATACGTAGATGCAAATAATATTGCAATTCGTTACGATTGGTCCAAAGAAGATAAATTGGTAAGTTTCGATACAGAGCTGAAAACATACACTTTGACGAAATTCGCTAAAACGAATCAAGGAACATGTATCAACTTGAAACCTATCGTTCAACATGGCGATCGAGTTGAAAAAGGACAAGTTCTTTGTGAAGGATATGCAACCGAAAGTGGTGAATTGGCCTTGGGTCAAAACTTGAAAGTGGCTTTCATGCCTTGGAAAGGTTATAACTTTGAGGATGCGATTGTAATTTCTGAACGTGTAGTGCGTGACGATATCTTTACATCTATCCACATTGATGAATATTCTTTAGATGTTCGTGAAACGAAAAGAGGAATGGAAGAATTGACTTCTGATATTCCTAATGTTTCAGAAGAAGCGACAAAAGATTTGGACGAACATGGTTTGATCCGACTTGGAGCTGAAATCAAAGAAGGAGACATATTAATTGGTAAGATTACACCAAAAGGTGAAACAGATCCTTCTCCAGAAGAGAAACTTTTACGTGCCATCTTTGGAGACAAAGCTGGTGATGTAAAAGATGCGTCATTGAAAGCAGGTCCTTCATTGAGAGGTGTTGTCGTTCAGAAGAAATTGTTCTCAAGAGCAATTAAGGATAGAAAATCGAAAGCACATGACAAACCAGTTTTGGAGTCATTGGATGGAGATTACGAAAAGGATTTCGCTAAATTGAAAGAGGTTCTAGTTGAAAAATTGATTGCAATCGTTGGTGACACAAAATCAGGCGGAGTATTCAATAACTTCAAAGAGGAAATCATCAAAAAAGGAACGAAATTCTCTACGAAAAACTTAATGGCTATCGATTTCAGTATCGTTAATCCAACAAACTGGACTGCAAACGATGAATTGAATAAATTGATCGGTCGTGTTATTCACAACTTCAATATCAAAGCAAATGATATGTTGGGTACTTACAAACGTAAGAAATTCCACATTTCAGTTGGAGATGAATTGCCTGCAGGAATTATCAAAATGGCGAAAGTTTACGTGGCTAAAAAACGTAAATTGAAGGTTGGAGATAAAATGGCGGGACGTCACGGAAATAAAGGTATTGTTGCCAATATCGTTCGTGCTGAAGACATGCCTTTCTTGGAAGATGGAACACCAGTAGATATCGTTTTGAATCCGCTAGGGGTGCCTTCTCGTATGAACTTGGGTCAAATCTATGAGACAGTCCTTGGTTGGGCTGGAGAAAAATTAGGCATTAAGTTCGCGACACCAATTTTTGATGGAGCACATCCTTCAGAGATTGGTGATTGGACAGAAAAAGCTGGAGTGCCAACTTCAGGTAAAACATACTTATACGATGGCGGAACAGGTGAACGTTTCCATCAAACAGCAACAGTTGGGGTCATTTATATGTTGAAATTATCGCATATGGTTGATGACAAAATGCACGCACGTTCTATCGGACCGTATTCATTGATTACGCAACAACCATTGGGTGGTAAAGCTCAGTTTGGAGGTCAGCGTTTTGGTGAGATGGAGGTTTGGGCATTGGAAGCATTTGGTGCAGCCAATATCCTACAAGAAATCTTGACAGTTAAGTCGGATGACGTAATAGGTCGTGCAAAAGCCTACGAAGCAATCGTTAAAGGAGACAATATTCCTGAACCAGGAATTCCAGAATCTTTCAACGTATTGTTGCATGAATTGAGAGGTCTATGTTTGAACATATCATTAGACTAAACGAAAGTTGTTGAATTTTTAGAAAAGCAAGAATATGGCTTACAGAAAAGAATTACCAAGTAAACAAAGCAGTTTCAATAAAATAACTATCTCATTGGCGTCTCCAGAAATGATTTTGGAGAATTCAAGCGGTGAGGTTTTGAAGCCGGAGACAATTAACTATCGTACATACAAACCAGAAAGAGACGGTTTGTTTTGCGAGCGTATTTTTGGCCCCGTAAAAGATTATGAATGTCACTGTGGAAAATACAAAAGAATCCGATACAAAGGAATCGTTTGTGACCGCTGTGGTGTAGAAGTTACAGAGAAGAAAGTACGTCGTGAGCGTATGGGACACATTTCATTAGTGGTTCCTGTTGCACACATTTGGTACTTCCGTTCATTACCGAATAAAATCGGTTATTTGTTGGGATTACCGACGAAGAAATTAGATCAAATCATTTACTATGAACGTTATGTCGTTATACATACAGGTGTTGCAGTAAATGCAGATGGTTCTGAATTGACTCGTTTGGATTTCTTATCCGAAGAAGAATACTTGGATATTTTGGATACACTTCCAAAAGAAAACCAATATTTAGAAGACACAGATCCAAATAAATTCATCGCAAAGATGGGTGCTGAAGCAATCTATGATTTGTTGAGCACGATGGATTTGGACCAAACATCATTTGACCTTCGTCACCAAGCAAACACCGAAACTTCTGTTCAAAGAAAGAACGAAGCATTGAAACGTTTGCAAGTGGTTGAGTCAATGCGTGAATCAAAAGATCGTATTGAGAATCGTCCTGAATGGATGATTGTGAAAGTTGTTCCCGTTATTCCACCTGAATTGCGTCCTTTGGTACCATTGGATGGAGGTCGTTTTGCGACATCAGATTTGAATGATTTGTACAGACGTGTTATTATTCGTAACAACCGTTTAAAGAGATTGATCGAAATCAAAGCGCCAGAAGTAATTTTGCGTAATGAGAAACGTATGTTGCAAGAGTCTGTTGATTCATTGTTCGATAACTCAAGAAAAGCTTCAGCAGTTAAGACTGAGTCCAATCGTCCATTGAAATCACTTTCTGATTCATTAAAAGGTAAACAAGGTCGATTCCGTCAAAACCTTTTGGGTAAACGTGTTGATTATTCAGCTCGTTCGGTAATTGTTGTTGGGCCAGATTTGAAATTGCATGAATGTGGTATGCCTAAAGATATGGCTGCCGAATTATACAAACCATTCATTATTCGTAAGATGATTGAGCGTGGTATTGTGAAAACAGTTAAATCTGCAAAGAAAATTGTTGATCGTAAAGAGCCAGTAGTTTGGGACATTCTAGAAAACATATTGAAAGGACATCCGGTACTTTTGAACCGTGCACCAACTTTGCACCGTTTAGGTATCCAGTCTTTCCAACCAAAATTGATTGAAGGGAAAGCAATTCGTTTGCACCCTTTGGTAACAACAGCCTTCAATGCCGATTTTGATGGGGATCAAATGGCCGTTCACTTACCATTGGGTAATGCGGCAATTTTGGAAGCTCAATTATTGATGTTGGCTTCACATAATATTTTGAATCCTGCGAATGGAGCACCTATTGCTGTACCTTCTCAGGACATGGTACTTGGGTTGTATTACATTACAAAAGGAAAAGTTACCAAAGGAAAAGATATCGTTAAAGGTGAAGGTGGGATTTTCTACTCTTCAGAAGAAGTTGTTATTGCTCATAACGAAGGTAAATTGGACTTGCATGCTCACATCAAAGTGAAATTGTTTGACATGAACGAACAAGGAGAGTCAGTGATGCAAATGACTGAAACAACTTGTGGTAGAGTTCTTTTCAACGCCCATGTTCCAAGAGAAGTTGGATATATCAATGAGGTATTGACTAAGAAAGCACTTCGTGATATCATTGGAAGAGTCTTGAAAATTTGTGGTACTTCAAAAACTGCAAAATTCTTGGATGAAATTAAAGAGTTAGGATATGACATGGCCTTTAGAGGTGGATTGTCGTTCAACTTAGATGATATTATTATCCCGAAGGAGAAAATCGAATTAGTCGATAAAGCGGAAACTGACGTGAAAGAAGTAATGGCCAATTATAATATGGGTCTAATTACAAACAATGAGCGTTATAACCAAATTATTGATATCTGGACGCATACAAATTCACGTTTGACTGCGACTTTGATGAATCAATTGCAAGAAGATAAGCAAGGATTCAACTCAATTTACATGATGTACGATTCAGGAGCACGTGGTTCGAAAGAGCAAATTCGTCAGCTGTCTGGTATGCGTGGATTGATGGCGAAACCACAAAAATCTGGAGCGTCGGCACAAGAGATTATTGAAAACCCAATTTTGTCCAACTTTAAAGAAGGATTATCAATTTTGGAATACTTTATCTCTACTCACGGTGCGCGTAAAGGATTGGCCGATACAGCCTTGAAAACTGCCGATGCGGGTTATTTGACTCGTCGTTTGGTTGATGTTGCGCAAGATGTTGTAATTAACATGGACGACTGTGGAACGTTAAGAGGTCTTGTAGCTGCAGCCTTGAAGAAAAATGATGATGTAGTTGAACCTTTAAACGATCGTATCATTGGTAGAACATCGGTTCATGATATTTTCCACCCACAAACAGAGGAGTTGTTAATTGAATCTGGTGAGGTTATCACAGAAGAGATTGCATTTGCAATTGAGAAAGCTGATATTGAGGAAGTTGAAATCCGTTCTGTATTGACCTGTGAAATGCGTCGAGGAGTTTGTTCGAAATGTTATGGACGAAACTTGGCAACACATCGTGATGCACAGCTGGGAGATACTGTTGGTGTAATTGCTGCTCAATCTATTGGTGAGCCAGGAACACAGTTGACACTTCGTACATTCCACGTTGGGGGTACAGCGTCAAATCAGACAGATATATCAGATTTAAAAGCAAAAGCTAACGGTAGATTCGAAATTGACGAATTGCGTACAATTGAGAAGAAAAATGCTGATGGAACAACGAAAGTTATTGTTATCGGGCGTTCAGCAGAAATTAAAATTACTGACGAGAAAACAGATGTGATTATTCAAACAGCGAATATCCCTTACGGTTCCGAAATGGTAATCGGTGATGTTAAGAAAATCAAAAAAGGTGATGTTATCTGTAAATGGGATCCATACAATGCTGTTATCGTAACAGATGTTGCTGGTAAGGTTGTTTTTGACAACGTTATTGATGGTATCACATTCCGTGAAGAAGTTGATGAGCAAACTGGATTTACTGAAAAAGTAATTACAGAATCGCGTGATAAGAAAAAGAATCCAGCGATTCATATTGTAGATAAGAAAACGAAAGAAGTATTAAGAGAGTATTCTTTGCCAGTTGACGCGCATATTTCTGTAAGCGAAGGTGATGTGATTGGAGAAGGTGAAATTTTAGTGAAAATCCCTCGTATTGCAGGTAAAACTGGAGATATTACAGGAGGTCTTCCTCGTGTTACCGAATTATTCGAAGCACGTAACCCTTCTAATCCAGCAGTTATTTCTGAGATTGATGGTATTGCAGAATACGGAAAAATCAAAAGAGGTAATCGTGAGATCGTTATTACAACGAAAACAGGTGAGGTACGTAAGTACTTAGTTCCACTTTCGAAACACATCTTGGTTCAAGAGAATGACTTCGTTAGAGCAGGATCTGCATTATCGGACGGAGCGGTTACGCCAAATGATATTTTGAATATCGAAGGGCCAACGGCTGTTCAAGAATACATTGTAAATGAAATCCAAGAGGTTTACCGTTTGCAGGGTGTGAAGATTAATGACAAACACTTTGAAGTTATCGTGCGTCAAATGATGTTGAAAGCGTCAATTATTGATGCAGGAGATACTCGTTTCTTAGAAGGACAATCTGTTCATAAAGCAGATATCATGGAAGAGAACGATGCGATATACGGAATGAAAGTTGTTGTGGATAAAGGAGATTCAACTACAGTTAAAAATGGTCAGATTATATCTGCACGTAAATTACGTGACGAAAACTCACAGTTGAAACGTACTGATAGTGCTCAAATTGAGGCTAGAGAGGCGATTCCAGCTACTTCAACTCCCTTGTTGCAAGGTATCACCAGAGCTTCACTACAAACACAATCGTTTATATCTGCGGCATCGTTCCAGGAAACAACGAAAGTGTTGAATGAGGCAGCTATTTCTGGTAAAGAGGACAATTTGTTAGGATTGAAAGAAAACGTAATTGTAGGGCATTTAATCCCTGCAGGAACGGGTATTCGTCATTTCCAAAAAATGGTTGTTGCTGGAAAAGAAGAATTAGCAACGCTAGAAGCTGAAGCTCAATAATAAAAACAAACAAAGTAAATGGGAACCAAGAAATTGGTTCCCATTTTTTTTGGCCAAGATTTTTGGCCAAAAAAAAGCGAAACCGCAAATGGTTTCGCTTTTTATATATAGGTTTTGAACTATCCCAAGAATGGGTAGCGATAATCTTTTGGAGTAACGAAAGTCTCTTTAATTGTTCTAGCAGAAACCCATCGCAATAAGTTCATAGCGGCACCTGCTTTATCATTGGTGCCTGAACCTCTTGCTCCACCAAATGGCTGCTGTCCTACAACAGCTCCTGTTGGTTTGTCGTTGATGTAAAAATTACCAGCCGCATTTTCCAATTTTTTCATTGCGTGGTTTATCGCATAACGATCTTTCGACAAAATACTTCCAGTTAACGCATATTCTGATGTATCGTCAACCAAATCAAGCATGGCATCAAAGTCAGCATCTTCGTATACATAGAGTGTCATAACAGGACCAAAAATTTCTTCGCACATCGTACGGAATTTTGGGTTGGTTGTTACAACAATTGTTGGTTCAATAAAGTAACCAACAGATTTATCATATCCACCTCCAGTAATTATTTCTGCATCTGATTGTTTTTTAACATCGTCAATGTATGCAGCAATTTTATCAAATGCTCTTTCATCGATTACAGCGTTTACAAAATTCGAAGGATCTTCAGTTGTTCCCATTTTAAAAGAGTTAACTTGCTCCAGAAGGCTAACTTTTACATCTGCCCATAATGATCTCGGCACATATCCTCTTGAAGCTGCTGAACATTTTTGACCTTGAAATTCGAAAGAACCTCTTGCGATTGCAGTTGCTACCTCTTTAGGATCAGCAGATTCATGAGCTACAATGAAGTCTTTTCCACCTGTTTCTCCAACTATTCTTGGGTAACTGCGGTATTTATCTAGATTTAAGCCAATTTCTTTCCACAAGTGACGGAAAACTCCAGTTGAACCTGTGAAATTTAATCCTGCTAAATCTTTGTGCTTGAAAACAATGTCACCTGCAACTGGACCATCAACAGTGATCATATTCACAACACCATCTGGCAAACCTGCTTCTTGGAATATCTCCATGATTAATTGAGCCGAATACACTTGTGATTCTGCTGGTTTCCATACAACAACATTCCCCATCATAGCTGGCGCGGCGCAAAGATTAGCAGCAATTGCCGTGAAATTAAATGGTGTTACTGCGAACACAAATCCTTCCAAAGGACGATATTCTAAACGATTCCATACACCTGATTGAGAATCTGGTTGTTGAGAGTATATCTCCGTCATATATTGCACGTTGTATCTTAGAAAGTCAATCAATTCACAAACTGAATCAATTTCTGATTGAAATACATTTTTTGATTGCGCCAACATAGTAGCAGCATTCATTTTATATCGGTAGGGTCCAGCTAATAAATCTGCTGCACGTAGGAAAATAGCAGCACGATCTTGCCAAGGTAAAGAAGACCATTGTCCTCGTGCCTCCAAAGCAGCATCAATAGCTTTAACAACATGACTTGCATCTCCATGATTAAAATGGCCAAGGGTTTTCTTGTGATCATGAGGCGGAGACATTGGTTTTTTATTTTCTGTAAAAATTTGGTCTTTTCCAATGTACATAGGTACCTCAATCGGATTCTGATTGAATTGTTTCTTATACTCGCCTAGTAGCAATTCTCTATCTTTAGAGCCTGGAGCATAGCTATTTATTGGTTCGTTTACCGGTTTTGGGACTTTAAAAATTGCGTTTGACATGAGTTGTTTTTTGTTGCAAAAATACACAATGTTACTTATCCTTGCAAAGTAGTCAACATGCTAAACTTATGAATACTCTAAAATTATTTTTTTCGCTAGGTTTATTTTCTCTATTTATTAATATTTCTCTATCTCAAGATGCAAATGAGTTTCGTCTTAGAAACCATCCTACGTATCACAAGGAGAAGAGTTGGGAGAAGAAGGTGATTTTACTAGAGGAAATTTTGGATGCTGGTTTGGACGAAATTGAATTTGAACTTTTTCGAATTGAAGCGGAGAAGTTATATGATTATACCATTTTAAAGAACGATGTTTTAACCATGAATCAGTCAAGGTTACTGCTGGCTCATTTGTTAGTTGCACAACATAATTTTTTGGAAGCCAGTAGCATTTTAATGACAACTAAAAATTATTTTGAAAAAAATAAAAATGAAAAGTATTTGGGCTTGATTCATCGATATTTGGGAATGATACAATTTGGACAAGATTTAAACTCAAAAGCCTTATCGTCTTTTAATGCAAGTATAGATTACTACAAAGAATGTAATTTGCCTTTGGAATACGTGCATAGTGAAGCGTTGGCGGCAAGTATATTGATAAAATTTAAAGAATATGATGTTGCTGAAAAAACAATTCGTCGATGTATAGAATTCATGTCGAAGAAAAAGAAATATATTACAGTCTACAGATATTATCATTTGTTAGCTACAATATATTCAGTAAAAAATGAGAAAACCAAAGAAAAATGGGCTAACCAAAAAAGTTATGATTATGCCGTTAAAAGTAAAAACTTAACAACCATATCACTTGCACAAAACAATCTCGCAATCGTAAAATATTATGAGGGAAATACGGAGGAGGCTATAAAACTTTTTCATAAAGCGTTGGGAACAAGAATTAACACTGGAAAAACTAAACTTATTTGTGAAAGTTATTATAATATTGCATCGGTCTATGCAGATAGTAACCACCTGAAAGCAAAAGAATACTTTAATAAATCTCGAAATTTAGCAAAAAAGGAAAATCTTTTATCGGATGAAGGTGATGCTCTGCTGGCTTTATCAGATGTATTCAACATTGAAAAGGATTTTGAAACTTCTCATTTATTATTGAAAGAATACCTTCAAATTAAGGAAAAAATAGAGGAATTAAATTCTAAAGAGCAAATCGATAGGTCCAATAAGTTCAATGCATATGAAGTGGAGTCGGTTAAAATCGGAATAGGATTGGAGAAGCAAAACATGCAGCTTAGTTTAAAAAGATTCCAAACTGTTGTTGCTGTTCTGTCTTCTGGTTACCTGATTCTGATGATTCTATATTTTTTAAGAAGAAAAAGAAGGTTTAATTCAATTTCAGAGGGCAATTAAGCTGTATTTGAGGAACATGTGCCTGAAAGTGATTTTCCGTTCCTAAGTTGATAAATGTAAAATAACCCTTCATATAACCTAGCTCTGATGCTAGTTCAACACCCGAAGTATATCTGAAACTTTCACCTCCTTGTAAAACAGGTTGTTCTCCAACAACTCCTTCACCACTGACAAAAACTGCCTCCCCTAGAGAATCAAAAATGTACCAATCACGGTGCAATAATTTAATTTTGAAGTGATTAAAATTCTTTATTTCGATTCTGTAATTAAAAAAATATCTTCCAAGGTCCAGGTACGATAAATCGGTCCTAAAATGTGAAGTCACAGTTACTTTCACCCCTTCTGATATCTCAGTATTCAAATTGATGATTTTGCATTTTGTTCTTCTAAAGTATGTTTTTATTTTCAAATTGACAACCCCTTATTAAATTCAATATACAGGTATTCTGAATTCATTTATGATGAGTCATTATTTAGAACCATTCTAAATTATCAATTTCATTTGGCTTTTGCCGTTCATTTAACATGAAAATCTAAGTATTTACTAATTTTGCGCTATTAAATTAAACGCTTTAGAAACATGTCGAAGACGGTTAAGCTAAAAAAAGGATTGAACATCAAATTAGTAGGTGAAGCCGAAAAGGTTAGCGCTGAATTTGTTCTTCCTTCATCAATATCTGTTCGCCCCTCTGATTTTCATGGTTTAACGCCAAAAATGGTTGTTAAAGCTGGAGATACAGTTCTTGCTGGTGACACTTTATTTTTCAATAAGTATAAGGAAAAGGTAAAATGTGTTACGCCAATAAGTGGTGTAGTTCGTGATATTATTCGTGGAGAAAAAAGAACAATTTTAGAAATTATTGTGGATTCTGATGGATCTCAAAAATATAAAACGTCCAATCAGATTAATCTAGCATCAGTATCAAGAGAAGATTTGAAGGAGCATATGCTAAATAAGGGTCTTTGGATGTTTATCAAACAAAGACCAATTGATATAGTTGCTGATCCAGAAACTACGCCCAAGGCTATTTTTGTTTCTGCTTTTGATAGCTCACCTTTAGCAGCAGATTTAGATTTTATGTTACAAGGTGAATCGGATAACTTTCAAGCGGGTCTGGATGCTTTGTCTAAATTGACAGATGGAACTGTACATTTGACTCTAAATTGTGACAGCCGTTCTGACGAAGTTTTCTCTAATTCTAAGAATGTCCAAATCAATAAAATTTCAGGTAAGCATCCAGTAGGTAATGTTGGAACTCAAATTCACCACATAGATCCAATAAACAAAGGAGAATTAGTGTGGACTGTGAATGCCCAGGATGTTATGATTATTGGTCGATGTCTATTGAGCGGGAAATTCGACACCTCGAAAATGATAGCATTTACAGGTTCAGAGGCGAAAAACAGAAAGTATTTTAAGACATTAGCTTGTGCTAGTATTGCTGAAATTGTTAAAAAGAATATCGAAGGTGATAACGTTCGGATTGTTAGTGGTAACCCATTAACAGGAGAAAGAATTTCTGAAGATGGTTATTTAGGCTTTTATGCAAATCAAATCACAGTATTACCTGAAGGGAATGAATACAAGTTCTTTCTAACTAAAGGATGGCTCGGACCAGGATTTGACAAATATTCGTATTCTAGATTATTTCCAACATTTTTATCACCAAATAAACGAAAACGTTTGGATACAAATACAAATGGGGAAGAAAGAGGTTTCGTTGTAACAGGAGAAATGGAAAAGGTTTTTCCGTTTGATATTTTGCCAATGCAATTAGTTAAAGCAGCGATCACTGATGATATTGATGGTATGGAAAATCTTGGGATATACGAAGTAATTCCTGAAGATTTCGCGTTGTGCGAATACGTCTGTACATCGAAAATAAATATTCAAGATAAAATCCGAACTGCACTTGATTTGATTCAAGATGAGTGCATGTAATTCAATAGGAATAAGATGAAATTTTTAGAAAAGCAATTACACAAAATGGAACCCAACTTCGTTAAAGGCGGAAAATGGGAAAAATGGAATCCATTATTTGAAACAGTCGCCACTTTCGCATTCACTCCGAAATTAGTGACTGAAAAAGGTGCTCATATTCGGGATGGTGTCGATTTGAAAAGAACCATGATTACGGTAGTCCTGGCTTTGGTGCCATGTCTGATTTTTGGAATTTATAATACTGGTCATTGGGGAATGGTTGCTGAAGCAGGAACTCGCAATTTGGCGTATTGGTCAGATATGGGGCCCAAATTCCTTTTAGGGTTGACATATGTGCTGCCAATTATAGTCGTTTCGTACGGAGTTGGCTTGGCAGTTGAATTCTTATTCGGAATGTTAAGGGGGCATTCTCTTCATGAAGGATATTTAGTGTCTGGAATGCTTATTCCTCTTTGTATGCCAGCTGACGTGCCTTTATGGATGGTTGCAGTTGCTACAGTGTTTGCTGTTGTCATAGGAAAGGAAATTTTTGGTGGAACTGGTATGAATATCTTGAATATTGCTCTCACCGCGCGAGCTTTCTTATTCTTTGCTTATCCTACGAGCATGTCTGGAGATAAAGTTTGGATGGCAGGAACTGAAAAATCAGTTGATGGATTTTCAGGATCTACTGTACTTGGCGATTTAGCAACCTTTATGGGAGATAAGGCTGTCGTCGCCGGACAGGAAGTCGTCGGCACTAACCAAGCTGGGTTGGAAGCAATTACGAATAACTACTCCTTAATGGATTCCTTTGTGGGAATGATTCCTGGTTCGATTGGTGAAACATCAACTTTGGCTTGTTTAATTGGAGCAGCAATTTTATTAATTACTGGAGTAGGTTCTCTTAGAATTATGGCATCATTCTTTGCTGGTGGCTTTATAATGGGATTGATACTAAATCTTGCTGGAGGAAACGCATATCTTGAGCTTCCGGCAGTTTATCATTTGGTTATCGGAGGGTTTGCGTTTGGAGCTATATTTATGGCTACCGATCCAGTAACGGCCTCTCAAACACAGAGCGGTAAAATTTGGTATGGATTGTTTGGTGGTATGATTGCGATATTAATTCGCGTATTGAATCCTGCATATCCTGAAGGAGTATTCTTGGCTATATTGTTTATGAATGTCATGGCACCAATTATCGATCATTACGTGGTTCAGATGAATATAAAAAGAAGATTATCAAGATTAAAAACAGCATAAGATGGCAATAAACAAAGAAAGCGCTGGCTATACATTTGCATTTGCAACTGCCCTAGTTGTCGTTGTTGGAACAACCTTAGCACTCCTTTCAATGGGGTTGAAAGATCGTCAAGATCAGAATGAGGTGGTCAAGAAAAAAATGGACATTCTAAAGGCAATGCTTACGCAAGAAGAAGGTGATAAAATTTCACGTAAAAATGCTGATGCCGAGTTTAACAAATACATCGACTTGAAAGATGCAATTGTGTTGAATTCCAAAGGTGAGAAGATTGACGGAGATGCATTTAAAGTTGATATCCGAAAAGAGATACGTGATAAAAAACTTCCGGAAAGTAAAAGAAATTACCCTTTGTTTATCGGCAAGAAAGATGGTAAAACAGTATACATCGCGCCAGTTGTAGGAAATGGACTTTGGGGTCCAATATGGGGAAATATTTGTATTGGAGAAGATATGAAATCCATTAAAGGAGCCTCTTTTGGTCACAAAGGTGAAACGCCAGGACTTGGTGCGGAAATTACACAACAGTTTTTTATAGACCGTTGGATCGGAGAAACGATATCTGATGATTCAGGTAATTTTGCAAAATTTGAAATTGTGAAAGACGGTTCAGGTCCAGCCAAACAACAAAAGGTAGACGGAATTACAGGAGGAACAATTACATCAAAAGGAGTTGAAGAAATGGCAAACAGATGTATGGAAGTTTATGTCTCTTATTTTAAATCAAAGAATTAAAAGCTGAAGCAAGATGAGTGAAGTAGCAGAAAAAATAAAAGAACCGTTATTTTCTAAGAAAAACAGAAAATTAATAACGGATCCACTAACGGATAACAATCCTGTGACCGTTCAGGTCTTAGGCATTTGTTCGGCATTGGCGATTACCGTGCAGGTAATGCAAGGTGTTGTTATGGGCGCATCGGTTATTTTCGTATTGGTTGCGGGAAATTTGATAATTTCATTACTTAGAAATTTAATCCCATCCAAAATTCGAATTATCGTTCAATTGGTTATTGTAGCCTCGTTGGTAATTATTGTAAACGAAGTACTGAAAGCATTTATGCCAGATGTCTCCGAAAAATTGTCTGTATTCGTTGGATTGATCATTACGAACTGTATAATCATGGGACGTTTCGAAGCTTTTGCAATGGCAAACAAACCTTGGCCATCTATACTTGATGGTGTTGGAAATGGTGTTGGTTATGCAGGGTTATTAATTCTTGTTGCCGTATTCCGTGAATTGTTTGGTTCAGGATCATTAATGGGTTATCCAATTTTTGGAAGCCCAATTCCAACCGCTGATAATCCTTTAGGAACAGGTCTTTACTCAATGGGGTATATGAATAATAACATGATGATTCTCCCTCCAATGGCACTTATTATTGTTGGAATTATCATTTGGATTCAGCGTTCAAGAAATAAAGATTTAATCGAAACACATTAATTAAAGAGAAAATGGAAAGCACATTAGATATCTTCGTTAAAGCCATATTCTCTGAGAATATGATCTTCGCATACTTCTTGGGTATGTGTTCTTACCTTGCCGTATCAAAAACGGTTAAGACGGCAGTTGGACTTGGTGCAGCAGTAATTTTCGTATTAGTTGTTACTGTTCCTGTCAATTATTTATTAGAGAATTACTTGCTAAAAGCAGGCGCACTTGAATGGATGGGTGCTGAATACGCTAATATTAATTTGAGTTTCTTGTCTTTTATCATGTTCATCGCAGTAGTCGCTTCTATCGTTCAATTGGTTGAAATGTTAGTGGAGAAATTTGCTCCGGCATTGTATGGTGCCTTGGGAATTTTCCTTCCATTAATTGCAGTTAACTGTTCAATTCTAGGTGGTGCATTATTCATGCAAGACAGACAATATTCAACTTTGTTGGATGCAACAGCATTCTCATTAGGGTCAGGTATTGGTTGGTTCATAGCAATTGTTGCAATCGCAGCTATTCGTGAAAAGATTCGTTACTCAAACGTACCGCCTGCCTTAAGAGGATTAGGAATTACTTTTATCATCACAGGTTTGATGGGAATGGCTTTCATGAGTTTCATGGGGATCAAATACGGTAAGGATAAAAAAGAAGATAAGGCAGCAACTGGAATGATTGATAAAGCTGCACCTGCTGTTAAAACAGCAAAGGCAATCACTATTAAAAACGAAATAAACGATTAATCATGGGATTAACTTTAGGAATAACTATTGCAGCATTTTTGTTGGTCGTATTGGTTTTAACTTCAATGCTTCTTTTTGCAAAAGCGAAATTGTCGCCAAAGGGAAAGATTAAGATTACCATCAATCACGATACGGTGTTAGAAGTCGATGGTGGTGGAACACTACTTTCAACTTTAGGAAATAACGGAATATTCTTACCGTCTGCTTGCGGTGGAGGAGGAACCTGTGTTCAATGTGTTTGTATTGTTGAATCAGGTGGAGGGAATATTCTTCCAACAGAGGAGCCTCATTTTTCTAGAAAAGAAATTGCTAGCCACCACCGTTTGGGTTGTCAAGTCAAGGTGAAAGAAGACATGCAAATTGAAGTCGAAGAAGAAATTCTTGGAATTAAAGAATGGAAGGCGAAAGTTGTTTCTAACTATAATGTTGCGACCTATATTAAAGAGTTCATCGTTGAGATTCCAGAAGATATGGATTACAAAGCGGGTGGATATATCCAAATAAAGATCCCGAAATGTACGGTGAAATTTTCGGATATGGATATTACGGCACATCCAGATGATCATCCTGGTGAACCAAATAAATTCGACAAAGAATGGGCAGAAGGTCCTTTTAGAATGTTGGATTTAGTAATGAAAAATGACGAAGAAGTTGTTCGTGCATATTCAATGGCCTCTTATCCTGCTGAAGGAAGAAGAATTATGTTAAATGTTCGTGTTGCGGCCCCGCCATTTGATAGAAATGCAAATCGTTGGATGAATGTAAATCCAGGAATTGCATCTTCCTATATCTTTAATCAAAAAGAAGGTGACGAAGTTGTCGTTTCAGGACCTTATGGAGAGTTCTTTATTAATGACTCAGAAGCTGAGATGCTTTACATTGGTGGAGGAGCAGGAATGGCTCCAATGCGTTCTCATTTGTACGAATTGTTTAAAACGATCAAGACGAATCGTAAAGTTACCTATTGGTATGGTGGACGATCAAGAGCTGAATTGTTCTACATTCACTATTTCCGCGATTTGGAGAAAGATTTCCCGAATTTTAAATTTTACATGGTTCTTTCCAATGCAATTCCTGAAGATAATTGGGTGGAGAAAAAAGATATGGATGATAACGAAGGCGACGGTTTCGTCGGATTTGTTCACCAAGCGGTCATTGATCAATACTTGAAAAAACATGACACTCCAGAGGATATTGAATTCTATTTCTGTGGACCACCAATGATGAATCAAGCTGTTATTCAAATGTGCGATGAATGGGGGGTTCCAAATGAAAATGTAAGGTTTGATGATTTTGGTGGGTAATTGGTATTTCTTATAGCATTAAGCTCAGTCGTAAGGCTGGGCTTTTTTTTATTAGTTTATAGGTTATTATCTGAAATATCTTACATTTGAGTAGAAACAACAATTTAAAAAAGATGAAAAAAATACTATCCTTTGCTTTTATAGTGATGACTTTGTCATTTGGGTTTGCACAAACCATAACTGTTGGTGCACCTGCAAATAACGGTGGGACTACAACTTTAAGAGCACCAAATGGCACCGCAGCTCATACAACATTGAGGGCTCATATTATCATCACTGCTGCCGAAATGGCCGCAATTCCAAGTGGAACTGCTTTTTCAGGTTTAGGGTTCCTGTATAATGCTGGAGTGAATGTTCCAGCCGGAGGAAATATTCAATTTTATTTAGAAAATACATCTGACGTTACCAATTTAAAATCAAATGTGTGGGCTACGGCAATTGCTTCTATGACAAGTGTCTACAATGGTGCGTATACGATTCCAACAACCGCAATCACCACTAATGTCAATACGACAGCTCCTTTTACCTATACGGGTGGTGGATTGTATGTCGCGTATGATTATTTAGGGTCTACTTTTGGAACTGTAGCTGCAACTTATTTATGCAATACTTCAATCGCAGGGGGAACGGTCGTTGATGTTTCTGCAACACCGACCCCACCGACTACATTGACTTTGTCTTCTTCTTGGAGACCAGAAATTCAATTCACTTATTCTAATCCATTTACAAATAACTTAGAGGTAACAGGCATGTTTCCTGGCAAAGGTCAAGACAATTTACTTTTTGGTGCCACGCAAGAAGTCGTGGCAGAAATCACTAATCTGTCGAGTGTTGCCTTAACCAATATCCCTGTTTCACTGAACATTACAGGAGCAAATCCATATACTGGAACACAAACAATTGTATCTATTGCTTCAGGAGCAAGTACCTTTGTAAACTTCACTGGAGTGCCAAAAACGAACACTGGCGTTCAAACGGTTGTTGTTAATGTACCACCAGATCAACAAACTTCAAATGATTCTTATACACTGATTCAAGATGTGATTTGTGACACAGTGGGTTATGCATATGGTGATACAATTACAGGAGGTTTAGGGTATGATACTGGAACAGGTATTTTAGCTAACCTGTTTGTAATACCTTCAGGTTCTCCAATTCATGTCACAAAAGTGGTTCCGACTATTTCTGATGCCCCTGCCGTTGTAAATAAAACGATTGTGGGAGTATTGTTGAATTCTTCCGGAGTTATTATCGATTCAACAGCCAGTCACGTTATAACGACGGCTGAGTTAGGGCAAGAAGTTGAATTAACATTTTTCAATGGTGCGATAGATCATGCTGGAGATTCAGTATATATTGGATTCAGACAAGTGGCTAACGTTGCAGGGTATTTTCCATGCGCTACTCAAGAAATTACTGGCATTACTCCTGCTGATTTGTTCTGTGGATTTGGAGCATTCGGAGGCGCATATGCAAACTATACTACGTTCGGTGTATTCATGATTGCTGCCGTTATAAATCCAATAGACGTTTCTACTAACTTGACAACCAATACGGTTTGTGCAAGCACTCAAGTTACAGTAACTGCCACATCAGGTTTGGCTAGTTATGATTTTATTCTCAATGGCACATCTATGCAACTTGGGGCTAATGCTTCATACACGTATACACAATCGGCGACTACAACCACAGTTGTGCAAACGTCGGTAGGATCTTGTGCGTTTTTGGATAGTACTGTAGTAAGTCAAGGTGCCGCCACGGCCAGTGCTTTAACGGCAACTTTTTGTCCGGGAACAACATATCAATTGAATTCTCAATCCTTTACGGCACCTGGTAATTATACCGACACTGTCTCGAATTCTATCGGATGCGACTCTGTTATTTTCTTGAGTCTTAGCTTTGGAGCAGCATCTGGCACTAATAATCAAGCAATTTGTGCGGGAGGTTCATATTCAATTGGCTCCAGCATATACACAATGAATGGCAGTTATGTTGATACATTAACTACCTTGTCCGGATGCGATTCTGTAGTAACGACGAACATTACCGTAAATCCTCCTTTAAGTTCATCATTACAAGCTTCAATTTGCATAGGTGAATCATATGCTTTTGGTGGACAAAATTATACTACAGCTGGCTCTTATACAGATACTGTTCAAAATGGGGTAGGTTGTGATAGTATTGTATCATTGACCTTAACCGTTGAAGCTCCTGTAAATGTTACGGTGAGTCAATCTGGATCTGTTTTAACCGCCGGAGCCACTGGCTCCAATTATCAGTGGATTAGTTGTCCAGCTAATACGCCAATTGCAGGAGCAACCTCTGCTTCTTTTCAACCTACGGATACAATTGGAAATTATGCTGTGATAGTTATAACTGGAAATTGTTCAGATACGTCAGAATGCACAACAGTTGATCAGACTGGAATGAATGAATTGAACTTAAGTTCTTCTGTTCGCTTATTCCCAAATCCATCAGTGGATGTCGTTCACGTCGTTTCAAATGAAGCGAAGATTAAAAGCTACAAAGTGATTGATATGAGTGGGCGAATAGTCCTTTCATCTGAATTGGAAAATACTGAGGGCTCCATTGATATTTCAGTAGATAAATTAAATAGTGGAACCTACACAATGGAATTGACTACTTCAAAAGGAATAATAGGAAAAGCCTTTGTGAAAAAGTAAGCCAAATTTTTAAAATAAAAAAAGGGGACAATTCAAATGAATCATCCCCTTTTTTGTTTGAATTTTTTTATTGATGTATTGCGATTGCGAAGGCTGAAATTCCAGTTGAAAAATCAAGAATTAAACCCAATTTCTCGTTGAGATGGTATTCTGCACCAACATTAAAATCCCATTAAAGAGGAGAAATGTCACGGTCGTAATCTGGTCCATTATAGTTATCGTCATCCCATCGGTCATTATGAATATTGAAGCCAATCATACCTCCCAGATAAATGTCAAATTTAGAATCTAAATTTAGAATTTCATCAAAATAATACGAAGCCTATAATCCTACAGGTATCACCGTACTTCCATATTAATATTTTTTTCCGCCCCATTTATATGAATCTCGGTAATGAATTAAGGTAACAAACAGTGCTAAGGTGAAATTTGGCGCTGCGTCAAATTCATGATTAAAATAGACAACCGGAAGGGAGGCATTATACCAACCATAACCTAAGGCTAAATTAGCTGTTTTACCATATGATTCTTGTGCTTGACCAATCATTGGAACAACAAAAGCGAGGAGGAGGCGAGCTTTTTTCATAATTTCACGATTTAATTGAGTACAAAGATGTAACAAAAATGAACCTTCAGTTGGATAATTTAACTTTTTATAAATGTTTAAAGTCAGATTTGGAAGAGATCTCCAAATTGGCTTCAGTAATTTGGCCCTCAGCCTTTAAAGAAATACTTTCAGAGGATCAGTCCAAATTTATGCTGGAATGGATGTATAACATTGAGACACTTGAAAAAAAAATGGACAATGGTCATTTGTTCTATCTAACGAAAGAAACTCAAACAAATGTTGGCTTTGTTGGTTTGCAACCTGACTTTCCAGAAAAAGGAAAATTACGAATTCATAAAATTTATTTATCGCAGGAATACCAAGGGAAAGGAATTGGTATTTGGATGATGGACCAAGTTGAGAAGCTCGCCCAAACTATGTCGCTTAATTATTTACACCTAAATGTAAATCGCTACAACAAAGCGACTGAGTTTTACAAAAAAGGTGGGTTTGAAATCCTCTTTTCAGAAGACATCGATATAGGAAACGGGTACTTTATGAATGATTTTGTAATGCAAAAGAAACTTTAACTAGCTTCCACAACTCAGGCATTCTTCATCGTCCAATTGCGGATTTTCAACAATCTTAGGATTCAATTGAACTTTTAATTCATAGATTTTTTGTTGAATGTCCATATCTTGAAATAAATCACCGGTCAAGGTTGTCTTCATTTTCGCAATATCTTCACGGATTGAATCTTTTTCTTGGGTAGTCAATTCAGTCATGATTTTTCCATTTTTACAAAATTAAAAAGAATCAAATAAAAAAGTAATATCAATGCGATTTTTAACCCACAATCTTTCGTGGAATAAAATGTTTGAAATTGACGCAACAATCATATGAAAGTCTACGTATCCTAAATACCAACTAATTTTTTACAACCATTTTAACTTACAACTAAATCAAAATCATGAAAAGATTATTACAAATAATATTATTATTTCCGGCTTTTTCTATGGCGCAATACACTGGTTTACAGTTTGATGGGAGCGGAGATTATATAAAAACGAGCTACAACGGTGTATCAGGTTCTGGTTCAAGAACTGTGCAGTGTTGGTTCAAAAGCTTTTCTGCTTCTGCTCAACGGTTTTTCGTGGATATGGGAGTTACCAGCGGAGGAAATGGAGCACGTTTTTCATTTAAAATTAATGGTTCAACCAACGTAGCAAGAATAGAAATTGGCGGCGGTGGCATAGATGGGACAACGAACATAGCAAATAATGCTTGGCATCACCTTACAGTGGTTTATGACAATGCCGCATCATCAAATAAATATAAAATATATGTCGATGGCGTTCTTGATGTTCAAGGAGATATTGCGATTGCTTTGAATACACCTGCAACAAGCGCTAACCCTATGACAATTGGAATTCGTACCGATTTAAGCTCAATTACCACTCTTTCAGGAGGATTGGATGACGTACGTATTTGGAATATTCCTTTATCTGCGGCAGCCATCGCGGCGAGTTTTAACAAAGAATTATGCGGAACTCCTCCAGGATTGGTAGCGTACTATAAAATGAATGAAGGAATAGCAAGTTCAAATAATACTGCCATCACCTCGCTTATTGACGAAGTTTCACCGAGTAATGTGAATACTTTATTTGGATTTACTTTAACGGGAAACAGTTCTAATGGCGTTGGTGAATAATACGGTAACACAAACCGTATCATCTTGTTCAAATTATAATTGGCCCCAAACAGGTCAAACGTACACGAACGCAGGCATGTATTATGACACTGTTTTTTTATACGTTGGGTGTGATTCAGTTTACATATTGAATTTGAGTTTTACCTCGATCAGTGGACCAACAATATCGGTTACCAATTGCAACAATTACACTTGGTCGCAAAATGGTCAAACGTACGCTGCATCAGGGATTTATAATGACACGGTTCCCTCATCTTCTGGATGTGATTCTGTCGTTCAGTTGGCATTGACGATTACTCCAATTCCATTAACGTCGATAAATGTAGATGCTTGTAATTCTTATTTGTGGTCGGTAAATAATCAGACCTATACATCTTCTGGGACCTACACCGGAATAGTAACTACTGCAGCCGGTTGTGATTCGACAGTAGAATTGACTTTAACATTGTTCTCTGACTCAAATACAATAACGTACAACGGTGCAACTTTACAAGTAGGCGTGTCAACTGGAGCAACGTATCAATGGCTAAATTGTAGCAATAATACTTTGATTTTAGGTGCGACGAATCAAACCTATACTGTTCCTGGTGGTGTTGGAAGCTATGCCTGTGTAACAACAACTTCAAGTTGTACCGATACCACTGATTGCTTTAATTTTAGCAATATTGGTTTTGATGAATTATCAAAAAATGAATTTAGCATTTACCCGAATCCGACAAATGGAAAGTTTACTATTGAAAGTTCAGGTAGTCAATTGATTCATACCATCATTATTTCAGATATCCAAGGTAAACAAATTGCATCTTCAACTATCGAATCAAATTCGTACACTGCAGATTTATCGAATGTAGATTCTGGTGTTTACTATGTGTCTATAATTAGCGAAAACGGTCAGAAACAAAACTACAGAGTGGTTAAGAATTAATTGAAATAAATTAGAAGTTTTGAAAAATGGCTGCAATTTATTGTAGCCATTTTTATTTTCTATACTGCAACAGAGATTTGGCCACATTTGAAATGTCCTTCTGGGCATTCCTTGAATCCATGCAACCCACAAGGGCGACAACTCAATATCTCTTTCGTTTCTCGAATTTCACTATCTTCACTTAAAGGTCCAAATCCAAAATTCGGAATTGTAGAACAAAAGAAAGCAGTAACTGGAGCATTCACAGCCGCAGCCAAATGAAGTGGGCCAGAATCATTCACATAGTTTCGGGTCGCTGTTTTCATCAATGCTGCCGATTGCAGTAAGCTTAATTGTCCAGCCTGGTTATTTGCTTCAACGCCAGAATCTGAAATAATCTCCTGACATATTTTTTTATCATCCGGACTGCCCAGTAAAATTACCTGACCTTTTTTCTGAAGAATTTGAACCAATTCTACCCATTTTTCCTTTGGTAATTGTTTCGTCGCCCAAACACTTGCAGGCGCTAGACAAAAATAGGAGCCCGCTTGTAAATCTATCGTTTTATCAAAATCACTGGAACTCGGAAAAAGAGCAGGACGTCTAATGATTGAGGGAACATAAATCTCAGATAGTAAACTTAAATTTCGATCGACTTCGTGTTCTCCGTTGCCTATTTCATGCGGAAAAGACTCGGTGTATCGGAAGGAAAGTGGGTTTTTTTTAAATCCGTATGTTTTTTTGCCTTTGGCTAAAGCTGAAATAATTCCAGAACTGGCGAATCGATGAAGGTTTACGACTAGATCAAATTTTTCTTTCCGAAAGATCTTTCCTAGGCAAAAAATATTCTTCAATTTGCCTTCCTTTTTATCAAAAACCCAGACTTTCGAAATAGCTTCATGGTTTTCAAGCAAAGATTCATTCCCCTTTTTAACCAAAAAATGAATTTCAGCATCAGGAAAATTTGCCCGTAAAGTCATAGCGACAGGAGTAGCGAGAATCACATCGCCCAAAAAAGCAGTTTGAATAATCAGGAATTTCTTCACCCCACAAAGATAGAATTATCGAAGTAGATTGACATGTCCCTTGAAGAACATTTGTTTGTCATCGATTCCGTAAAAACGAATCGTATAAATGTAGGCTCCATCTGGAGCTGGCTGATAGGAATCACCATAATGACCATTCCAACCTTTCAAAGGATCTTCGGTTTGATAGATTTCCTCACCCCAACGATCATAAATACGCATTTGAAAATGAGGAAGCTTCATGTACGAATACTTAGGAATGAAAATAGGATTGAATCCGTCAGGTGTAAAGGCATTTGGGATAAAAACCGTTGGTGTGAATTCGCTGCAATCGAGATTACTATTGGCTCTTTCAGCATATCCATAAGAATTCGTATTCTCCACCGCAACGACATAGTAACACAGTTTATTTCGGACAAATTCATTTAACACATTATCGTCATATGCAAAAGTGTTAGGTCCAACAGAGGCAATAGCAGATGGACTGATCTGACCATCAACGATACGAAATAAATCATAGCGTTGAATTGTTCCATCGAAACCAATGTAAGGTGTCCAAGAAATCGTATTAATATAATTTACTGAATCTCCGACAATGCTCAAAACTGTTGTATAAACGGTGTCCGAAATCGTTGTTAAAAAGCCACAACTGTCGACGATGATAGCCCGATAGACATTCACTTCCTCTACATTTGCATCTTCATCAATAAAATTGGTAACTGGAAAAATAACATTCTCTCGTCCTACTTCGTAAAATGACCCATCTTTCCGTTGACGTTCAAAAGCAATCGCTGAAACATTTCCTGAGGTATCCACCAAGTGCCGAATGTGAATCTGTTGACCGATAACGCTTGCCGTTAAAATATAATTGACACTAGGTGCAGGATTCGTACTGACATTTAAGGTGATTTTATTTGAAAAACTTTTTTCGCCATTCACACCAACTATTCCAATTGCCACATCGTGAAAGCCTGTTTCTGTGAATATTTCTGAGTGTTGAAGTGCATTTGTAGATAAAACCAAAGTCCAAGGACCGGTAGGTGCATTAACAAAAACTTCATAGTGATCAATCGGCCAACCAGTATAAGGCGTCCAATCTAATACCCCCATAGATCCACAAGGATCAAAATGACCTTGCAAAAAAGTTGTAGTGTGAATGTCTGCTTTGGCTGATGTTTGGTATGTTGCAGGAATTGATGTTGTAAAACAACTGTCGAAAGCAGCAATGGAATACGTCAATGATCCCAATGAAGTATTTTCCATATATGTGAAGCTTGTACTGCCAATTCCCCATACGGTGTCTAATTCAACAACATTCCCTGCCGCATTCTGCAAATAAACGATATATCCATACGTGTCGGGTTGACCGTTTTGATTCCAATTAATGCTAACCAAACCTGTTAAACTGTCGATTGTAACATTTGAAACAACAGGAATATCAGGAGAGATTTTGTCTTCGAAAATATCTCCAATAATGTTAGAGGTGAAATCGCAACCATTTCCTGGGAATGAGATTTGATACTCAATAAATTCTTGGCAAACATCGATTGTGTCTCGGTAAAGAACAGTATTACTCGTAACTGAATCTATCGCCATCCAAGGGATAGTTGGCAAATTGCGATTGATATCCACCGGTCGAGCGGGTGGACCAGCCATCGGAAAATTTGTGTTGTTCCAATTGATTATCGCTGTTCCATTGTTAGGATTATTCAAGGTCATTCGTAAATTCTGAATAACGAGACTAGAACTAGGCCCGGTCACATTATCGATTACAACGATATAGTAGTTTTTAATGGAATTTACACCTACATGTGTATATGATGTCGTATTGATGTTTGCAATGGTCGTTATCAATCCGTCTTCCAAGCTGTGCACCTCGTATTGAACGAAATTTCCACCTGGATCGGGAACGACAGACCAATTTAATACTACATCGCCCCCAATCGTCTGTATACACTCCCACGCTGGAGGTGGCAATAGTACTTTTTCGCTCTTCGCAGAGGCATTGGAAAGACCAACAACCATGAAAAACGTGAAAAGAAGACAAATATGTCGGTGAAACATAGGTAAATAACGAATTTTTAAGCGTTATAGTATAAACGCAAAAAAAGGTAAATGGTTGCGCTAAACCCCAATAAAATCAGCCTGCTGAAACTATTGTCATGTCTTCCCAGTTCAAGTATTTTTGAGCTAGTTCTTGAATTCGTTTGGGTGTAATTTCTTGAATATGCTTGATCGCTTCATTGTAAAAGTTCAAATCTTTATCATGGACTTGGGCACTCAGGTACAAATCCATCATGGAATAAGCTCCATCAGCGCTTTTTAGGAGTTGACCGAGCAAATAATTTTGAACCAAACCTAATTCCTCCTCCTGGACTAATTCCTTTTGAAGAATTTCAAATTCCTTTTTGATTTCGACTAGCGTATTGTCTTTTACCTCTTTTCCTACTTCTGTGCCGATCATGAAGTATCCAAAGTTGTTGTATTCTGCAACCATCGACCCAATTCCGTAAGTGTACCCTTTTTCTTCGCGAATATTAGTCATCAAACGGCTTCCGAAATAATCACCCAAAATGGTGTTGAGAATCATGAAGTCATGATAGTCTTCGTGTTTTTTATTGAATAAAATTCGACCAACGCGAAGTGCAGATTGCATAGCGCCTCCCTTTTCAATATGAAAATTTCCCGCTTCATTTTGTATGTCAGAAATGTACTGCAAGTCTTTGGTGCACGCCCATGGTTGAAATAGTTGGATGATATCTTCAATTTGTTTTTCTTCAAAATTTCCGACTACCGCAATTTTAGTCAGTCCGTTTAGGTAATTTTCAGCAAAGAAATTTTGCAATTTCTTTCGGTTCACATTTTCATAATAATCTGGCGTGACTATTTTAGAATACTTTGTATCCGAAGCGAAAATCCGTTTTTGAAATTCACGTTGTGCTAAAAATCGAGTCTTCTGAAGATTGACTTGAAATTTTTGCTTTTTATCCTGAACCATCTCTGTTACTTCCTTTTCCTGACAGTCCATTTCAGAAATATATTTTTTCAAAAAGGTCAATAATTCTGGCATATTTTCTCTCAAAGCATAAACGCTCATGGCAGATCCTTCCGTGGTAATTCCGCTCTCGAAAAATCCGCCTAGCAAGTCGATTTGATGATTGATTTTAATTGAATTTGTTACAGAATTACCTGATAAAAGGAGTCTGTTTACGAATGAAGAAATTCCTTTTTCACCGTTAATGGTTCCACCATCGAAATACAATTCAACACGCACAGTTTCATTGGGTACTTCCTTCATCCAATATAAATTAACCTTGTTGTTGACAGGATAAACTTTCGGTTCAACGAAGTCTATGGAATCAATTTTTTTAAGTTCTGGGGCGATAGTTCTATCCATTTTCATTCGTTTTTTTAGCAAGAACACGAAGCAAACTGCAATTCTCTTTTCTCAATATTTTTTTGGCTTCTAACTGTATGTTTGAAGCACTTATTTTTTGATATTCTTCTAGTTCTTTGTTGATTCCTTCTGCGTCACCCAATAATTCGAAAAAGCTCAAGTTCATCGCTCGATTAAGTAGTCCTTGTTCCTGAAATTCTTTAGATGTTCTGATTTTGGCCAACAATTTAGTCATGTCCACTTCGGACAATTGTTCTTGATTAAATTCTGAAATACAATCCCAAAAAGCCGTTTCAAACTCTTCAAAAGTAACGCCTGAATTGAGTTTTCCGCTTACCATCAACAAACCTGCGTCCGCGCTCCCTGTGATATAGGCGCTGATCTCTGAAACTAGTTTTTTCTCTTTCTTTAACTGAATGAATAGCTTGGAAGATTTTTCACGACCAAGGGCATCGCTTAGCACATCAACCGTGTAATATCGCTCACTTTTTCTTTCTGGCATTTTAAACGAAAAGTAAAAGGCATCGGCAGGTACATAGCGGTTTAAGTTTTTCTCTCGGTATTCGGTTTGTTCGGGTTCAACAGAGAGATTCCGTGTATGCTTCGAAATTTGAGGTATATCTTTGTAATATTTATCGACCAAACTTTTGATTTCGTTCAATTCAAAATTACCTGCTATGCATAAAATTGCATTTCCAGGATGATAATGCTTTGCGAAAAAAGTGCGAACATCAATCATTTTCGCGTCTTCAATGTGTTTGATGTTTTTCCCAATAGTTGCCCATTTGTAAGGGTGAACTTGGTAACATAGCGGACGCAATTCCAACCAAACATCGCCGTATGGTTGGTTTAAATAACGCTGTTTGAACTCTTCAATTACCACTTGTCGCTGTACTTCGAGATTTTTGTCAGTAAAAGCTAAGGATAGCATTCTATCGCTTTCCAACCACAATGCCGTTTCAATATTTTCTTTTGGTAAAACATTGTAATAATTCGTTATATCGTTGGAGGTGAATGCATTACTTTCTCCGCCAGCTTTTTGAAGAGGAGCATCGAAGTCTGGTATATTAACTGAGCCTCCGAACATCAAGTGCTCGAAAAGGTGAGCAAATCCAGTTTGCTCCTCAGATTCATCTCGTGCACCCACGTCGTATAAGGTATTCACTACCACCATTGGCGTCGTTAAATCTTTATGAAATAGAACACGAAGTCCATTTTCTAAAGTAAATCGTTCAAATTGAATCATTAAAAGTTGTATTTTGGTAAGTCTTCCATTTCTTTCATGGCAGTTCTCAATTCGGTGATTATTTCGCTTACGACATGCGCAGCGGGTTTTATTTCATGTATTAATCCAGCAATTTGGCCAATTTCTAATTCGCCTTCATCTAAATCACCTTCAAACATGCCCTTCTTCGCTCGACCCCGACCAAGTAATTCAGCCAATTCATCGTTTTCAGCCCCACGAGCGTATGCTTCCTCAATTTGATTAAAAAATCCGTTTTTCATCAAGCGAACTGGGGTCAGCTCCTTCAAGGTGAGTAGGGTATCGCCTTCTTTTGCCTCAATGACAGCGCGTTTAAACGAACCATGTGCACTCGATTCAGTAGTTGTCACAAAACGACTTCCGATTTGAACACCGTCGGCACCGAGAATCATGGCGGATAGCATGCCTCTTCCGCTTCCTATTCCACCAGCAGCAATTACAGGAATGTTCACCTTTTCACAAACCATAGGAATGAGACAAAGTGTAGTTGTTTCATCGCGTCCATTATGTCCGCCCGCTTCAAAACCTTCCGCAACAATAGCGTCAACACCAGCTTCTTCAGCTTTTAGCGCAAATTTCACGCTTGAAACCACATGAACAACAGTAATTCCTTCATTCTTTAGTTTTTCCGTCCATATTTTCGGATTACCAGCTGAAGTATAAACGATGGGCACTTTGTGTTTGATTATCGTTTCAATGTGTTTATCAATATCTGGATAAAGCAAAGGCAAGTTCACAGCAAAAGGTTTTGAAGTTGTCGCTTTGCATTTTGTTATATGTTCATCAAGAACTTCGGGATACATGGATCCAGAACCAATGATTCCGAGTCCGCCGGCATTCGATACGGCCGAAGCCAAGCGCCAACCTGAGCACCAAATCATTCCAGCTTGAATTAAGGGATATTGTATTTTAAAAAGAGAGGTAATTCTATTTTCCATAACTGTTTTTCAACTGTTGCGAATTTAATGGTTTTATTGCTCCGAAATAAAGTGAAGCATCGATTTTCGTTAAAGAAATCAAAGATTGATGACAACGGAGACAGTTTATATTTCGTCCTTTCTATGAGTATCCTTATATTCGATTTCTAGATATGATGAGAATAGTTTTCTTCTTCTTGGTTTCGGTCACTGTTGTCTCTAATCGATCAACTGCTCAAGAAATTGAACATGCCCATTCGATGCATCACTCTATGATAGAAAATAAAGGTCAATGGCACAAAGACGTTCTTTTTCAAAGTAAGTTTTCAGGTGGAAATTTGTGGATACAACAAAAGAAATTTGTCTTTCATATTCAAGATTATTCGGACATGGAAAACGCGCATGGAAACTTTAAATTCACAAAAGAACCTGAGCTCAAACAAACCGTTTTGCATTGTAATTTTTTAGGAGCAAATACAGTTTCGAAAATTGAAAAATCTATCCCAACTACGTCGAATTACAATTACTTTTTGGGTAACGATAAAACGAAATGGGCGAGTGATGTGAAAGGTTATTCTGAAGTAGTTCTAAAAGATTTATATGAAGGGATTCACATGAAATTAATTGAGAATGAACTGGAAATGAAGTATGAATTTCACGTTCAAAAACAGGTTGATCCATCGATTATTAGAATTGAATATGCTGGACATGAGAAGTTGTCCATAGATAAAAAAGGGGATTTGATTATTCAAACTAATCTTGGACAAGTTATTGAAAATAAGCCGTATGCGTATCAAATCAAGAATGGAAGAATAGTTGAAATAGGGTGTGAGTTTGTGATTACAAACCAGTTTGTTTCATTCAATTTGGGAGATTACGACAATAGCATTAACTTGATAATTGACCCGATTTTAATCTTCGCCACTTACGCCGGGTCAGCGACCGATAATTTTGGAATGACGGCCACATATGCAAGTGATGGTTCTGCTTTTTCTGGAGGGACTATTTATGGAAATTTATATCCGACTCCGGATAACATGGCTTACGACATTAGTTCAAATTTCACGGTTCCCAATGGTGCAACTTATGGTATTACGGATGTGTTTATTTCAAAATATTCTACAGACGGAACGACCATGCTTTGGACCACTTTTCTTGGAGGAGGAGATAATACCCAAGGAACGGAAACCGTGCATAGTTTAATTGCCGATGCGAATGATAATTTGTTTTGTTACGGCGCGACTTCGAGTACCGATTTTCCGATTCAATCAGGATATCAAACTATACACAATGGAGGAGTTGCCGGAACGAATTTTTTCCAGAATGGAGTTTATTTTACGGGACAAGGAACAGACATTTATGTCGCAAAATTATCTCCTGATGGACATAATTTATTGGCCTCTACTTTTATTGGCGGAGCGGCGAATGATGGTGTGAACTATAATCCAGCATCTTTGCCCTATAGCAATTTGTCGGCTTACACTGGTTTGACTGCAAATTATGGGGATCAATTTCGAGGCGAGGTAATGCTCGATTCGGTTGGCAATTGTATAATTGCTTCATGTACTCGCTCCATTGATTTTCCGATTCTAAATGCATTTCAAAACACAAACGGAGGTAATCAAGATGGTGTGATATTTAAATTGAATTCATCACTTTCTTCTTTACTTTGGTCGTCTTACTATGGCGGTTCAAGCAATGATGCGTGTTACTCGGTCAAAGTAGATTCTGCTCAAAATGTGGTGTTTGCTGGAGGAACAGTATCGACTAATTTACCTAATGCAACAGGCTGGCAGTCGGTCTATAATGGGGGGTCAGCGGACGGATTTGTTGCAAAGATTTCTACAGATGCACAAACTTTTTTGGCAGCTTCATATATAGGAACGGCAAATTATGATCAAGCTTTCTTCGTTGAAGTGGATCGAAATAACCGAATATTTTTGGTCGGTCAATCAATTGGAGGAAGTTTTCCTGTACAAAATTCTTTGTATTCTAATCCAGGAAGTAGTCAATATATAATTAAATTGTCTTCTGATTTAAGTACATCGCTAAATTCAACTGTTTTCGGAAATGGAAATAGTGGCATCAATATTTCCCCTTCGGCCTTTTTGGTCGATGTTTGCGGAAATGTATATGTTTCCGGTTGGGGTGCCAATCTGCTTCAATCGACACCGCTAAGTGGAATGCCCGTTACTTCTGACGCTTTGATTTCAACTCCGCCCAACGGGTTTGATTTTTATCTTTTCGTTATTGATCGCTTGTTCGACACGATTGTCTATGGCTCTTATATTGGTGGAAATCAAGCCAGTGAGCATGTCGATGGTGGGACATCTCGTTTCGACAGAAATGGGATAGTTTACCAAAGTGTTTGTGGTGGTTGTCAAGGATATAGCGATTTTGCGACAACACCAAATGCTTGGTCTTCCCAAAACTTAAGTTCCAATTGCAACAATCTCATTTTTAAATTCGATTTTCAATTAACACCAGAAGCCAGTTTTAATATTTCTGATACTGCTATTTGTATTGGAGAAACCATCACTTTGACGAACAATTCACCTAATTTAGATTCATATTATTGGATCTTACCCAACGGCGATACCTCCACTGTCTTTGAGCCTACATTAACTTTCCCGAGTCCAGGAGTTTACATGGTGAAACTGATTATCCAAGATTCCATTTGTAATTTATCAGATACATCAGAAGTTCAGGTTTTAGTTGAACCGGAGATTATTCTGACCACATCGAATGATACTGCTTTGTGTTCGGTGCAAAATTTTGAGATTTGGGCAAATGCGAATGGTGGTGCGGATTATTTCGTATGGTCGACCAATATTAATTTTACAGATACGCTCAATAATTTCCCGCTCGATTCTGCCATATTTGTTTCTTCTTTGGGTTTGGCGACTTATTACATACTCGCAGGAAATGAAAATTGTAGTAAAATCGATAGTGTTCAGGTTGCTATCGTCGATCAAAGTTTAAGTCTCGTCGATCAGATTCCATATTGTTTAGGAGATCCATTTCCCGTGGTAACTGTGATGAATCAAACTCCGCAGGTTACTTTCACGCATACCTGGACGCCAACAACAATAATTTCGGGTTCGAATACGGGAACATCGGTAACAATTAATGCACCTTCTGCTCAATATTTGTATCTAGAATCTGTTTCTACTTTGGGCTGTTTTGTTTATGATTCTATATTGATTGATGTGCATTATATCGATCCTTTAACAGTTAGCATCACAGTAGATCCCAATGATACTGTTCCGCAAGGAGCATTTGTGACCTTAACTGGCAATCCGGCTGGAATGCTTAGTTACCTATGGCTTCCAGCTGGCGACGTTACCTCACCCAATACGCGTATCACTCAAACTCAAGTAAATGATTATAAGGAGATTACATTAATAGTATCGGATGGCGTTTGTTCGGTCTCAAAATCACAGAAGTTATACAACTATGAATTCATTTGCGATGAACCTTATGTTTATGTACCCAATGCCTTTTCTCCCAATGCCGATGGTGAAAACGATATACTTTATGTGCGCAGTGTAGTGGTTTCCGAAGTTCTTTTCAGAGTTTTCAACCGTTGGGGAGAAATGGTCTTTGAAACAACAGATATGAGTAAAGGTTGGGACGGGACTTTCAGAAAGAAATTAATGGATCCAGATGTGTACGATTACTATTATCGTGCGGTTTGCGTCGATGGACAAGAGAAGATTCAGAAGGGTAACGTGACTTTGTTAAGATAATAACTTCTAATTCTTAGTACTAATAATTTCACGAAAAGCTAAAAATATGGACTAATATTTTCGAATTTTCGCCCTTAACTTTTTGATTTTCGTTAAATTTGAGAAAACACAAAAAATCACCTTTTAATACCCCAAGATGAAAAAAATCATCACTGCCAAATCAGAGAAATTCCTTGAAAAATACTTAAACAACGCTTCACCAACTGGTTTCGAATCTGAGGGCCAAAAGGTGTGGTTGGAGTACATCAAACCTTATATCGACGATCATTTTACCGATAATTACGGAACAGCTGTCGGCGTAATTAACCCAAAAGCAAAGTATAAAGTTGTTATCGAGGCACATGCAGATGAAATTTCTTGGTTTGTGCATTATATCAACAAAGAAGGATTTATTTACTTGAGAAGAAACGGTGGTTCTGATCATATGATTGCTCCTTCAAAAAGGGTGAATATCCATACGGATAAAGGAATCGTAAAAGCAATTTTCGGTTGGCCAGCAATACACATGCGCAATGAGAAAGATCCAGCTCCAAGTACAAAGAATATATTCTTGGATTGTGGTTGCTCATCGAAAGAAGAGGTTGAAAAACTTGGCGTTCATGTCGGTTGTGTAATTACCTACGAAGATGAATTCATGATTTTGAACAAAAACAGATATGTTGGTCGTGCATTGGATAACCGTATGGGTGGATTCATGATTGCCGAAGTAGCGCGATTATTGAAAGAAAATAAAAAGAAATTACCCTTTGGTTTGTACATCGCAAATGCAGTACAAGAAGAAATTGGACTTCGAGGGGCACAAATGATCGCTCAAAAAATCCAGCCAGATGTAGCTATTGTCACCGATGTTTGTCACGATACACAAACACCAATGGTTAGTAAAATAGAGCAAGGTGATTTCACAGGTGGAAATGGACCAGTTTTGACCTACGGACCAGCCGTTCAGAACAATTTATTGAAGCAATTGATTCAAGTCGCTGAAAAGAATAAAATTCCATTCCAAAGAGCGGCGGCATCTCGCTCAACCGGCACAGACACAGATGCTTTTGCCTACTCCAATGATGGGGTGCCGGCGGCTCTGATTTCTTTGCCTTTGAGATATATGCATACAACAGTTGAGTGCTGTCATAAAGACGACGTGGAGAACACAATTCGTTTGATTTACGAGAATCTACACGCTTTGAAAGACGGACAAAGTTTTAAATACCACTCGAAATAGTTCGATAGGATTACAAGAAAGACTTTCTAAAACAAAAGCCTGTTGCCATGAGTGACAGGCTTTTTCTTTATCTTTAATATTTAATTTAAACTAAAATTCATGAAAAAAATTACTCTAGCTGTCTTAGCAGTTTCTTTTTTGGGTACAGCGAGTGCTCAAATATTTTCTGATGATTTTGAAAGTTATGCGCTTGGATCATATATCGGACCACAATCTACAGAGTGGAGGACATGGAGTGCAACAGGCGAAGGCACGGCTGAAGATGTTCAAACTACGAACAATCAAGCCAGCAGCGGAACACAATCTGTTTATTTTTCTTCGACTTCTGCCAACGGTGGACCGCAAGATGTTGTATTAGACTTTGGTGTGATGTATACTACAGGAGTTTTTTCGTATGCATCTGATTTTTATGTGAATGCAGGAAAAACAGCTTACTTCAATTTTCAAGGAAATAATACGATTGGGGGACTTTACGCGCTAGATGTATATATGGATGGTGGAAGTCTTACTTTCCAATCTGGTGGTGCAAATGTTCTTACAACTGCATATCCAGAGGCGACTTGGTTTACCTTGGCAGTAGAGTGCAATTTAACTACAGGAATTTGGAATGTCAAAATCAATGGAGTATCCGAAGGCAATTGGTTGAACGCCGTGAATTCTGTTCGATATTTGGATTTATATCCCATCTTAAACTCACAGTTTTGGGTAGATGACGTAAGTTTCGATCATTCAGCATATACACTTTCAAGCTTGAACGCAGCAGCTGGAACTTTGAATATGGGCGGTGGAATTGCTGGACAAGTTGCTAATCCATCTTTAGTGGTTGTGAACGCTGGAACTACAGCAATCACTTCGTTCGATGTAAACTTGATATATAACGGTTCCATCTTGACAGAAAACGTAACAGGAGTGAATATTACTTCACTAGGAAATTCTACTGTAAACTTTTCAAATTTGACTTTAATTGCTGGTTCAAATTCAGCAGTAGCGACAATTTCAAATGTGAACGGAGGAACAGATGATGTTGCTTCTGATGATGTTTCTCAATTGACTGTTAATCCAGTAGTGCCAGCTGCAGGTAAAGTAGTTGTAGGCGAAGAAGGAACGGGAACATGGTGTCAATGGTGTCCAAGAGGTGCTGTTTTCATGGATCGTTTTGCGAATGATTATGGTCCTTTCTGGGCAGGAGTTGCTGTGCATAATGGCGACCCAATGGTGGTGGATCCGTATGACACAGGAATGAATTTCTCTGGTTATCCAGGTGCAAAAGTGGATAGAGTAGGAGCAGCAATTGATCCTTCAGCTATGCAAACACCTTTCCTGCCAAGATTACAA
>ERZ1047472.128-NODE-128-length-69519-cov-6.930439_pt1 | contig 69519 bp, 56 predicted proteins | sample MGYA00383095_ERZ1047472 | MGnify/ENA primary metagenome ERZ1047472 (study PRJEB29581, sample SAMEA5548365) | metagenome | biome: marine; feature: coastal; material: water | depth 1 m | study: Short-term variability in the microbial, nano- and picoplankton dynamics... | reverse complement strand
GGCTCTTCTGTTAATGAAACACGAACAGTATCGCCGATTCCGTCTTCCAACAAAGCGCCTATCCCCACGGCGGATTTTATTCTTCCATCTTCACCGTCGCCAGCTTCTGTTACACCAAGATGCAAAGGGTAGCAATGACCATTTTGAAGCATTTTTGCACACAACAGTCTGTAAGCCTGAACCATAACAATGGTATTACTTGCCTTCATGGAAACTACAATTTCGCGATAGTCGTTTTTTTCACAAATTCGTATGAATTCTAAGGCAGACTCAACCATTCCTTCTGGCGTGTCACCATATCTCGATAAAATACGATCAGAAAGGGAACCATGGTTGGTGCCAATGCGCATAGCAGCTCCTTTTTCTTTGCATAGGAGCACAAGCGGCGTGAATTTTTCTTCAATTCTATGTAATTCAGCTAGATAGCTTTCGTCTGTGTATTCGTGTTCTTCAAACTTTTTCTTGTCGGCATAGTTTCCTGGGTTAACGCGAACCTTGGCTACAATCCCTGCCGCAACTTCCGCTGCATTTGGCGTAAAATGAATATCTGCAACAATTGGTGTGTCATAACCCAATGTTCTTAAACCCTCTTGAATAGGGGCAAGATTATAGGCTTCATTCTTACTAGGTGCGGTAAGTCGAACCAACTCGCACCCAGCATCTATCATCCGTAAGGACTGCTCTATGGACTTTTGCGTATCCATAGTATCCGTAGTTGTCATGGATTGAAGTCGAATTGGGTTTTTACCGCCGAAACCAGCAGAGCCAACATAGACTTCTAATGTCTTTAGCCTACTGCGATTGAATGGGTCATTGCAATATTTTTTCATTCTTTTTATAACATTATTGAGTTTTGATTGTATAATACATGAGCAAAGTTACATTATGCGCCTTTAAGAAAGCAGTATAATTGTTAATAATTGCAGGAATTATAAGTTAAATGAATTATCTTTGAAGCCGTATGAGCACAGAAAAACTACAATATTCGGATATTAAATTCTCCGACAAACATAACGAAGAGTTTTATAAAGTTTTGAGAAACAGGGTTATGGGTTATTTTAAAACGAGTGGAAAATCTCGGTTTGGTAACGCTCACATGGTTATTAAGACCATTTTCATGTTTGGAATTTACTTTGTTCCTTTCGCATTGTTGTTAACAGTTGTAACTAATCCGTTTTTGGCTTTTGGGCTCTGGTGTCTGATGGGATTCGGAATGGCAGGAATAGGACTTTCTGTTATGCACGACGCAAATCATGGTGCGTATTCTAAAAATCAAAACGTGAATAAATGGGTAGGATATATTATTCACGCTATTGGTGGAAGCGATATCACCTGGAGAATTCAACATAATGTATTGCATCATACCTTTACAAATATAGATGGAATGGATGAAGACATCGATCCAGGAAAATCAATGCGTTTTTCGCCACATGCGCCGCGTTTGAAAGGACACAGATTTCAACATATTTATGCTTGGTTTTTATATGGATTAATGACAGTTATGTGGTTTACAAACAAAGACATTAAACAAGTGAACCGATATCACAAAATGGACCTTTTGAAAACCCAAGGGATTTCATACCGCAAGGCTTTAGCAGGAATCATTTTGTCGAAAACACTATACGTTGCTGGCTTATTGGGATTATCGTTATGGTTGAGTCCTGTATCTTGGTATTTTTCCCTAATAGGGTTTTTCGTTATGCATTTTATTGCAGGGTTTTGGTTAGGAATTATCTTTCAACCGGCGCACTGTGTTCCTTCAAGTAATTATCCTCGCCCAGATGCTTCTGGAAACATCGAGGCGGATTGGGCGGTGAGTCAATTGTATAACACGGCAAACTTTGCTCCCGGAGCTCGGTTTTTCACCTGGTATGTTGGCGGTTTGAATTATCAGGTAGAACATCACTTGTTTCCAAACATTTGCCATGTCCATTATCGGAAAATTTCCAAGATTGTTCGAGAAACAGCAGCGGAATATAAATTACCGTACAATAGTTTTAAAACGTTTGGAATGGCTTTAAAAGAGCATGGCAAGATGCTGTATAATTTGGGTCACTACGATAACGCGCCCGGCCTGCACTAATCATGACCTTAGAAGAGTTCAGAACACACTGTTTATTAAAAGCATATACTTCAGAGCAGTTACCTTTTGACTCTAAAACACTTGTGTTCAAAGTAGGCAGTAAAATGTTTGCGCTTGTTGATATTGACGCCGCTAAATCGGTCAATTTAAAATGCGATCCGGAACGAGCAATAGAATTGCGAGAATCTTTTCTCGAAATACAGCCTGGCTATCACATGAGTAAAGTGCACTGGAACACCGTCTCTTTAAACGAATCCCTAGAAGATGAGATGATTTTTGAACTAATTGATCATTCTTATGATTTGGTAGTCAATAGTCTAACGAAAAAAGAAAAGGTATCCCTTGAGAGTTGATAAATATTTGTGGTGCGTGCGTCTGGCTAAAACGCGCTCTATTTCTACCGAATGGATTAAGAAAGGTAGGGTGCGTATTGATGGTGAACAAATAAAACCTTCCAGAAACATTAAACTAAACGAAGTCATCCAAATTACAAGAAATGCAGCTCAGTTTTCATTTAAGGTTGTAGGTTTTGTAGAAAGAAGAGTGGGAGCAGCTATTGTAAAGGATCTAATCCACGACATAACACCTATAGAAGAGCTTGAGAAGCACAAAGCTTATTTAGCTGCACAATCTGTGTATAGAAAATTTAGTGAAGGGAAACCGAACAAAAAGGACAGAAGAGACCTGGATGATTTCCTCGAGAATTGGGAGTGATTCATGGCAAAGGCGACAAGTACATCTCAATCTATATGAAGATATAACAAAGCATTATTCGTTGTTCGCCTTTTCCAATCACCTACCCATTTGCGCGCAAAAGTCGCATCTTTCGCTGTTTTCTGGTTACTATAATCGATTTTCTATTCCACATCCAACCTGAACCTAGGCATCTCGCTTTTATTGTTTTCTTCGAATATGTTTGTTTTATCAAATCTTCTTTTCTGATAATCCAATATCATTCATGAAATTTTAACACAAAAAAAATGCTCTGATTATTCAGAGCATTTTTCAATTGATTAATTTAAATACTATTGAATTACTATTTTCTTTGTAATATTCTGAGAATCTAGCTCAACGGTACAATGATAAATACCAGGCTTTAAATTTAGGTTATTCAATTCTATAGAATTTTGATCTATTTTTTTGAGTGAATAAACTTCTGTGCCATTCATAGCGTATATGTTTACAGAAAGAATTAATTCATTCTTTGCTGCTATGCTTAGGCTGTTTGACGTTGGATTTGGATAAAGCTTGAGCGTGGTTGCAGTTTCAAACTCTTCCATACCATTCAGACCATCAAGGTTTGTAGCTCTAACAATTCTTCTACAGAAATAACCTAATGTGGAATCAATGTAGGCACTTGATTTTACTGGTCCCATGTTTGGGTTTGTAAGTAATCCGTCAGCTGCAATTTGAGTTCCTGTTCCAGCAGCAAAGCCTAATTGTTGTGCAACACCTTCAACAAAAGTAGCATTCCAAAGGTCCCATGGAGCCGATTCTCCCGGATTACCTGTTAGATATGGAAATACATTGTCAACAGGCGCCCCTATTATAGTCCCCTGAAAATCAGCCGTGCCAGTTGCCAGTCCAGATGCTGCTTGTGCAGCTATAGTATAAGGATCATTTCCCGCATTTACAGGAGCTAAAACATCATTATTTCCGAGCAGATTTGCTTTTGCCATGACATCATAAGAACCACTAATTTCTGTTGTTATTAAACCTGCAGAGGGAACCGAAACGTTACCTGAAGTATATATGGCAACGGGATCAGTTGGACAATGAACAGCACACATTGGAACTTCACCAGCTTCTAACCAGCTCAAATCTCCCATTCCACCGCCCATACTGCACACCATATGAACATCGTTAGAATAACCAGGAGTATTTACCATGTTAGATAATCCTCCGTATCCGTCCCAATCTCCTATCTCAGTCGTATCTATAAGAGCTGTTGTAATTCCCGTTACAGGGTCAACACTTAAAAATTTAGGAAGTGTAATCTCTGCATATTTATCAACTGTTGCATAACCCAAGGCTACCCATCCGCCAGAACCTTGTCCAGAGAGAATAATTCTAGATGTATCAATTCCATATGTGTTCCCATTATTTTCATAATCTTGTCTGAAAAAACGAACTGCACTTTTAGTGTCTTGAATTGCACGGTAAACAGCTTTCATTAAACTAGCTCCTTTCTCCGCTTGAGTTGCAGCAGCAGGGTTCCAGCCTAATCTATATTCAAGGTTTGCCACCACATAACCACGCTTTGCATAACTTTGACAAATTGCTGTTGTTGCTAAATCTTGACGCATACCAGTAGGGTTTCCGTTGTATATAATCGGCGCGAAAGTTCCTGTATGTAGAACAATAACTAGCGGTCTTTCCGTTTCCGTATCTCCATCTGGCTGGTATAAATCAAATTCTAATGCCGCAACACCATTTGTGCCGGTTGGAATATAAGGAATCCCCTGACTTGCGCCTACGACAGACAAATTTGTGCCGTAAACGATATTAGCGTCTACTGTGAAATCCGTAAAAACTTCGTCGACATATCTTTGATTCTGAGCATGAGAGCTTCCAAGAATAGCCACGCAACTTAAAAAAGTAAAAATAATTTTTTTCATGTTATTTGTATTTGAGTTGCCCTAAATTTAAAGAATATTCTGTAAAATGTATCTATTTATCTTTTTTATCTTTCCAATCAAAGGATAAAGTGGTGTAAATCATTCTCCCAATAAACGGACCCCCGTATACTTGTAGGGCTTTCTTGTTGAGTAAATTAGACGCGCCTATTTTGATCGTAAGGTTCGCTTTTTCTATCTTTTTATTAATCTGAGCGTCGAGAAGGCCATATGAAGGAACACTACCTGTAAATTGAGGGGATCCTTCATAAATAAACCCTTCTATCCATTTGTAATTCACATTAAATCCAAATCCTTTCACGCGCTTAACACTAAAATCTCTACCTCTAAATCCTATATTAAACTTATGCTCTGGAGTATTATAAGATGGAATTATAGGATCGCTGGATTCCTTATTCAGAGCATTCCATGAATAATTTCCGTTGATTGCATAATGATCACCAAGAGAATAGTTCAAGCCAATAGTTGCTCCCTGAGTAGTGATGTTTTCTTTTGAATTTGTTGCCACACGGTACACATCATTAATAGTTGGAGCCCCAAGAAGATTAAGGCTTATATCTGCCCCAGTAGTATAACCTATAAAGTTGGTGTAAAAATTAAAGTAATAATTCATGTCTAAATAAAGGTTGTCAAATAGCAACCCTCGATATCCCACTTCGAGTGACTTTACTTTTTCAGGCGCAATAGGGTCTAAATTAAAGTAGGATAAAGAATCTGGGTTTTCTGAATAAAAGTAACTAATTAAAGATTCAATAGTAACCAATGAGTCATAGCCACTGATGTTTCCTACAAGCTTTGCACGACCTACATTATAATACATATACTGATTTAATAGGGTTGGATTTCTTATAGCTGAAGTCACGGTGCCTCTGAGTGTATGTTTTTTGTTAGGCTGCCAAATAAATGAAGCAGCAGGTGATGGTAAAAAATCAAAATTTTGATTCTTATCAAGACGCATTGTTGCTTTAAAAATGAGTTTTTCCTTAAAAAAACGCTTTTCAAGACCTGCGTATACCCCAAATTCTTTGTTAATAATTCTGACACCCCCTGTATCACTAAATAAAGCACCCTGAGATTTAGGCGTATATATTCGTCCGTTTGTACCTAATGTAAATTTGGCAAATTTTGTATCAAATATCTTTTCCGCGTGAACATGGTAAAGTGCCGACTTGTCTTGTATTCTAGAGCCACCATCTAAGAAAGAAGTCTTACTAGTAATTTCTGAAAGTAAAGAATTAAACCGGGGGGTGCCTGGCTCAAAATAATCCTTACCTCCGTCGTAATTTTCAAATGCTTCATTGGCGAATGCTTCAGCCTCATCATGCCAAGCTGATATTAAGCCAGGATTAGCAGCGACAACAGAATCAACGGCTCCAATATTAAATATTGTACCTAGCTGTGGGAACCATTGTACATTAGGGTCTAAAGCACGTACCTGATCTGTAACATTTTCTGTCCAATAGTCTCTATAACGTTTGTCCCAATCAGAATCGTTAGACGCAGCGTCTTGCATTAAAAAAGCAGTTAGTACTGCGTCATAAGAATTACCCGCATCTTCATTTGTTGCATAAGCACGGATAAAAAAATCATCTTTTTTTCTAAGTTCTAAACGATTTTGAAAAAACACAATATCTTTTAAAGAAAACCTATTATCCCCTTGATATACCGTGGTTCCTGTTCCTAAATTAGAAGCATAAATAAACTCAATATCTTTAGTAAATAAATAATGAAAAGCGGCTGATGCCTTTAAATTTTTTGTGTCGTAATCTACAATGTCTTTTTCCCAGTAACCCGTTCGATGCCAGCGCCCCAGTCCGGGAGATTGTATCCGAGAATTTATATCTGTGGCGTTATTAATGCTTGGAGATAAGTTTTCGTCTCCATATCGATTTACCGCATCATAGCCGCCAATATTATTTTGGTCAGTGTCAAGCCCCTCTACAGAATTTGCATTATCAGCAACCCAATCATCGGCAGATAAGTAAGAGAAATTGAACTTAAATGCGAACTTGTCTTCACCTTCTTTATTTTGGAAAGCTTTCGCATAACGAACAGCATATTCATTTAAAAATCTTTCTCCTCCTTTCACGGAAGCGCTAAATCCTTGAAATTTAAAGGGGCTTTTGGTATGCATACTAATAACGCCATTAAATGCATTTGGCCCATAAAAAGCCGAGCTAGCGCCGGAAACAACTTCGACCATCATCAAATCTAGCTCTGAAGCTCCTAAAAAGTTCCCTAAGGCAAAATTTAATCCTGGGGACGCATTGTCAACACCATCTATAATCTGTAAAGTTCTTACTGGAGAAGTACTATTGAAACCCCTGGTATTTATGACTTTAAATCCTAAACTTGCTGATGTTAAATCAACGCCTTTCATATGGCTTAATCCTTCATAGAAATCAGTTGACGGCGTTTCTTGAATCTCTGAAAGAGACATCGTTTCTATGGAAAGTGCAGATTCTTTTTCTCTATCACTTGCAAAAACTCTTACATTTACTTCACCCAGATTCAAGGTGGAGCTTTTTAGCCGTATTAATAATTCGTTAGATACAGACGTTACCTGAGTGACAAGTTCTTCATACCCGTAATAGGATGTAATCAGTTCAATAGGCAATGTTTGATCGATTGTTATTGTGAAGAAACCTTTTTCATCCGAAATTGCGCCAAGGTTAAGACCCTTGACTTTAATTTTGGCATACTCAATTGGCAGTTCACTATAATCATCTACTACTCTTCCTGATATGGTGACTTGGTCGAATAAAACCCTGTTATTTGACGCAATTGGGTTCATTGCATTCAAGCTGTTTAAACCTGTTTTTTGCGTTGCTATCTGAGCATTAGATAGCATAGACAAAATTAGACAGGATAGTAATATTGAATGTTTCATATGTTTTTCTTTACGATTTCGCTAAAATACTGAAAAACTCTAAGCTAGGTTTGGTTTCTATATTCGAGCTTTTGGTAGGCTTTACTTTTTAGATTATTAAAAAACAGCTTATTAATCGAATATCACCTTTTTTCTATCGAACCGTCTGAATACTGATAGATCAAAAGAACCCCTTTTTTTAATTCTGTTTGACTGTCTAATTTGTTCAGAATAGAAGCTTCACTTTTAGCTAAAAGACAAAAGGTCTCGGCAATATTGCCGAGACCTTTTGTTTCATTGTAAGAAATGTATTCTTATTTCTTGATTACATTGATTTTTGCTGAAGCCCCGTTCGCAGTAACAATGTTTGCAATGTAAGCACCAGAAGCAAGTTTGCTTGTGTTTACAGTAGCAGTGCCGTTATTGATGAACATAGAACGAGTAGAAACAACTTTTCCTGAAAGATCAGTGAAAGTAATTGTTGCAGTTCCTTCAGCATTAACGCGAATATTTAATTCATCGTTAGTTGGGTTAGGGTATGCAACTGCGCTCAACAAAATATTCTCGTCTAATCCAATTGTGTTAGGAGCAACTTCAAGCGCAAGACTTAAAGCATTAGTTCCCGACCAACCGGCTGTGTACCACTCACCAGCGATTTGAATAGCTGATGCAGTTAAGATATCATAGTTTGTTGTTCCGTCAAAGTTGATATCACCATCATATCCAAATACAACATTTGAAATTTCTGAACTTGTAGCACAAGCTAAGTACACTACGTCATCTTGCAGGCCAACAGGATATGTCAACGCTTGATAAACTGACGTTCGGTTTACAGAGTTACTAGCAAGATAAGCAGAAACAGAAGCTACAGGGGGGTAAACAATTGTTGTTTCATCATTTGGTGTTGTCCATTCATAAATCGAAAGAGCAATTTCTTCACCAGTCATGTCGTAAACTGCAGTATCTGCACTTGGAACAAACTTAATACCTGTTACCATCAAATCAGAGGCTGCAGGGTTTGTGAACGTCATACAGGCATCATAAGCGCCAGGATTAGAGGTGTTTTGTGGATACGTTGTGTGAACAGGATCATTGTTTGCATCTAATTTCGACTTAGAAAGGAAGAAGAAATTCAACTTGAAAGAAGAAGAATATGAATTATCAGAGGAATCATCATCACCTAAAGAAGAGTATGCAGTGTACTTCAAGAAATACTCACCGTTAGCCAATGTTGTAATATCTAAATTTGGAAACGAGTTTGTGCCTGCTTCAACAACCTCTGCTGAGTCTCCTGCAACGATAGTTCCTGCAGAAATAGTGTTTGAATAAACAGAAGGACCAGCAAGACCAGGACCGATAACATCCAATTTGATACTTACACCTGGTTGATCAGCACTACCGTAGTTAAATACACGCACAGCCGGACTGAAAACGTTATCCGATAACAAGTTCGATGTTCCCGTTTCTACAGGAATTTTTGCATACTCACTGTTAATTACTAAATCATTTGCCAAGGTGCCTACTTTGTTGCCTAAAAACATAACTACGTCACCTGCAAGCATTGCCGTTGTGATATCCAACCCTTTTCCACTTCCAATCATTACAACAGGAATAGTAATAGATGCTCCATTTGTTCCGCCTCCCATTCCTACTGGGTCTGGATCACGGTTAATGATGATTAAAGCAACTGCGCCGGCATTTTGTGCATTTAATGCTTTAGCACCAAATTCACAAGTCCCCCTGTAAACGACTGCAATTTTACCAGCAACAGCAGATGCGTTAATTAAAGGAGAGCATCCTTCTTGAGATTTTGTGTGCGGAATTGCCACCGTTGAATCCCATCCCGGAGTACCATCTTCCGCAAGGACTAACGTATCTTGTACATAAACTCCTGGGATGTTAAAATCTGGAGTCGCTCCCCAGTTGTCCGCCCATGTAAATGGTTTGTTACCAACAATTGACGCTGGTGAAATACCACGCACAATAATTTGCGCGTTTGTTTGAATTGTGAAAGCCGCTAAAGCAATCACGCTAAGTAAAAGTTTTTTCATAATTAAGAGATTAATTTAAAATCGTTCTAAATTTAAGAATTATTTAATACCAAACGAATTTTATATTAAAATGGTTGGACAAACAAACCCTTAACGCTATAAAGTGTTAGGGGCTGAACAACAATTACTTAGTTAAAGCACCCTTTAAATATTCGCGATTCATGCGTGCAATATTTTCCAAAGAAATTCCTTTTGGACATTCAACTTCACATGCTCCTGTGTTTGTGCAATTTCCAAATCCTTCATCATCCATGGTTTGAACCATGTTTAAAACCCGTTCTTTTGCCTCTACCTTTCCTTGTGGCAATAAAGATAATTGAGAGACCTTCGCAGAAACAAACAACATAGCTGATGCATTTTTACAGCTGGCAACACAGGCTCCACATCCAATACAGGTCGCTGCTTCAAAAGCTTTGTCTGCATCATCTTTTGGAATAGGAATAGAATTTGCATCTACCGTATTTCCCGATGTATTGACAGAAACGAAGCCGCCCGAATTCATGATTCTATCAAATGCTGAGCGATCAACTACTAAATCTTTGATTACTGGAAATGCTTTTGCGCGCCAAGGTTCAATATAAATTGTGTCACCATCGTTGAATTTACGCATGTGCAATTGGCAAGTCGTTACTCCTCTATCAGGCCCATGCGCTTCGCCGTTGATGTACAATGAACACATTCCACAAATTCCTTCACGACAATCATGGTCAAAGGCAACGGGGCTTTCTCCAGACTCGACAAGTTGATTATTGAGCATATCCATCATCTCAAGGAAAGACATATCTCCATCGACACCATCGATAGGGTATGTTTTCATTTCTCCTTTGTCCTGTGGGCCGTTTTGTCTCCAAATTTTTAAATTCAGTTTCATGTTTTTTTGTTTTGGACTCAGGATTTAATGACTCAAGACTTAATGACGATGAAACGTCTTATGTCCTGAAGTTTTAAGTCCTTCAGTCTATAATATCTATTTATAACTTCTTTGTACCAACTTAATATTTTCAAACACCAAATCTTCTTTGTGAAGTTTCGGTTCAGAAGGATTTCCTGAATATTCCCAAGACGCCACATACCCATATTCGTCGTCTTTTCGCTGTGCTTCTCCTTCGGGAGTTTGTGATTCCTCACGAAAGTGACCGCCACACGATTCGTTTCTGCTCAAAGCATCAATTGCCATCAATTCACCTAGTTCTAAGAAATCGGCAACGCGACCTGCTTTTTCCAATTCTGGATTCAGTTCATCTATTTTGCCTGGTATACGAACGTTCGAGTAAAATTCATTTCGAATATTTTGAATTTCAAGTATAGCAGAATTTAAATCTTTCTCATTTCTAGCCATTCCAACGTTATTCCACATTACTTTACCCAAGCGTTTGTGAAAATAATCTACAGATTTTGTTCCCTGCACATCAATTAAGCGCTCTAAATGAGAACGAACAGCATTTTCAGCTTCATCAAATTCTGTTGTATCCGTTGGGATTGCTCCAGTACGAATATCATCTGCGAGATAATCACCAATTGTATAGGGTAAAACGAAATATCCATCTGCTAAACCTTGCATCAAAGCGGAAGCGCCCAGTCGGTTGGCTCCATGGTCTGAGAAGTTAGCCTCTCCAGCCACATAGCAACCAGGAATTGTGCTCATCAAATTATAGTCTACCCATACTCCACCCATGGTGTAATGCACGGCAGGATAAATTTTCATCGGCGTTTCGTATGGGTTGTCATCCGTAATTTTATAATACATCTGGAATAAATTCCCGTATTTACCTTCGACAACGCCCTTTCCTAATTTATAAATATCTTCTGCAGTTGGGCTTTCCACATGTTGAACATGCGCTTGCTCTTTTCCATAACGCTCGATGGCAGCAGCAAAGTCTAAATAAACGGCTTCACCTGTTGCGTTAACACCATAACCTGCATCGCATCTCTCTTTGGCTGCTCGAGATGCAACATCTCGAGGCACTAAGTTTCCGAAAGAAGGATAGCGTCTTTCTAAATAATAATCACGCTCATCTTCAGTTAAATCCGTCGGTTTTTTCGTCCCTTGTTTGATGGCTTCAACATCTTCAATATTTTTAGGGACCCAAATACGGCCGTCATTTCGGAGAGATTCGGACATCAATGTTAATTTCGACTGATTCTCACCAGAAACAGGGATACAAGTTGGGTGAATTTGTGTAAAACAAGGGTTGGCAAATTGAGCTCCTTTTTTATGAATTTTCCAGTTGGCAGAAACATTCGAACCCATGGCGTTTGTCGATAAGAAGAAAACGTTTCCATACCCGCCTGAAGCAATTACAACAGCATGTGCAGAATGGCGTTCAAGTTCTCCATTAACAGAATTACGAGCGATTATGCCCCTTGCTTTTCCGTCTACAACGACCAATTCTTGCATTTCGTGGCGGGTATACATTCTAATTTTACCTTTTCCGATTTGGCGAGACATGGCCGAATACGCCCCCAATAACAATTGTTGTCCAGTTTGACCTTTCGCATAGAATGTTCTCGAAACAAGAACACCACCGAAAGAACGGTTGTCCAAAAGACCACCATAATCACGAGCAAAAGGAACGCCTTGCGCTACACATTGATCGATGATTGATGCCGAAACTTCAGCCAAACGATGTACATTGGCTTCACGTGAACGATAATCTCCACCTTTTACCGTGTCATAAAACAAACGGAAAACAGAGTCACCATCGCCTTGGTAATTTTTTGCTGCATTGATTCCTCCTTGAGCCGCAATAGAATGCGCACGACGAGGTGAATCTTGAAAACAAAATGCCTTCACGTTGTAACCCAACTCTGCAAGAGAAGCAGCAGCTGAACCACCGGCCAAACCTGTTCCTACTACGATAACGTCAATGTTACGCTTGTTGGCTGGGTTCACCAAACGAATTTTGTTTTTGTAATCAGACCATTTTCTGTCAATTGGTCCTTCTGGTGTTTTTGAATCTAATACAGACATTTTATACTTCTTTTTAGATTATGCTAAATAAATAAGAATAGGAATAATGGCGAATGCCGCGGGAATAATAACGGCGAATAATTTTCCGGCCATTGAAATTGCACCAACATATTTTTTACTTCGTAAACCAAGCGTTTGGAAAGCAGAAGAGAATCCGTGCCACAAGTGAAAGCCAAGAACAGCCATACTCAACACATATAATATCACATAAAGTAAGGCGTTTGAATTACTCGGCAGACCCTTGATGTCTTGTCCGAAAAAGGTCATGACTTGACTGTGTAAATCTTTCAATCCTTCGGCTACTTTCAATCCAGAAGTCTTGTCGTACAGCATCGTTCCTTTTTTAATCTCGTACTTTTCTTCTGAATAATTCATTTCAGCAAGAGAAACTTTTGATTCTTGGTATTGACCATTCGTTGTATAAACGTAATCAACTTCCAATTCTTTGACTACCGGTTGGCCCGTAGTTGGATCCTGTCCTACTGGAGCTTCAATGCTTTTCGTTATCGTATGCAAAGGCATATTTGTAAAGTGCATTTTTGCCCAAAAGTTGACCATGTGTGTACAGATAAACACGAGAACAACTGTTCCGAGTATCGCCATATAACGAGCTGGCGTACTTGAGTTGGTGTTCGGTTTGTTCATCGCATAATTTGTTGGCCGAGCTTTTTTGTTCTGAATCGTAAGCATCAAGCCATCAATCGCATGGAACAAAATGGAGAAATAAGTAAGATAAGATAACACCTTCACCGCCGGGTTGTGTGTCATGAAATAGGCATATTCGTTGAATGCTACTTTTCCTTCTTCTCCAGTTATAAATATCAATTGCAAGTTACCCAAAAGGTGGCCGACAAGGAATAGACAAAGAAATAAACCGGTCAATGCCATCCAGTACTTTTTGACGATAGATGATGACAATATTGCTGATTTGCTCATATTTTTGGTATAATTCGTTTAAGTTGCAAATTTAATATATACAACAATCTAATTCGGAAATGGTTGTTATTTAGAATGAATATGGATTAAGTTGGGTTTTCACGAAAGGATTGAATCAGTTTTGATCCGCCCTGCTCAACGGTTAAAACACCGGCGCCGCCTAGAATAAGTGCTTGATTATCATTCTGATGTCCACAAGGCAAGCCAAAAGCAACGGGGATTTTTCGGTGTAAAACATGCGCCAGAATAATTTCTTCTAAACTTTTGCCAAAAGGAGATTCGGTGTCGGAAATATTGGTGAACCCGCCTAAAAGCAATCCAGAAACCTCTTCGAGTGATCCAGAATACATTAATCCATAGAACATTCTGTCAATTTGATATAAGTGTTCTCCAACATCTTCTAGAAAGAGAATTTTATCTGTAAAATCTCCTTTTTTCATACGTGGTAATAGCGCGTGTACCATGGCTAAATTTCCGCCAATTACTTTTCCCCGGGCAATTCCCGTTTGATTAAATGGACTGGTTCCGGCTGAAATAACTTCAGGTGTTCCTTTCAAAACCGACAACAAAGACCTCAGAGATTCTGGAGTATTGTCCATGAAATTCAAAGGCATTGTGGCATGTAGACTTGGAATGTTTTTTTGTGCAAGAATTAAATGAAACGCAGTAACATCGCTAAAACCAACCAGGTGCTTCGGGTTGTTTTCATACGAGGACCAATCTAGTTTATCCATGATTTGCATGCAACCATAACCACCACGCGCGCACAAAATTACTTTCGCTTCGGGGTGATTTAATCCATGTTGAAAATCAGATATTCGCTCTTGAACCGTTCCTGAAAAGTAGCCATTCGAACCCATAGCATGAGTTGCAATTTCGACACGATAACCATTTTGAATAAAAAACTCTTTCGCGAAATGTACATGTTCCTTCTCAATTGCTTTCGCCGGGGAACAGATATAAATTAAGTCGTTAGTTTGAAGTTTTGGGAGCATTTCAAATACCTTTAGCTCAAAAGTAAAAGAATCTGCGTAAATGCTCGGAAAAAAGTAAATTTGTATAAAATGAATAATTATGATTACCCCGTATACCGATGATTATTTCATGAAACAAGCCTATTTGGAAGCAAAAAAGGCATATGATTTGGACGAAGTTCCAGTAGGAGCGGTAATTGTTGCGAACAAACAAATCATTGCAAGAGCTCACAACCTGACGGAAAAACTGCACGATGTTACAGCGCACGCTGAGGTACAAGCTATAACTGCCGCAAGTGAATATTTAGGCGCAAAGTATTTGAATAACTGCACCTTATATGTAACGCTTGAGCCCTGCTCAATGTGCGCTGGAGCTTTGTATTGGTCACAAATTGACAAAGTAATGTTTGCGGCACGGGACGAAAAACGTGGGGCCGGCAGAATAAAAGAAGGATTATATCATCCAAAAACGGTTGTTTCGAACGGAGTTATGGAGAAAGAATGTGCGGAACTAATTACTGATTTCTTCAAAACAAAACGGATAAATCTCCGTTAAATTTTTAGGAAATAAGACATTAAAACAATACGTGAAAAACAAAGAGTGCCTCGAACGAAGTGACCCAATTTGGAAATAACGGTTATTTTCCGAGCTTTATGTGTGGCCCTTCCATCAGTTCCTTATTTCATTGTCGGGTTGGTTATTCAGTTTTTTCTTTGGAAACTTTCCGAAACTCCAAGCCCTGAAAACTTAGAAACTGAGGAAAATTAATGACCTTTGTTGTTAATGACGAATTCTAAAGACACCATTTGTGCCATCGCAACCGGAAATGCTATCGGTGCCATCGCCATCATCCGATTGTCGGGACCAGATTCAATTGCCATTCTGCAGAAATCATTTTCGAAAGAGTTGTCAAACGAAGAAAGCCACACCTTACATTTTGGCCTTTTCAAAAACGAAGAAGGTAACCTTGTTGATGAGGTTTTGGTCAGCGTTTTTCACGAAGGAAAATCCTTTACGGGTGAAGAAAGCATAGAAATATCATGTCATAGCTCCAATTTTATTCAACAAAAAATCATAGAAACGCTTTTGCAAAATGGCTGTCGAATGGCGGATGCCGGAGAGTTTACTATGCGCGCTTATTTGAATGGACAAATGGACCTTTCGCAAGCCGAAGCAGTTGCCGATTTAATCGCTTCTCAATCGCAATTGGCTCACGAAATGGCTTTGAAACAGTTGCGAGGGGGGTTTTCGAATGAATTGAAAGAACTCCGCGAAAAACTGATTCATTTTGCATCGCTAGTTGAGCTAGAATTGGATTTTGCAGAAGAAGATGTTGAATTTGCCGACAGAAAAGAGCTTTTAAATTTAGTGTCTGAAGTGAAAGCCTATGTTCGTAAATTAAGTCAAAGTTTTAGTTTGGGTAACGCAATTAAAAATGGTGTTCCTGTGGCCTTTGTCGGCCGACCCAATGCTGGAAAATCAACCGTGTTGAACGCTCTTTTGAATGAGGAAAGAGCCATAGTTTCCGATATTCCAGGAACAACTCGAGATACAATCGAAGAAAACATTCACCATAAAGGGATTAATTTTCGATTGATGGATACGGCTGGAATACATAGTTCAGAGGATATCATCGAAAAACAAGGGATTGCCCGTTCCATGCAGAAGATAGAAGAGGCGACACTAGTGGTTTACTTGTTCGATTGCGGCACGTTCACAGAAGAAAAAATTGCAGAAGATGAGTTGAATTTCTTGAAGAACAGTAATTATATTCTAGTTGCAACGAAGGGTGATTTAGCGACAGAAGAAATTCATAACAGCGTTGCGAAACTGTCAGAAAGAGAAGGGCTAGAGATACCATTTTTAAGTATTAAAGAAGAGGCGCATAAATCGCAATTACTTGATATTCTGTATGACCGAACAATTGGAAAAGAGATTGAACAGCATAGTGTTATAGTTTCAAACGCAAGGCACGTTGACAAATTAAATAAGGCAGAAGAATCGCTGAACAAAGCCAAAGACGGATTGGAGACCAACACGAGCGCAGATCTTGTTGCCATGGATATTCGCCAGGCGATGTATCAAATTGGACAGATAACGGGAGATATTTCTACGGATGATTTGTTGGGGAATATTTTCGCGAAGTTTTGTATCGGGAAGTAATAGTTGAATCGAAGTTTACTTTTTTACAGCAACGGATAGCGCGTCCATTTTGTGTATCGTGTCATAAACGAGTTCTTTTACTTCAAATTGAGATTTTTCCTCATTATATACCTTACACTTTTCTATAGGATTCGCGTAGAAATGTAAAGTCATCGCACGTGAATTGGAGTTATTTTCTAAAGTATGGTATCCCATCCGATCATTCATGTAGGAAAGGTCACCTTCTTTCAGATTTGCTTCATGCGTGATTGTAAAGCCGTCCTCTGTTTCTTGGTAACGTTTTTCTATGATGCTTCCCGAAACCTGAATTACCCAGCAGTCCTGCCCATCGTGATCGTGAATCGGAGTTGCAGCTTCTTCGTCCCAGCAAATCAAAATGATTTCAAACGACTCTTTTCTTGCAATGCAGTTTCGCGAGTAGTCTCCCTCAAGCCAAGTTGCATATTTTTGAAATTCAGAATTTGCGATATTTATTCTTTTCAGAACGCCTGCCTGTTCGGAAGGTTCGGCGTCGTCAAAACATTCAATGAGTTTTTCGATGGTAGTAATTGGTGACATAATTGTTTTTCATTTTCTGCAGAAAGCAAATAATATTACCTTTGCTCAACACCAGAATGTGATTAGCTAAATATAGTTATTTTATGCTTAAAAAGACCATAAAATCTATGAAATCAAAGTTATATACATGTTTTGAAGAGCTTTAAAAATAAAAAATTCGTATGCTGAATACTTTAGATAAATTTGACAAAATTGTTAGGGAATTAATTGTAGATGAGGGGGTTAATCCCGTTGCGGAGCATGTCAATTCGAGTAAATTATTTGATGTTTTGGACTTGTCTTTAGACAAAAAAGGAATTCCTGATGAAGAGTTTGAGCTTGCCTTAAAGAATCTTGTACTTAAAACACCTCGAACAGCGACTAATGCATTTTTCAATCAACTTTTTGGCGGAAGAAATGACAAAGCGGTTCTTGGAGATCTTCTTGCTGTTGTACTAAATAACAGTATGTATACCTATAAAGCGGCGGGTCCGCAGGTGGGTGTGGAAAAAGTTTTGCTTCGTGAAACATGCAACATTATAGGTTGGGACGATCATTCAGATGGAACTTTTGCTCCTGGAGGATCAATGACCAATTATATGGCCATGGTAATGGCGCGAGATGCCTTTGATCAGACGGTTCGATATGAGGGGGTTCAAAGTAAAATGACGGTTTATACCTCGATAGAGTCACATTACAGCATACCTAAAAACGCTGCGTTTTCTGGTATAGGAAGAGACAATGTTCGATATGTACCCTGTGACCAATTTGGTAAAATGGACGTATCTGTATTAGCGAGAATGATTGAAAAAGACATACAAGATGGTTTTTCTCCTGTCATGGTAAACCTGACTGCAGGAACGACGGTGATGGGTGCATTTGACCCGATTCGCATGGCACGTGAAATTTGTGATAAACATGGAATGTGGCTTCATGTAGATGGTGCATATTGTGGATCTGTACTTTTCAGTAGTTCCTACAAACACCTTATTGATGGGATTGAATTGGTTGATTCATTCAGCTACAATGCTCATAAAATGTTGGGCACCCCATTATCGTGCTCAATCATAGTTGCAAAAAATAAAAAGCATTTGCACGATTCATTTTCAAATGACGCAAGCTATCTGTATCAGACGGATCATGATGAATTTAATTTGGGAAAAACATCACTGCAATGTGGCAGAAGAAATGATGCACTGAAATTTTGGACACTCTGGAAAAGTGTCGGAACAGAGGGGCTAGAAAAAATTGTTGACCATCAATTTGAGTTGGCAAATGTTGCCCGAGAATATGTGATGAACAACAGTGATTATACTCTTTACAGTTACGATGAATCCATTTCAGTCTGCTTTAATTACAAGGGAATTCCAGCAAGAAAAATTTGTACGGAATTGTATGAACACTCTGAATTACTTGTTGGGTATGGATCTTTTCAAGAAGATGAATTTATTCGATTAGTGACCATAAATGCCCAAAATGAAAAAGAAGATATTTTGAACTTTTTTCAAATACTAGAAAGTTTTGTTGAGGAGCATGATAGCATTTTTAGTGGGGTTTTACAAGAGAAATAATCACCCATGGAAATCACAAAACTTGTTGTATTAGGCGTTTATGTAGCTATTTTATTCATTATAGGAATTGTCGCCTCTCGCAGAATAAAAGGAATGAGTGATTACTATGTCGGCGGGAAGCAAATGGGTTTTTGGGCGGTAGCGTTCTCGGCAAGGGCAACAGGCGAATCTGGATGGCTACTGATTGGACTAACTGGTATGGGTGCAATGGCCGGATATTCGGGGTATTGGGTTGTAGCAGGTGAGCTTTTGGGGGTCTATTTATCCTGGCAATTTATGGCCAAACGTTTTAAAAGACGCTCTGATAAATATAATGCGATTACCATTCCTGATTATCTGCAAAGTCATTTTAAATCATCTACAAATACGCTTCGAATCATAGCAGCCTCAGTGCTGGTTGTTTTTGTAGTTATCTATGTTGCGTCGCAAATGGACGTAACTGGTATTGCCTTTGAGTCCATGCTTAATATTGACTACAGAATTGGTGCACTCATAGGATTTTTTATTGTTTTACTTTATATTTTCATTGGTGGATTTGTAGCCGCTGTATGGTCGGATATGTTCCAAGGAATTTTAATGTTTTTTGGCTTGGTTTTACTGCCCATAGTTATTTGGTTTAATATGGATCATGGCGTTGGAATTACTGAAGGACTAAATGCCATTGACCCCACACTTACGCAAGTGATGGGCAGAAGCCCTGACGGCCTGATGAATCTTTTTACCATTTTAGGATTCTCCATGATTGGGCTTGGTTTTTTGGGATCTCCTCAAGTTTACGTTCGTTTCATGTCCATAAAAAGTGAAAAAGAAATTGACAAAGGAAAATGGGTTGCCTTGATCTTTACCCTACTTACGGATGCAGCAGCGGTAACCATTGGGATTCTTGCTAGAATTTATTTCACAAGTAAGGGAGAAGATCCCGAAGCTATATTGGGGACAGGAGGCGAAAATGTTTTAAGTATGATGACGCATGAGTTCTTGCCGACCATTTTAGTAGCAGTCTTTATTGCCATTGTACTCTCAGCTATTATGTCAACGATTGACTCTCTTCTGATTCTTGCTTCTAGCGCAGTTACACGTGACTTTTATCAAAAAATATTTAGACCTGATTTAAAAGATGAAAACTTAACTAGCTTCTCGAGACTTGTTACTGTTTGTATGGCTTTAACCGCACTTGGAATTGCAATTTTACTTTACAACTTATACCCAGAAAGACAAGTTTTTTGGATTATGATCTTTGGTTGGTCGGGAATAGCCGCCACTTTTTGTCCGGTGATTATTCTCTCTATTTTCTGGAAGGGCTATTCCGAAAAGGGCGCAATTGCATCAATGATTACAGGGTTTGCTTCGGTGATCTTATTCAAGTTTGTATTTGCAAATATTGAGGGACTGGGAGAGTATTTAAAAGAACTAGATGTTTTAGCTCCTTCTTTTGCATTGGCTATGCTTGTTGGATATATTGTCTCTAAAATTTATCCAAGAAAAGACACCATTGAAATTCAAGATTAAAACCCATTACAAAAGATTATTTTTGGAAAGTAACCGACACAAAGCAAACAACTATTAAACGTATTGAATACAATGTATAAGCCTGTTAATTCAGGCTTTTTTGTTAATACAAAGTTAATAAATGCTTTGTGTTATTAGGTACAAATTTGCACCTTTATTGTACCCTGAATGTTTTTAGAGTGATGTTTGTACCCCAAAATCCTTTTTTAAGATAATTGTGGCTATGAAATATACTTAATAATATTTATGCGACATTAAAAGAGAGTTAATTTTTTGGATGGAGTCCAAAAAATACAGCATTAATTTTCATCCATAATCTGAAACATAATTTGAGTTGGATAAATTTTAAAAGCAGCATACTATGAGGGACATTAAATACTTATTTGCCTATTCTATTCCACTGATGACTTTAGTATCCATTTCTTATGATGGTATTTTGACTTTTGCGACACCTCTTTACGCTTTTGTTTTTATACCCATATTAGAGATTCTTTTAAAAGATTATGACAGAGGTTATTCAGAAATTCAGAAAGAGAAAAGGCTCAACAATATTTTATTAGACATTTTACTTTATCTAAACATTCCCTTTGTATTTGGTCTCTTAGCCTGTGGTTTTTGGGTATTGGAAACGAAATCTTTGATGCCCTTTGATATGGCAGGGATTGTTTTATCCTTAGGCATTTTATTGGCTACTAATGCCATTAATGTAGCTCATGAATTAGGCCACAGAAAAACTCAAGGGGAACGAACGCTTTCAAAATTATTACTGTTGCCGTGCCTTTATATGCATTTCTATTTAGAACATAATTTTGGACATCACAAAAACGTAGCAACTCCCGAAGATCCTGCCACTTCAAAGAAAAATCAAAGTGTATATCATTTTTGGATTACCTCTGTTTTAAAGCAATATAAGAGTGCTTGGAAAATTCAACTTTCAGTTCTGGCAAAAGGCAATCACACTTATTTTTCCTTTAAAAACGACATGCTCTGGTATTCTATTGTTCAACCGTGTTATTTGGGTCTCTGCTTTCTCTTTTTCGGCACTTCAGGGCTGCTTTTTGCGCTGGCTGTTGGGGTTTTGTCTTTTGTTTTTTTAGAAACAATCAATTATGTAGAACACTATGGATTGGTTAGAAAGAAACTCCCTATGGGGCGTTATGAGCGTGTACAAACACACCACTCTTGGAATTCCAATCACGTCATTGGACGAATTGTTTTATATGAATTAACCCGCCACAGTGATCATCATTTTAAGCCATCAAAAAAATATCAAATTTTGGAAAACAAAAAAGAAAGTCCTCAGCTTCCCTATGGGTATCCAACGTCTATTTTATTATCCTTAATTCCTCCGCTATGGTTTCGTATAATGAATTCCAGAATTCCATGAAACAAGACAAAGCCATAGTTATCAAATAATTAGTGTAAATATTAGTTTGAAAAGCAGCCTTAATAAGGCCGTTAATATTAATTAGTTTGGAATTTTAATAAGTACCGTCTAACTTTAACTTTTGGATGGTCGTTAATCTGTTGTTATTATGTTAAATAAACATCTACTTTTATTCGTTGTTTTTATTTGCGCTTTTTTAACGTTTGGTCAAACAGCAAATTTTGCCGGAACCCCGACTGTTATTTGTGTTGGGCAAAATGTTCAATTTTCAGATTCTTCATCAGGCGCCATTACCTACGAATGGATTTTCCCCGACGGAGGAGCGGGTCAAACGTCAACACTCGCAAACCCGTCTATTACTTACCCAAATGCTGGCGTGTTCGATGTAACTCAAATTGTTTTTTCTTTGACGACTAGCGATACGTTGATCCTTCCAGGATATATTACCGTGCTTTCAGCAGCAAGCGCAGTATTGTCATCTGGGGCAGGAACAGACAGTCAAGTGGTTTGTACAGGCACCGTTTTAAATACAATTACCTATGATGTTTTCGGTGCAACAAATGCAACATTTTCCTCTTTTCCTGGGTTTGTATCAGGGTCCTTTACACCGAATGCAAATGGTGGGGTTGTTACTATTTCCGGGTTACCAAATCCAGCGGGAAATTATCCGTATTCTTTTACAACAAGCGGACCCAGTTGCACCCCTATCACTGTCAATGGAACCATAATCGTAGCCGGTAACAATACTTTGTCTGTAAGTTCCGGCCCACCTAATCAACAAGTCTGTTTGGACTCAGCTATCACCAATATATCTTTTAACGTTAATGGCTCACCCACATCAGTTGTGGCAACAGGCTTACCTCCAGGGATAATTGGCTCTTGGTCTGGCTCGACATTTACTATAGCCGGTGCGGCTGCAAGTACAGGTTCATTTGTTTATACAATAACATCTTCTGGAGGACCTTGTTCTCAAACTCAATTTTCAGGATCTTTCTATGTAGACCCTCATGTAGAACTTGCTTCTGCACCAGGCTCGATAAACCAAACCTTATGTGTTGGCTCTCCTTTAGGAAACATCGTTTACACCTTAGGACCTTCTATAACTGGGACAATTGCAACGGGTTTACCGCCGGGAATTACTTCATCATTCACTTCAGGGCAATTTTTAATTACCAATTCACCAACCGCAGCGGGAGTTTATAATTATTCTGTAACGACTTCTGGTAGCCCATGTGGTAATGTTGTCGTTAATGGAACCATAACGGTGCTGGAGTTGCCCACGTTAACCCAGGATTTAGCTGGGATTGAGATTCAAACGCTTTGTCAAACTCAGGCAATTTCTGATATAACGTATACCGTTGGGGGATCAGCTACTGGTGCAACAGCTACTGGTTTGCCGAATGGAATTACAGGAACTTTCAATTCGGGTGTTTTCACAGTTTCTGGAACGGCAACAGAGTTTGGAGTTTTTAACTTTACTGTTTATACAACAGGGTCTTCATGTGGTTCGCCAATTTTAACAGGAACTTTAACCATTGATGGGCCACCACAGTTAGTTTTGACATCCCCCGCACTAACCGATTCTCAAGAGGTTTGTTTGAACACTTCGCTGAATACCTTACTTTACGTTTTGCTTGGAACAGCAACAAGTGTTTCTATAGATAGTTTACCTCCTGGTATGACAACAACCACTCAGAACGACTCAACGATTATAATGGGCTCACCATCTACTACAGGCGTCTTCCCTTTCTATGTGTATAGCACAGGGGGCTTGTGTCCGCCTGACACAGCGTTTTGTCTATTATCCGTCGGAAACCCGCCTTTTATCAATCTTGCTTCGGCAGTTGGAACAGATGGACAATTACTCTGTGGAGGGGAGTTGATGGATTCTATAATCTATGTTATTTCTGGAGCTGCAGACACTGCTTTTGCCACGGGATTGCCAACAGGGGTAAACGCAATATTCTCGGGGGATTCTTTGATAATTACAGGAAATCCGTCTACAATGGGAACGACTAATTATTCAGTTTTCGGCTCTGGAGGGCTTTGTCCTGATGCAACTTTGAACGGCTCTGTGAGTGTTTTCGACCCTCAAATTGCAATTGTTTCTTCAGCTGTGACGGATACTCAAACTGTTTGCGTCAATTCTGCAATCGTTCAAATTGTATATACATATAGTGGTGGAGCCACTGGAGCTAATGTTGTCAATTTACCAGGTGGTGTAATCTCATCAATTCAGAATGACACATTGTTTATCACAGGAGCAGCAACTACGCTTGGCTCATATGCTTTCTTTATACACACTACTGGCAATTCGTGCGATGCAGATACGGCATTTGGATTGATTAATGTTCAGTCATCCGCAGGTCTTTCTTTGGTTTCTGCTGTTGGTTCAAATGTTCAAACCGTTAATCAAAATTCGGCTATTACAACCATCATTTATTTGTTATCAGGAACAGCAAATAACCCATTGGTGACGGGGTTACCTTCGGGAGTTTCGGCAATCGTTTCAAGTGATTCTGTTATAATTACCGGAAGCCCTCCAAATGCTGGAGTTTTTCCTTATTCGATAACGGCCACCGGAGGCACTTGCCCAATAAACAACTTGGCCGGGACTATAACGGTCCTTCAAGATACTGTGATAGTTGTTCAACCCCCATTGGACTCTTTGGAGTTGTTCATTCCAAATTTATTCACCCCAAATGCGGATGGTTATAACGACACATGGGTTATTAGTGATTTGGATCAATATAATGATACATACGTAATGATCATTAATCGAGAAGGTCAAATTGTTTTTGAAGATTTTGATTATCAAAACACTTGGGATGGAGCCTTTAATGGCGATCCTTTGCCAGAGGCTACTTATTATTATCTAATAAATCTCGATGCTGGAGAAAAGATTTTTAAAGGGGCGGTTAGCATTTTAAGAAATGAATGATGATGCACATGATGAAAATTATTAGAATTAGTTTTTTAGTAGGATTAGTGATTTGTGCCCATGATGTTTATAGTCAGCAACAGCCTTTAAGTAGTCAATACCATCAAAACATGTTAACCTTGAACCCAGCTTATTCTGGTTTCGCGGAATTAACAAAAATTGTGACCTCCCACAGAAGCATGTTGCCCGGCTTACAAGGCTCACCACAAACTAGTTACGTTTCTGTGGAAGGGCAAGGTGCTGAAGAAAAAGTAAAAGAACTGGAGAAACAAATGAATATCTGCAAAATTCAAGACACTAAGGTAGCTAACTTATTAAGTGAATTGAAAGCTTTAGAAACAGACCCGAAGGTGAAGAAGTATTTAGGAATGTAAATCTGGTAAGTTCAAGAATGACACAAATCACTACTCTTTCTTTTTGTAAATATACTTCACTACGTAATAAGTTTTGGGGGTTGAAAATGATGCAGTTTGCCCACAAAGGTTTAGCAAATACTAACGGGTTAACCTTTTATCGGCTTTTGGGGAGTGGAAGAGGAAGAGGGTTTAATCCTTTTCCCGATTGGTCTGTTTACTGCCTTCTTCAAGTATGGGAATCTGAAGAAGCTGCCCATACTTTTTTTAATTCTTCTGATTTGATTCAGCAATACAGTGAACGTACAGATGAGATATTTACACTTTACATGAAAAACATTTCGGCAGGAGGCACCTGGGTTGGAAAAACCCCTTTTAAGAAGGGAGCAGACTTGAATCCTGACCTACCGATTGCTGTGATTACTAGGGCCACGATTAAGTGGAATTGGCTTATCCGATTTTGGAAATATGTACCTACTTCGCAAGAAGCTTTGGATGGTAATGAGGGGTTAATTTATACGAAAGGAGTAGGTGAAATTCCAATAGTTCAAATGGCCACATTTAGCTTATGGAAAAATTTTGAAGCAGTAAAACAGTTTGCCTACAATAGCAAACAACATCAAGAAGCAATTAGAAAGACACGGAAGAACGACTGGTATAGAGAAGAACTTTTTGCACGCTTTCAACCCTATAAGTCAGTTGGAACTTGGGGAGGTAAAGATTTGTTGGTCTTTTAATAACCAGAAATCGGAATTAACAGAAGCTATTGAGGAGTTGCAATGACTGTCATAATTCCAAGAGAAGATCTTTTCTGCATCCACTTTTTAGGGGCGAAGAGTATCATTCCAAATACAAATTTCCAAAATTCATCCTCCATGTTTTTGTCCCACTTAATCCCTTTTTTTTCCATTCTGCTCATCCAGTAAAGTAAATATGGTTCCATCGTGCCATATCTTTGAAGCTCCAAAACTTTCCATCCACTTTTTTGAAGTAGCAGTGTTACATTATCTGGGGAGAATAAAGAAAGATGTCGAGGGGTATGCCAGCCAGCCCATTTTTCGCCATATTTTTTTCTGCTCGAGGAATCAAAATTTGGAATTTCAATTATCAGTTTAGTAGATGGTTTTGCAATGGACTTTAAATAACTGAGGTTTTCAAATGGAGAGTAATCATGCTCTAAATAATGCCACATGGTAATTATGTCAGGCTGAATAGCAGGAAGGTCTTTTATTTCTGCTACGCGCAGTTCCAGACCATCAAACTGTGTATAATCATCTTTCCATCCCTCATCGCTAAAGTCGATGCCCAAAGTTTGGCACTTTAACTCTTGTTGACAGGCCTTTAAGAAACTTGGTTTGCCGCAACCGATATCCAAAATCAATGAACCTGCCGATATATTATGAGTGTCCTTTGCTCGCTTAACGCGCTTTAAATCTAATTTCTGTTGGCTATTCTCTACCAGTTTATCAAACTTCCCCCAAGCTTTCGCTCCTCTGTATGGCAAGTAATGAGAAGTGTAGTAGTTTTTTAGTTTATCAAAAGGTACTCTAGGGTTTAAGAAAACCAACCGGCATTCTATACATTGGTCAAAATTGAACAGCTCATTATTAGAATGCATCTGAGCCTTTGTTTTTATAAAAGAGCCAATAGAGTCGGCGTTACAAATAGGACAATTACTGAGTTTATACATCGTGCAAAGATACCCATTCCTTGGAATACATTGAAAAATTAGAGGGTCATGTGCACAAGGATTTAACTAAAGAGTGGAAAATGTTTATTTGAAGACGCATATTAGAAATCTTTTCATCAAATTTACACAAACAAATAGTACGGACAATAAAAGTTCTGCTACAGTGTCTTGGCCAATGCGAAAAGCCAAAGCAATTGACTTTACAGATGAAGCAGGGAAACAAGCCGGCAAAGGATATTATGTGGTAATTGGCTCTTTTGAATCTAAAAAGAATGCCCAAAATTGGAAAAAGAAAAGCGAAGCAAATGGCGACAAAAACACAAAAATTTTATATGATTCTCAATTGAAAATGAATCAAGTTGTCGTTTTCTATACTGACAAACAAGATTCAGCAATGACGGAAATATTAAAAAGGAGGAGCAAACAAAAGGCGTGGGTATTATATTTAGAGTAAATGAACCTATAAGGTTGTTAATTATCTAAATAAGGGTTTGATTTCCCAGAGGTGAGTAATAAAAAGAAGATTATTTTCACAAAATGAGAAACTAAACGCAACCTTAGAAGCAAACTAAACGTACTACTAAAAACTTTAATAAACTTTACCTCATGGTCTCAAGATTTTTACACCTTACTTTATTTTGTTTATTTAGTTCGATATCATTTGGACAAACCGCAGACTTTTTTGGTTCTCCCACTACTATTTGTGTTGGAGGATCGGTCCAATTTACTGACTTATCGGTTGGCGCCTCTACTTATTCTTGGACTTTTGTTGATGGTGGAGCGGGTCAAACTTCGACTGCGATTAACCCGATTATTACTTACAATAATCCAGGAACGTACGACGTCGTTCTTACGATTGTGAATGGTATTAACAGCGATACCGAATTGAAAGAAGATTACATTACAGTGTTGGCTTCTGCTTCTGCGAATTTAACTTCTGCATTAGGGACAAACAATCAAACGTTATGTAGCGGAACAGCGTTAAACAATATTACTTACGACATTTCTGGTGCAACGTCAGTAAATTTTTCGTCCGTCCCACCACTCCCTTCAGGGGTTACAGCTTTATTTGCCCCCACTTCAAGCGGCGGAATAGTGACTTATTCTGGAACACCGACCACACCAGGAACTTTCCCATATTCATTTACAACATCAGGAGCCAACTGCGCTCCAATTACTGTCAACGGAACTATAACCGTAGCTGGCAGCCCAACATTAAGTTTAACATCAGGATCAACAAATCAAACTGTTTGTGTAAATACACCAATTTCTAATATTGTGTACTCAATTGGAGGGACTGCTACTGGAGCAATAGTTTCTGGATTACCAATTGGTGTAAATAGTTCATTTTCTGGAGGGTCATTGACAATTAGTGGTACACCCACCTTTCCATCAGGGCCTTTCACATACACTGTTTCAACAACAGGAGGTCCTTGTACACCGGTGAGCTTGTCAGGAGTAATAAATGTTGATTCAGGCATACAATTGACTTCGGGCCTCAATAATCAAACCGTCTGCAATAATACACCGATAACAAATATTGTTTATTCTACGGGTATTTCTGCAACAGGCGCTAGTGTGTCAAATTTACCACCAGGCATTACGGGGGTATATTCAGGCAACACATTTACTATTTCTGGAACACCGACCGTTTCAGGGGTGTTTATTTATACCGTAACTACTTTGGGAGGAACTTGTCCCAATGACAGTGCTTCAGGAACAATTATAGTAAATTCAGCGCCAACTTTAACTTTGGACGTAGTAGGAACAGACAACCAATTACAGTGCTTTAATGATCCAATTGTTGATATTACCTATACGGCTGGTGGCAGTGCAACAGGAGCTGTTGTTGTCGGATTACCACTTGGTATAACAGGGTCTTTTACACCGAACGTATTCACAATTACTGGCACGGCATCTGCTCCGGGAGTTTACAATTATACAGTGTACACAACAGGTTCAGCGTGTGGAGTGGACTCACTATCGGGCGCTATTACTGTGGAACAAGCTCCGGTTTTGACATTAATCACCGCTCTTGTTTCTGATACTCAAGAAGTTTGTTTGAATACGGCGATTGACACTATCATTTATCAATATAGTGGCGCTGTTGTTGGAGCCACGGTCATTAACTTGCCCGCAGGAGTGAATTTTAATATCCAAACCGATTCTATTGTAATTTTTGGCGCCGGCTTAACGACAGGTTTGATCAACTATACAGTTATCGCATATGGAGGAACTTGTCCCAATGACAGTGCTTCAGGAACAATTATAGTAAATTCAGCGCCAACTTTAACTTTGGACGTAGTAGGAACAGACAACCAATTACAGTGCTTTAATGATCCAATTGTTGATATTACCTATACGGCTGGTGGCAGTGCAACAGGAGCTGTTGTTGTCGGATTACCACTTGGTATAACAGGGTCTTTTACACCGAACGTATTCACAATTACTGGCACGGCATCTGCTCCGGGAGTTTACAATTATACAGTGTACACAACAGGTTCAGCGTGTGGAGTGGACTCACTATCGGGCGCTATTACTGTGGAACAAGCTCCGGTTTTGACATTAATCACCGCTCTTGTTTCTGATACTCAAGAAGTTTGTTTGAATACGGCGATTGACACTATCATTTATCAATATAGTGGCGCTGTTGTTGGAGCCACGGTCATTAACTTGCCCGCAGGAGTGAATTTTAATATCCAAACCGATTCTATTGTAATTTTTGGCGCCGGCTTAACGACAGGCTTGACCGACTATACAGTTATCGCATATGGAGGAACTTGTCCCAATGACAGTGCTTTTGGACAAATCAATATTTCGGATGAGATAGGATTCAACCTTATTTCTGCAACCGGAACGGACAGTCAATTGATTTGTGCAACACCTATAGATTCGATAATTTATCAAATATCAGGTGGTGCAGATACTGCGTATGTTATCAACATGCCTGCTGGATTAACCTCAGGGTTTTCAAATGATTCATTGTTCATTTCAGGAACTCCAGCGAGTGTTGGCGGGTTTAATTTTGGTGTGGTTGCAGCAGGCGGATTTTGTCCAAACGATACATTACTTATTAGTCTGAGTGGATTAAACCCACAAATTATATTGGCTTCTGCTGCTGCAACGGATACACAAACCTGGTGTTTAAACTCGACTATTGACTCCGTTATTTATACATTTAGTGATGCTACAGGAGCTTTCGTTTTGCCTTCGACTTTGCCTGCCGGGATTAGCTCAACGGTTCAGGGAGATTCACTAATTATTTTTGGTACAGCGACTTCTTCTGGAGATTATCCGTTTACGGTATATACAACAGGAAATGGTTGTGTTGCCGATTCGGCTTACGGCTTATTATCCATAGCTGATTCAGCTGGTTTGGCCATAGTTTCTGCTGTTGGAACGAATGCGCAAGTTCTTTGTGAAGGAGAGCCTATTGTTTCTATTGTTTATGTTTTACTTAGCGCTGCTGACACAGCTGTCGTAACGGGTCTACCAATTGGCGTGAGTTCTTCTTGGAGCGGAGACTCACTGATTATCACTGGGTCGCCAATTAACGTTGGAGTGACAAACTATCAAGTTGTTTCCTCTGGCGGCGTTTGTCCGAACGACACCCTAAATGGAAGTATTACTGTATTGAATGTTGAAATTGCATTGGTTTCGCCTCCATATACAAATGACCAAACGGTTCTTGTAAATACACCAATTTCAGAAGTTATATATAGCGTTGGTGGACCCGTTATGGTGTCGGATTTGCCGCCAGGAATTATAGTTACATATACCCCTGGAATACCCAACTTATTAACCCTCTCTGGTACACCGATTGACACAGGAGCCTTTTATTATGTAGTAGAATTTGCTGGTGATTGTGACGTTAACTCATTGGTTGGAAAAATATTAGTGGTCAGTACATTTACGACGATTGATTCCACATTGTCCGACACATCAAATGTTTATATTCCAAACTTGTTCTCCCCGAACGGTGATGGATTCAATGAAACTTGGCAAATACCAGCTTTAGCGTCTTTTCCAAACAATGAGGTAACCGTTATTAATAGAGAAGGTCAAATAGTCTTTAACCAATTCGAATATAATGGCACGTGGGATGGAAATTATAATGGTAAACCACTGCCTGAAGCGACATACTATTACTTAATCAACATTGAACAAGGAACGAAAATACTAAGAGGTCCTATCACAATATTACGAAACCAAAAATAGAAGGAATTATGAGAATAGTTTATCCAATACTTTTTATTGCCACGATCCTTATTTCTGAGAACAGTTTTTCTCAGCAATTATCTTTGAGTAGTCAATATCATCAAAATATGATGACCATAAATCCTGCATATTCAGGGTTTAGAGGAATGACAAATGTCGTTGCTTCTCACCGAAGTATGCTGACCGGAGTAGCAGGAAGCCCACAAACCACATACCTATCCGTTGAAGGAGGGGGGAAAGAGGGAAAAATTGGCCTGGCTTTTATCGGGTTTCATGACCAAACGGATATCTTGTCTATGTCTAGTGGAATGGGAAATTTTGTCTACAATGCAAAATTTGGCGATAACTCAGGATTGAGGCTAGGGTTAGGAGTTGGTGTCCAAAACTTTACAGTCGATATGGCTAAAGCCAAAGTAATCGATTTTAATGATCCGATTCTTTTTGGAAACCTAAGTCAAAACAGAACAGCGTTGAATGGTGAATTTGGAGCAGTATTGCACCTAAAAGGATTTCAACTAGGCGTTGCAGTTCCTCAATTGCTTTCAAATAATCCAACTATTGTAACAAGTAACGATGATATTTTAAACTACAATACTTTGCGTCACTTTAGAGGTTCATTGAAATATGACATAGATTTAAATAACAGTAAATCGGCACGACTCTACCCATTGTTTGTCGTCAGAGCCGTAAATGGAGCGCCTGTTCAATGGGATGTTTCTGCAGTTATCGAAAGCGATAAAATTGGATGGATTGGTGTTACTTACCACAATACGTATGCCGTTGCATTTAGTGCAGGAGTCCGCTACCAAGGTTTCTCGGTTGGCTATGCACATGATTTTACCTTGGGTGCGGTGAATTTGTATTCGCAAAGATCATCGGAACTTATTTTGTCTTATCAAATAGGTAACCGATGGAAAGAGCAAGAAGGATTGAACAAAAAACTTCAGAAAGAACTTGAAAGATTGGAAGAAGATTTAGAAAATCAAGGAGATAATTCGGAAGACAACGAAGAACTTTTGGAAAAACAAAAAGAGCTTGAAGACCGAATCAAAGAATTAGAAAAAAGCAAAGCAAATTCTGGGGGTTCGAACAATTCGAGAATGGATGGTGTGCAAAACCAAACAAATGGAACGCCAACGGCACAGTCGGTAAGAAATACATTTCGAACGGCACAAGCAATTGACTTTGCCGATGAAAATGGAGCGACTCCACCAAAAGGGTACTACGTTGTGGTTGGAGCATTTGGTGTAGAAGAAAATGCCATCAATTGGAAAAATGCCAGCATTGCAAAAGGAAACAAAAACACGAAGTTATTGTACAATTCAAACCTTCAAGTTCGAGAGGTATATACGTATTATTCACCAGATAGAGAGCCAGCAATGGTAGAGAGAGGAAAACAATATGCGGAATACCCGACGGTTTGGGTACAAAAATTAGAATAAGTGAATATAACCTTAACAAAGCCCGCACCAGTATTTGGTGACGGGCTTTGTTATTTGAATTTATGAAGTACAAAACACGATTTATCAGAACAGAGGGGGGAAGAAATCGTTAACGAAAAAGACTCTGTTTGAGGTGGAGTATTACTTGTTCAACTAAGTTGTTTTTAGAGAAAACGGTATAATTCTCATTGTTTTTACGTCATTAATCAACTTAAGGATCAATCCAAGTATTGCGGAGAAACAGGAATTGTCAATTTTATAGATCAATGAGTAAGTGCTGCTGGAAGTAAGTGCTGCTGGAGCAAAACTGTCGGAGAAGTTCAGAGCGGGGACTCCTGTTTAAACAGGGAAAGTAAGCTTTTATATAATTCAAAACCACGTCATGAAATCAACTTAGTTTTGGTTTTATAAAGATGAACCAAGTTTTCATATGAGGTTTATATGAATGAAAATCCCGATCTGGAAACTCCAAAACGGGATTATATTTGATTAAAAACGACTAGCAAAATTGTTTATAAGCCTCTTGTAGATTATCTGAAATCATTTGAGCTGTTCCTCCTTCAATGTGGTGCCGCTCTAAAAAGTGAACCAACTGTCCATCTTTAAACAACGCAATCGATGGCGAACTTGGAGGGTAAGGCAAGAAATATTTACGTGCTTGAGCAACAGCATCTCCATCAACTCCTGCAAAAACAGTGGTCAAATTAGATGGTTTTTTGTCACCTGTTACAGACTGCTTTACACCTGGGCGCATATTTCCAGCTGCGCAACCGCAAACGGAATTTACAACCATTAATAAAGTTCCTTCGCTATTTTTTAAGGTATTGTCTACTTCTTCTGCACTTGTCAAGCTTTTGAATCCTACTGATGTAAGATCTTCTTTCATGGGCGCAACTAATTCTGGTGGGTACATATCTATGTGTTTTAAAATCTCTAATTGTTTATTAGATGCAAAGTTAAGGAATTACTTACCATGGAAGACAATTCCTGCAGGAATTCAGAAAGATTAACACTTCTTTTTGAAACGAGTGAGACGAACTTCCTTGTCTAATTCCGCGCCGGTTAGAATAAAATCAGCCAATTCCTGCCCCAAAAGTGGAGCCATCAGATACCCTTTGGCACCAAGACCGTTGAAAATATACAATCCAGAATGGTCAGGGTGTTCTCCCATGATTGGCCTACGGTCTTTTACGGTTGGACGAATACCCGCAATTTGATCGATTATTTCAAAAGGTTCCGAAATTAGAGAGGCCAAATTACTACGTAAAAGCTCTTTCGCTTCGTCATCAATTTCAACATTAGGCTGATTCCATTCATACGTTGAACCAACCTTGTATTCACCATTGCTACCAGGCATTACAAAGCATTTCCTGTTGAGCGATTCTTCTTCGTAGATAGCAGTGCGTACGGTAATCAGTTGTCCTTTTGTACAGTCTACTTGCAGAAAATTAAAGAAAGGATTTTCGAAATTTTTGTAGCCTTCACAAAACATAATGCCTGAAAAAGGGTCTTTATTATATGCTGTTTTTGAATTATCAATTAATGAATGATTGACCTTTGATTTTCGATATGCGCCATTTTTATGATTCGAAACATATATCTGGCAAGCCGAAAGAAAATTCTTTGCGTGAACGTAATAACTTTGTTTTACCCGACCCGACCCACAAATATTGATAGCTTTGGAAAAGTTCATATCAGCGTCGCTTAATTTTTCCAAATACATTTTATATTCGGGAAGTTCTTGCCGTTTGAGCCATTCATTTCGCTCTTGATCATGTGCAAACATTCTACGGATTTGCTTGTCAACGATAATTTTTGTTTTAGAAAAATGTTCCAGTTCCTCATAAAAATTTCGAGCAACAGGCATGTACTCATCTGCTCGCCAACTTTTGTTCATTCGTCGAAAAACCATGGGGTTGATTTGACCAGCAGCAACTGCTGAACCGTGATTTTCATCGCTGTCGAGAACCGTTACTTTCGTGTTTTTCTTAAGCAAAGCGATGGCCAAGGAATATCCTGCCACACCACCACCGACAATTAAAAAATGTTTCATTTATTGAGCAAAAGCGAGTGAAATTACGCTAATGCGAAGGTCGGGATTTTTTTCTTGGATTTGATGAATTATTCGTTCCATTGTGGCGCCAGTAGTAATCACATCATCTATAATGGCAATATGTTGGTAAGCATTTTTGTTTTTTTCACTGCGAAAAGCATCTTCTATATTATCCCAGCGACCGAAACGACCTTTTTTAGTTTGGCTATCCGTATGCAGGTTGCGGTTCAAAAAATAATTGTCAATCGGAATGTTCAAAATGGCTTTCATCCCTTTGGCAATTTCTTCGCTTTGATTGTACCCTCTAATAAATTTCTTTTTGGGATGAATAGGAACGGGAATGAGCGCATCTATCGTTTTAATCCACTCAAAATCTGAAATGGCTTCCCCTAATTTTTCACCCATTGCTCGGGCCAACTGAGGTTTATCCTTGTACTTTATTGCGTGAAGAATTTCCTTTGTAGAAAGCTCATTGTTGTAAAAAAGCCAAGCAAATGCATGTTCTAGTTGAACTCTTCCCCAAAAAACCTTGTGTATAGGGTTAGTCGTGTCACCCCCAGCAAGATACATTTGTGGCAACTCAGAATCGCAATTTTGACAAATGTGGTTTTCATTTCGATTTAGTTCTGTAGAGCAGATTAGACACTTTTTCGGGAACAATAAATGCGCCAAACTCTCCATGTTTTTATTTAAAAAATGTTTGGATTTTACCTTAGCTCCCATATCACTTGCGTTGAGGTAGTTTATTAAAAAACTTTCGACAATTCGATGTTTAAAATATCAAAATTTTTGGCTTGACAATACCCCAAGAAGAAATTAATTTTGTGATTGAGAGGTAACTCCTCACGAACAGAAGCAATTACGCTAAAATAAATATTTATTGACATTCGCAAATTGACGTATGTGGATAATTATAGCTACAATGTTAATACAAGGTTAAGGTTAAGTAAACAGTGGGCTAGAGCCCATCGATGTTAATAAAGTCGGAGTATTGTGGAAAGCTTAGCCTTGTAAAAATGAAGAAAAATGACAATTTTTGTAACCCAACTCGAGACTAGATGTTGTTGCTCTCTTTGAAGCAAGTTTTATCGATGAAAATCGATTTAAGTATATAAATTTCGAGAAAAGAAACTATAAAATCCGTTCTGATTTAGAACAAAAAATGTTAACACAAATGGCACAAGTAAATGAACCAATTTTAGAGGCAAACAACAATCGTTTTGTTCTCTTTCCTATCCAACATGATGACATATGGTCATTTTATAAGCGAGCAGAAGCAAGTTTTTGGACGGCTGAAGAAATCGATCTGGCTCCAGATTTAGTAGATTGGGAAAGCAAATTGAACGACGATGAAAAACATTTCATTAAGCACGTTCTTGCATTCTTCGCTGCTTCTGATGGTATCGTTAATGAAAACTTGGCCGAAAACTTTTTAAGTGAAGTACAATACACAGAGGCGAAATTCTTCTACGGTTTTCAAATTGCAATGGAGAATGTGCACTCTGAAACGTATTCGCTTTTGATTGATACCTATATCAAAGACACCAAAGAGAAAAACCACTTGTTCAACGCTATCGAAACGTTGGATTGTGTGAAGAAAAAAGCAGATTGGGCACTTCGTTGGATTGATGAAGGGAATTTCGCTGAACGCCTTGTTGCTTTTGCAGCAGTGGAAGGAATTTTCTTTTCAGGGTCGTTCTGTGCTATTTTCTGGTTGAAGAAAAGAGGATTGATGCCAGGACTTTCTTTCTCGAACGAGTTGATTTCTCGTGACGAAGGTTTGCACTGTGATTTTGCGTGTTTATTATACAACAATCACGTTCAAAACAAAATGACAGAAGAAGAAATTCGCACCATCATTTTGGATGCAGTAGAAATTGAGAAAGAATTTGTTACAGACGCAATTCCTGTAAGATTGATTGGGATGAACAGTGAATCTATGTCACAATACATCGAGTTCGTTGCCGATCGTTTGTTGATGGAGCTAGGTTGTAAAAAGGAATATGATGCAGCTAATCCATTCGACTTCATGGATATGATCTCAATTCAAGGAAAAACAAATTTCTTTGAAAAGAGAGTAGGGGAATACCAAAAAGCAGGTGTGCTCGGAGATTCTTCGCAAGCATTTAGCCTAGACGAAGATTTTTAACAAGGACCCTTATTTAAAACCCAATAAAAATTATGCATGTAGTAAAACGAGATGGACGGAAAGAATCTGTGAAGTTTGATAAAGTAACAGCCCGAATCGTCAAAATGTGTTACGGTCTAGATCCATTAGTTTCTCCAGAAGCAGTTGCCATGAAGGTGATTGAAGGAATCTTTGACGGAGTAACAACGAACCAATTGGATAACCTTGCAGCCGAAGTTGCAGCAGCTAAAACGATGGACCATCCAGATTATGCTTTGTTGGCTTCACGTATTGCAGTTTCAAACTTGCACAAAGACACAAAGAAAACTTTTTCGGAAACTATCGAAGACATGTACAACTACATAGACCCGAAAACGAACCAAAATGCAGCTTTAATCTCGGATGAAGTATACAAAATCATCCAGAAGAACAAAGATCTTTTAGATTCAAGTATTATTTACGATCGCGATTTCCGTTATGATTATTTCGGATTCAAAACATTGACGCGTTCGTACCTTTTGAAAATCGATGGAAACATTGTTGAGCGTCCTCAGCACATGTTGATGCGTGTATCGTTGGGAATACACAAAACAGATATTCAAGCGGCTATCAAAACATACAACTTGATGTCGGAAGGTTGGTTCACACATGCTACACCAACTTTGTTTAATTCAGGAACACCAAAACCTCAAATGTCGTCTTGCTTCTTGTTGACCATGAAAGAAGATAGCATTTCTGGAATTTACGATACTTTAAAATCATGTGCTCAGATTTCACAATCTGCAGGAGGAATTGGATTATCTATTCATGACATCCGAGCTACAGGTTCATATATCAAAGGAACTAACGGAGCATCAAACGGTATTGTGCCAATGTTACGTGTATTTAATGACACAGCTCGTTATGTAGATCAAGGTGGAGGAAAAAGAAAAGGCTCTTTCGCCATTTATATAGAGCCATGGCATGCTGATGTATTCGATTTCTTGGATTTGAAAAAGAACCACGGAAAAGAAGAATCACGTGCTCGTGATTTGTTCTATGCGCTTTGGATTCCAGATTTGTTCATGAAACGGGTGAAAGAAAATGGAGATTGGACTTTGATGTGTCCACACGAATGTCCAGGGTTGCCTGATACGCACAGTGCTGAATTCGAAAAATTATACACGAAATACGAGAAAGCAGGAAAAGGGCGTAAAACGATTAAGGCACAAGATTTATGGTTCAAAATTTTGGAATCGCAAATCGAAACGGGTACACCATACATGTTGTACAAAGATGCGGCGAATGCAAAATCGAATCAACAAAACTTGGGTACCATCAAGTCCTCTAACTTGTGTACTGAAATTATTGAATATACGGCTCCAGATGAGGTTGCAGTTTGTAACTTGGCTTCTATCGCTTTGCCGAAATATGTAACAGAAGAAGGAACTTTTGATCATGACAAATTGTTCGAAGTAACGTATCAAGCGGCATTGAACTTAAACAAAATCATAGATGAAAACTTCTACCCAATTGAAGAAGCACGTAATTCAAACTTGCGTCACCGCCCAATCGGAATTGGTGTTCAAGGTTTAGCTGATGCCTTCATGATGATGCGTTTGCCTTTCGAGTCAGAAGGAGCAAAAACATTGAATACTGAGATTTTTGAAACCTTGTACTACGCGGCAATGACGGCCTCAAAAGATTTGGCGAAGAAAGACGGGCCATATGAGTCGTACAAAGGATCGCCAGTTTCAAAAGGAATTATGCAATTCGACATGTGGGGTGTAACACCATCTCCGCGCTGGGAATGGGACGTATTGAAAGCTGAGGTGAAGAAATATGGAGTGCGCAACTCTCTTTTATTAGCGCCAATGCCAACTGCATCTACAGCACAAATTCTTGGGAACAACGAATGTTTCGAACCATATACTTCAAATGTTTATACCCGCCGAGTACTTTCTGGAGAATTCATCGTGGTGAACAAACACCTTCTGAAAGATCTAGTAAAAGAAGGATTGTGGACGAAAGAAATGCGTCAGACTTTGATGTCGACAAACGGTTCTGTTCAAAACATCAATGTGATTCCACAAGAATTGAAAGATTTGTACAAAACAGCTTGGGAAATTTCTGGAAAAGCAATCATGGATCAAGCGGCAGATCGTGGAGCATTTATTTGCCAATCACAATCGTTGAATGTATTTATGGAAAATGCCAACTTTGGTAAATTAACATCAATGCACTTCTACGCTTGGGAAAAAGGATTGAAAACGGGAATGTATTACCTAAGAACGAAAGCGGCAACAGACGCAATCAAGTTTACGGTTGACAAAACTATGGTTCAATCTACTCCAAAAGTAGTTTCAGAGAAAGAAGCAGCAGCTATTGCTTGTTCTATTGACAATCCAGACGATTGCGAAGCTTGCGGAAGTTAAACTTCTCGCTTAAGATATATCGAAAAGAGGTGCTTTCAAGTGCCATTTGAAGCCTCTTGGAGATAAATTAAAAATCCTTTACATCAATAATGTAGAGGGTTTTTTATGTATATTGAAATATGCTAAATACACACCGTAAAAACATCTCAATCGCTCTAGAGGTGGAAGTAGTGCAGAAACACCACCAACGCACAGGAGAACTTACCCATGGCTTCGTAAAGAGAATTCTAACCAATTCACCAAATCATCCGCATGGCATCAAGGTGCAATTGGATTCTGGAATCGTTGGTAGAGTGAAGGAAATAATCGGAGTGTAGGCTCGACTCAACTCAGCCTGCTATAACATGAAGAGTTGTAATAACTGTTTGGAGTAAACTCAAAAAAAACAGAATACCGAGCCCCGAGCGGAGTCGAAGGGCGAAATAAACAATTCCCTTTATCAAAACATCAAAACTATGCGATTTCACACCAGAAAATGGGTTAAACCCGAAGATCTAAATCCCAACCAGACCCTTTTCGGAGGACGATTACTGCAATGGATAGACGAAGAAGCTGCGCTATATGCAATAGCCCAATTTGAGAACAAAAAGATAGTCACAAAGTATATTTCCGACATCAATTTTCAAGACAAAGCGGTACAAGGAGATATTATAGAAATAGGAATGGAAGCTGTCAAATTTGGCAATTCCTCTTTGACTTTGCGTTGCGAAGCTAGAAATATGATGACCAGAAAAACAATCATTACTATTGATAGTATAATAATGGTGAACCTAGGTCCAGATGGAAAACCAGCACCGCATCATAAAACTGAAATTGAATTTGTGAAAGATCGATTAAAGGGAAAAGAAGACTAAAAAAACAACTGAGATTTCAACTTTAAGAAGACCAAATAACCAATTAAATCTCCTTATCCTCTCGGTGATTCTTTGTGTTCTCTGCGGTAAAATCATCCGGTTCATCTACCGAAAATTCGTATTCAATTTCTTTTTCACCATCAACACTATCCAAAGCTTTCTTTGGAAAATAAGTCCGTTGACGAAGGAACACCATAAAAACACCAAGGGTTATTGAACCGTCAGCCAAATTCCAGATCGCGGGAAAAACATCCTTTCCTCCGAAATAAGGAACCCATTGTGGCCAAATCACTTGAAAACGGAACATATCCACTACGTTACCAAACAAGAAACCACGGTTTTTCACCTCCAAGTCCCCAAAAATGTCACAATTCACAACATTACCTGAACCGTGCGCATGATTGAACATATAACAAGGGTCGTATGGGAAAATGTAATCGTAGAACATACTATCAATCAGGTTTCCTGTTGCTCCGGCAAAGATCAAACTTAAGGCAATAACGAACTCTGGTCGTGCTCCTTTTCGCGCTTGAGATATCAAGTACCATGCTATACCGACAATGGCAAGAATTCTAAAAATACTGAGTGAAAGTTTTCCCCATTGAGAGGAACTAAAGGTTGCCCCGAAAGCCATTCCTTGATTTTCGATGTATTGTAAAACGAACCAATCACCAACCAATGGACGCATTTCATTGGGTGAAAAAGTAGACTTTATATATACCTTAATCCATTGATCGGCAATCAAAATGATTGCAATCAAAATGGCCGAAATTAAAAGAGACTTTTTAGAAAAATTATTTGTCTTGCGCATTTTTTGCTTCAATGCTCAAAGTTGCATGAGGAACCAGCATCAAACGCTCCTTACGGATTAATTTTCCGGTTACTCGACAAACTCCATAAGTTTTATTTTCAATCCGTACCAAAGCATTTTGAAGACTTTGAATGAATTTTTCTTGACGACTAGCTAGCTGAGCAACTTCCTCACGAGAAAGTGTTTCTGAACCATCTTCCATCATGTTGAAAGACCTGCCTGTATCGTCAGTTCCGTGATTATCACTGTTCGAAAGAGAACCTCGTAACAAGACATAATCTTCTTGTGCTTCTTGTAATTTTCCTTGGATCAATTCTTTGAATTCTTGTAATTCTTGATCCGAATATCTTGATTGTTCGGCTCCCATTCGTTGTTATTATTTAGAGAAAAAAAGTGAGTTCGTATCGTGCTACGCAAAGATAATCGAAAATTTAATTTTAACTAATTAAGATATCAACAGGATGGGAAAAGGCTAAGTTTTTAGTCTTTTTTGGGAACAATTAGTGCATCGTGATAGCCTTTGTTTTTAACTTTTTCGAGTACAGTTTTTGCTTCGGAAAGCGTAGTAAAGGTTCCCGCGTAGTAAATATATTTGTAGGCATTGGTGGTGTTCAATTCCACCCGCGTAACTTTCATATTGAGCCGCTTGAAGTCTGGGCTATCTGTGTCTATCCACCTTTTTGAAGACATAAGTTGTATGGTATATTCTTTCGTTTCTTCCGTATCTCTGGGTTTATTGGTCACATTCACATCTGGATAATCGCGCTGAGCCGCATCTCGAAAGGCTCTAAATATTGCAGATGCAAGAATTTCTTGTCCATGAGTGGAATTTAAATAATTGGCTTCAGACGTGTTGGTCAAAAATCCGCATTCTACCAAAACACTCGTCATTTCTGTAAATTTCAATACCTGTATGGAATGTGCTCTATCTTCATTGTTTTTCACTCCTCGTGAATTTCGACCTGCTCTTTTAGAAAATTGACTTTCGATGTCTTTGGCGAAATTATAGGATTTTTTTGCCGAGAAATCGTGTACGTGACTTTCTGTGCCGTATACACCCGTTTGTGGACTTCCATTGCAGTGAACGCTTATGAAAAAGTTTGCGTTTTTACCATTGGCCAAATCTACACGTTCGTCGAGTGAAAGAAAAGAATCATCCGTTCGCGTATAAACGACTTTTACATTATACAAATATTTCTCAACGTATTCACCGACGAGATTGGCGATTTTCAGGTTGATTTCTTTTTCTGTTTTGAGGTTTGAACTATGACTTAAATGTCCAGGATCCTTCCCCCCATGCCCCGCATCGATTACAACCGTAATGTTTTTCGGCGGCGACATTCCATAGAATAAACTTCCGACAATTAGAATAAGTATGGATGCAATAAAACGCACAGTATAAATGTAGACCTATTTAATCATGATTTCAAGCTTGGTAACACTAAATTATCAAAAGGAAATTGGTGAAAAGTCAAGATTTAAAATAAGAGAACAAAATATCAGCCTTTGCTTCTCCAACTTGTTCAATTAGTTCTTCCTTCTTAGCTAACCTAATTCCTTGGACAGATTTAAAATGCTTGATTAAAATTTCTTGTGTTTTTGGGCCAATTCCTGGAATGTCAAGAATTTCAGAACTCAAAGCTGCTTTTGATCGACGATTTCTGTGATGCGTAATACCAAAACGGTGCGCCTCGTTCCGCATAAATTGTATAACTTTTAAACTTTCAGAGCGTTTATCGATGTATATGGGGTACTGATCACCGGGGAAGAAGATTTCCTCTAATCGTTTGGCGATGCCCACAATCACAATTTTTCCACGTATACCCAAATCGTCCAACGCTTTTAAGGATGAACTCAATTGTCCTTTTCCTCCGTCGATAACAATTAATTGTGGCAAGGGACGTTCCTCATCCAACAATCTTTTGTACCGTCGATAAACCGCTTCGTACATGCTGGCAAAATCATCTGGACCTTCAACGGTTTTAATGTTGAAATGGCGGTAGTCTTTTTTGCTTGGTTTAGCATTTCTAAAAACTACGCAGGCAGAAACAGGATTCGTTCCTTGAATGTTACTGTTGTCGAAACATTCGATGTGAACAGGTAATTCTGGAACGCGAAAATCTTTCTGAATTTGTGCCAGTATGCGGTCCGTATGTTTTTCTGGAGAAACTATTTTTTCTTGTTTCAGCTTTTCCAAACGGTAAAAAGTGGTGTTTCGCAATGAAAGATCCACTAATGTTTTTCGATCGCCGCGTTGTGGGACTTGAAATTTTAACCCTTCGAATTGTAGATCAATTTCTCCTTGAAGCAAGACATCTGTCGATAAACTATTGAATTTTTCGCGCATTTCAGGTAAAACAAACCCAATGATATCAGCTATTTCTTCGTCCAATTTTTTCTTCACTTCAACGGTATATCCATGAATAATGGCCCCGTTTTTCACGACCAAATAATTGACAAATGCTGACTTTTCATCTTGAAGCACTGTAATTACGTCACATTGTGAAACAGTTTGTGAAACTACCGCCGATTTCCGCTGGTAGTTGTCGAGATAATCCAATTTCGATTTATAAACTTGCGCTTCTTCGTACTCAAATTTTTCGGCGTGTGCTTGCATTTGGGACTTTAGAAGTTTGGTAACGGAAGATAAATTTCCGTTCAAAATATGTTCAATCTGGGCAATGTAGTCCTCGTAGGTTTCTTTTGGTTCTTCGCCTACACACGGACCTTTGCAGTTGCCAATGTGATATTCCAAACAAACTTTGTACTTCCCTTCTTTGATTTTCTTTTCGCTCAAATCCAAATTGCAGTTGCGTAATGGATAAAGATCTTTTATCACGCCCAATAGGGTGTGCAGGGCTTTCACATTTGGATATGGACCTAAATATTTCGATCCATCTTTCACCATCCTTCGGGTTGGAAAAACACGCGGAAAGGATTCTTTTTTGATACAAACCCACGGGTACGTTTTGTCGTCCTTGAGTTGAATATTGTATTTCGGGAGGTACTTTTTTATCAGGTTATTCTCCAACAAAAGCGCATCTAATTCAGTGTCGACAACGATATATTCCAATCGCTCGATTTGGCGAACAAGAATTCTTGTTTTGGCGTAATCGTGATTTTTTACAAAGTAAGATTTTACTCTGTTTTTAATATTTTTTGCCTTGCCAACGTAGATTATCGTGTCGTTTTTATCGAAATATTGATAAACGCCCGGCTTATTTGGTAAAGTTTGAAGTTGCAGCTGCAATTTTTCGGGTACGGACGACATGAAACAAAAATAACAAATTGGCCGATGAACCAAACAAAAAACCCTGCTTCAGTAATAATGAAACAGGGTTTTTGCTCTAGATGATGATTTGTAGAGATACTCGTACTTCGTGTTATTTTGAAATAATATCGAATAATTCGTTCAAATTCGGAGAAATAATAATTTCAATTCTTCTATTTTTTGCTTTGTCATTTGGGTCCACTGGTAAAAATTCAGATCGACCGGCAGGCATTAATTTCTTTGGGTTCATTTTGGAGTTGTTTAACATAATATCGACTACAGATGTTGCTCTAATAACCGATAATTCCCAATTATTTTTTGGATGAGAAGCACTTTTTAAGGCATCTGAATCCGTGTGTCCTTCTACAATAATTTCAAGGTCTTTTTCGTCTTGAAGCACTTTGGCTAATTCAATTATTGCCTCTTGCCCTTCTTTTTCAACAAAGGTGCTCCCTGACTTGAACAGAAGCTTTGCCTCCATGCTCACGTATATTTTCCCGTTTTTCTGAACCACTGACAAGCCTTTCTTTTCGAACCCAACCAAAGCTTTTGAAACTCTATTTTTCAATTGCAATTGCGCTTCATCTTTTCGCTTGATTGCTTCTTCCAATTCGTTCACACGCGCCTCGCGTTCGGCCAGCAAGCGTTCTTTTGCCGACAAATCTTTCTCTAAAGAATTAAGTACGTCTTGTTTCCGTTGCAATTCTAAATTTTTAGATTCTAGATCTTTTTGTAGCCCAGCAGTTGTCAGTTCACCCGTTTTTCGGTAATTGGCAAACTGCGCTTCTAAGGCTTTGTTCTCTTGGTTGATTTTGTTGCATTGTGCTTGAAACATACGAAAGTCTTGTCCCATTTTAGCTGTATCTACCTTCAAAACTTCTACTTCTTTGGTCAAAACCTCATATCGTTTCATGTAATCCGTTGCTTTGCCTTCGTAGTTCAAAGAAGAAGTTTTGTATCGTTCCAATTGCTCCGAGCAGAGTTTTTCTTTCTCAACTAAGTCTTTATATTTTTTAGCAGGAACGCAAGATGCGATAAGTGTAAATCCAAGCAGAATGGAAAGAAAGCGTGTCATAATTGATTGTTTCTACAAAAATCGATTAAAATGAGAAGGGATATAGGCTTAAGTGGTCCAATTTATGCACTGTTCATCGTGGAAAAGCCGAAGAAAAAGGTTGATTCTTCAATTAAAGCATTAAATAAAGCTAAATACCTTGTTATTAATGCAATCTAAATTTTTAATAATCAATTCATCTATTTATATTCGCACCCTTAAATTTTATAGACAAATGGCAATAATTGGAAAAATTCGTGAAAAATCGGTTCTATTAGTAGCAATTATAGGATTGGCTTTGATAGCTTTTATTTTTACAGACTGGAATAAAGGTGGAGGCGGAAGCGAAGACCAAATTGGTTACGGAACCATAGCTGGTGAAGTAATTGATGATAAAAAACTGAACGAGGCACAAGACAACTTTGTGAACAACGATGAGCAACAAGCGTATCAATCACAAAAACCGTACACCGACCAAGATCGACAAGCGTCAAGAGATAAAGCGTGGAACTACGTTGTAGAATCGACTATCTTGGAAAAAGAAATGGAGGCTCTTGGAATTCAAGTTGGTGAAGATGAGTTTGATTCTTATCTATATGGACGTGATGGATTTCCTGTTCTTCAGGAGTTCTTGGAAAATTTCAAAGACTCTGCAACGGGATTGTTCAATTCCCGTTTGTTGCAACAACGTATAGAGCAAATGGAATCTTCTGAAGATCCGAAGGACCAAAAAGCTTGGGACGACAGCAAGAAATATTACATTGAAAGAAGAAGACAAGAAAAGTATTTCACATTGTTGAATCAAGGTGTTTACGCCACGAAAGTAGAAGCTGAAGACGAGTATCTTGCGCAAAATGAAGTGAAGTCTATTTCATATGCCGTGAGACGATATACTGATATCAAAGACGAAGCGATCAAAGTGACGGATGCTGAAATGAAAGCATATTACGAAGAGCACAAAAATGATAAGATTTACGAGAACAAATCGGCTAGCCGTGAAATCAAGTATTATGACATTGCAATTGAGCCGTCGAAAGAGGATATAGCAGAATTTCAAAAAGAAATTACGAAATTAAAAGCAGATTTCGCTTCAACAAAAGACGACTCTACTTTCGTTGTGCGTAATTCTGAAGTGAAACAATACATGGGCGGACATGTGATGACCTTTATGCCAGAAGGAAATCCTAAAGCACAGCAAGGATTAACGTATCCTGTACAAATGGATTCTGTGTTTCAAAGAGCATCTGTCGGACAAATCGTTGGTCCATACGAAGATAAAGGAACAATGCGCATGGCAAAGGTTATTGATTTCAATAAGTACCTATTAACAGTTCGTCACATATTATTAAAGGCATCGAGAGAAGATGCCGCAATGGTGGCGAAAATGAAAAATAAAGCCGACAGTTTATTAGGTATTTTAAACCAGTCTAATTTTGATGAAAATGTTAAGAAATTTTCGGAAGATGAAGGTTCAGTGCCAACAGGTGGACTTTTCGAAGACTTTATGGATTTTACCATGGTGCCTGAGTTTGGAAATTTCGCAAACGAAAACCCAGTGGGAACTATTGGAAAAGTGCAAACTCAATTTGGATGGCACATCATTGAAGTTGTTGCTAAGAAACCACAGAATTATCCAGTTTTAGCAGTTGTTCAAAAAACATTGAAACCAAAATCTGGAACTTTAGCGGAAACAGGTGACAAAGTAAATGACTTGCTGTACAAATTGGATTCTCGCATGAGTGGGAAGAAAGACGGTAAAGCGAAAGTTGAAGCTTTTGATACTTTAGCTGCTAAAATGGGGTACGTCGTAAGATCTATTACTTTGAACGAAGATAAAATTGTTTTTTACGGTTTCACCAATACTTTCGTTGAAGACAAACTGATCAAATTAGCGTTTGATGAAGATGTTGAAGTAGGAAAACTTTGTGGGTCTCCGATTAAAGATAAAGATCGTTACATCATCGCATGTGTTTCTAAAGTGAAAGAAGCGGGTGTACCAACTTTTGAAGATATCGAAGAAACGATTAAAGCGAAAGTGATTCAAGAAAAGAAAGCCAAACGTTTCATTAACTCAATGAAAGATGGTTCTCTTGCTGCAATGGCTAAAAAGAATAAATTGGAAGTTTTGACTGCTGAAGTTGCCTTTGCAAAAACAGAAGTGGGTGAAGCGAGATCTGAGCCAGAAGTGGTTGGAGCTATTTTCTCTGCATTGAAAAAAGGTCAAAAAACAGAGCCTGTTAAAGGGCAAAGTGGTGTTTTCGTTGTTCGAGTAGATAAAATCACAAAAGCCTCAGCGACAAACAACTACAAAGACGTAAAAGCAAGTTTGGAAACGAACATGAAGACAACTGCAGGAAACTTGGCGAAATCAGCGTTGATTGAAAAAGCGAAAGTAGTAGACAACAGAAGATTCCGATCTACTGGAGTTAGAATGTAATATTCAATAATACTATAGAAAAAGGGATGCCGTTGGCGTCCCTTTTTTAGTTTAAAATAGCGTACTTATTTCCCGGCAAGGCTTTCACCAATCCGTTCATTTCCATTTGAAACAACAAGACGCTCGTTTGTGAAATGGGTTTATTCGATTTCTGAGCCAAAGCATCCATGTGTTGTTCACCTTCGTTTTGCAACAAGTCCATCATCTTTTGCTCATCTGGATTCAAATCCATAAAAAGTTGCCGTTGTGGCGCTTTATCTCCCTTTTTTTGCGTCCAATCCATCCATTTAAGGAAATGTTCTGGACTGAGAAACAGATGTGCCTTACTCTGTGATATAAGTTGATTACAGCCTTCAGAAAACTGTTGACCTATGTTGCCTGGAACCGCAAATACATCTCTGCTGTAATCGTTTGCCAAGTCCGCTGTGATCAGGGAACCACCTTTGTTTTTGCTTTCTACCACTATGGTCGCATCGCACATTCCCGCTACGATCCGGTTTCGCATAGGAAAATTGACACGATCAGGTAAGGTTCCTGGTAAAAATTCGGTTAGCAATCCACCGGTATAGAGCATTCTTTGTGCCGTTTTCAAATGACTTTGAGGATAAAGCCGATCCAAACCATGACCCAAAACCCCAATTGTCGGAATCTTATGTTTTACACACAGTTGATGAACACAGATATCTATTCCGTAAGCCATACCACTTACCACGAGTATGTCTTGGCCAACAAAACTTTTGATTAATTCTTCGCAAACACTAACACCGTAAGGGGTGGCTTTCCGCGTCCCGACTATCGCAACGGTTTCCGCCGGGTTCAAATCCATGTTCCCTTTTCCATAGAGAATCAATGGCGCGTCTTCGCATTGCTTGAGCCTTCGAGGGTAATCTTTGTCCGTCAAGAAATAGGTGGTAATATTGTTTTTTTCTATGAAAGCGATTTCATTCACCGCTTTTTCTAGGGCTATTTCTCTTCCCATATTCTGAAGAATCTTTTTGGAAACACTTGTCGTCTTTTCTAATTCTTTTAAGCTGAAAGAAAAAAGACTTTCCAAATCAGGAAGTTTCGAGAGCAATTGTCGCGCTCGAATGGGTCCAATTCCTTGCAATAAACTCACGGCAATTTGCCTTTGTAAAAGGGAAGTATTCAATATTTTTCGATTTAGTTACTTAAATTTACAAAGAATTGTGGTTTATTTCCGCTTTTCGAATAAATTTATTTTTACCTTTAACTATATGAAAAACAAAGTGTTAGGTGTTATTCCTGCCCGATTCAAATCTTCTCGCTTTCCTGGTAAGCCGCTTATTGACTTAAAAGGTAAAACTATGATTCAGCGTGTTTATGAAGGAGCGAGCAAGAGTAAATTGTTATCGCAGGTAATTGTCGCAACCGATGATCAACGCATTTTCGACACGGTAAAATCATTCGGTGGGCAGGTAGAAATGACAGATAAAAATCATCCGAGTGGAACGGACAGATGTGGTGAAGTTCTCTCTCGAAATACGGATTATGACATCGTTTTAAACATTCAAGGAGACGAACCTTTGGTTTCAGCCGAACAAATCGATCAACTTCTTAGTGCATTTGATGATCCAGAAGTACAAATTGCAACGCTCGGAATTGCTGGTGTAACTCAGGAGGACAAACAAAACCCCAACCGAATAAAATTGGTGAAAAACTACAACAATGATGCACTTTATTTTTCGCGAAGTGCTATCCCAAACGAGGTAAACGGATCAGAAACAGTTCGAAAGGAATTTCCTTTTCTCCGACATATTGGTCTTTATGCTTATCGTTCAGATGTATTACAACAATTGGTTAAACTCGAAAAAACGACACTGGAACAAATTGAATCTTTGGAACAATTGCGCTGGTTGTATCATGGGTTTTCCATTCGCATTGTGGAAACGAATATCGAAACACCCAATATCGATGTTCCCGAAGATCTTGAAAAAGTACACCGATATTTGTAACAAACAACGCTGAATTACGTATTTGTATGATAGAACGAAATGTTTATCTTTGTTTACATGCCTATGTTGGAAGAAGCTATCGTTAATTTATTGTTGCGTCACAACTGTGTGATTGTGCCCGCTTTTGGTGGATTTGTTGCTCAATCGAGTGGCGCTTTAATCGATATGGCCACGGGTATAATTTCGCCTCCAAGAAAATCCGTGCTCTTCAATAAACAACTCGTCAACAATGATGGATTGCTTATTTCCTATATTTCTTCTGAATACAAGATGGAATATGCCTCTTCCGAAAACTTTTTGAAAACGAAAGTGGACGAATGGCATGAGCAATTAAAGGAAGGGAAGCGAGTTAGCATAGACAAAATTGGACACTTATTTTTAGATGCTGAGCGAAACATTAGTTTTGAGCAAGATCGATTCTTTAATTTATTGTTGCAATCTTATGGATTAAACAAGGTTCATTTTATATCTGAAGAGGATGTAAAACTGACCGAAACAGTTGTGATTGCTCCTGTTGAAAGAAAAGAAACACCCATTGCACCTATTGTTCCCGCGGTTGAAACGGAAGAAAAAAAGAAGGAGCCGACCAGAGTAGTTGCTCTTACACCTCCGGACGACAAAAGAAAAGCATGGAAGTACATTGCTGCGGCTGTACTTTTACCTCTTGCGTTTTATACTTATTGGATACCCGTTGAAACTACTGTTCTTAAATCTGGTATGATTTCTTTCAAAGATTTCAACCCAGCTTACGAATCTGGAGCAGGAGCTTATCAGCAAAACAGTTTTTCATTTCCAGCAACGGAATACGAGCAAAAAGCTTCATTGAAGGATCAATTGGCGAAATTGCCAGAAGGTGAAGTAGCCTTTTTTAATTTGGATGGAAAAATGATTCCGTTAGCTGCTGAAAAAGCACAGAAGGAAACGAGTACAGAGGTTATATCGACGCCCAAAACAATTGTAGAGAAAGAAGTTGAAAAACCAACCCCAACAGTTCAAAAAGTAGAGCAGCCAAAAGTCGTTGCGAAGCAAATACATTACATCACAGGTTGTTTTTCAGACAAAGTCAACGCCGAAGGAATGGTAAAAACACTCCGTAAAAGAGGTTTGAACGGAATTATTCTCGATCAGAAAAATGGAATGTACCGAGTAAGTGCTGGTGGTGCAGAGTCTGAAGCCGAGTTTGATAAAATTTCTCGAAAAATACAAGCCATAGGATACAAAGGCTGGAAACTAGATTAATTTCCACATCAATTTTCATTTTCTTAATTTTATGCCTCAATTGACAAAATGGTACGTCAATAGATGCAAACTGTTAATACAAAAAAACATTATGACTAAAAACCTTATTTTAGGGCTTGCCCTTTTTATTACCCCCGGGCTTTCTGCTCAATTCGGTTACACAGAGCCTTCGACAAACGCAGAAGGCAGCAAATACAAATTTGCGAAGATTTCGAGTTTAGAAACAACTCCTGTTGAGAGTCAAGGACGAACGGGAACCTGCTGGAGCTTTTCTGCTCTTTCATTTTTCGAATCAGAATTGATCCGTATGGGAAACAAGAACCCCGCTATTCTTTCTGAAATGTACGTTGCACGCAAAGCCTACGAAAGCAAAGCAGAAAAATATTTGCGAATGGATGGAAAAATCAACTTTTCACAAGGTGGTGCTTTTCATGATATTCCATATGTGATTCGTAAGTATGGAATTGTTCCTCAATCGGTTTATACGGGCTTGGTGAATGGTGAAGGAACGCACAATCACACTGAAATGTTCAATGTTCTCGATGGAATTATGTCGGGTGTTCTAAAACAAAGTGGAGAGCGCGGCGCTTCTGTTTCTTCCACTTGGAAATTGGCAATCAATGCTGTCCTTGACGGATACATGGGTGCTGACCCAACAGAATTTGAATACGAAGGAAAGAAATACACACCGAAATCGTACGCAAAATCATTGGGATTGAACATGGACGATTATGTTTCATTGACGTCGTTTAGTCATTTCGAAGATTACAAGAGATGTATGCTTGAGATTCCAGACAACTGGGCTTGGGGCGATAGCTACAATGTTCCTTTGAAAGACATGATGATGGTTGTTGAAGATGCGTTGAAATCAGGATATACCATTGCTTGGGGAGCGGACGTTTCCGAAAAAGGATTCAGTTTCAAAAATGGTATGGGAATACTTCCAGCAGATGAATCGACAGTTGCTATGAGCGGAAGTGACAACAAAAATTTCTCAGACGGTGGAGCAGACAGAAGTTCAAATGCTTTTATGGAACCCGTAAAAGAGGTTGAAGTAACAGCAGAAATGCGCCAAAAAGGGTACGACAACAAAACAACTACAGATGATCACGGAATGCACATCGTTGGTATCTACAAAGACCAAACGGGGCGTAAATTCGTTTTGGTGAAAAACTCGTGGGGAACAGGAAACTATCCAAAAGGGTACTTGTACGTTTCAGAGAATTATTTCAACTTGAAAACAATCAATATCTACCTGCACAAAGACGGTATCTCGAAAGGTATTCGTAAGAAGTTGGAGATTTAAAAGTATTCGATTATTTCATAAAAAAGGCATCCGTAAATTCGGATGCCTTTTTGTTTTATGTCTTTATCTGAGTAACGAAACGTGCCCATTAACCACTTCATCAAATACACCTGTACTGCTATATTTCAATTGATAAATATAGACTCCACCTGTTGGCCATTCGGTTTTGAGCTGGATCCATCCCACTGTGCTTCAGGGCCTTTTGATTCCCAAATCATTTCGCCCCATCTATCGAAGATTCTTAGCTGAAATTCTGAGAAAGTATAATCGTATTTTACGCCAAACATCCTGTTATGCTCGTCTAAGTACGAACTTTTAAAAGTCATCCAAAACAAAAAGATAATTTTCTGATTTTGAAATGAATAAAATAGGTTAAACAAGAACGTTTTGTTTGAATTTGAACGCTTATTTTATTTTTCTTTCTAGCAAAGCATATAAAGCGAATGACGCCAACCAGTGTTCGCCCATGTAATTTCCGTCTACAATGGATGGGAAAGATTTTTTAAGGTGTTCATCTGCAACCAGGCGGAGATGACCCAGCTGACTGTCTTTTCTTGCAATCGCATATAAACACCACGCCCTGCTCAGGTTTAATCCGTCCAAATGAACTAATTTCCCATCTGTTCTATCGCTAACTTCAACGGGTTGAAAAGCGTAATTTTTATCGTATAGTTTTGGCATGAAATGGTTCAACCAGACAGTAAATTCGTGTGTATTCAGGACCTTACCCATCAAATGAATTTCCTCTGTTATTGGACTTAAAAAATCAAATCCACTCGGTTCATATTTGAAATTGGCATCTTCATCTTTTTCATAGAAAAATTTTGACCGCTCGATGATGAGGCTCTTAAATTTCTTGTTACCGCACAATCAAATGCGATGGACAAGGCAAAAGCCGTATTGACATGCTCTCCTGAACGCAGCGGATTTGTTAATTTCGGAAGAAAAGTTTGAAATTCTTTTACCAACCGATCAGCCAAAGGGTTTAAATTTTGGGCCATCACTTGCGACAAAGAATCATTGTGGGTAAGGAGTTCACCATGTAATTTCATGAGCCAAGCCCAACCGTATGTTCTTTCGAAAGAGGCGTTATGTTTACTGTTGAAATAGTCCAATTCTTTCTCAATGTTCTCCTTCGTCAATCGCAAGGCTAGTTTTTCACGAATTTCAGTTTGGTCCATTTCTGGAAATTCTTTCATAAGTCGAACGAGCATCCAATGTCCATGCACAGAACTGTGCCAATCGAAACAACCATAAAAAGCCGGATGAAGTTCTTGGGGGCTTTTCAAATCTTCCATAGTACCTAAAACTTATCCCATTTTGTTTGGAAACTCTTGATCCATACATTTCAAGGGCAAAGAAGCCAAACGTTGAGCTTGAGGAACGTCTAAAATAAGACTCACTTTTCGTTTTCCAATTTGAATGTCATCGATTGGAGCTTCGTGCACACAGGAAGTAAAAATCAGTAGCAATAAAAGTAAGTGCCCAATTTTCATATTAGTCAATTTTAGATAGCGCCAAACGTCTCGCTTCGGCATCCACCTGGATGTAGTCGTCTAAGTTTGGTTTTAGTATGTTTTTCGTTTCGTTCATAACAAATTCATTAATATTCGCCAGATCCAAAAACTTGATTTTATTTTTTAAAAAAGCATCGACAACAATCTCGTTACTTGCGTTTAAGGCACAAGCAGCTGTTCCTTCCATTTTCATAGCGGCATAGGCTAGATCAAGATTTTTAAACGTCTCTTTATCGGCCTGTTCGAAAGTCAATTGTGGATAATCCATAAAATTGAACCGCGGAAAATTTGAAGGCAAACGATCCGGATACGTCAGCGCAAATTGAATCGGCAACTTCATGTCTGGCAATCCCATCTGTGCTTTCATGCTACCATCTTCAAACTGAACTAATGAATGGATAATTGATTGCGGATGAACAATAACGTCAATTTGTTCGGGGTTCAGATTGAATAACCATTTGGCCTCAATCACTTCCAAACCTTTGTTCATCAAAGAGGCAGAATCGATGGTTATTTTGGCTCCCATTTCCCAATTCGGATGTTTTAAAGCTTGTTCCTTTGTTACTGAAGCCAATTTATCGGCATTCCAACCACGGAAGGGCCCTCCCGAAGCGGTTAAATAAATCTTCTCAATTTTGTTGTGGAATTCACCGATCAAACATTGAAAAATAGCCGAATGCTCAGAATCGACAGGATAAATATTTACGCTTTTTTGCTTTGCCGCGGCCGTAACTAATTCACCTGCGCAAACTAAAGTTTCTTTATTGGCTAAAGCAATCGACTTTCCAGAGTCAATCGCAGCAAGTGTTGGTTGGAGTCCTGCGTATCCAACCAGTGCAGTTAAAACAACATCAATATCAGCATATGTAACTACATCACAGAGCGATTTTTCGCTCGTGTAAACTAAAATATCATCGTCCCAAAGTGCTTGTTTTACTTTTTCATATTGTTTTTCATCAACAATAACGACAGATTGCGGCTTGAATTTTTTCGCTTGTTCAATCAATAAATCACCGTTGAAATTTGCCGTGAGAACTAATAAATCGAATTTATCAGGATGCGTTTCAATTACTTCCAAAGCTTGTGTTCCGATAGACCCTGTTGACCCTAAAATAGCAATTCCTCTCTTCGTTGACATGGTTACAAAAGTAAAAGATATAGTACTTAAAAAATCGGTTTCGGGATTATTTATTGAAGTAGTTTTACACGAAAACGCTGTAGGTTGAATGTTTGGATTTGGTTTGAGGGGAGTGAGATTAAGGAGATTTGATTTCTAGGTAGAATCCCAATTCAATAAAAGGAAGAAATAAAAATTTAAATTTTTAGATAAGGCGCTGTAGAAAACAATTTTAACCGCCTGATTGAAAGGGGGTGACTACATGGGTTCAGCCTCAATCAAACCAACCTTTTTTAAAAGGTCTCTTTTTAAATTTACCTCATTTCGTGGCAAGAAAACAAGCTCAAGTCCGTAACTTTGTCCCATGAAATACAGAATGCTCACCAAGGAAGAACAAATAGTTTTCGATGAAGATTTCAAAGCCTTTTTGATCACTAACGGAGTTCATGCCGAAGAATGGGCCGAAATGAATAAATCGGATGTTCCAAAAGCCACAGAGCTCGTCGAACTTTTTTCTGACATCGTCCTAGAAAAAGTGTATCAGAAAATTGAATTTTTGGAGTTTCGTTCAGTAGATTCATGTCTCGTTTTTCAATGTACTCCAGACGATTTGAAACTTATTTCAATCACCCCAAAACAAAATGACGGAACGGACCTTTCTACTCCTGAAAGCATACACGAAGCATTGACAAAAAACGCACAGAATTTGACTGTTTTTAAAACATCCAAACCGTATTCAACCATGCGTGAAATGGAGATTCATAAAATGATAGGGCAAGGTTGTGTTGCTTCATCTAAAGAGTTCTGGAATGCACTAGAGCTTTCAATTTCAGCATAATGAAAGCGCAATTAGAAGAAAGGTTTAGGAAAGAATCTATCACGGTATTTAAACAAGTGGACGAGAGTTTAGAGCTTCTGCTCATCGATATTCCTTTGAAATCACCTGTGAAAGTTTTAATGACCAGTGGTTTGTCGAACTACGATATGCCTGTGCATGAGCGCTACAAAGGCCGAGAAAATGTGGAGTTGTTTTTCTGTTTACCACGTTATTGGGACATCAATGAAAAAGACAATACAAACCGACAATGGCCGACTGAATGGTTGGAGACATTGGTCAAACATGTACAAAAGAAAAACGGATGGTTCGGACCCGGACATACGATTCAATGTGACAAAGAGTTTAAGGCTATATCGGAAACAATGAAGCAAAATCATTTTATTATGGTGGATCCTATTCTTTTAAAAGAGAAACTTCAACCCCTTCATGTTGGCGAAAAACAGATCCATTTTTTGGGAATTATTCCAATATTTGGCGATGAAATGGATTACAAACAGGGCAAAGGGACTTACAAACTCCTCAAGAAATTTCATGCAAAAGGGATTAATGAAAAGCTAGATGATTTTCGAGAAACGGTTTTAATAAGCAGGTTTAAATTCTGGTAGCTCAAGAATAACCTCGAAATCTTGACTTATACTATTTCTTAAAAGAAAATTATATGTTCCTAAATCGCGAGGTTTACTTACACTTTTTTCTTTGATGTTTATAAGCCAAGTGGCGCCAATATTGCCATTGTATCCTTCAATCAGAATCAAATCTGGGTGAGTAATAGTAGTGTAAAACGCCAGAAAAGGGCCTTCTCCCGTAGAAAAAGCGTAATCAATTGACTCCTCGGTTAATAGATTCGTGATTTTAATTTCATGATCAATTTGCCAGTCCATAAAGCAAGTTCCACATTCGTCTGAGGTAATTTCAATGTTGTATTTGTCGTCAATTTGAAAATTCAATCGATGTGTTCCTTCAAGATATTCCCAAATATAAAAGGAGAAGACAAAAACCACTAAACCAATGAAAATACCTAGATATATTTTTCGGAATAAACGTTTCAAAGGATCTACTTCAGAAGTTGTTTTGCAATTAAAAGTTGCCCAATCTGAACGGCATTTGTAGCAGCGCCTTTTCTCAAATTATCAGAAACAATCCACAAATTCAAAGTTTTGTCTTGTGATTCATCACGACGGATTCGGCCCACAAAAACATCATTTTTTCCTTCTGCTGTTCGTGGCATCGGGTATTCGTTGTTGGCTAAATTGTCTTGAACCGTTATTCCAGAAGTCGCAGAAAGTAAATTACGGACTTCAGCCAAATCATAGTCGTTTTCAAATTCGATATTTACAGCTTCTGAATGTCCTCCTACAACAGGAACACGAACGGCCGTTGCACTCAAGCGTATTTTCGGATCCAGAATTTTCTTCGTTTCGTTCCACAATTTCATTTCTTCTTTTGTGTAACCGTTGTCCAGAAAAGAATCGCAATGTGGGATACAGTTTTTATCTATCGGATGCGGATATGCCATTTCTCCCACAATACCGTTTCGTTCATTTTCTAATTGTTGTACTGCTTTCACACCAGTTCCAGTTGTCGATTGGTAGGTAGAAACAATCACTCGTTGCACCTGGTATTTTTTGTGTAATGGTGCAAGTGTCATCAAAAGTTGAATGGTAGAACAATTCGGATTGGCAATGATTTTATCCGTTTTCGTCAAAACACCTCCATTGATTTCAGGAATCACTAATTTTTTATCAGGATCCATTCTCCAAGCTGAACTGTTGTCAATAACTGTTGTTCCAGCCGCAGCAAACTTAGGCGCCCATTCCAACGAGGTATCTCCACCCGCCGAAAAAATAGCTATGTCGCACTTGGCGTCAATAGCAGCTTGCATACCCATACACGGGGAGGATTTACCTTCATAACTAATCATTTTTCCTATTGACCGATCAGATGCAACAGGAATTAATTCTGTAATTGGGAATTTTTCTTCCGCTAAAACTTTCAGCATTACTTGGCCAACCATTCCAGTTGCCCCAACGACTGCTACTTTCATAACACGAATTTAATACATTTGTGGGGGCAAAATTACTATATTTACTGACGTTTTATACAATGTAATGCAAACAAAAATTTGGTTTTTCCTTTTGTTCCTCTCTTTCGGAGTTAATGCTCAATTGATAGAGAATTTTTCTGATGGCGACTTTACCGTCAATCCTTCTTGGACGGGTACCACAGCTGATTATATAGTGAATTCAAATTTTGAGTTGCAAACTAATTTAGCAGTTGCAGCGACCTCATACTTGAGTGTGCCTCACGGACTTACAACATTAAACGACAAAGAGTGGAGATTACGCGTAAAAATGAGTTTTTCGCCATCCACACAGAATTTTGGAAGACTATATCTTTGTGCCGCAGGCCCTGATCCAACCACAAATCCTGATGGATTTTATATTCAATTAGGCGAAACAGGGGCAACCGATGCGGTGAAATTATTCAGCCAAGTGGGTGGAGCCTCTACCTTAATTTGTTCAGGGGCGGTTGGCGCAATTGCTAACTCTTTTGATTTTGGCATACAAGTGATTCGAAACAATGGTGGACTCTGGTCACTCAGCACAGATGCTGCTGGAGGAACGAATTATGTTTTTCAATCAAACGGGACAGATTCTACAAATTTACTTGGGACTCATTTCATTTGGCAATGCACCTACACAGTTTCCAATGCGAATAAATTTTATTTGGATGATATTTATATTGGCAATGTAATCCTAGATCTTGCGGCTCCTGTCTTAATCTATGCTGTTGCAGTTGATGCAACACATGTTGATGTTTTCTTCAACGAACCATTGGAAATCACAGCTGCTCAGAATATAGGAAATTATGATATTCAACCATTTAATAGTGCTTCAGGCGCAGTTTTAGATGGAGGTGATCCAAAACTAGTTCATTTGACAACGGCGAGTCCTCTTTCTAATGGCAATCAATATACCTTGTTTGCAGAATACATGGAAGATTTAGCTGGAAATGATACAACGTCCCAGTCCACTATGTTTACCTATTTTATTCCCGAAACACCGCTTCCAGGCGATGTGATTATAAACGAAGTTTTTGCTGATCCGTCTCCTGTCATTGGTTTGCCAGAATTAGAATTCGTTGAAATTTACAATCGTAGCAACAAGTATTTTGATCTCGCTGGATGGAAAATTGGCGACTTAAGTGCTGACGGAACAGTGGCTACAAGTATTTTGGCGCCAAATGAACATCGCGTATTGTGCAGTACTTCATCTGTGCCTTCGTTTATGAATTCTGTTGGTGTTTCCAGTTTTCCAAGTTTGAATAATGCAGGTGATGATGTAGTCTTGAAAGATCCAAATGGCGTCGTTTTAGACAAGATAAGTTATACTGAAGATTGGTACCAAAACGCGATAAAGCAAGATGGGGGTTATACTTTGGAAAGAATCAACCCTACTTTAATTTGCTCTTCATCACACAATTGGATTGCAAGTAACGCGGCACTCGGCGGTACTCCTGGCACACAAAACTCTGTTTATGATGCTTCATTAGATACGCAAGGACCCAATGTTTCACTTGCATTTGCTTTAGCGCCAAATGTATTAACCTTGCAATTCAGCGAACCAATGGATGCAGGTATTTTACAAGCGGCAAGTTTGACTGTTCAGCCTGCTTTAACTGAAACCAACCGCGTTTTGAATGGAACGCAACCAACTGAAATGAGCGTTTTATTTACACCGAATATTGCAACGTCTACCACTTATACTTATCAGTTAAGTAACGTAGAAGACTGTGCTGGAAACGTCACAACTATCAACGGTTTCTTTATTCTTGCGGATGATCCATTGAAAGGCGAAATTGTGATCAATGAGATTTTGTTTGATCCAATTACAGGGGCAAATGACTATGTTGAATTGTACAATACCTCTGGTAACGTTTTCGATTTGTATCATTTGAATTTCGCGAATATCGACAACGATACGGTAGCAAATATCAAGCAGATAACGCAGCATTTTATTCTATTTCCAGGCGAATATGCTGTGGTCACAAAGGATACAAATAGCGTTAAAGCGATTTATCCAACACACGGAGTGGGGCGTTTCGTCAAAAGTGAACTTCCAACCTATGCAAATGATGCTGGAACTGTAATCTTAAAAACAGACTTCTTCATTCTCGATAGTGTTGCATACACAGACGATTGGCATTTCAAACTTCTCGATTCAAAAGACGGCAAAGCATTGGAAAGAATCAATACTTTAGATGAGAGCAATGATGCAAACAATTGGCATACAGCTGCAGAGGCTATTGGGTTTGGGACGCCAGGTATAGAAAATTCTCAGTTTGTTCCCTTCAGTGAAAGTGGTGATTTTAGCATACCCAATAAAGTCTTTTCACCAGACAATGATGGTTTTGAGGATGTCTTGCAATTGAGATATTCAATGGTCGAAAACGGCATGTTGGCCAATATTTCAATTTATGATGACAATGGTCGATTGGTCAGAAAACTGAGTGAAAATGAGTACTTGGCAACAGAAGGTGTTATAGTTTGGGACGGGATAAAGGATGACGAAACGAAAGCGAGTATTGGTCAATATATTGTTGTATTTGAAGCTTTTCAAGTCACAACTGGCACTAAGTTTGCCGCTCGGAAAACCTGTGTATTGGCAGGTAAATTATAATGGTATTTATTTTCAATTCTCTGTAGAAAAATGCTATCACCAGGCTCCAAAGGTTGGATAAACAAATACTTCGATTTAGAACGAAGGAACGAGTTCTCGCTTGAATTCTCGGTGCCAAATGGTCTTACCCGTAAAGAATATGTCCATTTTAGTTTCTTGAGGTCAGGCATCGTTTTTGGTTTTCCGGTTAAAAGAATTTTTGCCAATGAATTAAAAGACTCAAAATGGACACAGAATGAGAAGCTTAAAGTCCTGCTGTTCGAGTCTTTTTTGTTGATTTATTTGATGGAGAATATAGACGACCATTTCGACCAAGAAAAGTTTAAAGCGTCTTTACTATCTTTTTATGCTGAACACAAAGCGAGAGGGTTGTCTAAGGTTTTTGGCTTATTTCTAAAAGAAACGCCTGATGAAAGATTAGAGAATATACTAACCCAACGCTTGTCCGTCAAATCAAAGCTTATTGAGGGGCAATACTGGTTAGGTTATTTATCCAATGCCTTTGTTTACTTGGATATCGTGCTGTATCGAAATTTTTTAAAGAACAGAAAAGAGACGCTTTCCAACTATAATGAATTGGCCGATAATGCACTTGTTGCGATTACAATGGCCGCCTATTCCGACGACATTATCACGGATCAGGAAAAAGCCATGTTCAAAGTCTTTCTCTCCTCTGCAAATTTGAAGGATTCCGAGAAAAAAGTTGTAAAAGAACGTTTCAAACATGGCGCTAGTCTTTCCGATTTTTCGGAGATAGCCAAGTCAAATGTGCTGTTCAGACGTTTCCTAATCGACATAACCGCTTTAACAATCTTCGTGAATGAAGAACGTTTACCAGAGGAAATACCGTTCTTTAATGAAATGTGCGATTTTTTGGACGTTCCTAAAAAAGAGGTTCATAATGCCATGACTATGATTGAGAATTTTGTTTTGCAAAATTCAAATCAAATGTCTCTTCTAAGTTCCAGCTCATCGTATGAAAAATTATATGGAAGTGTTTCAAAAAGATGGGTTAAAGTTCTCAGCCGCAACTCAGAGAAACTGGCCTTAGAGCTAAAAGAGAGCAAGGAGTTGGTTCAGTTAATCCGAAAATCAACCTCAGAGGAACTTTCAAAAGAAGAGAAAGAATTGGTGAAATCACAGTTTATGGACATTATGAAATCGATGCCAGCTCTCGCTATTTTTATGTTGCCTGGCGGAGCTCTTTTATTGCCTCTTATCTTAAAAATCATTCCAGATTTAGTTCCATCTGCGTTTCGAGACAATGAATTGGACGAAGAACCAAAATAATTAATCCACATTTTTTCCTTAGATTTTAGAAAAGCCGAAAATATATGTCTAGCGTATTTGAAACTCGTTTAATTGGTAATATTGGCAAAAATGCCATCGTTCGCAATCTTGAAAAAGGTTCTGTGGCGATTAATTTTCCAGTGGCACACAATAAAAACTGGCTGGAAAAAAAAGGAACAATCGAAAACGAACACCACCTGGTTCAACTGGACCATTGGGAAGCGAGAAGGAGAAGCTATTGGAATTGTCGATTATCTAAAAAAGGGGCTTTAGTTGAGCTATCCGGCACCCCAGTGGCGAAATCATTCATCGCAGAAGATGGGTCGACTCACGCTGAAATCCGCTTAAACGTAAACAACACGAACATTCTTCGTTCGGCTCGGCCTGACCAATCACAAAGCGAAAATGGCGATTTATTTCTGGATGATTTTGAGTCCGATTTGTTTGATGAAACAGAAGAAAAACAATTTTTTTGGTTTTTTCCTTGAACGTAAATTTTCTTTGATTATATTTGCAATCGCTTTTAGAGTCCTTAGTTCGATAAAGTGAATTAGATTCTTCCTTAGCTCAGTTGGTTAGAGCATCTGACTGTTAATCAGAGGGTCCTTGGTTCGAGCCCAAGAGGAAGAGCAATATATAATATTAAAACGGTTATACCATCATAGTGTAACCGTTTTTTAATTAAAAGACTTCGTTCAAACACTCTTATAAGATTAAGAGAAAGTTTGCCTGTCCCAAATAGGCTTGTGTTTGAAAAACTAGATATCAAATTAAATCCTGATGGATAAAAAAGACTATAAGATCCATATAATTGGAGCCGGGGTTAGTGGACTTATTGCCGCCAAAGTTTTAGAAGAAAATGGGTTTTATCCAACTGTTATCGAAGCTACAGAAAGAGTAGGGGGTAGAATAAAAACGGATATTGTAAATGGCTATCAATTGGACCATGGCTTTCAAGTCTTATTGACTGCTTACCCTGCTGCTCAGAAATATCTAAATTTTGAGGCTTTGGATTTACAAAAGATATTATCTGGGGCGACCATAATCAAAGAGCAGAAGCAAAAAATAATTGGGGACCCGTTAAGAGATTTTTCTTTCCTCTGGTCCGCCGTTTTTTCTACGACAGGAAATATTTTGGATAAGCTCAAAATTGTGAAACTCAATAATACTTTGAAGAAAAAAAAGATAGAAGAAATATTTTTAGAGAAAGAGCAATCGACACTTTCATATTTGATCGATTATGGTTTTTCTGATAAAATCATACGAGACTTTTTCAAGCCCTTTTTCAGCGGCATTTTTCTTGAAGTGAAACTAGAAACTTCTAGTAGAATGTTTGAGTTTGTATTTAAAATGTTTGGAGAAGGATATGCGGCAATACCAAAATCTGGGATGGAAGCTATTCCAAAGCAACTATTTCAAAACTTAAAAAATACTTCTTTCAAATTTAAGAGAAAAGTGGAATCAGTTAAAGATGGACAGATAACGCTTATTGACAAAACAAAATTGGAAAGTAATTTTACTATAATAGCAACTGACGCAAGTAATTTGATTTCCAATTTAAATGATCAAGAAACGGAATGGAAGTCGTGTTACACCTTATATTTTGAAACTGAAAGCAAGCAAATTACTAAAAAATTGATAGGCCTTGTTCCCAGCGAGCGTGGATTAATTAACAATATTTTTTACCACACCAGTCTTAAAACCGAATTAAAACCGAATAAAGAATTGCTTTCAGTCACCGTAATTGATAATCGAAACCTATCAAATGATTTACTTGTTGAGAAAGTGAAAAAGGAATTAAAACAGAACTGCATGATTGATAATTGTACCTTCATTAAGCAGTTCACGATTCCAAAGGCATTACCCCGCTTAAAGAATATCCAATACGATGTCTTTCCTTCTGAAACACGCATATCAGCTGCTGTTTTTTTGGCGGGGGACACTCAATTAAATGGGTCTTTAAATGCAGCTATCCTTTCAGGAGAAAAAGCGGCCATGGGTGTTGTGGAAGAAGTTTTAACAATTTTTTCTCAAAAAATCAACAGTCTGAACTAAATTATATGTAGATAATAAAATTATCCAAAAACCTCCTCTACATTCGCCTTTATCCGCTCACAAAGTTGATCTGTTGGCAAATCATTGTCATCGGTGCCAAATGGATCTTCAATTTCTTCTGCCAAAACTTCCATACTCACCAATATGTAAAACACAAAAGTGGCAATGAGCGCGGAGTAATAGCCAAAAATAGTCACAAAGGCCAAAGGCAATGTGGTAACATAAACGAAGATGAATTTTTTGATGAAAATGGAATAGGAATAAGGAATTGGCGTATTTTTTATCCTCTCACATGCTCCCAAACTGTCCATTAATGCATTTAGGTTTTTATCCAGGAGAAATAAATCCTCTTGAGAAAGTACTCCTTTATTTCGCAGATGAATCAATCGAGCATAAATTGAATTTGAAATGCTAAGCGGGATATGCTGCTTTGAATTGAAACATTTTATTTCCACGTCATTAAAATCCATTTGCGAAATATCTACACCCTTTCGCAAATGCTCTTTTGCTGCATAAACAAAGTTGGGAATCATACGCTTGAAAAAACCCCTATCTTCTTCTGCTTCAACTAGAACGGCTAGCTTTGAAGACAAATTTCGTGTGTCGTTTACCATTTCTCCCCATTTTTTACGTCCTTCCCACCAGCGATCATATGCTGTGTTGGTCCGGAAAACAAGTAAAAGTGAAATAACAAAACCTACCAAAGAATAAACGGCAACTAAGTTCCCCAGAACCGTCACATGGCCAAAATAAGTCATGACAATAAAGTCAATAAAAACAGTGAAAACACCAATGTATAGTAGCTCTTTCCATAAAATACGCAATGTATCGCTCTTATGAATGGTAAATATTAGTTGAAACCAACTTTTCGGATTGTAATTGATCATATGTCCCCTATTTGCATCAAATTTAAGATTCTTATAGAAATCAGTCGATATAATTCCCTCAAGAGAAAGTTCTTTGTGATTTTTTTATTTTCTTTGTACCTTAAAATAAAGAATAATGAGCTCTTCAACGATATTTTACGGATTAGGCACTTTTTTTACAGACTCTCTTTTCATTCCTTTTGAAATGGTAGGAAACATATTTAACTATAGCGTCATAGTTCTTGGATTTGTAGGTTTGTTTTATTGGTTGAACATGCAGAAAAAATTCAACCAACAAGCAGTAGACAACAAGGATCAACTGAAGTAAAAAAATTTAACATAATTGAAGGTCATTAATCTAGATTGTTATCGGGACTAATGACCTTTTTGTTTACAGACATGGAAGGTTTAAGCATTATAATTACAGCTGGAGGTTTAGGAAAAAGAATGGGGGCCGATGTCCCTAAGCAATTTCTGTCGCTCTCTGGCCGGCCAATTTTGATGCGTACGTTAGAGCGCATGCATGGTTTTACTCCTAAAGCTCAATTTATCATCACCCTACCCGAAGAATGCAAAGAAGAATGGAATCAGCTTTGTACAAAACACAATTGCGCTATTAAACATGAAGTGATTTCGGGCGGCAAAGAAAGGTTCGATTCGGTGAAAAATGCACTCGAACATTGCAGGGGCAATTCTGTGATGATCCACGATGGTGTGCGTCCCTTGGTGTCAAAAGATTGTTTTGAAAGAGCTCTTGATTCACTGAAATCAAATGTAGCTTCGATTCCATGCCTGACGATAACAGAATCCATGCGAAGGGTGGAAGGCGAACGAAATTACCCTGTGAACCGTGACGAATATCTGATTATTCAAACGCCACAGTGTTTCCGTTTGAAAGAATTGAAAGAAGCCTACGAACAAAACTATTCACCTCAATTTACAGACGATGCTTCAGTTATGGAAGCTTCCAGCCATACAATTAACCTCTTTGAGGGGAACCCAGAAAACGTTAAAATCACACAAGTAAAAGACATTCAATTAGCCGAATTCTACCTTAGAGGACTATAAGGTTCGAAAATCGGTTATATTTGCCAGTCCAATTCAAAAAATGAAAGTCACACAACACATTAAAGAGGCGAAAGACACTCTTTTTTCATTCGAAATTTTGCCTCCTTTGAAAGGGAAGAGTATTCAATCTATTTATGATGGAATTGATCCCTTGATGGAGTTTAAACCGAAATTTGTAAACGTGACCTATCACCGGGAAGAATTCATTTACAAAGAACGCGACAATGGACTATTGGAAAAAATTGCGACAAGAAAACGACCTGGAACGGTTGGAATTTGTGCTGCCCTAATCAACAAATATGATGTAGATACGGTTCCTCATTTGATCTGTGGTGGTTTTAGCAAAGAAGAAACGGAAAACGCGTTGATTGATCTTCAGTTTTTAGGTATCGATAACGTACTTGCTTTAAGGGGAGATCCCATCAAAACGGAACCTACTTTTCGTCCGCACAAAGAAGGTCATAAATTCGCTGTAGAGTTGATAAATCAAGTTACAGATATGAATGATGGCAAGTACATGTTGGACGATGTTGATTTGGAACCTACTGCCTTTTGTATAGGAGCGTCGGGATATCCAGAAAAACACTTCGAGGCAATGAACAAGCAAACAGATCTTAAATACTTGAAAGACAAGGTGGATGCTGGAGCTGAGTACATCGTTACCCAAATGTTTTTTGACAATCAGAAGTATTTCGATTTTGTCGAAAGTTGTAGAAAAGCAGGTATTGATGTTCCGATTATTCCAGGATTGAAACCTGTGAAAACATTGAATCACATTTCCTTTTTACCAAAGTTTTTCCATATTGATTTTCCTGAAGCGCTTTCAAAAGAATTACTGAAATGTAAAACGAATGAAGACGTTGAGAAAGTGGGAATCGAATGGGGAATTCAACAATCGAAAGAATTAAAAGCGGCGAAAGTTCCGTGCATTCATTATTACACGATGTCCAACTCATCTCAAGTTAAATCCATCGCCAAAGAAATATTCTAATTATGAAAAACCTAATTGTATTAACGCTTTTATTCGTTTCATTTACTTCCATAGCGCAGAAGAATAAAGAAAAGTTCCCCCTCACCAATGCACTTATTGTTGGTCAAATGAACAAAGAAGATGAACGTTATTTTTTAGAAGTTTCTTTGACAGAATTTTTCGCCGACCGCGGTTTAAATGCGATGCCTTCCTTGAATATTTTAAAGCAAGGAGCTGATTTGTCTGATTTGGCAAGCGATTCGTTAAAAAATAAAGTTCAGGCAAAAGGAATAGACACCTATTTATTGGTTTCCGTTCGTGGATTTGATTCCCGATTCAAAATAAGCTCCAGAAACGATGATTTTAAAACAGCCTTAGATTACGGAACCCTTTTTAATCTATACCGTGAAGAAATTACGAATGTTTCTTTCGAGTTTTTCTTCTACCGGAATGATGCCTTGGTGAAAAAGCAATTGATTCGCATTGGCAATATCAATTCGAAAGAATCGGTGCTGAAACGCCTAAAAAAGAAGCTGGGGCGCAAGATGAAGGAATGGTAGATAAGGACGGGAGTGTAAAGTTTTAAAGCGTATAGTGTAAAGTGGTGAAGTGTTGTTACTTTGCACTTTCCACTGAAAAAACTCTAAACTTTAAGATTTCCCCATCAACTTCGCCACGTACTTTCCAATAATGTCAAACTCTAAGTTTATTCTTGAACCGACCGTCAAGGTGTGAAAATTCGTGTATTCGTAGGTATATGGTATGATGCAAACTGAAAATTCATTGTCTTTTGAATCGACAACCGTTAAACTAGTTCCATTTACTGTTACCGAGCCTTTTTCCACCGTAGGGCTGCTACCATCGTAGCGAAAAGTATATTTCCAACTTCCATTTTGATCTTCTATGGCAATACACTCAGCAGTCGTATCTACATGACCTTGAACGACGTGACCATCCAATCGGCCGTTCATAATCATGCAACGCTCCAAATTTACTTTGGTCCCTACTTTCCATTTTCCAAGATTGGTTTTTTCCATGGTTTCGTGAATAGCGGTTACGACGTAGCTTTTGTCAGTAATTTCAACCACCGTCAAACAACATCCATTGTGGGCAACACTTTGGTCAATTTTCAACTCACTCGTTATCTCTGAACTTATCGTGAAATGAACGTTTTCCTTGTCTTGAACGATTTTCTCGACCGTTCCTAAGGTTTCTATTATTCCTGTAAACATATTGTTATTTGTCGTGTATCAAATGCATGAATCCGTGTAAATCAAATGACTCTTCGCCTTCTAAGCGAATCACAAAGACTTTGCACGCGTAAAAATAAACCCCTTCTGTCAATAATTCACCTTTCGTCTGGTCAAATCCGTTCCAATTGATGTTGGGGTCCTCTGTGTAATAGACTTCATCTCCCCATCGATTTAACGCATGAAACTCAACCCGACTGATGAATTTGAATGGCAATAATGCGGTGTACAACTCATTCGTGCCATCCAAATTGGGCGTAAAGACATTTGGCAGGGCATAAATTGGATCACAATTGTCGACACAAACGGTATCAGATGAATTACTTTGGTTGTTGTAGATCACAGAATCTGACGATCGCACAAAGAAACACCCGGCAATGGAGTTGCTATCCTGAAAGGTAAATGTAGTATCTGTATCGAAATTGAAAGTTTGAATCTCGACAAATTCACCGTCCTTTTTCGGTGCGTAAAACAATTGATATGCGACTACATCATCGGCGCAACTATTGTTCGGATTGCTCCACGAAATTTCGTTCGTCAAGGTTTCGCAATTGGGTGTTATGGATACATTTCCCGGAGGACAAGGCGGTTCATTGTCATATGCCGTTGCACAAATAAACTGTGACCAATTGTATAATGTATCCGCAAGATTTGTCAGGGAGTAACGACCTATGCTTTTCACGCGATAGCAATGTTCCTGTCCATTGATGAGGTTTTGATCGTAAAAATAATTCGTGTCGACTGTCGCATGCAGTGTCATCGGCAGTCCATTTCCGTTGTTCCTATACACTTCATATTGCAAATTGGACCAGGGAGTAATGTCTTCCCAATTTAATTGCACACCGTTATCTACAGGAGTAGGAATAATGTATATGCTGTGAGCAACGGCGCTACGACCAACTGGAATGTTGTTGTTGAGCACTTCTACTTGATACGAATAAGGAAATGCAGTAGTCGATAAATTTGAATCGACGTAGAAGGTGTCAAGGATAGACAAACTAGTTTCAATCGATGAAGAATAAACAAGCAGTGCGGGGAATCCAAAGGCTTCACCACGGTACAATTTGTATTGATAAGGACCCGTGTAAATCAAAGTGTCCAATTCTTGTGGATGCATCCATCGAATGCTATCTATTCCAAAATTAAAACTGGTACTATCTACAGTAACGTGTGTAATGATTGGCAAATCAAAAGGCAGAGCAACACATACCGGAATCGCCATGCAACTTTTAGCACCATCTTGGTAAATGGCGGTTACAGTGTAGCAATATTTATTTCCGGTAACTAAAGGACCCACATCTTGATACGTCGTGTCCGTTTTGGAAGTCAATTGTCCGATGAGTTGATACCCCAAATTTATCGCTTCATTTTTTCCACAACAACTGTAAGTTGAATATGCACTATCTAAATTCCGGTAGATTTTATAGCCAATTACTTGAGGACAATCCGCTTGATTCCAAATAAGATCCGCTTCGTTTAAACTAGCCGATATTTGTAAATTCTCAACTGGTGGGCCATTCACTCTTATCCGTGTTGAGGACAAATCTTTCAAGGAAACCCCAGGACCATTATCTGACGCTTCAATTGTTATTAAATAGGGGCTTTCGCGAATAGCAGCACAGGTTGGTGTCCATGAAAAAACACCATCTATTGGATTTCCAGGTGAATTAAGGTCTGTAAAAATCGCAGGTGAATTAGTCAAATTAAACGCCGCACCGAAATAATCCCACGATAAACTAGGTACATCTCCAATAGAAGCAGGACTGTCCGTGGCTTGAAAGGTTTTGACAATTGAAATATCAACAAAAACACAAGTGTCTGCGAATGTGTTTAGAACAGGAGCGGCGTTTCCACAACTTCCTTTTACGGTAATTTGCATGTCGCGAATCACGTACCCAATGAGAATATTCGATCGGTATTCATTGATGCGAATGGCAAAATTATATTCTCCTTGAATATTTGGATTTGCCCAGGTAATCGTCCCAAAAACAGGATCT